>Ga0315553_10002336_pt1 | contig 15255 bp, 12 predicted proteins | sample SalMarSW160140MG_FD_203099 | JGI IMG/M metagenome (GOLD analysis project Ga0315553, IMG submission 203099) | Salt marsh sediment microbial communities from the Plum Island Ecosystem LTER, Massachusetts, United States - Salt Marsh Sediment SW1601-40 ... | reverse complement strand
ATACAGCGGAGGCGGCTGCAAGAGCATGTCCTCCACCTGGACCGGTGGTTCGGCCCTGCCGAAGTATTCGACCAGCCCCCGCGCCAGGTTGCGCAGGAACCACTCGCGTTCTTCGCGGGAGAAGGGGATCATGCAACCTGCTCGCTATCTGATTGTGATTGATCGTCCAGCAGACCCTCGACCGGCGAAGGCAGTTCGATGCGGCGAACGGAAACTTCGGCCGCTTTCACGACGCGGTAGGCCAGCATCGCGAATTCTGCGAACGTGCCTGCCTCGAGACCAGCGAGTCGCTTGCGCAGCTCGGGGGAAAACTCGAGATCACCAATCATTTCATCGATCTGTCCGCTGGCGAATGATTTGACGATGTTCGGTTCTACGATCGATCGTGCTACCAGTTGGTTCAGTGCCTGCATGCTCATGTTGTACTCCTTCTGCTCCGTTATGTGTGAGTGTTCAAGTCCCGATCGAGACATTAATTAAAAACAGGAGGCCCAGAGCCTCGCTGCCTGGTATTTAAAACTTTTATCTTTGAGTGGTATGGTTAGTAGCTAGCGACGATTGCTAGACACCACCTGAGCCACCGGGACAGGCGGGGCAGCGAGCCATCATTTTGGCAACCTCCTCGTGAAATTTGTTTGTACTTCCCTCGGATGTACCTTACTTCATGCCTCTCAACGGATTCTAAACGAAAACAACATGGAATCCTCACTCATCCAGAAATAATTCGGATCAAACCTGTACAGAATAGCTAGCCTGAGATAGGCTACGATGAGGGGGCGATGTCAGCCAATCAAGCGGGTGTAGAGCTCGCGAACGGATTTGGGCGGATCGAGACCCAGTTCGGTTGAGAGCATGCGCGTGTAGGCCTGGTAGTGCTCGACGAGTTCACTACGTCGGCCCAAGCGGCCCAGCGCCTCCAGGTAGCGTAGGTTGGTGTCGTCTCGCAGCGGGTCGAGTTCGAGCGCCTGGCGCAGCGTGCGCAGCGCCCGGTCAGGTTGATCCCGTACCAGCGCCTCCTGGGCGTGCTCCCCCAGCAGGTCGAGGTAATGCAGCTCGAGCTCGCGCCGGCGTTCGACCACCCAATCTGAATCGAATTCGGGTAGGAAGGGCCCGGCATAGGAGTTGATCGCCTCCGTCAGCGCAAACATCCGCCGGGGATCACCCACGGGCAGCCCATTCGCGATCTGCACCGCGCGCTCGAAGCGCTGTACATCGTACTCCACCTTGGATTCCGTGCTCAATCCGTAGGCTGAACCCTCATGCTCGATCATTTCCTTCCCGAGCAACCGACGCAGGCTGTATATTGCAGTATGCAAGTTCGCCACTTGTCGTCCAGGCGGGTAGTGCGGCCAGAAGGCTTCCAGGAGCACATCCCGTTCGACCGGGTTGCGATCGACGAGGTAGAAAAGCACCTCCCTGGCAAGCGGCTTGATGTTGTTGCTGTCGGAAAGTGCGTTGAGCACTTCACCTTTACCAAGCGCCTGGAAGCGGATTGTGTCCGTCGCACGTTCACCCTCGTCAGCCAGCTGGTATTGCTGATTTAGTGCCCGCATTGTATCGACCCGCCTCAGCACAATTGATAGAATCGGGTTGCCCTGAAGCTGTTTCCGCATGAAGTCACGCAGCTCATCATCAAAGGCGAGCTCGCCGGCCAGGATCTGCTCCATCCCGGTTGCACCTGCATATGCCAATGCTTGTTCGAGGGCTTTACGCGCCTTTTCAAGATCGCCAGCTGTGAGCTGCGCCCTAGCCAGGAAAAGCAACGCAAGCGAACGCCGGATCGCATCTAACCCGCTTCCGGCGACGAGCTTGCTCAACGATTCGGCGGCATGTGCAGCCCGCAGCGGGATCTCGAGCGCGTTGAGCTGGATTTGGAGCTCAAACGATGTGGTCTCCATTTCCGAGACGGCTACTGCGCGCGCGAGCCAATCGTTGGCCAGCGCCAGACTGCCGCGCCGACGATGAAGCACGCTCGTCTGGAGGCAGCCGTAACAGATCAAGCCGACGTTGTCGATCTCGGTCGCGATACGCAACCCTTGTCCATACAGCTCGGCAGCTTGCAGGGCGAGATTGAGATCAGAAAATAAATCTGCTTGTCCAATCAATATCAACGCTTCATGAAAGCTGCTTGCAGCCCTTCGAGCGTTCATCAACCCTTCGTTAAAGAGTTCTAAGGCTTCTTGATACCGACTGGAGATGTGAGCCTGATATGCAAGATTGTTGAATGAAATTGCAAGGGGCAGCGGTGCACCTAGGGATAGAAGGATTCTGTGTGCTTGTTGACTCGTCGCATTTGCTTCATGGGCACGTCCTGCTTCGATCTGTACCTTGAAGAGATCTTGAAGAGCGACCACCAATGGATACCTGCTATCAGTACCACGAAGGAGAACCACAGCGTCGTTAAAAAACCGCTCCGCAAGCTCATAGTTCTTGTCAACGGAGTACGCAATCCACCCCTTCAATCTGAGATGAGCTGCCCTTAATACTTTAACCGTTCGATTTGAGATAATCTCATCAATATTCGCAACGGCGTCAGAAACCGCCTTGGGATCGTTGTTAAGCATCCCAATGTAGCCACCCACAATCTCGTACCGTATGGCATGGCTTTTCTGTTTGGTTTTATCGATCCTGTTTGACGCGTTTGAATACATTTCTTGTGCGGATTGGATATTGCCTTGATCAAAGTAAGCCTGAGTTAGAAATAGAATAACTCTCGGAATATCTTCGCCACTAAGTTGTGCATACCACCGCTCAAGCGTACCAATCCGCCCATGGAAGAATAAATGTTGTGCATGTGATTCGGCAACATTCGCGGCTTGCTTTAGTTGATTAGCTTCGATATACAGATCCACAGCTTGCTCCGGTAAGTTTTGTTGGGCAAGATATGCTGCGGAACGTTTACGCAGCGCTTGAAGGTGGCGACCATCGACACTGCCGTGCGACTCAATAAGAAACTCTCGAAACTGGGGGTGGTACTCGTACGTGCGTGGTGACTCGTTCGTGGCCGAGATAAACAAGCCTGAACGCACGAGCCGGGTCAGGTAGCGCTGGCTGTCATCCCGTTTTAAGACCTCGTTGCAGCCCTCAACGGTCATGATCGGGAAGACTGCGCTGTCGAGCAGGAAACGCCTCAAATCCTCCGGCTGCCGGTTGAGCACAACGGATGCCAGGTATTCATACACCATCGGCCGTGCATCAAAAACAAGGGAGGGCAGGTCCCCGCTGGCCAACTCGGCCGAAAGCAGCAGCCCGGTGATCCAGCCCTTGGTCTCCTCTAGCAACCGGCCAGCCTGACCCTCTGTCAGGTTGAAGCCGGCTTGCAGTTCGGCGAATTCGACGATCTCGGCCTGGGTCATGGCCAGGTCTGGCGGGCCAATGCCGCCCAGATCACCATCCGCCATCAAGCGCGCCAGTGATACATCGACGACTTCCCGGCCGGCAGCGATGACCGTTGCCTGTTCGGGAAGCTGCGCAATGAACTCGTCCAGGAAGGCCCTGGCTTGTTCGGATGAATTCAGCAGGTGTACGTCATCGAGAATGATCACAAAAGTCTCGCTCACCCTTGAATCGATCACTTCCGCGAAAACTCTCGCCAGCGCCTCCGGGGTCGAACCTGCCAGGCTTTCGAGGTCAATCTGATCCTGAAGGCGGCGGAAACGCCGACCGAGTGACGCGCTGAGCATGCCCGCTAAACGGTAGACATCCCGGTCGGCCTCGGATACCCGCACCCAGCACACGGGCATTTCGGTATGTTCGCTAAAGTCAGCGAGAAGGGTCGTTTTGCCGTAACCCGGGGGTGCTACCAGAGCGATGAGCTTGCGGGGGATATTGGCGTAGATCTCATCCACCAGCCGCTCACGATGGAGCTTGGTCTGGTCGAAGGCCGGGGCAGTGATCGCGTGGCGAACAACCGAATCGAGTTTAGCCATCATCGGGAGCCTCAGTGATCACAGTCGAAAAACTTCTCTCGAGCAGATCGACCTGGCCAAGATCTTCGTACTTCAAGCTGACCTTTAAGTTATACAGGTTGGCTGGATCCCTGGGGCGCAAGTGCGCAGTCAATTCGAGTTTATTCGTGTTCACGCCAATGACAACGAGCGTTGCGACCGTCTGCCCGGATTGGTCGTAGACCTCAACCCCGAGGTCGGGAGCGCTCTGGAACGGGGTTACTTCAAATGTGAGCTTTACCCGCCCCCCGTCGGGGTAAGGTTTGACGTCCAGCGCACGAAATCGTACTTGCTCGGGAGGGAGTGGCGCTTCGGAAGGATCCTCTATCTGGATAAACATGGGTTAACAGCTTAAGTATACGGTATGATGATCACGGGTGAAATAACACCTCCGCCTCAAGACAATTCCCAAGAGGAGAAGGGCAATCCGATGGATAAATGGAAATTTGAAACGCTCGCTATCCATGCTGGGCTCGAGCCGGATCCCTCCACGGGAGCGGTGATGACACCAATTTATCAGAGTTCGACCTTCCGGCAAACAACTATAGGCGAACATTTGGGCTACGAGTATGGTCGAACCAACAACCCGACCCGCAGCGCGCTTGAAGCCAACCTGGCCGCGCTGGAAGGTGGCGCAAGGGGGCTGGCATTCGCCTCGGGGATGGCAGCCGTCGACTGTGTACTGCACCTGCTCGAACCCGGTGACGCCATCCTGGCTGTAAGCGATCTCTACGGCGGCACTTTCCGTATCTTCGAACAAATTTTTGAAAAATACGGCCTCAAAATCTTGTACAGTCAAGAACTACCGCCGGTAAACCTGGACCTGGTACCGCGCTTGATCTGGATCGAAACACCCACCAACCCGCTGCTGCGATTGTTTGATATCCAGGCCATAAGCACCTGGGCCGACACGCTGGATCCCAGACCCATCGTGTGCGTCGACAATACCTTCGCCACGCCCTATCTCCAGCAGCCGCTTATGCTCGGCGCGGATCTCGTCCTGCACTCAACGACCAAGTATCTTGGCGGCCACTCCGATGTGGTTGGGGGAGCCCTCGTTTCCCGGGATGATGGGCTCGCTGAGGAGCTGGCTTTCATCCAGAACGCCGTCGGCGCCATTCCCGGGCCGCTGGATTGCTTCCTCGTGCTGCGCGGGATTAAAACCCTGGCCGTCCGCATGGACCGTCATGCTAGCAATGCCGCATTGATCGCTGGTTTTCTGGAAAACCGAGGAGAGGTCGCGTCTGTTCACTACCCAACCAGCACCGCACATCCGCAAGCAGATCTTGCTGCGCGACAGATGCGGAGTGGCGGCGGGATGGTCTCCTTCCTGCATGCAGGCGGCCCTGCGGCAGCCCGCAGCTTCGTCGAATCGACGCGCGTTTTCACACTGGCCGAATCACTGGGAGGAGTCGAGTCGCTGATTGAAATCCCGGCAGCCATGACGCATGCCTCGACGCTGGGATCAGAACTGGCTGTCGATCCGGCGCTAATCAGGCTTTCTGTGGGGATTGAGGCGATCGAAGATTTACTGGAGGACCTCAGGCAGGCTTTTCAATCCAGCTGAGAGTCACTCATCAAAGAGGAAGGTCGATTCGGCAAAGAAGCGTACGCGACGCTCCTGCATGCACGCCTGCACCCATCGATCAAGCACTGCCTGTTTCTGGACCACGATTCCTTTGGAAGCTAATTCCTGGAGCGGGTAATTCACCCGCAGAGCACGTGGTGAGATGATAAAGCGCGTCAACCCCGCCGGCAGGCATAGGTCAGCGCTTGCCGCATCAATGTCTTCCTCGACCGTGAATGCCGGGAAGATGAGCAGCGCCGCCAGGTCCGGGTATACCGGTACCAGAGCTTCAGCTTCGATCTCACTACTCCGGTCCGAGCGACCTAAATGCCCCACCCCATCCAACAATTTGTGCAGCATGTCCACGCGCGTCATCAAGCGTTCGCGTTCCTTCCCCAGCCCCCAGGCGTTCCCGTCAGGGAACGAGAGATAGGCCAGGCACTCGCCCTGCGACATAGCTTCCAGGCGCGCCCTGCGCTCCTTTGGCAGTGGTGAGACCTCAAGCGAGGCCGAGAGTGATTCAAAGACCTGACCCGGGGCAACGCCGAGAAGCGCACGGTTCCATGTGTGCAATTTGACCGTCTCCGAACCAGAGTGGACAACCTGAACCAATACGAAGGGGATCTGCATTTCTCTCAGAGCGGTCGTTCGGTTGGCGCCATCCAGGACAAGGTACCGTCCACCCTCACCACCGAGCGGAAGGACGATAGGTGGGTTCCGAAGCATGCCTTCTCGCGTGAGTGCTGCCATCAGGGGCTTGATGCGTTCAGGATCGGTGTGCTCGTGTGGCTGCAGTGAATCGGAGGGCACGATGCGAAGTTCAGGGAGATCAGGAAGCGGGTTCATGCTTCTCCCTGAGTGCTGACATACTCCAGCGCATCGATCATCGTCAGGATCCCAGCTGGTCTGTTCTCTTCATCGAGAAGGACAATGATTTTCTTCCCCATCAGTTCCGGCAGTACATCACGGAAGGCGGTACTCTCCGGAACAGACGGGACATCACGGTCAACCAAGCTTTCGATCGACACGTCGCTGTACCCCGGCGTGAGCAGGTGATTGAGCAGGTCCACTTCGCTGACCAATCCGGCTAATCTACCATCCTTTGTAAGCACGGGAAGCTGCGAGATTGCGTACTCACGCATCTTGGCAATGACCTGTTCGAGCGGATCCGTTTCCTGGGCTGTGATTAAAGCCGGCAGACCACGGCTCCGGGCGACCTCTGAGGCCGTTGGACGGCGTTCATACCCGATGTCGAAGCCATGCTCGCGCATCCAGCGATCATCGAAAATCTTCGATAAGTAGCGTGAACCCGAATCGGGCAGGATCACGACAACGTTTCTCTTCGCCGGGAGTCCCACCGCATACTTCATCGCACCGGCCAGGGCGGCACCGGAAGATCCACCCGCAAATATCCCCTCTTCACGGACGAGACGCCGCGTCCAGGAGAAGCTTTCAGCATCCGTGACTTGCACTACCTCATCCACCAGGCTCAAATCGAGCGTGGTGGGCACGAAATCCTCACCGATGCCCTCCACGAGATAGCCTTTTGCTTCCAGTCCAGTCGGATCCCCTCCTTGCCGCCAGGTATCATAAAGGATTGATCCGATCGGATCGACGCCGATGATCTTCACGTTAGGATTCTGTTTGCGCATGAAACGTCCGATGCCTGTAATCGTTCCCCCGGTCCCCATGCCGATTACGATGTCGGTAACTTGTCCCTCTGTCTGCGCCCAGATTTCTGGGCCTGTCACCCGTTCGTGACTGGCTGGATTGGCCGGATTGTGATATTGGTTGGCCAGGACAGCACCGGGTGTCTGCTCGACCAATCGTCGAGCAACCGAGTAGTACGAGCGTGGATCCTCGGGAGCGACGGCTGTCGGGGCGATCACCACGCGCGCGCCGTACGCCCGCAGCATATCAATCTTCTCCTGGCTCATCTTATCTGGCATGACGAAGACTGATTCATAGCCTCGCAGCGCGCAGGCGATCGCCAGGCCAACACCTGTATTGCCGGACGTGGCTTCTACGACCGTCCCGCCTGGCTTGAGATCGCCTGTTCGTTCATAGGCATCGATAATACCGAACGCTATCCGATCTTTGACCGAACCCCCCGGGTTGAGCATCTCGAGCTTGGCGTACAGACTACAGGCCAGATCATCGGCTATGCGTATCAGACGAACAAGGGGGGTATTCCCGATTGCGCCGACGAGACTATCGAACACACGCCGCTCGCTTGAAGATGTAAGGCTCATGGATATGCTCCCTTGTCATGTATCAATCCCGGGTAAAAAACCCGGAGATAACAACCGACACCGTGCTGATTTAGCCTTGAGTGCGGTGGTAGAATTGGCTCGCGATTGTAAGAAGTCAGGTTGTGCCGTCACCCTCACCGGTGCCCGGCTGCCTGTTCAAACCCTTGAGAGATCGCCGCCTGCGAATGCAAGCATCCTTCCAGCGGCTCACCAGCGGAGATCTCACCCGACATTAGAGGAGCCTTCCATGCCCGATCCAACCGCCGCCATCCGCTATTCGCTTGATCATCAGGATGAAGCGCTTGAAGACCTGAAAGCCTTCCTGCGGATCGCCTCGATTTCAACGCTCCCGGAACACGAAAAGGATATCATACTGGCTGCTTCCTGGGTGGCTGAAAAGCTTAAGGCGATGGGATTTGAGCAGGTCGCTGTCATACCCACTGCACGTCACCCAGTTGTATACGGGGAGTGGTTAAAGGCAGGTAAAGCCGCCCCGACCCTGCTCTTCTATGGCCATTATGATGTACAGCCAGTCGATCCGATCGACGAATGGGAGACCGAGCCTTTCGTCCCGACGGTGCGCGGTGAGAACCTTTACGCACGCGGCGCATCAGACATGAAGGGCCAGGTAATTGCTCACCTCAAAGCAATTGAGGCATTCCAGAAGACTAGTGGCCTACCCGTCAATATAAAGTGCATGATCGAGGGCGAGGAGGAGATCGGATCGCCAAGCCTGGAAGCTTTCATCAATGCCAACAAGGAGCGCTTGAAGAGCGACCTTTGCTTGAATGGTGACTCAGGCATCATTGCGCCAGATCGACCTTCGCTCGTGGTGGCACTGCGTGGGCTGACATACCACGAGATCCGGCTCACAGGCCAGCGAACCGATCAACACTCCGGCTCGTTTGGAGGTGTGATCGACAACCCGGCCATGGTCATGGCTAAACTCCTGGCGGGAATGAAAGATGATCAGGGCCGCATTCTCCTTCCGGGTTTCTACGATGACGTGCGTGAACTCTCGCAACATGATCGAGAAATGCTTCCCGAGCTGTCCGATGACTGGTGGAAGGAGACAGCCGGGGCGAAAGTACTCTTCGGAGAACCCGGTTACAGCACAACCGAACGAGCAAAAGCCCGACCTACGCTCGATGTAAACGGCATCCTGAGCGGTTTTACCGGGGAGGGATCGAAGACGGTGCTCCCTGCCCGTGCGATGGCAAAAGTCTCCATGCGCTTGGTGCCTGATCAAACACCGGCCAGGGTCAGGGCTCAGCTCGTGCAATACCTCGAAAGCCACGTCCCGGAAACGGTGACCTGGCAATTGATCGACCACAGTCACGCAAACCCGGCTGTAATTGATACACAATCGGCCGCTGTCCAGGCAGGTGTTCGGGCCTTTGAGAAGGTCTGGGGTACGACCCCGGTCTTCGATAGAGTCGGGGGCACGGTCCCCGTCGTCGACCTGCTCCAGAAACAGCTCGGAGTAAATACCCTGATGTTGGGCTTCGGACTGCCGAACGACAACATCCATGGACCCAATGAAAAACAGCATTTGCCCACTTACTTCAAGGGGATAGAAACCGCGATTCACTTCTTTAACGAGTTTGCGTCATGAGCTTGAAAAAGCAGGCCGAGCCAGCAACTGACCGCCTACCCATTTATGGCGGTCAGGCAGTCCTAGAGGGCGTGATGATGCGTGGCTCGCAGAGCTGTGCTGTTGCTGTGCGGGGAACGGACGGGTCCATCATCTTCCGTGAAGAACCACTGGGTGCCCTTTACCGCAGCCGCCTGACGCGTATCCCGTTCATCCGCGGATTGTTCATCCTATGGGATGCGCTTGTGCTCGGGGTCTCCGCCCTTACCTTCTCCGCCAACACGCTGGCCGATGAGGAAGAGCCAATCGACCCGAAATCGATGACTCTGACCCTGATCCTTTCACTTTCGCTCGGGATCGCCTTCTTCTTCCTGCTTCCAACGGGTGTCTCATACTTGCTGGAGACGGTATTAGGCTGGAACAGCAGCTGGGCAAATCTGGCAGAGGGTGTGTTCCGGCTGCTGCTCCTGGTTGGATATATCTGGGTGATCGGTTTTGTGGGTGACATCAAACGTGTCTATGGTTATCATGGCGCAGAGCATAAGACGATTAATGCCTTCGAGGCCGGGGCACAACTCACACCAGAGAGCGTCAGCAACTTTCCACGAGAACACCCGCGCTGTGGGACAGCGTTCTTGCTCACGGTTGTTGTCTTCTCGATCGTGCTCTTCAGTCTCCTTGGCCCGCTTCCGTTGCTGATAAAACTCCTCAGCCGGCTGGTCCTGCTCCCTGTGCTTGCGGGACTTGCTTATGAATACATGCGCCTGACTTCCCGCTTGCTCCACTTCCGTTGGGCAAGACCACTGGTCGCACCCAATCTCTGGCTCCAGCGGCTGACCACGCGTGAGCCGGATGACTCCATGCTCGAGGTGGCCATCGCTGCCTTCAACCGGATGCGCGCCAGCGAAATTCAGGGCTGATCCAAGCAGGAACCAGGGCCGTGGATCAACAAAGCTCTGTCAAGAAAGGTGACCGCTGATGACGGAACCTACCGACCTGGAAGGGCTTTCGCTCCTGGGTGGGAATTCAAAACCGACCCGAAAGCTGGAGGTCTTTCCTAATCACCACCCCGAGCGAGATTATCTGGTCCGGCTTGAGAGCGATGAGTTCACCTGCCTTTGTCCCGCAACCGGACAACCCGATTTTGCGCATATCCTGGTTGAATACATCCCTGACAATAAAGTGCTCGAGTCGAAATCCTTCAAACTCTACCTGTGGTCATTCCGCAACGAAGGTGTATTCCATGAGCACGTTTCAAACATGATCCTGGATGACCTGGTGGCTGCTCTCGCCCCGCGTTGGTGCCGTGTCGTCGGAGAATTTAACATCCGGGGTGGGATCAGTATCACAGTTGAAGCGGAGCATGGGAATATCGAGTAAATGGCATCATCTCACTTGCCCCGCCGCTATCCCATCGTCCTCGCATTCTTTGTCACGACTCTGGTCGTGTCGAACATCATCGCCGTCAAAGTCGTCTCCATTCTTGGCTTAACGCTTCCTGCAGCGGTCATCCTCTTCCCGATTGCCTACATCATCGGCGATGTCCTTACCGAGGTCTATGGCTACAGCGTTGCCCGCCAATCAATCTGGATCGGGTTCGGATGTAATCTACTTGCGGTCATCGCGATCTGGATCTCTGGTCTTCTGCCTGCAGACCCCAATTGGACTGCTGGAGCATTTCTCAATCCCCAGACCGCCGGGCAGGCTTACCAGGCTATCCTGGGATTCGCACCGCGTTTGCTCCTGGCGTCGTTCGCGGCGTATTTGGCTGGCGAATTCCTGAATGCCTTCGTCCTGGCCAAGCTCAAGTTGGCCACGCGCGGGAGATATCTGTGGATTCGCACGATCGGTTCAACGATCCTTGGCCAAGGGATCGATTCCGCACTTTTCATCAGCCTGGCCTTCTCCGGAGTCCTTCCTGGAAATATCCTGCTCAGTGCGATTCTCGCCCAGTGGTCCGTGAAGACGTCCTACGAAATCCTGGCTACACCACTCACATACCTGGTCGTGAACTACCTTAAACGCATGGAAGGACTGGATACTTTTGATGAGGGCACGCGCTTCAACCCACTCCAGCTCCAGGCTTGAATCAAACGGGGCTTCCTCCCGGAAGCCCCGTCCATGTGAGTAGTTCAAAACCGCCTCTTACGCGGTCTCAAGATAGTATTCGATTTCCCAGTCGGTCACACGCGTGCGGTATGCATCCCACTCGGCCCACTTTGCGCGTGTAAATGCCGCATAGAGTTCTGAACCCAGGGCGGACTTGATCACCTCATCCACTTCCAGTTCCTTGAGCGCTTCTGCCAATGACCCGGGCAGCTGTTGAATCCCCTCAGCCTGCAACTCGGCATCGGTCATTTCAAAGATGTTCATATTGTTAACGGGTGGAGGGCAGGCAAGCTCACGGTCGATCCCATCAAGCCCGGCGGCGAGCATAGACGCAAAGGCCAGATACGGATTGCAGGATGGATCGGGGAAACGCAGTTCGGCACGCGTCGAGGCATCGCGTCCCTGCGTGTGGCTCGGGATGCGGATCATCGCGGAGCGGTTAATCTGTGCCCAACAGACATAAACTGGCGCCTCGTAGCCGGGCACGATCCGCTTATAGGAATTTACCGTCGGGGCAACCACGGCGGCCAGGGCACGAGCATGCTCGAGCTGCCCTGCCATGAACCCGTACGCGACCTTGGATAGCCGGAAGGGATCTTCGGGCGAGAAGAAAAGATTCCCACCATCTGCATCAAAGATCGATTGGTGAGTATGCATTCCGGAACCGTTGATGCCGTAGATTGGTTTGGGCATGAACGTGGCCACCAGGCCTTGCTGTGCAGCCAGCGCCCGGATTGTGTACTTCAAAGTTGCCACATTGTCGGCTGCTCGCAGCGCATCCGAAAAGCGGAAGTCGATCTCATGCTGACCGAGCGCAACCTCGTGGTGCCCCATCTCGACCTCCAGGCCCATGCTGTCGAGCGCAAGCATCAATTGCGCCCTCACCCGCTGGGCCTCGTCACTGGCCGAGAAATCGAAGTACCCGCCCACATCGTGCGGAACGGGATGTATCTGATCCGGCCCATTTCGTCGCAACAGGAAGAATTCCGGCTCGGCACCCACGTTGAACTTCCACCCACGTTCGTTCAACCGGGCTAACACTCGCTTCAGCGCCCCACGCGGATCCCCGGGAAAGGGGGTGCCATCCGGTGTATATATATCGCAGAAGATGCGCGCCCGGCGGCGTTCGGGCTGTGACCAGGGCAGCACCGAGTAGGTGTCGGCATCAGGCACAAGCCGCATGTCGCTTTCCTGTATGCGGGCAAAACCCTCCACCGATGATCCATCAAACCAGATCCCATCTTCCAATGCAATCGCCAGCCGACCAACTGGGATGTCCACGCTCTTCACCGTGCCAGTGACATCCGTGAACTGCAGGCTGATGAATTTCACATCATCTTCATTCGCGCGTTCGATCACCTCACGAGCCATCTGATTCCTCCAATCTGCATTCGGGGATCCATTCCCCTAATTCCATTCTTGAACCGCTCAAGTGCTCATTGGACATGATCCACGCTTCCCTCCTCCCTATTCGTATAAACAAAAAGGCACGCAGGGCGTGCCAGGTGTGGGAGAATCGCCCTTCCATCCATACTCAGAGTGCGGCAAGTGTTGCCAGCGCTTCTGGCCACTGCCCGCACCGCTGTCTTACCCGTCGCCGGGTAGTTTTCCGGGGCTGACTTACCTGGAAGGGAGAGGGAAGCCTGTGGCTGGCTTCGGAGGCATCCGCTGATGGGTTCGATTTTCCCCGAACTTGCTCGACCGGGTTAGCCCCTGAATTAAAAGGGGAACCTCCACCTCGTGATCTCGCCCATGCTGGCGAGACCCATACGCTGATCTCCCGCTATTCAATTATATTGTCGCTGATTGTAGCAAAGAGGGATGGGTGGGTCAACCGCCGGTGTCCATCCGGTCAGGCGCCTCCCCGCCAGGAGCGATGAGTTCAAACACCAGCGCCTGCCCGGCGCCCTCCGGGACCTTTGTCCGCTCCGCTTGTGCCAGACCGGCCACCCACAGGATTTCGTCTCCATTGACGACCAGCGGCCATTGGGCACGCACCCGACGGGGGAGTTTGCTGTTGATCATTAAATCGGAAAGTTTCTGAGATCCCGCCAAACCCAGCAACCGGATGCGATCGCCAGGCATGCGGCCTCGAACTTCCAGCTCTTCCTGCCCGAGTACAGGGTCGAAAAGGACCCGAGTGCTTCCGCCGGACAATAACTCCGCCTGGCGACCTGTGGCTGGCAGCTGCTCGTAACCAACTCGGATCCGCCAGCCCTCGAGTAGATCCAGTTCACCAGGGATTTGAAGAGTGCGCGTTTCATTGCTCCCGAGCTGTGGGTATTTCCCGCTTGCCAGCACGGCCCCCGGACGGAAAAACCGACCGTATTCAGCCGATCGTTCCAGCCGGATGCTCTCTGGGAGGCCCATCGCTCGAGATGAATTCGGCCCACTCAGGAAGTTGAGCACTCTATCCGTTAGCTCCAGATCTAATGTGACCCTATCACCAAGAAGCATCACCAACGAACGGCGTAGAATTGCCCGTCTGAGCGCCTCGGGTTGATCCGCGAATAGGTCAAGATCGAGCTCCAGAGACTCGCTCGAATCCCAGGAGATGAGGCGCGTCCAAAGTGTGTCGACCTGCCTCTCCTGCCAGGCCACATCGGCACGCATGACCTCCGCCAGCCGGATCAACGCCCCCCGGATCGCGGGGTTGTATGTTTCGAGCAAAGGCAGAAGCTCGTGCCGGATGCGGTTGCGGGTCAGATCCAGATCGAGATTGCTCTCATCCTCGAAGAAAGCCAGGCCGATCTGCTCACAGTGTGCCAGGGTAATCTCGTGCGTAACACCCAGAAGAGGCCGCACGAGTTGGATGCCATGCCCTCCCGGTAAATCTGACCGGTGATCCAGCGATGTCAGGGGGAGCATCCCCCGCAATCCACTCGACCCAGTCCCGCGCAGGATGTGCATCAGTACGGTCTCGGCCTGATCATCGGCCGTATGTCCCGTCGCAATAATCTGCATTCTATGCTCAACGGCCACATCGACAAGGAAACGGTAGCGAGCCAGCCGGGCAGCATGTTCGATCGAGAGATGGCTGCCGGCAAGTTCCCCCTGCTCAAGGCGTCTGATAACAGCCTGGTACCCCTTCTGTGCTGCAAGCGTAGCGACCGCATCAGCTTCCTGATGGCTCTCAGGTCGCAAGGCATGATCCAGATGCGCAACGAGCGGTCGATACTCCAACTTTACGAGGCAATCCAGCAGACACTGACTGTCCGCCCCACCTGAGACGGCCACTACGAGTTCCTGGTGCGGTTCGAGGAGTTCGAAGCGCTCGATAAATCCGGCAACTTGTTCATACAGGGTCATCGTGGCGAGATTATAGCATCCGCGAGCATCTCGATTGCCTCACCGGCTCGTATTCAGCCGAGGGTGTCAGATACCCCCCCATGGTATAATCCCGCTTTGGCCACGACGGAGGGGTTTCCACTTTGGCATTCAATCCGCTCAACTGGCTTCTAGGCCTATTCTCGCTAGATATCGGCATCGACCTGGGCACAGCCAACACACTGGTTAATGTGCGCGGGAAGGGGATTGTGATCAACGAACCCTCCTGGGTGGCGATCGATAAGAAGTCCAAACGAACACTGGCCGTTGGTGCGGAGGCCAAGCAGATGGTAGGACGCACCCCCGCGAATGTCGTCGCTATCCGCCCGCTGCGCGATGGTGTGATCTCAGATTTCGATATCACCGAAAGCATGCTCGAATACTTCATCGCCAAGGCTCATGAGCAGAGCATCGTACCTGTCCCCCGCCCGCGCGTTGTTGTGGGAATCCCGAGCGGTG
>Ga0315553_10002334_pt1 | contig 15261 bp, 15 predicted proteins | sample SalMarSW160140MG_FD_203099 | JGI IMG/M metagenome (GOLD analysis project Ga0315553, IMG submission 203099) | Salt marsh sediment microbial communities from the Plum Island Ecosystem LTER, Massachusetts, United States - Salt Marsh Sediment SW1601-40 ... | reverse complement strand
AGGTTCTATCTTCTTTACTAATATCGTATCCTCTCTTAATTTCCTTGTAAATGCAATCCAATTGTACCTGTCTAACATTGACATTATAGCCATTGTATCAGATTCTGTGAACGCTGACGCATCCATTATTTCAAGAATTGTCCTTTTCCCATTTATAAATCCAATAATCGTGTGAATCTTTTCATCAGTTTCACCGACACTCCATGGTATTTCTACACGTTGATCTGGAGCTGCATCTGAAGAAGGGAGTAATCTTGGAATCAGTTCCCAATCGATTTCTTTGTAGGGATAGACGCCAAGAATATCAAGAGCGAATTCTCTAAATGGTCTAATATCGCCTTTCCAGTTATTCAATGCTATTTCGTATTTTTCTTCAAACAATGTAATGATGTTTTTCAGCGCATTTCGAAAAGGCGTGTCATCTTCAACACGGTCAATGATTAAGAGGCCAACTACATAATCACCCTCTTCAATCACAACAACATAACCTTCCTTAGTGAACGTTTTCAGTTGTCTATTCTCAAAAATAATAACTGCGAGGACAAAACTAGCTACTAAATCCGGATCCACACTCATCTCACGATATGGTATACCTACGATAGGCTCTCCTCCCTCTTTTCTGACTAAGGAGAGATATCGCACCACTGCATCGTTTCTTGTAGCCTGATTCATATCATTCTGACCTTAACTTTTGCCCATTTGAAGTTAATTGGTTGTTAAAAAAACTCTTCTAATCCTGCTTGAGCTGTTATGGAAACCTCTGGATCATCGATGATATTATATCCTCTCAGTTTTTTCATATCGATTGCAAATACTGATTCAGAAATTCCTATTAATAGAATCGGTCCCTTGACTCCAATGATATCACCTCGAATCTGCATGCCATTGATTTGTTTCCTCTTCGTAAGATCTTGCAGTGGATTATTCAATGCTTCAATACCATAATACCCCCCTAGGGGCTCAACATTGATTTTATCCAATTCTAAGGAATCTACTAATTTTCCGGTGATATCACGAATCATAGATTCAGCTTCTTCAGTATTCAACACATGTTGCAGAGATGTGATCTTTCTACTTGTTCTGATGGTCTTTGTAATCTCTTCATTTTTTCCAAATCCATTTTCAACCAGCCGTGCCTTATCTCCTCCTTTAACTATCTCTAATATTGCACCGTAATCAGCTCCCTGTTCTATCCATCTAGTTCTCACACGACCTAAAGTGGAAACTCCTACTTTTAGATGGGTTCCTATTAGAACAATATAAACTGCATAATCCTTCTCTCTACATTTTTGTAGTTTATCTGGTGTAGCAAAGCATTCTACTCCTGTACATTTAGCACAAGCGTCACTATAATCAGTAGCTGCACAAGGTCCGCATTGAGTTCGTCCCATTGGGATTATCATCTCTTCCGGGCAGGGATTTCGTTTACCCGTCTCATCTCTAAATCCCACACATCTAGATGGTCCCTCAACTCTCCAAGTTATCTGGTCTTGGTGATTCAATTGCTGAACCATTAATTGCGTCGTTTGCTGATTCCATGCAACCATATGTGGTTTTATTCTTTTATCATTTGAACGCCATGCAATATCAACAAACAACATTTGTCTATCCTCAGAATAATAATCGTGCACCTCGACCTTGTCCCATCCATTTAACACCATGGATATTTAGTTCCTCATCACATTTTGGGCAATGGCCTTTATCATTAAGATTGTTTTTCTTCATGTAAACGGAGTATCTCTCAATAGCCTTGAAACCACAGCGTGGACAATATGTGTTCTCGTAATCATGCCCAGCTATATTCCCTGAGTATACAAAAACGAGACCTTCATCCTTGCAGATTTTGATGTGTTTCTCCAAAGTTTCAGCATTTGTACGTGGTAGATTTGTTAGTTTATACATTGGGCTGAACGCTGTGATGTGTACAGGAGTCTTCTCACCAAGATTCTGAACTATCCAATGTGCCATTTCCTTGGTGTCCTGTTCATGATCACCAATTTGAGGTACTATCAAGTTCGTGATTTCAATAAAGATCCCTTTTTCCTTCATCTCTAAGAGCGATGTATATATCGGTTTGACCTTCGGAACATCCATATAGGTCTTGTAGAATTCTTTGTTTCCACTACCCTTGAAATCAACCGTAGCTGCATCTAGATATGGTGAAATGTACTCGATAGCTTCTGGGGTCATATAACCATTTGTTACAAAGGTATTATACATCCCTTGTGAGTGTGCATGCATCGCAGTATCATGTGCAATCTCCATGAAAATCGTTGGCTCAGTGTAAGTATAACTGATGCCATCACATTCGTACTTTTTTGCTATGTCTACAATATCTTCTGGTGAGAGTGTCCTACCTTCAGGTTTCGTTCGCTGTGATGAATGATAATTAAGACAGAACTGACATCTGAAATTGCAGGATGACGTACTTATTGAGAATGCACTAGAACCTGGAGCAAAGTGAAAGAGAGGCTTCTTCTCAATTGGGTCAGGTGCCATGCCATCAATCAACCCATATACCGTTGTAAAGAGCGTATCCCCTCTATTTGTGCGTACTCTGCAGAATCCTGATTCACCATCCTCAATCAAGCATCGTCGAGCACATAGATCGCATCTGACTCCATTTTTCAACTTCGTATATAGGACTGCCTCTTTCATCGTGATGTCAAATATTCCATCTCTTATTCCTGTTTTGGTCATATAATTTTGAGTCCTATTAAAATGAGACATTGTTAAAAGGATAGAATGTATAGTATACCTGATTTTGCCATGTCTAGCTCTGAGAATCTTGATAGACTCAAACAACTGATGGAGCAAGTTGCAGGGAAGAATATCCCATTACTCCAGCGTTGTTCAGAGGCTAAGATTTTAGCAGTTCAAGACTTTGATAGTGCTATTGATAAATATCTCAAAATAGCATCTGAGATTCTGACTAGGTCTGATGAGGTTGATTCCAGAGTTGACAGAGAGTTATCAGAGGTTAAAACTGCTCTGAGTTCTGATGTATTAAATCAATCATTTATTCATGCATTGAAAGGTCTCAAGAGTAGTTATTACGAATCTGTACTAAAACCTGCAGTGAGTCAATATCTACGAGATGTTTCAAAGTCTGCATCATCAATTGAAAACATATATGAACGAGCTGTAGAGTTCGATAAATTACTTGAAGTTGTGGAATTCTTCCATAAGGTCAATCAATCATAGACTATCTTCTTCTTATTCAATATTCCTCATTGTGCGAAGTTTATCTCCATCTACAACCATTGCTATTCCTAACTCCACGAACTCTTCCACCCACTTACTGACCACTGCTGGTGACACTCCCAATGATTTTCCAATCTCACGAATTGAGATATCCTTATTCTCCTCAGCCATAAGAAATGCTTTTGTCTTCTCGGTATTTCTCATCAGTGCCATGTAATCGTCAATAGTTTCCTGCGTCGTTTGAGCTAGGATTCGAGCTGTTTCGTAATCCTTTGTTAGTCTATCAACACTCGCCTTAGCTCTTTCAAGCTCTGACTTTGTCGTTTCTAGTTCACGAATTCTATCACCTGACTCGTAAGAACGAATTCTTGCCCGAAGGTCATCCATTTCCTCAAGACGCTTATCGAATGATGCTATTTCCTCTTCTAGCTGCTTTTGTTTTGCCACATAATCATGAATCTGGATGTCCTTCTTTGCTATGTCACTGCCAAGTTGTCGAATTCTCCCTTCAGCATCATCTGCACGTTTCATCTCAGCCTCCATCTTATCTTTTATCACATCTCTGGAGGCTTCTGTTGCCTTGAGTGATTGTCTAAGTTCTGCTAATTCTCCTTTATCTATCGCAGGGGTTGATTTCAATTCACCGATTGTGTCTTCAAGTGTTTCATTTCGAGACTTTAATTCACCAATGGTTTGTTGAAGGGTTTCTAATTCAGAGTCTCTAGTCATTAATTTTTGATCTGCAGTACGAAGGTCTCGGACTAATTCTTCAATTTGGCGTTCCATGGTCTTCATCTTTTCAGAAACATCCTTCGGAATCTCGACCCTTGGTTTCATTGTGAGTTCTTTCGTAAGGAATTCCATCTCTGTTAGTGCTCTTTGGCTGAAATCATCAAAGCTTCCCTTCAAAACAGTGAAATCTTCAATGGTTGAATTCATGCTAGTTTTAAGTGCCTCAGTGATATCTCTGACTTTTTCAAGAATGGGTGCAGACATCCCAGTGGTAAGTGTTTCTTCAACTTCTCCAAACTCTTCTTCAACAATTGGCTTCACATCATTCTCAACATATGTGATTTGAAGATTGGTCTTTGCTCTTCTCTTAGATCTCCCAATAATACTTGTGCGCATGTTTACAAGATTGCCCTTCATACCTACCAGAAAAGATAGAACCACTGGAACAAGGTCTCGTTCAATTCTGTCAATATTCCTTTCAAAATCTATAACTTGCTTTTCTAGTTGACGAAGACTTTCACGAAGTCTTTCCGTACTTTTTTCGATTTCAAATCTGCGTTTCACTTGTTCAGCTGATTGCACCTTCAAAATATCCTTCGATATTCTTCCGGACTCAACAAGTTCCTTCTTCATATCATCATCTACACCAAGTTCTGAAAGCAGGTCGTCTACGACCTTTGCTTCATCATCTTTCAAATCTCTATCTTTGGGATCTTCAGTCATGATGAGTCCTCACTAACCCTGTCTTTAAAGGTAGGTGCGAGAAAGAGGACTGCTTGATAACAGATAAATGTATTCAGGAAGGGTTCTTAGAGAACTACCTAGTGAGGTATTGACATGCGGCTATCTATCGAGATGCAGGCTAACATCTACAATCGGGGAACATCCCGACTACGTGATGGGAAGATGATGTGGCATCTCCTTACAGATATGGATAATCAATTTGTTCGTACGATTGATGTATTTCCCCCTGCAAAGGTTACAGAGAAGGCAGAAGGAAATATGATGGCAATAATTAAGATTCCAGAGATAAATCCTGGAGAGTCCTTCTCTCCTTCAGTTGTTCTAAGAATAGATACTACAACACGTGACTGGCTACTTGAACCCCAAATGATACCTCAAGATATAATGAATCAGGCAAGAGGCATGTATTGTTCAATGCAGAAATATTGGGAAATTCAAGATACAGAAATTCAGGAACTCTCTCAGCGAATTGCAGAACGAACAGGAAATGATGAGTCTTACTGTAGACTTGCGTACCAGACTGTTCGTAAGCAGATTAAACTAAAGACCCATCTTGATGAACGTAAAGGTGCTTCGAGAGCTATCAGGGAGAAGGAAGGCGATTGTGATGAACATGCAGACCTCTTTATAGCACTAGCAAGAACAGCTGATATTCCAGCAAGACGAATAGTTGGTCATATTTATCGTGCTGAGAAGGATCCAGAACCCCATGCGTGGGCTGAAGTATTTTTGGAGAATCGTGGTTGGCTACCCGTTGATCCTGCCTTGGGAAATTTTGGATTCATGAATGAAGTCTATTTCTCAAGAATCCGTGAAGGACTTGTATCAGAAAGACCTACAATATCTCTCAAATGGAGTGGTATCGCATCAATGTCACCAAAGATAGAAGAAGAAGTGCGAATGAATGTTGTGACGAACGGGTCTAATTGAAATCTTCCATAAATTCTGTTGCAAGTAAGGTTACAAAGAGTTCAGCCCCAAAAGTCCAGCAGGAATGCGTATCGAATATGCAGCATCTAATATTTGGAAGTAGTGGCGCTTCCAATGCTGAACGAAGTGTACTCGCCAAATGGTGTGTTATCATTTCTCCATAAGCAGATACCTGTGGAAGTGAATCCGTGAATCTCTTATTCGTTGAGTCGAGTGGACCTGGCTTATAATCACATACATGAATCGTATCATCAATCCATCTAATTAAATCGATATGACCAGTGGTGTGATATCTCTCTGACCACACAGGTACTTCAATAGCAATTGTATGTTGATCATGTTCTATAAACTCAGTCAATATACTATGGTCTGAGCAATACGAATTATCGTTTCGCATCTTATGAAAATCACGAATCATCTCAATAATCGGATCATCAATTGATTTTGAGATTTTGCCTGATCTGGTAAATTTCTTTCTTAATCCTACTCTCGATGCCTTTGACATCTTTTTTAATTTCAATCGTGAAGCTCTTGTATAGAATGGATCTGTAAATGGTGCCTCAGGGATTTTCCCTTGTTGTATCGTAACAAGATGTGCCCAGAGCGAAGCCAAATCACCTTTAGTATTGCCCCACTGTAAATGATTCGTCTTATTCCACTGAAATTGATAGGCTATCTTTCCATGCTGGAAATCTCTACGGACGATATCATCGGAGCGTTGATTCATGTTGCTAGCAACATGGATGCTCAACCTTTTTAATATGCCTTAACACAATTACGCAATGGTGGTCGCAGATTGACTTATGCATTCGTTGTTTTCTATAGATATAAGCTAATGAGTCCCGAAGAATCTGAAAGAGCGCGTGATTTTTGGCGAAAATACAGCGTAGAGGATTGGCCAAAAACCCTCAGTATCGTTGGCGACTACAGACACGCTTGGGGTACAGAATGGAGTGGTTTTCTACTTATTGAAACTGAATCCCCTCAAACCTTTTTTGAATTCTGGCCAATTTTCCGAGATAAAACACGGTGGTATATCGAAAACACTCAAACCGTTATTGGGTTGAAACGAAAAGCTACTGAATGGATGTAATCATAAAGAAAGGGACCGGGGTGGGCCACAAGGCCATCCCCTTCTATGGCGATTTCTTAACATCTGGTGCATTATCTTCCATGAATTCTACAATCCAACTCAGATCTTTTTCATAAGGTCCTTCTCCACCACGATAAAGAAGCAGAGAACCCACATCCGCATTAACAACGGTTTTGTAAACTCCACTTGGATACTTGAATGATGCCCGGAATCTATTGATTTTTCCCTGATATTTCCTCGTGTACAAACCAATTTCATCTTCAGTTTTGATGTCTTCTCCACCAAATTCGACTCTACTAAGGGTGGAGTATCTCTCTTTTGCACCTTCTTTTTTCGTAGGATCTGACTTTGTAAGACCTGTTAGAGTTACTACACTCACAGATTCAGCTAAATCGTATAGTTTCTTGGTGCCACCATTCAAATTGAGTGGTTCTAGCTGCCCTCCAGAGATTTCTTCTATTGCACTTTTTACTCTACCCGCTACGCGACCAGAGGCTCTAACTTCAATCGTTCCACGATCCATTTTAATGAATACAATTCCTTTGTCTACGGATATTTGATATCCTGGTGTGAGGCCGCTATCAGGATTATATGTTAAATATGGCATATTAAAGCTGGCAACAAACTCAGCTCTGATTGTCTTCACTTTGACCTTCACATCTGTGAAGCCTTCTGTAGTTTCATTTTTCTTCTTTGGACTATACGGTTTCTCTTTCATTGCAGCAGCTAACTTAGCTGGAGTGATTGTGAAATCTTTCATCCTGAAAAGTTTCACAGCGAGAACCATACCTCTGTCGACAACTGGGTTTCCAAATTTTTTACTCATTATGGCTCACCTCGGTTTCCTATGGAAATTTGTACTCGAACTAATATAAAGAATGCATCAAATCCAGACAATAGGTGGATATGACTCAGAATAATACCTGTGTATGTGCTAGAGTATGAAATCTGACTGATATGCGAAAACATCGTATTTTGAGTGTCCGTATTTGGCGCCAAATGGGTTATTGAGGTGCGACCCGACTTCTAATCAATGAGCTTGTGGATCATATCATGTACTAATGGTTTGTCGGTCATGAACGGCTCAAAGGTCTTAGTCTGTGCTTCCTTGATGCATTTCTCCAAATTTGAAATCTCGCGACACCAAATCAGATGTCCTCTTCGACTCATTTCACCAATCAATTGTGCTTGATGTCCTTCCATAAGTGTAGTATTTTCTACGATAACAAGTTTCAAGCCATGAGTGACACATTCCATAGTGGTACCCGCACCTCCAGTACTTACTATCACATCTGCTTTCTCGTATGCAGTCTTTAGTGATCTGATAAATCTGAAATATCGGAAGTTTTTAGGAATATATTCTCCACGACCAATCTGGGCTACTACTTGTTCGGTAATGCGTCCCGTAGCAACGAGCCTATCTATCTCCTGAATAATAGGGTCAAAGTGCGCGGTTCCAACTGTGATAAATATCAAAGTAGTTGTCCTCCGTATATTGCGCCTTGTGTCTTCTTTGCTAATTCAGGCCACTGTACGACATAAAGGGTGGTCTTTCCAATTAGGAGACGGCCTGTTATTGAGAGGGACTCTACTCTTGACATGCTCTCAATAAACACAGTTTTGATTCTAAGAATTCTTGCGGCATAAAAAATAGGCACCGTGAGACCCGTCCCACAACTAATTACGACTTTGGGTTTGAACATCATAAAATAGACAAAAGACAGTATGAACGTCATAAGCGTTCTAAGAATTGACATGATTCTCGAATCTTGCGGTAATAATCTCGGTGGTATCACAGGAGCTATTTTTCCAGGGATTTGTATTTTCTTGGGAGTCAATGGGTCAAGAATTCCAATCATGTAGAGGTATTGATATCGATCTCCTAGAAGATTAACTAATGCGAATGTCTGTGCTGTATGACCTCCTCGTCCAAGGACGACAGCGACTCGTTTCAATTCAACTCACTTGATATCCAAAACAAGATGCTATACATAAAGTGTTATCCCTTGATATACTCATGAGCTATGAACGTTGATTACTTATACGACAATGTTTCTCATCCCGCATGAGGAATACAATTGAGTATCGTCAAGTCTTCAAAGATCCATCCTCTATATGATAAACTCACATCTATTGTTGGTGAAGATAGACTGAATGACAATCCGTTGATCATTTCTTCGTATAGCAAGGATTCTAGCCATCTTACTGATCAGAGACCAGGAATTGTGGTTATGCCAACAAGTGTTGAAGAAGTGCAGGCTATTGTCAATTTGTGTCGTGAAACAAAGACACCGTTAATTCCTGCTGGTGGTAGAAATGGAATCTGCGGTGCTTGCATACCTCGCACTAAAGGTTCTGTTATGCTAGACATGGTAAAGATGGACCAATTGATCGAACTGAATGAAGACGTCATGACTGTAACAATTGAAGCTGGACTTAGATGGGCTGAATTAATTCGCAGATTGGACGAGCATGGATACAAGTTAGGTTTTAGAGGTCCCTATGGTGGTAATGCCGCAACGGTAGCTGGATCGGTAAGTCTAAACAGTATGGGTTATGCAGCATCGAAATTTGGTCCAGCTCCTGAAGGTGTTGTGTCTTTAGAAATAGTGCTTCCGAATGGAGAGGTTATCCGGACAGGGTCTGGATGGAATCCAGATGCAGAACTTTTCACAAGATATTCCTCTTTTACAGATCTAACAGGTCTGTTTATTGGAGATCATGGTACCCTAGGAGTAAAAACTAAAATCACATTGAAAATTTATCCCAAAGCTAATCATAGTACTTATGCTGATTTTGGGTTCACATCGCTTGAGAAAGCAACAACATTCTTCTACGAGGTTCAGAAGAGGGGATTGACAGAAGAACTGAATTGTCTTCTGGCAAGAGAGGCGGCTGATACATATTTTCCCGGTCTCTTGGATAGTCATCCCGAAGTAAATTCAACACTTCATTGTGTCTTTCAAGAGATTGACCAGCAATTGGCCCAGCGCAAATTAGAAATTGTGCAAGAACTTGCAAAAGAATTCGAAGGGAAGGATCTCGGAAATTTCGCAGCACAGATACACTGGGCTGAAATATTCAATGAAGTGCAACCAATGTATGTAAATGGCTTCTGGTTAAACACATGTCACCTTCGACCAATCAAACGCCTTCCTGAACTGATGGAACGTATGTATGAGATTTTCAAGAAATATCGATTGGAGAAAAACGGGATCAAATGGATTGCTGATGCACTAGGCGTGGACCGTAGTTACTCTGCTGCATGGATTACTATCTTTGCTCCTACTAAGGATAAGATGGAATTGGCAGAACAAGCTTGGAATGATATGCTGAATGCTGCACTTGAAACCGGTGGATGCCCATATTGGACTGGCCTACTCTGGGAGAAACGTGCACTTGCCAAAGTACATGAACCCTTTATCGAAACATACCGCACTATCAAACGGGCTATTGACCCAGACAATATACTAAGTCCTCACGTATTTGGAGGGGTCTAAAATGGCTAAGGTAGATTTCTCAAATCTTGAAGCGTTTAAAGATGAACTCTGGATCTGTGGACGTTGCGGTGATTGTTCACTTGCAGACAAGACGGTTGCTTCAAATCGTGGTGTCTATCACCCTTGCGCCGTGAAAAATGTGCTTGGATTTGAGGCGTATTCAGCACGTGGTCGTACTATGATAATGAATGATTTGCTCGATGGAGAATTAGAAGTAAACCAAGATGTAGTTGATTGGGCTTATACCTGCACAACATGTAAGAGCTGCCAGGAAACCTGTGCAGCAACAGCGGATGGTATTAGAATCCCAGATATGATGGAGGCACTTCGAAAGGATCTGTTTGCTAATGGTTTCACTGTTGACAAGCATGAAACCATCGAGGATTCAATTTTGAATCAGTTCAATCCATACAAAGAGGATCATAGTCAAAGAACACTAGTATTTGGTGACCGTGTTTTTCCTGAGGCTGCTGATGTTGTTTATTTCGCGGGATGTACAGGTGTTTATCGAGAGAAAGAGATAGTCACGACAACTGTTCAACTCCTTGATAAAATCGGTGCAAATTTTACTGTCCTACCAGATGAACGCTGCTGCGGTTCAGTGTTGCTAAGAATTGGTAGGGTGAAATCATTTGAGAAACTAACGAAACATAACATTGAAGCAATAAAGCGGACTGGTGCAAAGACACTGGTCACTGCATGTGCTGGATGTTATCGAACCTGGAAGGTTGATGTTCCCAAAGAAGGATTTGAGTATGACTTCGAAATTTTACATATTACTGAATATCTAGACCGTGTTATTCAGGAAGGAAACGTCACCTTCGTTTCATCTGAAAATCTGAAAGTTACCTATCATGATCCATGTCATCTTGGTCGTCATGCCGAGGTCTATGAGGCACCAAGGAGAGTCATTGAATCTGTTGAAAATGTAACCTTGATCGAAATGGAAACTAATAGGCGCTATGCACATTGCTGTGGTTCTGGCGGTGGAGTTAAGGGAACATATGGTGAACTTGCTGATGAGATGGCTGCTGATCGAATCCGCGAAGCCGAGGCTACTCAAGCTGATGTCTTGATCACAGCATGTCCATTCTGCCACCGAGGTCTCCGTGATGGTGCGAGGTTAATTGATAGTAACATTCGCATTCTTGATATTCCTGCATTTCTTCTGAATGCAGAACTTGGTTCCGTTAAATCTGGCCCTGAAGGGCATCCCATGAAACCTATCTTTATGGACTATCTTGCTGCACATCCAAAAATCTTCGAAGGTCTCAAATCAGGAGCAGTAATTGACTATGAGATTGATGGCGATAGGTTTCATGTTCGAGTTGTAGGAAAGAGCGAAATCAAAGTCTTCCCTCATAGAGCAGAAAATCCAGATGTGGAACTGACCTTCTCACCTAGAGCTGTGGAAACCCTTGTTACTTTTTCATCTGAAGACAAATATGCAGAGAAGTTCGGATATTTCTTCAAGAAACCAACTGATGAAGAGTGGATTCGATTTAACTTACGCCTCAATATTGTCAAGCTGCTCATGAAGGGATATAGAAAATTCGCACAAAAGGCGGGTCTAATTTAGAATAGATATACTGAGTATATAGAGTGAAAATTCGTTCACTCAAACTTCACTATACTCTTGCTTAGATCAGTTAATGTCATATCCATGGTTCGAAAGTGATAGGTAATAACATCCGGTTCGTCCGAATTGATTCTCTGGATGTTTGGTAAATAATCATCAATGAATATCACATGCTTAAAGTCAATGCTATCTTCATGTGATAATTTCACAATCTCCCGCACTTGGTAGACCTTTGGACGAAAATCAGCCATGATATATCTGAAATAGTCATGAATGCTGAATCTGTGGAGAATTTCAATGACCTTGTAGTAATCGTTACGTGAAGCGATTGCCAAAATATAACCCTTATCGTGCATTTTAGATAAGATGGTAAAATCCTCGTGTTGATCATCTGAATGAATGAGCGTTTCATCAAGATCAAAAATAACAAGGAGCGGTTTATTCATACTCCCAAATCCTCCCCTCGTACTTGAATAATTCAAGCCATACTCGCTCCATCTCTAAGCCCCATTTTATTTCTGGTTGAAAGTCGTAATCGAACTCTCGCAAAGCCATCATTACGACAAGTTCTGGAATGTTTACGCCCCCTTCAACACTCAAGACTGTGGTTCCTTGCAAACGAGGATTGATTTCTAGAAGAAGCGGTGTACCCTCATCACTTTCTTTCATTTGAATTCCAACATTGTACGACATTCCAAATCCTTCGATTAATTTTCTTGAGATTGTGTCTATAAAATCGAAATTAGAATCCTTTGTAAGTACTCCCTTGGTAGTTATTCCCCCTGTCATTCTAGTTCGTAGACGTGGTAAAACAGCAAAGGTTTCTCCCTTTCTACAGAGTACATCAATAGTATATTCATTTCCAGGTAAATATTCCATTACAACTAACTCAGGAAATGTATCACCGATATCTTCGAGTACTCGGTTAAGAGTGGAGTGTATACCAGTTGGTTTCTCTTCGAAGAACAAGTGCCGTGGATCTAGATTCTCATCAAGTATTCTAAAACCACGACTACCATTAGAATAACCTGGTTTTATTACAACTCTCTTTTGTGGATATCCAAGTTCATAGACTGCTTCCTGCAATTCTTCTGAATTCGATGCGTTTGAAAATCTAGGAGTGTCTATTTTGATAATCTCTTTTGTGTACTCCATCAAGGCTCTTTTATTTAGTATAGCATCCATTAGTTGTGGACTTGTTACCACAATTGTAGGTTCGATTCCCTCCTTTTTGAAAGCCCCATAGCTTTTACATAAAGGGAACTGATCATCTGTTCGGATTGGCAGTACAACATCAATCCCCAGTTCAACACATAAATCAAGCATAGCTCCTGCGAATTCTCTGCTTCTATTATCTGGTAGTACGTAAGATTCTTCCACATAATGGTGAGAGCTAATAGACTTGCGGTAGTCACTTGCGAATATTTGAAGATTATACTTCTTGCTGGATTTGAGGGCTTTTACTATACTTACAAATCCGGGAGCTGTTGAACCAGTGACCAACACCTTGCACGTTTTCAATAATTGTCACCACATCAATTGTGACCAAGTTCCACTTGAATGTGTCGAGAATACCTTCGAATTCAGATACCGAAATGAATATCTTCTAGGCCAACACGGAACATAATGATACGTTTTCAGAGGCGTTATTCTATGAAATGGACTGTTAATCGTGCCCTTGTTCTTTCTGCACACACTGATGACATGGAACTTGGAGCTGGTGGTACCGTCAGACAGCTTATCGAATCCGGTACCCACGTCAAATCATTGGTATTCAGTGACTGTAGAAAGAGTGTAGATACGAGTAAGTTTCCTGAAGATGTGCTAGTAACGGAATGTAAAGCGGCTGCTGCTCACCTTGGCATAGAAGATCTTGAAATCCTTCAGATTCCAGTTCGAGAGTTTCCTAATTTCCGGCAAGAGATATTGGAACGGATTTATGATACTCGGAGGAACCAACACTTCGATCTTGTTTTAACTAGCTGGCATGGGGACTTGCATCAAGATCATAGGGTAGTTGCTGAGGAAACGCTTCGCGCGTTCATGAAAACGGATACTACAATTCTAGCATACGAAGTGCCTGGAAATTGTCCTGGATTTACTCCACAGGTTTATGTTCCTTTGAATGAAGATGAGGTCCAAAAAAAGATTGAAATGCTTCAATCATATAAATCGCAAGTTGTTCGAAGAGGATATTTCGAAATCAATGCAATCAAATCACTGATGGGATATCAGGGAAACCATGTTGGTACACCATATGCAGAAGCATTTGTACAGCAGAAGGGTTTCATAGCTGGTTTCAATTCGGTATAGGACGTTACTCGTTTCCTACGTAACGGATAACATCAATAAGTGCAGAAATGGGATTGGAACCTCTTCCATAATATTTGAGGACATCTGGATCTGTACAATTCCATGTCCCACGTTTTCGTTCATATAGATATCCTCGCATCATCTGAGTTCCATGGTCTCGAAGAAATAATCGCCTTAATGCTCGGAAGAAAACTGCCCAAAAAGGTCTACCAACATAATAGTTCAGTCGACCTAGACGAAACACCCCTTTAGAACTGAATCCAGTTGTAGGACGTTCTAATCGAAGTGGAACACGAAATGTCCGAAGTGTGTACCCTCGTGCGAGTGCTTTTATATTAAGTAAAGTATCTGGAGCTATGTCCCAATATTCCTGGATTTGACGGACAATAGACCATCTAACTACCTTACCTCCACCCATGGGAAGCTTCACACGCCGCTTTCCAACTTCTCCAAGGGGTATTCCTGCTACAACTCCAATCTTTTGATAACGCTCCAAAAGCCAGATCAATCTAGGGAAATAATTTGGACATGGTTCTGTATCAACATCCATCACGGCGAAGTACTCCACACCTGATTGGTCAATTTTTTTTATGAGTGCTGGTAAGATTTTTTGATAGGCCACACCGATAGTGTCCAGATTTCCAATGGTCTTAGAGGGCATAGATTCAACCCAAAATTCAGTTTCAGGTAATTTTGTTTGACATCGTTCGATTTCATTTTTGGATCCATCTGCGGACCCATCATCTATCCATAACCAAATTCTTGGCTTTTTAGTTTGCATCGAAATCCAATCGAACGTCTGTTCGATATTTTCCTTCTCATTCCATATATTAGTCACTAAAATATAATCCGAGCTAATAGTTACGTCTTCACACCGATTTTTACAAAAACCACAATACTCATGGAACTGAAACTTAGAATCATTAATAGGATTCGTGTGAATCATCTTGATGTCCTCATGTACATGTGACTTATCCTGTTGAAATCACTTTGGTCACCTATATAAGACCAACCAAAGGAGGTGTTATTGGTCGACTTGAGAATTTTACACCTGTCAAATGCAGGATTACCTGATCTGCGTATAGAGAAGATGGCAAATACTATGAAGAAAGAAGGACATGAACTTCTATTTCTTGGAGGTCGTCCCATTCGTGGTCAAAATCTCG
>Ga0315553_10002332_pt1 | contig 15266 bp, 18 predicted proteins | sample SalMarSW160140MG_FD_203099 | JGI IMG/M metagenome (GOLD analysis project Ga0315553, IMG submission 203099) | Salt marsh sediment microbial communities from the Plum Island Ecosystem LTER, Massachusetts, United States - Salt Marsh Sediment SW1601-40 ... | reverse complement strand
TAATTGCAGAATTCGCGGAGCAGTTAGATGCAGGCAATTCAACCTTTCATATACAAAATGTGAAGATGTGGCACAAAATTTTAACCCACGGCATCGCTCCTAAAGAGTTTTTAAAAGAACTTTCCACATACGTTGATCAAGCTTTTTAGAGAAAGGAAGAATCATAATTGATCTCATAATGTTTATATTGATTTCAATCTCAATTTTATATAAGTAAAATTAAATTATAATTCTCTAATGCTTCTCATTTTTGTTTAGAAAAAGTATATAATTAAAGTAAAGAAAATCAAAATGTCAGATGAAGAACTCAAGGATCAAATTAATAAAATAGCAGTAGAAATTGAGAAAATTGAACAGACAGCGAAACAAAAAGAAAAATATATTACAAATAAGTGCAATGAGGAATTTGATTCTAAAATCATTGGACTTGGAGAAAAGTTACTTCATCAACAGACTATATTAAATGAACTCCTCAAAAAAATTAATGAATTAACAACAAAAAAGAAAGAACTACTTTCTATTACTAAGAATTTGGAATCAGAATATAATTCTTTAATAAAAGAGAAGGAAAAAATTTTACTCAATAATTTAAAAGCGATTGAAAAAGAAAGGAAAACTAAAACTAAAGATATCGATAGCAAAATAAAAACTCTAGAAAAAGAGTTGAAATCGAGCGAAAAAAAATAAAACTTTAGGGATATCATCCTAAATTACCAATATCATAATTATAATTAAAATCATAAATTATTATGGCAGATATTATAGAAATCAAAATACTAGAAAAAGAATTGAAAACAAGTGAAAAAAAATAAGCTGGGAGAGACAAAAGAGATCGAACAAATAATTAAGAAAGAAATACATAAACTACCCAATTTAGAAGAGCATACCTGAGGAGGAAGCGATCATCTTTCTTACAGATCTATGAGTAAATTTAAGTTAGGAAAACTAAAGAAAACAAAATGTCAAGAAGATTTAACTTTTGAAGTTGTTTGTACGTATGACATTTACACTGAAACGGAATTTATGCATTCTCCAGATATGGACGAACTCTATACGGAGCATTATAAAGACAAGTTTATTCTAAAACTAATAAAAAAAAGAAATTTGAGAAGATAAAATCTTATTGATTATATTCAATGGAGAGTTGGTTAAATGATTGTGAGTTAGATATTGCAAATGATGTATCACCAGTACAATAAGCTCTTATTAAAAAATTATCTAAACCGGTACTTTTTACAAATACTGATGATTCTACTTGATAATTTGACGAAGTAGGAAGTCCAATTTTAGCAATGCAATGATTAATTGAATTATTTCTATATAGATAAAACCAATATGTTCCACCACCAGGAACAAGATCATTCACATATAAAAGAAGTGTTAATTTATAAAAACCCTCCTTTAATAGCTTAAAATTCGTATTATTGTTACTGACGGAGATATAATTAGAATCATTATACTGATTATTATCGAATTCTAATCGCCAAGTAGCATCAGTATCATATGGTGCGTATTCTTTATTCTTTGCGAGATCATCCCACAATCCCACGAGAATCAGTCCACCGTCTGGTGGATCTGGAGGCGTGGGTTCAGGAGCAACAAAAATCTCATTTTTGATGAACAAATATCCACTAAGTCCTAAAGCGGCAATTGCGATGATCCCTAAGAGAACCATCGCACCTTTTCTTCCACTCAAGTTTTACTTTTCACCTTTTACTCTATTAATCTTTTTCTCTTTAAAATTAAAGTTATAGATACTACTGTTTATTCATAATAATTATTCATAATAATAATATTACTGAATTTCAATAGAGTAATTGGTATAGTAATTATTAAAAATAGTTGATCCTATTGCCTTATCTCTCTTAAAAATAAATTTAAATTTTTGTGATTATACTACAATATAATTAAAAATTTTATTAAAAACTGAAAATAACGTGAGTAAATATGGGTAAGGGAAACGGATTGGCAATTTTTGCTTTACTAATTGGCCTTGGAGGTCTTGGTTTGGGTATTTATTCAGCATTTATTTTACCAAATACAATTATAGCACAGACTACTAACCCTTCTGAAATTGTGCAAATTTGGACCAAAGAACAGCCTGCTGTCTATTATACCACTAGCAGTTATGTTGAAGTTCCAGATATGGATATAACAATCACCGTGAACGCTGGAGAATCTGTTATGATAATATTTAATGGGCAATTTTATGGTTCACCTGGACTACTTTATGGTGGAGTGCGATTTATGAGAGATAACGTCCTAATACCAAATTCCTTGAGAGATTTTAGTATTGAAACAACTGGCGTTGTAATTACAGCCAATAGTATAACGGCGCATATTTTAATTGATAATTTAGTAGCAGGAACCTATGAAATTGAACTACAAGCATATGGTGGTAATGGTGCACCCAATAACGACCGCCTCGATGACGGATTATTAATTATATATACCTTTATTTAATTCTTTTTTTTTATTTTCTTATTTTTCCTTAATATTACATTTGACAAATTATAATTTTTTTCTTTATAAGTAAACAATTCTAATGAGAAGTAATCTCAAATTACAAATAGGAGTTGATATCGGAAAAATTTCAGATTTAGATCAGGTAAAGTCGATCAACGCTCGACAAATTAAACTCCTTCAAGAAAGTGGAATTAGCACGGCAGAAGCCCTTGCGATGTCTCCGCACAATATCATAGGGGAGATAGACGGTTTAGGGGACAAAACAGCGAAGAAATTAATTTGGAACGCTCGAAACGCACTTGGAATGACCGAGTTCGTAGCAGCGGAAGACATAGACGAGAACACCGAGTACATTACGACCGGTTCTTCTGAGTTAAACAGAATATTGGGCGGTGGATTCCAAACAGGAAAACTCACTGAGGTATATGGCCCGTTTAAAAGCGGAAAAACAAATTTAGCTCATACAATTGCTGTGACCATTCAGCTTTCGAAGAAAAAAGGCGGTCTTGGGTCGGCAGTAGCCTATATAGATACCGAAAACACCTTTTCGAAAGAAAAGATTAAACGGATCGCAAAAAGGTTCGGACTCGACCCAAAGAAAGTCTTATCGCAGATTTTTCACGCCAGAATTTATTCTTCTGACCACCAGATGCAGATGATTCAAAAGGCAGAAACTTTATGTAAAACAAGGAATGTGCGACTTATTGTAGTGGACAGCTTAATGGCTTTGTTAAGGGCTGAATATGTTGGCATTGGAATGCTCGCCCGCCGTCAGGGAATTCTCAACAACATGATACATGGGCTTTCGCGGGTTGCAGAGACTTACAATTGCGCCATTCTTCTAACCAATCAAGTTTCGACCAAGATGATGGGTATGTTTTCAGCGGACGACGCGATTGGCGGAAACATCGTGGCACATGGCTGTCACTTTCGTGTCATGTTTAAAACTAAAGGGTTCTCGTCCAATAATTCGTTAAAGCGGAGAGCGATAATAGTAGACGCCCCTGATTTGCCACCAGAAGAAGCAGAGTTCTATATTACGAGCGTAGGCATTGCCGACACCGAAAAAGGAGAAATTCCCGAAGCAAAAGGGTTAGATTTCGAAGTAGAAGAGCTATACGAAAAAGAAGAAAATGAAGAGATTCAGGTAGACGAAATTACCGAAGATGCAACTAATTCAGAGGAATATTCTTTAGTAGATGTGAAGGGGATCGGGGATGGCACCGCAAAAAATCTTGTTAAAAACGGTATAATATCGATCCAAGACTTGCTAAATTCCGATCCTGAGACGCTCGCCACTAAGATTAGCGGAATCTCTTCTAAAATGATTAATGAATGGCAAGCGAACGCGAAAGCTCTTTTAATCGCTTAAATCCTTATTTTTTTTCTTTTTTTTTTTATTTACTCTTTTTTGTTTTAAGTTCAATCTTTTGCGAGGAAAAAATGAAATATTGTCAGTCTATTACTGTTAAAATATAAAAGCCTATTCATTATTCAACTCTTTTATTATATTATCTGCAATACTTGCAAAAAAAGTTTAAATTTCCTTAATTCTTGTGAAAAAGTCTTTTGAAGGAGTTATATCTGCTTTTGTTAAGACTTCAGCACATTGAGATCCGGAGGGTCCCGCTCCTGATATTATCACATCATGCATCATTAACACATTTCAAAATTATTTATGTTAAAAAATTTATTTGAGAAAGATTTATTATTTTCTTACCAATTTGATTGCTTCAGAAATTTCTACTAATGGCTTCGCAATTAATAAGAAATTAGGTTAGTATTCTATATATATGTTTCACACTAAGAGAGAACAGATCAATTAAGAAATTAATTGATTTGTATTTTTTATAAGGTTATTACTACTCCTTTTTTTTCATGTTCTCCGACTTCCAGAGCTTCAAATAGATTTTGAAAAAATTGTGCGGAAGACCGATAGAGTTAATTATTCTCGTATTTTTTGGCTCGTTTACCTTCTTAGCTTTCTTTTTATTAAAATTTTGTTCCCAATCGTAATATGATATCGGTTCTTCCATACAACACGAAATTATATTCTTCCTCTTAAACTATGAGACCACTTTAGATTAGAAATTTTTCCCGAAGTAAATTGATCGATTTGGAGCAAAAATCGTCGAAATTCAGTCGCTTAATTTGAATATTTATTATTTTAATTTTGTAATTTATGCGATAATTGCCAATTAATTCCAATTATTATTGTACTTACAGTTATAATTATCAAATCTTAATTTATAAAATTATATAAATAAAACTAAATTTTAATGAAAATTAAAAAATATCCTTCAAATTTAATTTTTTTTTTCATTGAATTAGGTGCAACTAGATTTAAATATGATAATTACTTAGTTAATATTTAGAATTGGAATAGATATGAACATAAACAAATTTTTAGGGTGATTTAAATGGAATTTCTTCCTATGTTAGAGTTTGGTTGGTTGAATGGTTGGTTATTACTTGTTATATTTTTCGGCATTTTTGGTATAATAGTCTTGACAAGTCCTAAAGAGGTCATCGCAAGGCTTTATGAGGAAGAAGAATGGAAAAAAAGAGGAATTCTCCTTAAAATAGCTGGATGGTGTGGAGCATTATTTTTATTCCTTCTATTTATACTTACTCCGCTAAACATTGGATCAATTGAATTTTTAATTGGGATAATATTATTCTCTATTGGTACAGTAGGGATGGCAGTGGCACTCGTAAATTTTAAAAATGCGCCTTTAAATAAGCCAATAGCATCTGGGTTATATCGAATATCTCGAAATCCTCAGATGTTGACTATCTATGTCGCATTTTTAGGGATTTGTTTAGCGATTGGATCAGGGATTGTACTAATATTACTTAGTATTTCTATAGTTGGTGGCCATTTTCGCATTCTAAGTTAGGAGAGAAAGCTTTTAAGGCAATACGGCGAATCTTACGAATTGTACAAAAAGAAAATAGCGAGATATTTTTTATTCTTCTAATAAGAAAATTTCTTTCGGTCTCATATATTAAGAAAAAAAAAGAATAGAATGTAGTTAATTAGTTCGCAGGCTAACAGAATCTTTTTTTCGCCTAACCGCTCCAAAAACTACTAGAATAGATAGTATTCCTCCGGCAGAAAGACCAAAAGCAAGCGTCCATTCCATCGGTACGTAATAATATCCGCTCGTAGTTTCGTTAGTAATTGGATCGGTTCCGTTGTTAGGGTCAGGGTCGGGAATAGTTCCGTTATTAACAGTGCTAATTTGATAATCTTCTGCTATAGCGTAGGCAATGTTTGCTACTTCGACCTGGCAATGAATCGTAATTTTTACCGAGTAAATTCCCTCAATAGATGTTCCAAAGTCAAAATGCATCATCGTTCCAACGTTTCCTATTGTTTCGTTTTGGTAGATCGTAAACTTAATTTCTTCAGGATCGGTTACTTCATATTCCACCTTTACTTCATTTGCAACAGTTAGGCCACCAATAGCCGAGACTCTTGCGAGGTAAAACTTGTAAGACCAATCGATTTTAAGAACGGTGTTATGCTCAATCACCATCCCGCTGGTGAATTTATTAACCTGATATAGCTCCAATCGTTCTAGATATTTTAACGCTATCATATCGTATAAGCACTTATCTTGCGAGTCGAACGATATTTTTACATGTAAGTTCAAATTAAGCGCACATTCAACGGAAAAGATAAAACTATAATTCCCCGCAATTGCTGTACCAAATGGAATTTCGAACCAATCGTCGTCTTGAGAAATGTTCACTTCCGTTTTGAACACTTCGTACACGTCCAGTACCGGATCGATGATGGTCACGTTGATTTCGCAATTGTGAGGAGTAACAATCTCAAGTAACACATAATAATTGACCTTTTCGATCAGATATAAGTCGTCGAATTGTAAGGTGTCATTAGGAGCCAGAAAGGTAAATACTTTGTCGACTAAATTTACTTCGGAGCTTGTTTTTGGTATTTCTCCAGAACCAAGAACCTTAGGAATTCGAGAATTATCTCCTAATAACCCAACAATAAGTCCTCCTATCAATAAAAAACTGATAATTACGACTTTTTTAGTATTATACTTGCTAATAGCCATACACCTGCAATTCTTTGAATTCAGAGATTAGTAATTTCACCTTCGAACAAATGTCGTAGTCTATACAACTAAAGCATGGCTGGTCCGACCAAAAATACGCGGGTTGATTCATCCTCTCCACGATTAAAAGCGGAAAGCTACTTTTTGGGCATTCTAACGCAGAATTACTAATCTTTCCCTTCTTCGGGATCGGATACGAAACACCACAAGCATCGCATTTCACGAATCGCTTGTAGTTATTTGTCTTGTACATCATTAATGAGCACTGGCAAGATGGGCAAGTGCCTATTTCCTCAATCTGTTTCAGTTAAAACACCGTAAATTTATTTTTACTTTATGGTAAAAATCGATACTTATAAAGGAAAAAGCATTTTTTAAAAAAAAATTAGTAATTACGGGAACTGATCTCACTTAAAAGGTACGGAATTATTTTCTAACCTTGCAATTCTCTGAAAACGCCCTAATTTATTTTTTTTGGAAGGTTAGGATTATAATTCCTATCCTTTCTTTTTAATTAAACAAATTCTAATACTAAAAATATCATGTATTAAACAATATCACATTTATGGTATAGTAAAAAAAGGTTTTTTTACCCTTATAACAGTCCGCAACTATCATCATAAAATTAATAGATTAGTTTTTTTCTTTAAAAATACAAGAATAATATTCCACTATTATGGTATTATTCGATTATTTTGAAGATGTGCTTGGAGGATTCGAGTTTTGGATTGCCTTTGGCTCGCTCGTGGGAATCTTTGGACTCTTAATCGGTATTATATTAGTAATATGGGGCGGAAGTCGGCTTCGCTACAAGATGCTAGGAGTTATAATCGCTTCATTTGTGTTGATTGCGATTTGCGGGTTCGATACCGGTTTCAAGTACTTCAGGATTTTTAGATAAAAAAATATTTTTCTTTTAATAATAATGGTATCCTTGGGGTGGTTGACCCCCTCCAAACACTAAACCTAAAAATTCGAAAGGAATTCCGGTAAGAAAAGCGCCGATCCATAGTAATAACGCACTAAGCAACATTGATTTAACATTGAATTGGTGGAAGAAGATTTTGAGGATGTTTATTACGAGCAATGCGCTCCCGATCGTGAGGAAAATTTGTCCTACGCTCACAAAAATGGTTTTGAAAACCGTACTTGTCATATAACGCAAGTTGGATCCGAAAAAAGGCACGACTATTGCTACGAACCCTAATATTCCGAGAAATATTAAAAAAGTGTGGTTTGCCTTGCGTTGTTTTCGAAGGATTATGATTCCGTCGCTATTTTTAGCCATAGATTTTATCACTTGATAAGATAAATTTGGTTTTTATCTCATATTCAAATCAAATCTTTATAAAGAAAAAGTCTGGAACACTCGATTTTTCCTTTTTATATGCTTCTTTGCTCTAGAATGTATGGGAGTTAAGCTTCAAGATTTAGTGATCCGAAACACTATAGATTTTTCCAAACTCGCAGGAAAGATTATAGCAGTAGATGCTCCGAATGTAATAATGAGTTTGTTTAACTTCGCCCGTAAAAACCATGATGGCTCCCATGCGGGACTCATTCTAGACCGCACCCAAAGACCGATATCTCACCTTTATGGCTTGCTTTTCAGGACGAACTTTTTCTATTCTAAGAAAATTTTCCCAATTTTTTGCTTTGACGGGCTCGACTCTGACCTTAAAAAGCTAAAAACTAAAGATAGGCTCAACGACTTCTTATTTACAGAAAAATTATACCGATCGTTAATCCAATCGGGGAAAAGAGAGAATGCGAAACAAATTGCTTTATCCCGAGAGTATATGTGGCCCAATATTATTAAAGAATCTAAGCAATTACTAGGGGCATTAGGATTACCATACATAAACGCTCCCGCTTCGGCAGAGTCGCAATGCGCTCAGCTTGTTAAAAATAGAGTAGTTCATTACTCTAACTCGCAAGATTTCGACTCACTTTTGTTTGGTTGCCCGCGGGTAATCCAAAACCTCTCGAAGTCGTTAAGAAGGAAGGTGCAGGGTCGCTGGTCGTATCAAAAAATCACTCCGGTCAAGATCGATCTTAAAGAAAACCTAAAAAGGTTAGGAATCGATCAGTTTCAATTGGTAGATATGGCGCTCCTGATTGGAACCGATTACTTTCCAGGTATAAAAAATATTGGACCAAAACACGCCTACAAATTCATAAAAAAGCACCGATCCATAGAAAATGTGATTAAAGAAGAAAAAGAAAATTACGATTTTTCTGAATTGAGTTCCGAAAACATTGCAAATGTAAGAAAAATTTTTTTACTCCCCGAAGTCTTAGAGGATTACCCAAATTTGAGCTGGAATTACCCTAGCGAACACCAAACGCAAAACTTATTATGCGAAGTTCACCATCTCAATCGAGAACGGGTGGAAACCAACCTGAAAAAGTTAGCCTCTAATTACGAAAAGTGCCAGACATTTTTCTCCAACAAAACGAGAAATCCCTCTAAAAAACAAGAAACCTTCGACTCTATTTTTTATACCTAAAAATTTTATTTTTCTTTATAAAGTCTCAATGAATCGTTTATATGGTAATTAATATTCAATACCCACAAAACTAACGAAATTGAGAGAAGTATGGCAAGATCAACGAACAATGCGATTTTTCTGCAAAACAGTTTACGAGCCTATAGAAGAGCTCCAAAGGAAGATTTAAACAAGGAGAAAGTGCTAAACTACTTTTTTAGGTTAGAAAGTTTTACGAATGATCGAAACGAATACAAAAATTTAACGCCTTTGCTCGTTGGGAACATTGCGAAGGAAACAAACCTACCTAATTCCGTAGTGTTAAACACTGCTTTGGAGTTTTTAACCGAAGCTACTCAATTCAGTCATACTTTAAGTTTAGGGCTCATATCGTGGGGCACAGGAGAGAAAAGCGTGTTGCGGCAAGCGAAATTTTACCTGAGAAAGGTTTATAAGATCGCCCCGGTGTTCGATTACTCCCGAGCGATTGCTAACTTAGAAATTTTACATACTCTTTTAAAGAAAGTCTTTTATTGGCCTCGCATCACCACTCAGCTTGCCTTGACTATTTTTGTGACCGACCGAAACGACCCAAATATAACGAAAAATGAGTATATTTTGCAAAAAAATTTAAGAACTTTTTGCGCATGCTCCGCTTACGCCTTCCACATGGCTCGAAAGAAGCTTAATATTGACAAGACAGGAAGCGTTAGTATCTAACCTGTTTTTCTATTTATTTTATTATTATTTATACTTGAAGTTTATTTCTTTCTTAGATTTTTTCTTTAAATAATCAACTTCTTATTTTTACATAATAGTAAATTAATAAGCAGTTTTTATCGTGAGCAACTCAGTAGACGAATTATACCAAAAGTTATTGGACCTTGGTATGTCAGAAGAAGAGCTAGAAAAAAAAGTCAAGAATAAAGTAGAAGAATACGGCGGTTTCATGTCGGAACAGGGAGTGTTGTTTGTAATAGCCAGAGAAAACGGGCTTAATTTGAGATCCCCCGATATTGACGATTATCTTTACGACGAGTTAGAAGAAGAAGTCGATTACGACGAGTTCACAATAGATATTTCGGACGTTAGAGAAGGGATGAGCAACATCGTGCTGTTAGGTAAGATTTTGAGCACGCAAAAAATTAGAGAATTTATACGGAAAGACGAATCTATTGGAAAAGTGAGTTCTTTCTTACTTGGTGACCTAACCGGAACCGTTAAAGTTATGCTATGGGACGAGCGAGCCGATAGCGTTAATCACGAATCTTTTAAACCAAACGAGCTTGTACGAGTTATCGGCGGGTATTCAAAACTTGGACAAAACGAAGCTATAGAAGTTCACCTTGGAAGAAAAGGCACATTAATTTTCGCTCCTGAAATTAGCGATAAGAAGAAAGAGCGGTTAGACACTATTACAAATAATAGTTCAGAAAGAAAAACGCCCAATAGTATTTCTTTAAAGCCTTTAGGACAAGCCATCCAACAAAACAAGTTCATTAGCATCGTTAAAGGAACCGTTCGAATCGAAGATTTTAGAGAATTAGAGTTAAAATCAGGCGATAGATCGTTTTTACTCACGCTGTTATTAGAAGTCGAAGACTTTTCCATCAGGGTGAAAGTGTGGGGCATGAAAGCGGTAGAATGCTTGAAAATAGTGAATGATGGGGATTATATTTCTATTACCAACCTAGTTGTTAAAGAGAACAAATACACCGCAGAGAAGGAACTTGTTTTCACGAAAAATTCGAGTTTACTATTAATATAATTAATTAAGTCTACTCTCGTTGGTTGGTCAAATATTCCCAATACATGATATACTGGGATTAAGAAGGCGGATTGAGTTAAATGTAGACGTCTAAATCTTATTTAGAGTTAAATTTTTATAGAATCTTTGCGTATATATTGATTTAATGAAATCTAAATTTAAAATTAGAGATTGATAACATATGAAAAATAAATGTAAGATATATTTACTCCTATTTCTTGTATTAATACCTTATTTTATTCTAATTGGTGATATAAACCTTTTATCCGAAGAGAATGAAAAAAATATTTTAAAGCAAAAGAATATCGTAGGGGGGCTAAAAACTTCAAAATCATGGAATTTATCACCTTTTATCATCAGCGTTACTGGAGGGGGCAATGGTACTTGGGCTTGGGCAAGTAGCAACGATTGGTGTAATGGCTCTGGAACAATCAATGATCCTTATATCATTGAAAATGTAACTATCGATGCGAGTGGAATATTAGGTACAAGCTGTATTACAATCAATAATTCTGAAGTCTATTTTGTAATTCAAAATTGCTCGTTAAGAAACTCAGGTAATGATGCTATGGATGCAGGGATTAAATTACTAAATACTAGCAATGGAAGAATTCAAAACAACAATATTTCGAGAAATCTAGGAAATGGAATTTATTTAAATGGTTCACATCAGAATACAATCAAAAAAAATATTATTGAACATAATAAAATTGGTTGTAATCTCTACGATTATTGCGAGTATAATACCATAACCCAAAACAATATCAGCAATAATCAAGAGCACGGTATTTACTTTCACTTTTATAATGATTATAATAACATAAGTTCAAATACAGTGCAGTTTAATGGAAAATTTGGTCCCTTTCATGGAATTTTTCTTGATGGCTGGTATTGCCAATTTAATTTAATAGATAAAAATGTAATAAAAAACAATACAGGTGACGGAATTCGATTAGACACTTATAGTCATAATAGTACCATCGCTGAAAATATTATCGTGAATAATTCTTGGGCGGGAATAACATTAACTTCTTCTTCTGAATGTGAAATCTCTGAAAATCAAATAATTAATAATTTTCAATATGGCATCTTGATTTCAGAATGTGATCGTGTAAATATAATAGTGAATATAATCAAGTTCAATGGCGATTTAGTTGATTCTTATGGTATTTACTCTACTGGTAGTGACTACCTCAATATTTCTGGAAACGAGTTTCTGAACAATTACAATGGTATTGGGCTGAGATTTTGCGATAGTTGTAATGTTTCGAATAATTTTCTAAAAGATAATGCTCTGTATGGAATATTCGTTGAGCATCTATCTGATTTTAATTACATCTATGACAATTTATTGCAAGATAATGTAAGAGCAATTACGATTTATGACAATAGCAACAATAATGAGATTTATAATAATAAAATCATAAAAAGTAGTAGTTCAAGTATAGAAATAAATAACAAATGTAATCTAAACTTAGTTTATAATAACTCTCTTATTCGAAATGGTTATGGTATCGATATTAATAACGATTGCGACCTTAATAATTTAACAAGTAATGTTATCAAGGAAAGCACTTTCAGCGGTGTACGAATTGTTAGTGGCTGTAACGAAAATCTTTTATACGGGAATTATTTTGTTCTTAATATTCTAAATGCTATCAATGATGAATCCGATACTCGATGGAATACAACAGAAACCGGTAATTATTGGTCTAACTATACTGGTTATGATTTAGATGGTGATGGTTTTGGAGATATACCTCATCCCATTATTAGCTATGGAAATGACTCCCTTCCTATTTACAGTAATATTCCAAATATCTACATTGATGAATTTACTGATTATGATTGGAAATGGGCAAAGCAACAATATTGGTGTAATGGCTCAGGAACAGAAGAGGATCCCTATATAATAGAAAATAAACTCATCAAAAAAGAATGGTTGAGCAATTGTATTGAAATTAGAAACTCTGAGGTTCACTTTACTATCATTAATTGTACTTTAACGGCAAAAACATCATATTTCTCTAGTATTGTTCTATATAATGTTAAGAACGGTAAGATTAGTCATAATAAAATAACACAGAATAATATAGGGATTCAATTAGACAAGTGTGATCAAATTGATATTTCAAATAACACCATCAAGGATAATAATATTGGCGTTAATTTAATTTGTAGCGATTTCAACTATGTTACCAATAATACAGTCCAATATAACAATTTTGGTTTGTATATATGGCAAAGTAATAACAATTTGTTCAATGATAATCTTCTACTTAATAATAATCAATGTATCCTTGAACTTGACTGCGAGAATAATGTTTTTGAAAATAATATTTGTGACCCTAAACCTTTAGAAGAATTATGCGTTGAAATAGTTGACCAAATATTCTCTTCTTCAGCCTATAATTTCACTTTTTATGTATATAATGATACTAATTATGCCATGGAATTCGCAACTATTCAGATATGGTGGAATGGAACTGATGTGTCATCTGATATCATTAATCTTGGTTCTGGTTTCTATTTTATATCTTTAGAACCTATTACCATAAATCTAGGTGAAAGCTCAATCCTTTTGAATTTAACTATTTCTGCTTCAGGATATTCAGATAAATACTTTGAAACTTATCTTGCAATACATCCATGCGAATTAATTGATTTGATGTTTCTTGAAATTATAGAACAGATTTTTACTGAAGAACATTTTAATATCACATTTTCAATAAGAAATGGGACAGGTCAGGGGATTGATTCTGCAGTCCTTGTTATATCATGGAATGGAACTGATGTGTCATCTGATATCATAAATCTAAGTGGTGGTTTCTATAAGATAACCCTAACACCAATAATAGTAAATCCAGGAGATGATCCCATTATTTTGGGTATTAATGTTTCAGCTGCGAATTATAGTGATATGTCTTATCAACTAGAATTATCAGTAGATCCAGATACAATCAGTAAAGAAACAATTACTCCCTCACCCGGAGAATTTCTGATTTTTCTTATCGTAATAATCGGAGTTTCGAGTGGAGGTGTTTTGGTTGCTCTAGTGATTATTATTTTAAGAAAGAGAGGATCTAAAGAATTCGTACAATCTTAAATTCATCTTTTTTTTTCTATTTGTTCATGGTTTCTTGTGTTTAAATAGGTTTAAGGAATTAGAGTTGAAGTCGGGCGATAAATCGTTTTTGCTCACCATGTTCATAGATGTGGAAAGCTTTACGATAAAAATGAAAGCGTGGGGTATGAAAGCAGTAGAATGCTTGAAAATCGTAAATAGTGGAGATTTTGTTTCAATAACTAACTTAGCTGTTAAAGAGAACAGATACACATCAGAGAAAGAGCTTATATTCACGAAAAATTCGAGTGTATCGTTGGTCTAACTATAAGTGTTAGAGACAAGATCTTTATAGTTCCTAAGAATTTCCCTCTTATTTTTTGTTTAAATATCTCACATTGTTCAAATCCTAAAATATTTTAGTGTTAAAATATTACCAAAATCAATCTGAAGATCGTGATAACTAAACAAAAATTCAATTTGTACCAGGTCCTTAGGCTAGAAAAGCTTAACAATCTCTTTTTAAAGCGGCTGGGGAGAATTCTCTTTTACAGTAGTGTTTGCTACATTATTTTGTTAGTCTCGAATGTTTTATTGTCTTCTTTTTTCGGTTTTTCACTCTTTGTAAATTTCATTAGCGATTTAGGTAGTATCAGATTTATTCCTTTTCCTTATGTTCATAATTTAATCTGCTTATTTGGAGGTATGGTAAGCCTTCCAATTAATTTTTATGTAAGGAATAAGTTACGTATCGTATACAAAACTTCGAAGTATTCTATAAAGTTTGTTGATTTCGGCGTGGCTTTTGGAATAATTGGAAACATTGGATACATACTTTTGGGAGTGTTTAGTTTAGATAGGGCTGGTCCAGGAGACATCTATCATAGTATCATTGCTTCTATTTCGTTTGTCGGTTATATTTTATCTATTTTCTTTTTTAGTTTGAACATCGTCCTATCACACAACTGCAAGTTGAAACATTTGGGCTTTTTTGGGCTAGTTGTTCCCATCGCTTTGCTTTTCACCTATTGCATCCTTACCATCCCTCTTATCGAATGGTTTTTGTTAAGTTCTATTTTGTTGTTTTTGCTTTTATTGAACTATTATGTGTTCAAATTTTAGTCGTCAAGCTAAAACTGAAATTCCATTAAGGATTATTTTGGTAGGATATTGTAATTTCAAGGTGTAGAAAAGATTCCTTCCTTTCTCAGATTATCCATGACTTACTCTCTCACTATCTTGTTCATCAAAATCGCGCTCATAAGAACTAAGCCACCTCCTATAAGATTAATAACAAAACCATACCCAATAACAAAATAATTAAAAAGAAAGGTTTCACCAAGCATGATGATCTTAAAAAGTATCAACCATAGTACTGTTAAAACAAGAGT
>Ga0315553_10002331_pt1 | contig 15270 bp, 13 predicted proteins | sample SalMarSW160140MG_FD_203099 | JGI IMG/M metagenome (GOLD analysis project Ga0315553, IMG submission 203099) | Salt marsh sediment microbial communities from the Plum Island Ecosystem LTER, Massachusetts, United States - Salt Marsh Sediment SW1601-40 ... | reverse complement strand
TGGCCGGGGATGAGGAGCTGGAGGAAAACAAGGGCAAGGTTGTGTCCACGGCAATCAAACAGATCCTGACGGAAAAGGTGCGCTATCGGCTGGAAAGTTGATTCCCCCGAAGACTCTGAGGGGCGGCGCGCCGACGCGGCGCCCCTGAGCCGGGCGCCCCTCACCATTATTTTTGGTCCGACCGCGGTCGGCAAGACCGTCTTCGTAGAAAAGCTGCATGCTCGGCTCGGGCACATCGAAGTGATCAGTGCCGATTCGCTCCAGGTCTATCGGAACCTGGATATCGGAACGGCCAAGCCCTCGCCGGAGCTGCGTGCCCGCATCCCCCATCATCTGATCGATATCCTCGAGCCAACCATCCAGTTCAACGCCGGGGCATTCGTACACCGTGCCGAGGAGCTTATTCCCGAGATACGGCGGCGGGGTAATACGCCTCTTGTGTGCGGGGGCACAGCCTACTACCTTCGCAGTTTCATCACCGGGCTGCCGGATTCCCCGCCGGGGAACCCGGAGATCCGCCGGAAATTGAAGACCGAGGCGGAGCAGAGGGGGATAGAGGCTCTGCTCGAAGAATTGGAGAGGGTCGACCCGGCCACCCGGGCCAGGGTGCAAGATCGGGATGTCTATCGAATACTGCGGGCTTTGGAGGTGTATCGCAGCAGCGGAAGACCTCTGTCCGCTTTCACGAATCCTACCGCACCCCGCCAGGATTATCAATTTCTGCTCCTGGGATTGATGCGGGAGCGCGGTGAGCTGTATTCCAGGATCGATCGGCGGGTGGAGCGGATGTTTCGGGAAGGTTTGGTTGGGGAGGTGAGCTTCCTCTTGAAGATGGGTCTGGACTTCGAGGACCCGGGGATGCGGGGCATAGGATACCGGGAGTTCTTCGAGCTGCGCAAGGGTTGTGCGACCCTGGCGTCCGTGAAGCGGCTGATCCAGCGCAACTCCCGGCGCTACGCCAAGAGGCAGATCACCTTCTTCAAATCCCTTGCCGATGTGCATTGGTTGGATCCCGAGGATGTGGATTCCGCCTGCGCCCTGATCCGGAGCTTCCCGGCCGGTGAAGGAGCCGGATCCGGGGAGCGCGGGGGAGAGGGTGGCGCCCCTTGACCATCGAAGCGCTCTGAGCGCATAATCAACGAGCCGCACAAAGCGGTTGTCGTTTCGCCGCACGGGCGCTATATTGTAGCGGAGCAACCCGCGCGGATATTTCAATCGAGCAGAGATATCATTGTTGATATAGAATCGAAAAAGAGGAGACGGATCTGTGCCCTGTGGTAAAAAACGAAAGCGACACAAGATCGCTACGCACAAACGCAAGAAGAAACTGAGGAAGAATCGGCATAAAAAGAAATAGTTCATCGATCTTCCCTTCCTACAGATAATTATCGTAGGAGCGCTCGTATGAAGATAATGAAAACCAGTTTCTTGATCGGATGTACCATTCTCGCCCTTACAGCTACCGCAGAGGTAGTTGCGGATAGTCTCTGGACACCTGGATTTTCCGGGTATCTGAGTTCCGAAAGCGCGGTCCAGGAGGGGGACATCGTGCTCGTGCAGATCGACGCTTCCTCCTCGCTGTCCTTCGAAGCGTCCACCAGCGATGCCAAGAATATAACCTTCGAGTTCAGCGGAGGCGAGTTCGGCAACCTGTTCTCGTTCCTGCCCTCGACCCGCACGGGGGGCAACCAGTCGGTCAGGGGTGGACAGGACTACTCTCTGGAGACCGAGATCGCCGCTCGCGTTGCGGAGATCGACGAAACGGGAAAGGCTCGGCTGGAGGGCTCCAGAACGTTCAGCCTGGAGAACAAGGAAGAGTTGATCGCGATCGCGGGTTGGATCGATCCGCGCTCGCTGGGCTCGGACCGGCGGATTACTTTTTCCCAGCTGGCCGATGCCCGGCTCCAATTCCGTACCTTCCTCCAACCCTCCGCTGCGACCCTCACCGCCGCGGATATCGAAGAGGTAATCCAGACCATCGAGATCCCGGCTGCCGCTACTGCCGCGACTGCCGGAGCGGCACCTGCCGGAGCGGCTCCAGTCCAGCCGGTGATCCAAGAACGCCGGAGCTATCAGCTCAGCCAGGAGAAGAAGATCGAGCTGTTTTTGAGCTATATAAACCGCATGGTCGATCTGTTGTTCCAGTAGGCATGACGGAGACGAAGATCCTCAATACGATTAACAGCCCCCAAGACCTGAATGGTTTGTCTTTCACTCAGCTGGAGGATCTTGCCGGAGAGATACGTGAGATCATTATGGAGGTGGTCAGTAAGAACGGCGGCCATCTGGCCTCCAACCTCGGCGTGGTAGAGCTGACCCTGGCCCTCCACAGGGTGTTCCGCTCCCCCCATGACAAGATCATCTGGGACGTAGGACATCAGTGCTACACCCACAAGCTGATCACCGGCAGGAAGGACCGCTTCCACACGCTCCGTACCCTCGGGGGTATGAGCGGTTTCCCCAGGCGGGAGGAGAGCCCCCACGACATCGTGGAAACCGGCCACGCCTCCACCTCGATATCCGTTGCTCTGGGCCTTCTGAGCGGACAGAAGCTCACCGGGGTCGAAGGCAAGGTGGTGGCCGTCGTTGGCGACGGAGCCCTCACCGGGGGAGTGGCTTTGGAGGCGCTGAACCAGGCCGCCGGCTGCAGCAACGATCTGATCATCGTTCTCAACGACAACAAGAAATCGATCGGTGACAACGTCGGGGCCATCTCCTACTATCTCAGCCGCCTGGCAGCGACGCGGCTGTACCAGAGCTTCAGAAAACGCTTCGATAGAGCCGTAGAGCGGATCCCCCTGTTCGGTCGGGAGTTGCTCCGGGGCATCTATCGTCTGAAGAAGGGCTTGAAGGCTCTGTTCTTCCGGGAAACCCTGTTCTCAGATCTGGGCTTCGAATACTTCGGTCCAATAGACGGACATAACCTGCCGATGCTGGTACGGATCCTCAAGGATGTGAAAAAGCTCGACAAACCCACCGTGGTTCATATCTGCACGGTCAAGGGAAAGGGCTACATCCCGGCAGAGGGGGATCCCACCCTCTACCACGGGGTGTCTCCCTTCTCCATAATCGACGGCAAGCTGGAGACAAAGGATTCCCCCACGTTTACAGAAGCCTTCTCCGGATTGATCAGCGATCTGGCCCAGGAGGACGAGCGGGTGGTGGCCATAACCGCCGCCATGGCGAATGGGACTGGACTGCGCCTTTTTCAAACCCGCTTCCCCGATCGCTTCTTCGATGTGGGCATTGCCGAGCAGCACGCCATTACCTTCGCATCCGGGCTGGCCCGGGCCGGCCTCAAACCGGTGGTGGCGATCTACTCGACCTTTCTTCAGCGGGCGGTCGATCAGGTGATCCATGACGTGGCTCTTCCCTGCCTGCCCGTCGTGTTCGCCGTAGACCGAGCGGGTCTGGTAGGTCCTGATGGAGAGACCCACCAGGGCGCCTTCGATATCGCCCTGTTCCGCAGCATCCCCGGCTTGTTCATCCTGGCGCCGAGCACACCCACGGAAATGGAGCTGATGCTCCGCTATGCCCTGGCAAAGGCGGCGCCGGTGATGATCCGCTATCCAAAAGCCCCCTGCTGCGCATCCGAAACTTCCCGCGTTCAGCCTCTGCTGGAAGGAAGGGGAGTGATGGTGCGCCAGAACCGGGGGGAGGTGCTGATCGTGAGCTTCGGCGCCCTGCTGGCGGAAGCGCTGCAGGCAGCCGAGCTCTTGGGAGGCCTGAAGATTCGAACCGACGTGTACAACCTGCGCTTCGTCCAGCCTCTGGACATGGACCATCTGATCTCCCTGTTCTATCGCTACCGCTTGATCTGCCTTGCCGAGGAGGGCTGTCGCTGCGGAGGGATCGGAGAGCAGATCGCCGCCGAACTGAAGCAGCGCGGGACCGCTCTTCCCTTCCTCCATATGGGATTTCCCCGCAAATTCCTTTCCCATGGATCGCGGCGGGAACTTCTCGCGCTTTACGGACTGGACAGCCGCAACATCGCCGCAGCCGTGGAACAGGCCCTGGCTTCGGCGAAACGTCTGGTGCCATCCTCATCCATCCGTGTCTGAACGCGCCGCCGATGGGTGAACTTTTCGTTCAATCTTATCTGAACCAGTATACCGAACAGGGCAGGCTGCACTGCTCATGCGGCGAAGAGCACAGTCTGCAAACCAGGAAGATCCTGCTGGATGAAGGGGTATTGGAGAGGCTGCCCGATCTCATTGCGGATCGCTACGGATCCGCTGCAAAGGTCTGGGTCCTTAGTGATGAGAACACCGAAGAGGCGGCGGGGCGGAGCTGCAAAGGGTTGATCTCCCGTTTTTCTCTCTCCGGGACCGTGCTGCCGGCAAGTCCGCGGCCGCGGACAACCGCAGAGGTGATCCGCAGTCTCTCCGGGGAGGCGGGGTCCCCGGACCTGATCCTGGCCGTGGGAAGCGGAACCATCAGTGACATCGCCAAGATGGTGTCCCGAGCCCTGGATGTACCGAACTGGTGTGTTCCAACGGCTGCGTCGGTGGACGCCTACACTTCCGGAACTTCGGCCCTGAAATTGCCCCACAGACACATAACCGAACCGGCTCGACCTGCGGAGGTCATCCTTGCCGATCTGGACGTACTGGAGAAAGCCCCCCGGCTGCTGTTCCTGGCCGGGGTCGGCGATCTGCTGGCCAAGTACCTCTCCTACCTGGATTGGAATCTCTCCGCCCTGATCACCGGCGAGTATTTCTGTGAGCAGACGGCACGCCTGTGCTTGGATTCGGCGCGACAGGCGATCGGAGCGGTAGCAGAGCTGTGCGCTGACGGACGGGCCGCGGTACGATCACTCACCGATGCGATCCTGGTATCCGGCCTGGCCATGCAGGCGCTGATCAGCTCCCGCCCCGCTTCCTCCGCCGAGCATACGATCGCCCATTATTGGGAGCTGGCTCATAGCGTCGGCAATCCCGCTCTGGAACTCCACGGGCTGCTGGCGGGGATCTCCTCTCGGATCCTGCTGGTGATCTACGGCCAGTTTTACGGGGATTCCGCGCTCTGGGATTTCGACCTGGAAGATCGCCTGCGGTCTCTGGAGAGCGAACCTCCCTGGGAGCAGGCACTGACCCCCGAAGTGCAGGCTTTCCACCAGCAGATACGTGAGGAGATGGAGAGCCTGCGAACCAGCCCGGCGATCTACAGGAGCCGGCTGGAGAACGCGCGGAGTCATAGGGGAAGGATTACCGATCTGGCCGGAGAGTTGTTGGCGGAACTGGAGAAAGCTGTAAACGTGCTCGGGGAGCTCTCCTTCCCCTTCAGCCTTTCCGAATATAGAATCGATCCGCGCCAGGCCCTGGTTCCCGTCCGCTACATACGTTTTCTACGTAACCGCTACAGCACCTTCAACCTGATCCACGAGACCGGCGCCGAAGACCGGGTGCTGGGATTGCTGGAACGGCAGATAGGTACGTTCAGCTAGCTACTCGGATCCAGTCTCCTCGTTGGCGTTGGAGTACCAGATATCGTTGCGGGCTACCCGGTTGTCCGTGCCTCCCAGGATCCAGAGTTTTCCTTTGAAGTTCACCATCTGATGTCCGATACGCCCTACAAAGTCGGCTGATTCGGTGGCCTGTTTCCACTCCACACCGTCCTTGGTGTACCAGACGTCGTTAGCCGCTCCCACTCCTTCTACGTATCCGCCGGAAACCCATATCCTGCCGGAATATACGGCGGCTTCGTGGAGCATACGGGGTTTGAATCCGCTGACCGAAAGATCCACAACCTGTGTCCAGTTCACCCCGTCGGGAGAGGACCAGACATCGGCGTACCGGGCCGATCCGCGCTGACCGCCGATGATCCACATCTTGTTCTTGAAGACTACCAGCTGATGTCCGTCCCGGGGGGGGAAGGCGGCTTCGTGGATCTCTTCCGTCCACACCTTCCCGTCCTTGCTCGACCAGACGGAATGTCCGGTTGACTCCGAGCCATAGCCGCCCACGATCCACATCTGCCCTTTGAATACTGTCACCTGGTGGTTCACCTGGGCGGGGAAAGGATCTTTTACATCCACCTCGGTCCAGTAAACCCCGTCCTTCGAGGTCCAGACGTCGTTTTCATATTCGTACATCCCGGTTTCGCCGCCGATCAGCCACAGCTGTCCCTTGTATTCGACGACCTGGTGATTCCTCCGGGGTGCGAAGCCCGGATTCTCCGTAGCCCTGGTCCAGGACACCCCGTCCTGGCTGTACCAAATGTCGTTGAAGTAGTCGAGATTCGTCGACGAGCCGCCGATGACCCACAGTCTGCCCTTGAACACCACCGCTTCGAAGCCGAATCGGCCGGAAAATCCTGCACTGCCTACGGCTTGAGTCCAGGTCGCGTCAATGGGCCGGCGGATCACCTTCAGGGCGTAGCTGGTCAGGGTTTTACCGTCCTGAGCCGTGACCAGGAGCTCGACATCCACCGAGGAATCCTCCTCGGGCAGCATGATCGGCTCCAGAGAGCTACCGGACGGGATGATCTTTCCCGCCACGCTCACTTTTGCCACCGGACTACTCGCCTGGGGCGTCAGGATCACCGTATCCATCGTGTTGGGGATGGATATCTCGTAAGCGGTGATGTTCTTGGTGAACTTCGGGGCTACGGAAGCACCTTCGTTCACACCAATGGCGGCCAGGCTGGAGTCTCTGTCCGGCTCGGCCCTCTGTATCGTTACCGTATAGGTCGTGGTGGTTGTCCCGTCCTGGGCAGTGACAATGACATCGGCGGAGGTGACCAGCTCAGTCCCAAGCTCGATCGGCTGGGATTCCGTGCCCGAAGCCACCGCTTTCCCCTGTACCGTTACAGTGGCAACCGCGCTGTTCGTCGTTGGAGTGAAGGTCAGGGCCTCCGGTTCATAGGGCACGCTGATGCGGTAACCGGTGACATCCGGTGAGAATGCCGGGCTCAAGACCGTATCCCCGCCCACGGTCAGGTCAGCCAGGCCGGAATCCCTGTCCGGCTCGGCTCGTTTCACATTCAGCGTGTAGGTGCGGGTGGTGACTCCGTCCTCGGCGGTTACCACGATGCCGATGGCGTTGACCTCCCCCGCCCTCAGGGCTACCGCGGCTGCGGCGTTTCGGGCCGGGTAAGCCCTGCCGTCGATGGTAATCCTGGCGTACTGACTCTCCGCATTAGGACGAATTGTCAGCTCGGCGATCGCATAGGGCACCTCGGTTGAGTAAGACTCCACATCTTTGGAAAATCCCGGTGAGAAGCCCATGTTGTCACCGAGGGTCAGGGAGGCCAAGTCCGGGTTGGTTTCGGCCTCCCGCACCTTGACCACGAACTCAACCTCGGTTCCATCCTCCATGACCAGAAGGTATTGCACCGGACGGCGGAAGTCGTTTGCCGTGGCGCCGTTTGCCTGGGGGATGGTGCTCCCCTGGCTGCGTACGTATACCGAGGCGCCCTCCGGTGCGATATAGGTGGCGATCAGCGAACTGACTTTGGTACCCGGAGGAACCACCAGGGTCACGATCTTGGCCATCCAATCGACGGACCCCACGACATCCCTGCTCAACCCCGGGTTGTCCACGGCGCTGAAGTTGTAAGAGCTGAAGGACTGTTTCCGGGCCTTTGCACCGGCGCAGCCCAAAACCAACAGCGTGGCTATGAAGAGCACAGCAACCTGGGCTCCCCGTCTCAACCACTTTGAATTCGCCATATCTGTTCCTCCTACGTTATTAGCTCACACTACGTTGATCGGCAGATGACTCGTTAGTTTTGATCCATATAATATATGGTAGAATATACACCGCCCGGATCGTTGCATCTGGAATCTAATCGGCTATACTTAGGTAATGCTGGTGCTCAGAAATTTGGGGATCCTATTGATGATTCTACTCCTCCAAGTACCTGTTCCCGCCGCGTGCAAAGGCCGTAAGTACAAACGGGCAGCTCAAGATCTGTCCGGTCCGCTTGGTCTGGGGGTCACAGTGCAGGGGCTGCAGGTATCGGCGGAGATGCGCAGGCGTTTTGAAAGAATCCTCACCCAGGCCGCGGAGCAGGTTCCCATCTACCGATATACGGAGCTTCAGGGGGAGTGGGGCCTCGAGATCGTGGTACAGCTGGAGGAGCAGCAGCGGGGGTACATCCTCACACTCAAAGCGGAAACCAATCTGGGAAGAAGCATCCTGCTGTACCAGTCTTCCCCCTCTTCAGCGGAGGATCTGTGGCGCGACGCCGATGTTTTGGCTGAGACCACCCTGGCAACCCTGGAGGATTTGGTCCTGTATCTGGTCCCCCCGGAATCTCGGTACGGTCACTATCTGCTCGGTAATGTCCTGTACGCCGACAATACCAGGGGTCGGTGGAAGCTTCTGCAGAGGATCAGCGGAAATCCGGATCAGGATCCCGGTCTGACCCGGGCCCTGGCCGACTACGAGGAGAAGCGCAGACGCAGGAATCGATCCCGCTATCCCGGCGGCATTCTCATGATCAGCGGCGGGCTGGTGGCCGGTGTCGGACTCGTGCTTGGTGGCGCCGTTCTCACCCCCAAGATCGAGCACCCCGGGGTGGTGACCGAAGCGGAAGCCGGGTTGCTTTTTTTCTCCGGCGGGATGATTCTGGCAGGATTCCCCTTGTATGTGCTGGGAGAGCGGATGCGGGACCGATGGCCCCAACCCAGCCACCAGAGCATGATTTACGCCTACAATGTGGGGGTTCTCGAGTCTGCTGAGCGGTACTTCTCCCCAAACTGATGGTCCACGGGATCTGTGATTGAATTCGCGTCAAGGATAGTCCGATGCCTAAGCTGGAATCACGGCCGCCACCGGCCAGGCACCGCGAGCCTACGAAATAGCCGATATCTACCGCCAGCTAAATATTCCCGTTGTGATGGGAGGCATCCACGCATCTTTCAGACCGGATGAGGCACTTTGCCATGCCGATAGCATCGTGTTGGGAGAGGCGGAGAATATCTGGCCGAATGTGATCGAGGATCTCTCCCGTAACGAACTAAGAGGGATCTATAGGGGAGCACCGGATGATCTGAGACAGGAGGTTCGGCCCAAACGAGAGCTGTTCAGCAGGAAATACAGAATCGGCTCCGTGATGACATCTCGAGGTTGCCCTTTCGCCTGCGATTTCTGCACCGTCACGATCTTCAACGGATCGCGTCTGCGGCGGAGAGAGATTCATCATATAATTGAGGAATTGAAAACAGTTCCGCAAAAATACCTGTTCTTTCTCGACGATAACCTTCTCGGATATACCAAAGAACACAGAGGACAGGCCAAAGAGCTGTTCGAGGAGATGATAAAACAAAGGATCCGGAAGAAGTGGGTCGCTCAAACATCGATAAATTCGTTGGCCGATGAATCAGTTCTCGAGCTGGCGGGCAGATCCGGATGTATGGGCTTCTTCGTGGGTATGGAATCTGTGAACGAGGAGGTGCTCAAGCGAATGAACAAACTGGCGAATCTGAGAACAGGAGTCGGCTCCTATAGAGACTACATTCGTAAAACCCACAAATGTGGGATGATTGTGATGGGCAACTTCGTGTTGGGCTACGAACGGGGTTTGGAAGAATTGAGCCGGGATACCTCTTGGATGAAGAAGAGCCTGTTGGACATAGTCAATTTCGCCATTCTCACTCCCTATCCAGGTACTAAGGTCTTTGAGCGACTGAACTCTGAAAACTGAATCATCATGAGGAATTTCCCAGGCGACTGGGGTTATTATGACGCCGACCATCCGGTTTCACGGATGGATTATTTGAGCTTGGAAGAGATATACCTCGGTATTCGTGAGCGCCTGGTGAGCCTGTATTCCTACTCCGCCATTATCGCAAGATTCTTTCGTACACTCATGCTCACCCGTCGCCTGCTGCCCTCTGCTCTTGCTCTCTTTATCAATATATTTTGGGTTCGAAACAAGAATAAGGCACGTGTAATCTTTCTTAGATCGCTAATGAGAGAAGCTGCTCTTCGTACCAGGCAGAGATGAGCCGCAGTAAAGCGCCCGATGGGAATCGAACCCACATCATAAGCTTGGAAGGCTTAGGTAATAGCCATTATACGACGGGCGCCTGATCTCCCCCGCGGCTGCTGAAGCGGACGCGGAGCGAGAGTAATATACCAAAGCGCCAGGGTGAGAATCAAGTGCCTGTCTAGCTTGTCTAGGGATCGCGGTATCGGCTATTGTAATCGTACAGAGGAGCGACTGCTCAAGGGAAGGAACAGATGGGATCACGGGGAGAGGTCTTTTCGACGCGCACCACCGCGGGGAAGCGTACGTACTTCTTCAACGTCAAGGAAAACAGACACGGAGATGTATTTCTGAACCTGGTGGAAAGCAAAAAAAACGGAGAAAGCGAGTTCGAGAGGCATTCGATCATCGTTTTTCAGGAAGACCTTGAGAACTTCCTCTCGGGATTCAATCAAGCCGTGGAGTTCATTCGGGAAAGGAAATCCTGAAGCTCCTTCGGTGAATCGGAGATAAACCGCAATGCTTGACCTGTATTCGGTGTGCCGGTGTCGGGTAGCCCTTGTGGGATTCGAATCCATAACAAGATTTTATTTTTGAATAGGCGACCATCCACAGGTCCCTCTCCGTTTTGGCCAGGATAGAAGCGGCCATAATGGCGTGGATCTTTTGATCCCCCCGCACCACAGCTTCGGCCTTACAGGGACAATCGGGAACAAACAGACCGTCTACGAGAACCAGATCGGGGAGCGGATATATACCGCTCAGGGCCCGGTTCATGGCCAATAAGGTTGCCCGATGGATGTTCAGGCGATCGATCTCCTCGGGCCAGCTCCAGCCGACTGCCCAGGCCAGGGCATGCTCTTTGATCAGGGCGGCCGCCCGGGTACGTTCATCCGCAGACAGGGATTTCGAATCCCCCAGGGCGGCGAGCAGGGTAGTTGGCGCACCGTCGGCCGCCCGGCCTGCCGCCCGGTGAGCGAAAGGCTCTCCGGGTAATATTACCGCCGCGGCGGTTACAGGCCCGGCAATCGGTCCCCGGCCCGCCTCATCGATTCCGCATACCCGCATAGAGCCAGCATATCACATTATGTTGAGAAATCGCCCCCGTCCGATCAGGCGGAGTACCAGGCCTCGGCACTCTGTTCCGACCAACTCGGCTCGCGCTTGATACTGTAATAGTCGAGTAAGAGATCATTCATGAACAAACCGAATGCGTGCCTGCCCGATTCCGGTTGAATGTCTTTCATCCAGGTGGTGCTCACCCCGGTGAATGTTCCGTTGCGTACGCTTCCGGCCACGATAAGCCTGCCTCTATCACCGTGATTGATTACCTCGGCATGGGATTCACCCCAGCCGGCGAAACACTTCAGGGTCACTACCAGCGGTGAACGTGTGCGAACGTTGTTGACAAACAGAGCGTAATTCAGCTCGGGCGCATAATTCAGACCGTGTCCCGTGAAAACGAACACAATCCCCTGTTCATAGATGCTGAGCACCTCTTCTCTAGCCAATCGTTTGTTGCGAAGGTTTTCGATTACCTGGTAGAAGACACCCAACGCTCGTTCGTCGTAGCGTAGAAGTTTCTCTGTTTCTATGAACAGGGATGACATATCCTTCACTCTGTAACTATTTATTGTGTAGATATATTTGCCATAACTAGTTAAGGAGTGCAATCGGAAGTTATTATGATTTGTACCTGCGGTATACGACGAAAGTACTAGTTGACGGATAAGTGAAACTTGACGGAAAACACACACGAGTGCTACAATGATAGTATTGAAATTCGGTCTCGCTGGGAGGGTTGGTGCATCTACGAGCCATAGAGCTTCTCGGTTTTAAATCTTTTCCCGATAAAACCCGCATTGAATTCGCCCAGGGCATAACCGCCCTGCTCGGGCCGAATGGCTGCGGCAAGAGCAACATCGTGGACGCGATCAAGTGGGTGTTGGGAGAACAATCGGCGAAAACCCTGCGCGCCGACAAGATGGAAGACATCATCTTCGGCGGAACGGAAAACCGCAAAGCCCTCAGTGTGGCGGAGGCCAGCCTGACGCTCGCCAATGACAGCGGGCAGCTCCCTCTGGACGTGGCCGAGATAGCGATCAGGCGCCGCCTGTTCCGATCCGGAGACGCCGACTACTTCATCAACAACAGACTTGTACGGCTCCGGGAGATTCGGGAGCTGTTCTTCAACACGGGAATCGGGAAATCCGCCTACTCAATTATGGAACAGGGCAGGATCGATCAAATCCTGTCGACCAAGCCCGAGGATCGGCGGATTATTTTCGAGGAAGCCGCAGGCATTACGGCGTATCGGATCAGAGGCCAGGAGGCGGAGCGGAAGCTCGAAAAAACCCAGGAAAACATGCGCCAGGTAGAGGGTATCGTGGGGGAGGTCAAACGAAGCCACGACTCCCTGAAATCACAGGCTGAGAAGACCGAACACTATCGCCGCTTCAAGGAAGAGATCTTCCAGGTTGAACTGGATATTCAGCTGCTCAGGCTGAAGGGGCTGTTGGAAAGACAGGAGAAGCTGGATCGACAGCTCACTGACAGCAGCGAAGGACGCTCCTCCCTCAAGGCCGGCATCGATGCGATCCGGGAGAACATGGAGCGGAGTATCGATCGGGTGAACTCCATGGAGTCCCATCTGATCGAGAACCAGAAGAAGCTCTACCAGGTCGATTTGGAGAGGAACAGCCGGGAAAACCAGATCGGCATGCTCCGGGAGAGGCAGGAGGAGATCCAGCAGCAGATCGCCTCGGAGCAGGACAGGGCTCAATCGCTGGAGAAGAAGATCGAGCAGCTCCGGGAGGAGGTGGCCCGCCGTGAGGCGGAGCTGTCCGATCTGGAGTCCCGCATAGAGGATATTGAGAAAAATATCCTGGCCTTTGAAGAGGATATTCAGCGATTCGAGGGCAGAATCAAGGAAAACGAGGGCAACGTGCAGCGCCTGCGGGATGAAGCCGCGTCTCTGGAGTCCACGGTTGAAGACTTGCGTCTGGACCTGCGTACCCTGACTGACGATATCGTCACCCAGCTGGATCAGGAGCTGAAAGAGTTGGGGTATTCGGCACAAACCAGGGAGCGGGTCGAAAACAGGATCCGAGAGGTCCTGGAGGCGATGCGTATACAGCTGCGGGGCCGCTCAGAGCTTCTCAACGACTACCGATCCCTTTCCGGTGGTGGGGGAGAACAGGGCCAGCTGCTCGATACACTGCAGCAACTCCTGGAGGAGTCTCTATCCAGGACCGACGAGCTCGCGGAGCTGTTCGACCAGTACAGGCGCTGCACGCCGGTGTTTCTGGAGGAATTCCTCGCTCCGGAGGGCATCATCACCAAAAAACGGGAGCTGGACAACAGGATCACAGACAACCTGCGGCAGAGAAACGAAAAGAGGGAAAGTGCGGAGTCGCTGCGGCTGGAAAATCAGAACCTGAACGCCAAGATCGGCGAATACCGGGGAACCCTGGAGGAGCTTCGGGTAAATCGGGCGCAGACCCATACCCGGAAATCAAGCCTTCGGGGCGACCTGGAGCGCCTTCAGGAGCTGATCACGGACCAGCAGACCCAGCTGGGTGAGAATACCAGGCAGATCGATGAATCCAGAAAACGATCCGCCGACATCGATGCCCAGATTTCGGATCTGCAGAGCCAGCGAAGCGTCCTGGAGCAGGAGAACAGGAAGATAAAGAAGGAGCTGTCCCGACTGGAGAAGGAGATCAACAGTCAAAACAAGAACCTTGTAACCACGGAGAAGGAGCTCAAGGGAAAGCAGGCACAGCTGGAGCGGGAGCAGGGCAATGTCGAGCAGCTGCAGATTGAGCTGGCCGACACCAAAGCCGAGATCCGCAATCTGTACGGCAATTTCAGCGAGGTCCACTCCCGAGATCTTTCGGAGTTCGAATCCCGGCTCAATGAGGTGGACCGACCCCTGAAAGATCTCAAGGCGGGTCACCAGGAACTGCGGGAAAAGATGCGCGCGTTGGGCCAGGTCAACCTGATGGCGCCGGAGGAGTTCCGGGAGATCAGTGAACGGTACAGTTTCCTCACCGGCCAGCTCGAGGATCTTCGTCAGGCTTCCCGGGACCTCAAAACGATTACCGAAGAGATCCAAAGCGAATCCTCCGAGCTTTTTCTGGATACGTACAACACGATCCGCAAAAATTTCCACCTGATGTTCCGCAGGCTCTTTGGCGGGGGCCGGGCGGAGCTCAAGCTGCTGGAACCGGAGCAGGTGTTGGAGTCGGGGATCGAAATCTACGCTCAACCCCCGGGGAAGAAGCTGGAGAACATCAATCTGCTGTCGGGGGGGGAGAAGTCTCTGACGGCGATCGCCCTGCTGTTTGCCTTTTTCATGGTCAGACCATCGCCGTTTTGCATCCTCGATGAGATCGACGCCGCTCTGGATGACCAGAACGTCAGCCGCTTCGTGCACGTCCTCAAGGAGTTTGCGGGGAACTCGCAGTTTGTCGTTGTAACCCACAACAAGAAAACCATCGCCTGTGCCGATACGCTGCTGGGAGTTACAATGGAGGAATCGGGAATTTCCAAGATTGTGACGGTTCGTCTGGAGAACCGCATAGAGGAGAAGAGTTACGCTTAAACTGACTTCCCTGAAGTCTGCACTCGCTTCCGTCGCGCGCATACCTGAAAAAACCAGGCGGATCGCCGCCTTCTCCGCCCTCTTCGTTCTTTCCGTGCTGATTACCCTGCTCGTGCTGGTCTCCGGGAGAAACGGTATGGACGCGGAGTCGGAGGGGGAGAACGCCCCGGTGTCCTCGGCCCGGCAGATGATCGACGATTTCTCAATGCGCGGCACTCAAGCCCGGCAGTCGGAGGGCGCTCTGAGCGTGCAGGATTTTATGCTGCCCCGGCACGTGAAAGGGGACAGCCCCGCGCCGTACCTCCTGCGGCCGCGGCTGGACAGGTGGCGGGAGGAGCAGGTCAAAAGGTACTGGATCCCGCTGCAGGATATCGCCTTGGATCTGGTACGGCGGGAGAACGATCGCAGAATAGAGGAGTTGTTTGAAGATATCCCTTGAGTAGGGGAATCTGTGGGAGGGGAACGAAAATGAACACACGAAATCGTCTTCTAGTGCTAGGGGTGGGCCTGGTGCTGTTGGCGGGCTGTCAGAGCCTGGAGATTTCGACGGAAGAAGCTCAGTCCAACATACAACCCCAGGCAGGAGCAACCGAGCGGACGATCCAGTTGACCATGACGCTGCCCAGGCCGCGTCCGCCCCAGGCGGAACCTTTGGCGTTGCAGCCGCAGCTTCCCGAACCGGGAGTGCCGGGCCCACCCACTGACATTTCGTCTTCTGAACCGGAGCT
>Ga0315553_10002330_pt1 | contig 15272 bp, 13 predicted proteins | sample SalMarSW160140MG_FD_203099 | JGI IMG/M metagenome (GOLD analysis project Ga0315553, IMG submission 203099) | Salt marsh sediment microbial communities from the Plum Island Ecosystem LTER, Massachusetts, United States - Salt Marsh Sediment SW1601-40 ... | reverse complement strand
GATCACCTCGATCTTTGCAGGGTCGGCGCCATACAGCCAAATCATCTGAGCCTTCTCCAGGGGATTGGCCGCCGTGAGGCGATCTGCTGAGTTGATGATCTGGCGCTCGCAGTCCACACGCAGCTGTGTTTCCAGTTCGTCGTCGCTTCTGGCCACGCGGTTCTTGAGTTTCCCCAGTGTGTGGAACATGTGCATCACGGGGGTTCGCCACTGCTTCTGAAGACGCATGGCCACCAGGCCAGACAGCCAGTAGTGACTGTGGACGACGTGATAGGCTATGCCCTCGGACCTGGCGAACTCCAGCAGGTTGTCGGTGAATTCGTCTATGTGGGCATGGACCAAGTTCTTATTGTAGGGTGCCTCTGGACCGGCCTTCAGGTGGATCACGCGCGCATTGGGACCCAGCCTGCCGACGGGTGGGATGTCGGGGTCTTGAGAACGGGTGAAAACGTCGACGGTGAAGCCTCGCCGGCCTAGTTCGCGGCTCAAATCTCGAACGTAGACGTTCATGCCGCCGGTTTCCTTGCCGCCCAGCGCCGCCTTGGGACACGTGTGGAGGCTCAACATGGCAATCCTATACATTCTTGCTGCCTCGCCGTACTATCCTGAGGTTGCGAACTTCGGTTCTCACCCCGCCGAATCGGTATTTGTACTCTTCCTCCCCGCGCAGGAAATCGAAGACCTTGTGCTCCTTGTCGATGGCATCTTGAATGCAGTAGGAGAGGAGGACGATACCGGAACTGAGCGAGGGGTGCAGTTGTGGGTCATAGCCAGAGTTGTAGACCAGAAAGGCGCCTTCGTACTCTATACAGAACATGGCTGCCGCTTTCGCGCCATTGATGAGCAAGAACGCAAGCCTCAACCATCCGCGATCGAACGCGGCGCGAGCCATGCGGTGGAAGAACTCCTGCATCTTTTCGTCCATGAAGGCTTCTTTTTCCACGGCGCTCCTCATATGGAGCGAGATGAAGTCCTCCACTTCATCGTCCAGAGAACCAGCGTCGCCGGCGTAGTACCAACGAATCTCTGCTTCGCGGTTTGCCTTGCGCAACTTGCGACGGACCTCATGGCGTTGTTTCTTGCTCAGTGAGGCCAGGTACTGGTCCCACGTCGCAGGCAGGTGGATGACCGGACATACCTCCTCGACGCTATCTGTTACCTCGAACGCTCCACTTTCTTCCGCCAGCGCGGTCAGTCTCTCGAGGGTGGGAGAGGCAGCAGGGATGTTGCGGAGGTCCAGCGCGTCCCACGCAAGTGCGTGCTCACCGGTCAGGGACTCCCAGACTGTGCTGTAGACTGCCTCTGCGCTGTCGCTGGCCGCAATCAGGTCGAGGTAGTCGGAGACCTCGATGCCTCCGATGAGTTGCAGGACCCTACGGCCGGAGGCTGGCTCCAGTGTGTAGAATGGGGCTAGACCAACCAGATCGTCCTCGTCGCGAAGCTCCAACAGGCATAGCTGCAACCCCTCTCCGAAGCAGTCCCACCAGGTCTTCTGCCATTCCCGGGTCAGGAAGATGGTGTTGGCTGCGCTGCGAAGCAGTAGCGGATTCCATTCCTCCTGGAGTCTGAGGAACACCCCCTCGTCTCTATGGACTTCTGTGCTCAGCTTCTTCTTCACGTGTGGTGTATTGATTATAGCAGATTGCCAGAGAGGTTGCTATGGGGCCCGGTGGGGAGCACGTGCGTAAGCGGCTCTGGGTGTGCAGCGCCGCCAGCGTCTGGCTGACGCGGTGCTGCCCATGGAATCCGGCGAGAGGTCAGCCGCGGAGCAGCAAGTTGTGCATCTGCGATGGCCTTTTCTCGTTGCCTGGACTGGCTTCCGACGCCAGCTTGCACATCCTTCGCGGGTGTGCTAGAGTATAGATGCGTCTCCTGTTCTGCTCGTGATGCTGTGATCAACGTTTTGAGCCAATACCTGTCAAAAGGGAGCCGATCTCCGGAGGGGCTGCCCGAGAGGGGAGGGCCTCCGGGTAGGCACCCACCTGCCACGGCAGGTTCAAAACAATGATAGCACACGGCAAGATGGGGGACGCAGGTATAAGCCAACAGATACGAACGGTCTGTTGGCTTTGTCGTTTCGCGAGAGTGGCGCGTCGAGTCTTGTTCTCCTTTTGTGCCCAGGTGTGTTAGAATCTGGGCTGCTATTTCGGAGGGCAGGCGATGGGCACGATCCACAGGTTCGTCGGGGCTGATGGTGTTTTCGACTGGGAGGGCGTGAGGGAGCGAGACTACGAATCTCCTGACGCGCAGCGAGTGACGGCGCGTTGGTTGATGGGGCCGTCGGAGGGAGCACCTCATTTCGCGGTGCGCTACTTCGAGGTCCAGCCTGAAGGTAGCACTTCACTGGACAGGCACGGGCACGACCACGGTGTCGTGATCCTGAGAGGGCGAGGGCAGGTGCGGCTGGGCGACGACGTCACCGAGGTCTCCTTTGGCGACGCGATCTACGTACCGCCATACGAGCTTCACCAGTTCAGATGTGTCGGCTACGAGCCTCTGGGCTTTCTCTGCGTGGTTCCCGCGCGAAGGAGTACGGTGGAATGAAAGCAGTAGTCTTTCATGGTCCAGGCCACCTGAGTTACGAGGATGTGGAGATGCCCACAGCAGGGCCAGGGGAGCTGCTCATCAGGACCAAGGTGGCGCTCACTTGCGGCACCGATGTGAAGACGTTCCGCCGCGGGCATCATCTCATCCAGCCCCCTATGCCCTTTGGACACGAGTTCGCCGGTGATGTGGCGCAGGTCGGGCAGGGTGTGACGCGCTTCGTCGATGGCATGAGGGTCGTGGCGGCCAACTCCGCCCCATGCAACAGCTGCTTCTTCTGCTTGCGAGGCAAGCAGAACCTCTGTGAGGACATCATCTTCAACTGGGGTGCCTTCGCTGAATACGTCAGGGTGCCGGCGCGCATCGTGGACACCAACGTGTATCAGATCCCTGCACATCTAGACTACCAGGAGGCTGCGTTGCTGGAGCCTCTAGCCTGCGTCGTGCTGGGCAACGAGGCGGCTTGCATATCCGCAGGCGATACGGTCGTCATCGCTGGAGGGGGTGGCCCGATTGGATTGATGCATCTCCAGCTCGCCAAGCACAATGGTGCGACCAGCTTGGTGGTGATCGACCTCAAAGACTCCAGGCTGGCCCTGGCCCGCCGATTGGGAGCAACCTGTGTGATTAACCCTGCGCAAGAGGACCCCGTAGCCATCGTGAAGGGGCTGACCCAAGGCCGAGGTGCGGATGTGGTGATTGAGACCGCAGGGTCGCCGGAGGTCTGGCAGATGTCTGTGGACCTGGTTCGCAAAGGCGGAACGGTCGTTCTATTTGGAGGGTGCCCCGCGGGCAGTGAGGTGTCGCTGGACACGGGCAGGTTGCACTATGGCGAATTGACCGTCAAAGGGGTGTTCCATCACACACCCCAGACCGTGGCCAAGGCGTTGGGACTGCTGAGCGATGGCGTGATCAACTCCTCAGCGCTGATCAGTCAGCGGGCGCCTTTGGAAGACACTCAGAAGGCCCTGGAGATGGTGATGACGGGCGAGGCCATCAAGGTGGCCATCATCCCCGATTGAGCGCCGGGAGCAGGATATGAGAGTCGCCAGGTATTACAGTCGCCAGGACATTCGCCTGGAGCAGATGGAGGTGCCAGAAATCGGCCCCGGGGAGATGCTGGTTCAGGTGAAAGCTTGCGGTCTTTGCGGCAGTGACTTGATGGAGTGGTATGTGGACAGCAAGGCCCCCACGGTGCTGGGACATGAACCGGTGGGGTTCGTTTCGCGAGTGGGTAGTGGTGTGGAAAACTTCTCCTTGGGTGATCGAGTCTTTGTACACCATCACGTCCCGTGCTTTGTGTGCCACTACTGCCGGAGGGGGAACTACTCCTGCTGTGCGACCTTCAAACAGAACGGCATCTACCCCGGCGGTTTTGCTGAGTTCATCCGTGTGGCGGCGATCAACGTGCAGCGTGACGTTCTCAAGCTGCCCGAGGGACTGGGTTTCGAGGAGGCGACGCTGATCGAGCCTGTAGCCTGCGCGATCAGGGGTATGAAACGCACGCGCATTCAGCCAGGCGATACGGTCCTCGTCATCGGGGTGGGGGTCAGCGGTTTGCTCTTCATCCAGTTATGCAAGCTGTGGGGTGCAAGTCGGGTTTTCGCAGCAGACCTCGTTGAGTACCGTCTTCAGAGAGCGCTCGAAGCTGGCGTGGAAGCCGCCATCAACCCCGCAGACGAGGATCTGGAGTCCAGAGTGCGGAGTCTGACTGGTGGGCTGGGAGCAGACCTGGTGATCGTGACCGCGGGAAGCAAGCGGGTCATGGAAGAGGCGTTGAAGCTGGCCGGCAAGGGAGGCACGGTCCTTCTCTATGCGCCACTACCGCCGGGGGATACAGTCTCAGTGGACGTGCACGAGCTGCTCTTCTCCGAGAAGACCTTGGTCTCCACCTACTCCTGTGGTCCGGACGATACCCGCATTGCCCTTGAGTTCTTACGCAGCCATCGTGTTCAGACCAGAGGCCTGGTCACGCATCGTTACGGTCTTGCGGAAGTCGGGGAGGGGGTGCGGTTGGCGGGGGAGGCTGGTGAGTCCTTGAAGGTGGTGATCGTCCCGTGATGTGCTTCCGCTGTGCGACAACCGCTAGTCATCTGCGCACCGCCCCGCCGGCGTGTGGCCTCCAGCAACAGGAACTCAGCAGCGCATGAGTGGTTCAAAGCTGAGAGAAAGGCCGGACCTCAATCTGGCGCTGATCGTTCTCCTCAGTGTGTTCGCCATCGCTCCTTTGACCTACCCTGGCTTCTTCCAAACGCATTCCGGGTTTGTATCTGTCTTCAACCTCTATGACCTGGAGCGCATGTTGTGGAGTAGCTGGTCATGGGTTCCCCAGGTGGCTCAACCGTGGGACATGCTGACCGGGGAGGGACGCCTGCCCTACCTGCTTGCCGAGGCGCTACGTTGGTTGGGTATGGGAGGGGAAGAGGCTATCAAGGGCACGTACATGCTGGGTTTTCTAGCCTCGGGGTTGGGTATGTACCTTCTGGGCAAGAAGCTCAGCGGTCCCGCAGGAGGGCTGTTGGCCGGGCTCGCGTATGTCTATCTGCCCTTCCACCTGGCCACAGTCTACGTACGGGGTGCATTCGCCGAAGCGTGGGCCTTCGCACTCTATCCTCTCGTTCTCCTGTGCTGGGCGGAGTACATAGAGCGCCGCAGTCCGCTATGGGCCGGTGCGGCCGTTCTCTTCTTTGTGGCCCTGGCTTCGACCCATCTTGGTCTGGCCATCCTGTATGCTTTCTTCGTGCTGGCCTTCGTGCTGGTGCTCGGTCCTTCTCACCGTGCAAAGGGGGAAGCTCTGCTGCTGCTCGTGGTCTCGCTGGTGATAGGGATCGTTGCGAATCTGCCCGCGGCTCTGGGGAAAGGTCTTCCGGTGCGAGGTGCCACCGATTTCGCTGAACACTTCGTGTACCCGTTCCAGCTCCTGTCGGAGAGCTGGGGATATGGAGCCAGCGTACCGGGATGGGACGACGGGTTGCCCCTGCAACTGGGGCTGGCTGCGACAGGCCTAACGGTGGTGACCGGGCTTCTGGCCCTCGGCCAAAGGGACACGTCGCGCGACCCAAGAAGGAGAGCGGGGTTCTTCGTTGCGGCCGCGCTGGTCATGGCGTTGCTGGTGATGCATCCAGCCTCAGCGTTGTGGCGGATCAGTCGTCTGTCCTGGACCCTGGACTACCCCTGGCAACTGCTCGGCTTGGTCGGCTTCGCCACGTCGCTAGCATCGGGCGCGGCGCTGCTCCTGGCACCGACACTCAGGCGCCTGCCGTGGCTCTCCGTGCTGATCACCCTGGTTGTCCTGGCGAGCTATGGCTATCTCAGCCCTCGCTTCACCGACCTACCCGTGGGTGGTTCACCCGTTGGAGTCTTTGGCGACGAGGTTATTCTGCTTTCCTATCAGCGAGAGGGTCCCCTGCGCCACGGTGCCACCGTGCGCCTGACCCTGGACTGGCAGAGCCTTCGTCCGATGACGACTGACTACACCGTGTTCGTGCACGTTGTGGATGAGGAGGGAACCATCTGGGCACAACGTGACAGTGTGCCGGTGGACGGGGAGAGGCCTACCAGTTCTTGGGAATTGGGCGAGATAGTGCCCGATGAGTACGAGATAATGATACCCGTTGACGGACCCCGCGAAGGCTACCGCGTTCAGGCTGGCCTGTATGATGGGGGGACCGGCGTGAGACTGCCGGTCTCTGGCGGGGCGACCACAGTCACCCTGGAGTAGAGGAAGATGCCTCAGGTCGCAGGAAAATGGCCCGCACCGTATTCAAGAAGCTAAGAAGCTGGGACACATACCTGATTCTGGTTGTGCTCCTTACAGTGTTCGTCATCGGACCCCTGTTCCAGCCTGGGTTCTTCTGGGGTGCTCATGACGCACGTCACAGCGTCTACTTCCTGTACGAGTTCGATCACTCCATCCAAGAGGGTATCCTATACCCGAGGTGGTCCCCGGATATCACCTTCGGATATGGGTATCCTCTGTTCAACATCTACAGTCCTCTGGCCTTCTACCTGGGAGAGGCGTTTCATCTGCTCGGATTGGATCTACTGTGGTCGATCAAGCTGGTGTTCGCGGTCAGCTTCGTGCTGTCCGGGGTGTCCATGTATCTGTTCGTACGGCGGATCATGGGGCGTTCGGCGGGCCTGATCGCCGGTCTGGTGTACGTGTATGTCCCCTATCACATCTGCGACGTCTACGTGCGGGGCGCGTTCGCCGAATCAGTGGCTTTGGTTTTCTTTCCTCTCGTCCTGTGGTCCTTCTTCGAGACGGTGGAGAATCCGCGCGCGGTCGCGCTGATCGCGGCAGCTCTCTCCTACAGTGGGCTCGTCTTGTCCCACAATGGACTTCTTCTTCTGTTCTCGTCCTTTCTGGGCGTCTACCTGATCTTTCTGGTGTTGGCTAGATCCTGGCGGGACGTCTGTCAAGGCGTTGTCCCTGGCAGGCGGAGGTGGATCGCCCTGGTCGGTGCCGTGGCAAGGCGGGCCCGGGTGCCACTCGCCGGTCTACTTCTCGGCTTGGGACTGAGTGCCCTCTTTTGGCTGCCCATGGCCATGGAGTACAAGTACGTCAGGCTCGATCAGTGGCTCGGTGGTTACTACGACTACAGGGATGACTTCGTCTACTTCTTTCAGTTCTTCTCGCCGTTCTGGGGTTATGGCCTGAGCCAGCCAGGTCCCAGCGACGAGCTCCCGTTCCAGATAGGGGTCGTGCCAGTCGTTCTGTCCATACTATCGCTCGCCATGCTATCACGGATCAGAGACGAGACCTGCAAGCGGATGTTGCTCTTCTTCCAGGCCGCGCTGGTGATCATCATCTTCCTGATGCTCTCCGCCTCGAACACGTTCTGGGCCTTGCTCCCCATAGTGATCTTCGCCCAGTTCCCGTGGCGGCTATTGGCGCTGGTGATGCCTTGTGTCGCTTTCCTGGCGGGCTCTGTGGTGAGCGCTACTGAGTCCTCCGGGGAGAGAACGCGGACGGGGGCGACCTGGGGGTTGGTGCTACTCCTCATCCTGGCTAGCTACGCCTATCTGACACCGCAGATCATCGAGCCAACAGAGGGTCCGGTGTCGCTGGAAGGGATGATGCGGTTCATGCAGAGCAGCAACCAAATGACGGGTTCCGTGGCCTGGACCCACGGGGTGCCCACGTGGTCGGCATTCGCTGAGCACGTGGTGACGGAAGGTGAGGCGCCAGATGTCCGGGTGGACCTTGCGTCGTTGCCTAAACCACGGAGGAGGTTGGCGGTCGACCTTCAAGACAGCACGACTATCTCCCAACTGCTGTGGGTCCACGCAGAGGAGGAAGGACGCATCATCTTCAACATCTTCTACTATCCGGGTTGGCGAGCCTACGTCCTCCAAGAGCCAGAGGGACGCGTGCAGAGCGAGCTGGAAGTGATGCCGCAGGGCAGTCTGGGACGGTGTTCAGTGTGGGTCCCGGAGGGGGAGTATTACCTGCTCTTGCGCTTCGAGGACACCCCTGTGAGGACTGTTGGGCAGGTTCTGTCCGTGCTGAGCCTTCTGACGGTGTTTGCCGTGCTGGCCTGGGCTCGATACCGTCGTAGAAGGAGCGCAGCGGAGGACGTGCGGTCTTCGTGATGCGAGGGAGTAGGGCGGTGCTTGGGGGCAAGCCGGTCCAATGGATCGTGCGCCTGATGAGCGGTAGGGCAGCACTGGTGCTGGCGATGAGCGTTTTCGCCTGGGCGCCCCTGGTTGGTCCTCCGTACTTCCTCAACGCCCACGACGCGCCTCATTCTCTTTTCTTCTTGAACCAGTTCGATCAGGCTATCAGAGAAGGGGTGCTCTATCCACGCTGGGGGGTCGATTTTGCTCTAGGATATGGGTATCCCCTGTTCAACATATACTCTACTCTGGCCTTCTACATGGCTGAGATGTTCCATCTGCTCGGGGCGAGCCTGACCGGCGCGGTGAAGCTCACCTACGTGGTGGGATTCTTACTCTCGGGGCTGACCATGTATGCCTTCGGGAGGCGAGTGCTGAATCCTGCGGCGGGTGTGGTGGCGGCTGTGATCTACATGTACGTGCCGTACCATCTCCTGGACATCTACGTGCGATGTGCATTTGCTGAGTTCTTCGCTTACAGCTTTCTACCGCTCATCCTGCTGCTGTTCTACGAGCTCGTCGAACGGCCGTCGGCACGTAGTCTCGTGCTAGCCGGTCTGGCCTACGCAGCGCTGTTCCTGACCCATGCGGCCACAGCCTTCGTGTTCACCCTCTTGCTGGTACCGTACGTGGCCTTTCTGCTCGCAGTCAAGATACGGAGCGGTTGGGGGAGTGTATGCCGATCGGCCGCGCTCGCTGCGGGGGCCGCGCTCTACGCGCTAGCCGTCGCTTCTGTCTTTCTCCTGCCGATGATTGTGGAGAAGGGGTACATAGTTGAGAGCCAGTGGACTCAAGGGAGTTTCGGGTACGAGGCGCACTTCGTGTATCCATCGCAACTGCTCTCGCCATACTGGGGCTATGGCTACGCTGGCGAAGGTTTCCTGGACGAGATGTCCTTGCAGTTGGGCCTGGCGGCGACGACGCTGAGCGTGGTGGGTGTCCTTTGGTCCTTGCGGAAGCAGGCGTCGGGAAAGGCTCAGACGGCGTTCTCTCTGTGTGCGTCCGTGGTGATCGTCTTGGCTATGATGCCCGCGGCCGGTCCGGTGTGGGAGCTTCTTCCTCTGGCCGCTTTCGTGCAGTTCCCTTGGCGCCTGCTGGGCCTGCTTGGGCTCACCATGTCCTTCCTCGGTGGTGGAGCTGTGTTTGTCTTGCTCGAGGAGGGCACCAGGGCCGCTGAGCGGTTCGACCCGCGCCTGGCCGTGTTGGTGCTCGTGGTCGTTCTCGCCAGCTTTGGCTATGCGTCACCGCAGTACACGCCACCGTCGGCGCGTTCCGAGCAGCCAGTGGCGATCATCGACTTCGAGTCCTTCTACCCCCCGGACAGGGTGGGGATGACCATCTGGGCCACAGAGCAACCCCAGGATACCCCTCTGGTGGGCCAGTACCTGGCAGGCGAGACCTTGATCAAGGCGACTGCGCTCTCTGCGGATGCCACCATCCAGATGCTCAGGCACGCGGCGGCCTCTGAGGAGGTGCGGGTCAGCTCGGCCGGTGGCACGGAGCTGCAATTCTACACGTACTACTTCCCTGGGTGGCGGGGCTACGTCGATGGGGAAGAGGCGAAGGTGTATCCCTTGGGACCCTATGGTTTGATCGGCCTCCAGGTGCCGCCCGGGGATCATCGCGTCTCCATCCGATTCGGTGACACGCCCGTGCGTACCCTGGGCACGGGGATTTCCGTTGCTAGCCTGCTCGTGGCGGTGGGGATTCTCATCTCGGGCGGGATAGCGAAGAGAGGATTGACATAATATTCCACCCTCCAGAGGGTGCTTGACATAAGGTTTTCTGTGCGTGAGACGAGCAGCCGCGAGCGAAGGCCAGAGGGCGCGGGCGGAGAGCGCGGAGAACTAGAGAATCTCTATCTCGTAGTCGGAGACATCGGCGTCGAAGCGGCTGTTTGTGATGGTCTGGACCACGCGCTCGAGGAGGCCGTGGGCATAGGTAGCGTCTTTGGAGACGCAGGCTATGCCGAGGACCGCAGACTGCCATACGTCGTTGGCGTCTACTTCAGCGATGGAGACGTTGAACTGGTTGCGGACCCTGGCAGTGATGGACTTGATCACGCGGCGCTTGGCCTTCAGAGATTGGCTCTGGGGGATGTGGAGGGTGAGGGTGCATACTCCGATGACCAACGTCTACTCCATCTGTAAGAGCGCTCTGGAGGGCTCTGGGTGCCTCTGGCGAGGTGTGGGGGCGGCAGGACAGAAACCGGCAAGTATGGTTCTTGACGCTGGCGGAGCCACCGCCGCTGCTATGTCACCGGATAGCGCGCTCCTAGGTGAACCTTACCCTGAAGAGACCTTTCAGGTCGTCCCACGCCGTCTGTACTATGTTGACTCGACTATCTTGGTCGTCTACCCAGGCCACAGGTACCTCGTATACGGCATACCCCCTCTGCTCAGCTCTTAGCAGCAGCTCGGAGTCGAAGAACCAGCCCTGATCTTTCACCATGGGAACGAGGTCCGCAACTGCCTTCCGGGTGAGGGCCTTGAAGCCACACTGTGCGTCGGAGAAACGATTCCTGAACATCAACTTGATGAGTAGATTGTAGCAGCGCGAAATGATCTCCCGCTTGGGTTGCCGTTGGACGCTGGCGCCCTTCTTCAATCGGGAGCCTATGGCGACATCGTATCGCTCTTTGACGAGGCCATCGATGAGGGGGAGGAAGGCGTCGAGGCTGGTGGACAGGTCCACATCCATGTAGCTCACGATGTCGGCCTTGCTGTCTAGCCAGGCGCGCCTCAGGGCCCGACCGCGTCCCTTCTGGTCCAGGTGCAGGTGGGCGACCTCAGGATACTGGGACGAAAGCCTCTCTGCTATTTCTGGGGTCGTATCCACAGACGCGTTGTCTGCGATCACGATCCCCCATTGGTATGGGAAGGTGGCGCGGAGGAAACCCCGCAGGGTGTTGATACTGCGTTCCAGGTCGCTCTCCTCGTTGTAGACGGGAATCACCACGTCAACCGTCACGTCACGCCGGTTCTCAGACACACTGTTTCTCACCATAATGCTGTGCGGACTATTGTATCACAGGACCCGATGTTGCGCACGCGGCGGTGTTGCAGGGGCCATGTCCTTTTTGTATAATGCCTGTGGTGAGGACTGACCGCTGCACGCTTGCAGCATGAGGAGAGAGAGTGTTCGGACGAGGCAAGAATATAGAGACGGGCCTGACTCGCACGCGCCGTTCGTTCTTTGGGCGGATCGGGGAGATCTTCTCCCAGGCAGAGCTGAGCGAAAAGGTCTGGGAAGAGTTGGAGGAGCTCCTGATCCAGGCGGATGTGGGGGTGGCCACAACGGTGGACCTCGTCCAGGGTGTGCGAGACGCGTCAGACAGCCAGGGATGGAGCAGCGCGAGCCAGGTTGAGGAGGCTCTTAGACAGAGGTTGCGAGCCATCCTTGGTGTCCCCTTCGAGCCCAGGCTCACCCAGGATGGCTTGTGGATCACACTGGTCGTGGGGGTCAACGGCTCCGGAAAGACGACGAGCATAGCGAAGCTGGCCCGTTATCACCAGCGGCAGGGACGGAGAGTGCTGCTGGCTGCGGCGGATACGTTCCGTGCCGCGGCATCTGACCAGCTCAAGGTGTGGGGTCAGAGGTTGGGCGTTGAGGTGGTGGCCCACCAGCCGGGGGCAGACCCTGCCGCGGTGGTCTTCGATGCAGTGCAGGCAGGCCAGGCTCGCGAGGTTGACACCCTGATCGTGGACACGGCTGGGCGGTTGCATACTCAGTACAACCTCATGCAGGAGCTGAGCAAGATCCACCGGGTGATCAAGAAACAGAAAGCCGAAGCGCCCCAGGAGACCTTGCTAGTATTGGATGCCACGACTGGGCAGAACGCCTTGTCTCAGGCCAGATACTTCCAGGAGGCGGTGGATGTCGATGGCATCTTCTTGGCGAAGCTCGACGGGACCGCCAAAGGAGGCATCGTTTTCGCTATCGCGACCGAACTCGGCATACCTATCCGTTACGTTGGTACTGGAGAAGGGCTGGACGACGTGGCCGAGTTTGATCCGGAGCGGTTCGTAAGGGGCCTTTTTCAGAACTCGACCCATCAGAGTTGACTAACCTAGTATCGTGGAGGTGTTTTCGTGGAGAACCTTGTGGACGAGTTGGTCGATCTTGAACGCCGAATAGAGAAGATCAAGGAGGGTCTTTGACCTGCCTGGCAGGGAAGAAGAGGTACAGCAGCTAGAGAAGAAACTGATGCAGCCTGATCTGTGGTCTGACCAGATGGAAGCGCAGGCGCATACCAAGAGGCTGTCTCTGCTACAGGAGGAACTTGGAGAGTGGAATGGGTTGGGGCGTCGAGCTAGTGAGTTGCGGGAACTCCTTGACCTGGCTACAGAAGAGGACGATGAGTCCTTGGCACTGGAACTGGAAGCCGAGGTGGCCGCGCTGGCGAAGGACCTGGACCGCTCGGAGTTTCGCCTCTTGTTCCAGGGAGAGTACGACGCGGGGAACGCCCTCCTGGCCATTCACGCCGGGGCCGGCGGTACGGACTCCCAGGAGTGGGTGGAGAGGCTCCTTCGCATGTACTCGATGTGGTCCGACAGTCGTGGCTTCAAGACGCGCATGATCGACAGCTCTCTTGGGGAAGAGGCTGGATTCAAGAGTGTCACAGTGGACGTGACCGGCGCCTACGCCTACGGCTACCTGAAGGCTGAGCGGGGCGTGCACAGGCTGGTGCGGCTTTCACCCTTCGATGCTGCTCACCGTCGTCACACATCCTTCGCCCTGGTGGAGGTCCTGCCCTCTATCGAGAATGAGGCAGAGGTGGAGATAGACACCAACGACTTGAGGATCGATACCTTTCGCTCCAGTAGCGCCGGCGGGCAGCATGTCAACAAGACAGACTCGGCCGTCCGTATCACACACGTCCCCACGGGGATTGTGGCTACCTGCCAGAATGAACGATCCCAGGCGCAGAACCGCGCCACAGCCATGAAGGTGCTCAGAGCGCGCCTGCTGGAGCGTGAGTTGCGGGAGAGAGAGGAGGAGCAGGCCCGGCTCAAGGGCGAGCACGTATCCGCGGAGTGGGGCAACCAGATTCGCTCCTACGTTTTGCATCCGTACACGATGGTCAAGGATCACCGTACCGAGCTCGAGCGTGGCAATGTGGAGGCCGTGCTAAACGGTGATCTGGATGATTTCATGGAGACCTACCTGAGATCGACCATAGACGAGATCGAGGTCGCTAGGTAGTAGTGACACGCCTCCTGTCCACCGAGAGCCCTTCCTCGCTGGGAAGGGCTTAATTGTCGCGAGATCACGTTTGCCGCCGCTATGTCCCGGACTCGGCGGCGAGTCCTTTGGTGACGGCGACAGCAAGACAAGTGCCGTGCCGGTGATCATTGCTGCACTCGGCGTGGCGGGGGGCGGTTTGTCAGCGACAGACGGGTGTAGACACAGACACCGATTAGAGTGGAGGGTTCTTGCGTGAGATGTGGTGTACTCAGGCTCGCTGGCTTGGTTGCACTGATCGCGGTACTGGCAGTGTCTGGTTGCGCAAGCTGGTGGGACTCGGAGAACGATGCTGTGCGCCGTGCTGTGATCAGCTATGAGCTCGACGAGCGAGGCATGGCCGTGGACGATCTGATGGTGCGGCTGTCTCCGGGCGAGTTCCGAGCTGACTTCGGACACGGCAGCAGGATGGTATGGCTGGTGAGCAACGTCTTGGAAAGGCCGTACCGGGAGGGAGAGTACTTCAGGCTGCGGGACCCCGAACGTTCCTACTTGTTCATACAGGACGTGCATTACGACAGTCAGCATAGCCAGGCCACGGTGCGAGCCGTACTATACGACGGGAGGGGTGAGCCCGCCACCAAGAACCTGACTCTGCACAGGAAGGACAGTACGTGGGAGGTCGCTTCGGAGGCCGTGGTCGAGTAGGGAGGTAGGGCCGGGCGAGCCGTCTGACACCCTGGGGTGTCGGGAACGGAGGAAGCTGATGGGTGCGCCGGGTCTGAGGCTCGAGATGACCCCGTCGAAGGCCCGATTCACCCTGCTGCTGCCATTATGCGCGTAGGGGGCAGTCGATCGGTTCGTATCAGGGGAGGGTGATAGTCCATGTCAACCTTGCTTCTGAGAGACGCAACTGTCGTGGTCACGATGGACGAGAATCGCCGGGAGATTGCTGACGGCGCAGTGTTCATCAGGGACAACGTTGTAGAGGCCGTGGGCCGGAGCGCCGACCTGCCTTCAGAAGCCGACAGGGTGATCAGCGTCGAGGGCAAGCTGGTGCTTCCTGGGTTGGTGAACACGCATCACCATCTCTACCAGACTCTGACCAGATGTCTACCCGAGACTCAGGATGCTCCGCTGTTCTCGTGGCTCCAAACGCTCTACCCGATCTGGGCAAAGCTGACGCCCGAGGCGGTGTACGTCAGCGCTCTGGTGGGGCTGGCGGAACTGGCGGTGACGGGGTGCACGACGACAGTGGATCAACTCTACCTGTTTCCCAATGGCGTCACCCTGGAGGATGAGGTCCGTGCAGCGCGAGAACTCGGCATGCGATTCCACCCCTGCCGTGGTAGCATGTCACTGGGCGAGTCCGACGGCGGCCTGCCTCCCGATGGGGTGGTGCAAGATGAGGATACCATCCTGGCTGATTCTCGGCGGGTGATAGAGGAGCTGCACGATCCGGGGGCGCTCTCCATGTGCCGGATCATGCTGGCACCTTGCTCTCCGTTCTCTGTGACGCCGGAGTTGCTGCTCAGCACGAGGGACCTGGCCAGACAATACGGCGTGCAGTGCCACACTCACGTGGCCGAGACGCTGGATGAGGAAGCTTTCTGTCTGGAAAGGTACGGGCGGCGCCCTGTGGAGTACTTGGCGGACTTGGGATGGGTGGGGGAAGACGTGTCCTACGCCCACGGAGTGTTTCTGACGGACGACGAGATTCGACTGTTCGCTGAGACGGGCACTGGCGTCGCTCATTGTCCAACGTCAAACATGCGGCTGGGTTCGGGTATTGCGCCCCTGGCTCGGATGCTGGAGCTCGGCGTCAAGGTTGGGTTGGCCGTGGACGGAAGCGCGAGCAACGACTCGTCGCATATGCTGAACGAAGTGCGTATGTCTTTGCTGTTACAGCGCGTCAAACACGGAGC
>Ga0315553_10002329_pt1 | contig 15272 bp, 19 predicted proteins | sample SalMarSW160140MG_FD_203099 | JGI IMG/M metagenome (GOLD analysis project Ga0315553, IMG submission 203099) | Salt marsh sediment microbial communities from the Plum Island Ecosystem LTER, Massachusetts, United States - Salt Marsh Sediment SW1601-40 ... | reverse complement strand
TCGCCCGACTTCGCGCAGACGAGCGTGGTCTTCGACTTCAAGACGAAGAGCTACGCGCCGCTCCAATCCGGCGGCTAGCTCTTTTTCCGTCTGCCCTCGTAGGGGTTCTTCTCCGCGCGCACCATCAGCCGGATCGGCACGCCGGGGAGCCCGAAGTCCTCGCGCAGCCCGTTGACGACGTAGCGCCGATAGGCGTCGGGAAGCGCGTCCGGCCGTGAGCAGGAGAGATAGAAGGTCGGCGGCCGCGTCTTCGACTGCGACAGATATTTGAGCTTGAGACGCCGCCCCGAGACGGCCGGCGGCGGATGGCGCTCCGTCACCGCGCCGAGCCAGCGATTGAGCGCCGCCGTCGGCACACGCTTGTTCCAGGTGGCGTGGATATCGAGCACCGCCTGCATCAGCTTGTCGACGCCGGTTCCCGACTTCGCCGAGATCGGCACCATCGGTACGCCGCGCACCTGCGAGAGCGTTTCTTCGAGGTCGGCCTTGAGTTCGCGCAGGATCCGCTCCTTGTCGCCGACGAGGTCCCATTTGTTGAGCGCAAGCACGAGCGCGCGCCCCTCCTCCGCGACGAGCGCCGCGAGCTGCAGATCCTGCCTCTCGAACGGCTGGCTCGCATCCATCAACAGCACGACCACCTCGGCGAAGCGGATGACCTTGAGCGCGTCGCCGACGGAGAGCCGCTCGAGCTTCTTCACCACCTTCGCCTTGCGGCGGATGCCGGCCGTGTCGGCAAGCCGGATCGCCCGCCCCTTCCAGCTCCAGTCGACGGCGATCGCGTCGCGGGTGATCCCCGCCTCCGGCCCGGTCAGCATCCGCTCCTGGCCGAGCAGACGGTTGGCGAGCGTGGATTTCCCCGCGTTCGGCTGTCCGATGATGGCGATGTTGAGCGGCCTCTCCGGCTCCTCCGCCTCGCCCTCTCCGTCTTCGGCCTGACTTTCCGGCATCGCCGCGCGGATCGCGTCGTAAACATCGGGAAACCCGAGGCCATGCTCCGCCGAGACCTGGATCGGTTCGCCGAAGCCGAGCCGAAAAGCGTCGAGGACGCCGCTGTCGCCGGCCCGGCTCTCCGTCTTGTTGGCGACGAGCGTAACCGGCCGGCCGGAGGCGCGCAGGACTTGCGCGAAATGCTCGTCCGTCGGCGTCACCCCGGCACGCGCGTCGATCACGAAGAGCACGAGATCGGCGTCTTTGATCGCGCTTTCCGTCGCCTTACTCATACGGTCGGCAAGCGATTCCGGCGCCGCTTCCTCGAGCCCCGCCGTGTCGATCAGGCGCAGCCGCAAGTCGCCGACTTCGACGTCCGCCTCGCGCCAGTCGCGAGTCACGCCCGGCAGGTCATGCACGAGCGCGAGCCGCTTTCCCGCAAGGCGGTTGAAGAGCGTCGACTTGCCGACATTCGGCCGTCCGGCGATAGCGACGGTGAAGGCCCCTCGTGCGAAGGCCACTGGGGCTTCCTCAGTTGTAGGCGGTGAGCATCCCGTCGGCGGAAAGGACGAGGAGCAATCCCGACGCCGCGGTCGGCTTCACATAGGCCGGGCTCTGCAATCCGCGGTCGACGATGATGCTGCCGTTCGCCGGATCGACGCCGATGAGCTTGCGGTCGTTCGACACGGCCCAAAGCACGTTGCCGGCAAGGGTCGGACCGGCCCAGACCGAGAAGAACTTCTTCTTGCGCGTCACCGGCAGCTCCGTGCGCCAGAAGACCGAGCCGGACTTCCGCTCCAGCGCGACGATGTTGTCCTCGAGGTCGACGATGAAGAGCGCGTTCCCCGACACGGCGGGAGTCGAGGCGCTGCCGATATTCTGCTCCCAGAGACGCGCGCCGTCGGCGAGCCGAACCGCGATGGTGCGGCCGGAGACGCCGGTCGCGTAGACGACGCCGTCGTAGATGACCGGGCTCGCCGCAACGTCGGTCAGGCCGGAGACGGCGAGCGTGCGCGTCGAGCGCACGACCGCGTCGGCCCATTTCAACTGCCCCGACCTCACGTCGAAGGCGATCACCTCGCCCGACGAATAGGGCACGACGACCGTGTTGCCGGAGACCGCCGGGCTGGCGGCGGAGAGCACCCCCGCGGTTTCCGGAATTCCGGGGAACTGCCAGGCCTCCGTGCCGTCCGTCTGGTTGACGGCGTGGAGCACGTTCGTCGCGTCCACCACGAACACCATGCCGGCCGCGGCCGTCGGCGCGGAGTGGGCGGGCGCACGCAGGTCGAAGCTCCAAATCTTGTTGCCGGTCGACGCATCGAGCGCTGCGAGCTCGCCGTAGCCGGTCGCGACGAAGACGGCGTTTCCGGACGCCGCGAGGCCACCGCCCGCCGCGTGGCTCTTCTCCCCTTCAGGCGCGAGCGAGACCGACCAGGCCCGGCCACCGCCGGCCGAAAGCGCGTTCACGCGGCCGTCCGTGTCGTAGACGTAGATGACGCCGCCATGGAGGATCGGCGGGACTGACGGCCTGACCGTCCGCTTGTTGGCCTTGTCGACGGCCTTCACGCGCCAGCTCGACGCGCCCGACCCGGAATTCAGGCTGACGTTGCCGGGAGCATTGGCAGCGTTTCCGCCCGGCTGCGACCAATCGGCAAGCGCCTGCGCGCCACCGATCGACGGCGAGCCGCCGGCAACCTCGATCTGCCCCTGCGGCAACGCCGCCATCCTTTCGCCCGGGAGGATATCCTCCTTCTGGTGGAATGGGTTGAGCGAGCTGCACCCGGCGACAAAAGTCGCCACCAAAACAAGCGCCGCTAGCCTGTGAAAGCCTCTGGGATTCGTCATGACTATCCGCACTGCCTCGTCATTGCGGCGGAAATGGCGCCTAGGGGTTCGGATTTGGTTGCGGCGCCGGCCCTTCGCCTTCCAAAGGAAGGGTCGACGGCATTTCATCTCCCAACGGCAGCGTCGCCGGAGACTCCCCTGCCGAGGACTGCGGCGAAGGCGGCTCCTGCGCCGAAGGCGTGGCCTGAGACTCCCCTGCTGAAGGCGCAGCGGGCTTTTCGGCCTCCGCCGGCGCGGCCGAGGATTCCGCCGGCGGCGATGTCGTCGCCTCGGAAAGCTGCCCGTCGATCAAAGCGATCATAAGGCCGGAGCGAACCCACAGGTCAGGCGGCGTTTGGGCGTCTTGCTGGATTTCCTGGAAAGCGTCGCGGGCGCCCTTGAGATCGCCCTCCTGGTAGTCCGCCGTTCCGACCACTTCGCGCGCCATGTGGCGCCAGGGATTGCCGGCCACGATCAGAGGCTCCGCGCGCGTCTTGGCACCTTCAACGTCGCCGGTATCGAGCGCAAGGAGCGCCGCGCGGAGGCGCGCGATGTCGCGGAGCGGCGTCGACACTGCGTTGTCGTTCGCGATCGCATCGAAATCGGCCAGAGCCTCGGTTTTGGCTCCTTCGCCGGCTTTCTCTCCGGCGAGCCTCAGCCGGGCCAGCGACGCATAGCCGGCCCCGCTCTCCGCCGCGATCGCCTGAAGCGCCGCCTCGCCCTCGGCCTTCTGGCCGCTCTGAATCTGCTCGATTGCCGCGAGAAAGCGGTCGCCCGCCTGCGCCGCCTGCCGCTCGTGCCACCAGATCCAGCCGCGGTAGCCGGCGGTGATCACGACCACGAGGACGCAGACGCCGATAATGAGCGGCGCGAAGCGGTTCCAAAGCGCTTTGAGCTGATCGCGCCTAAGCTCCTCGTCGACCTCGCGGATGAAAGTTTCGGAGCGGCGCTCGTCGTTGGCCATAACACTCAGCTTAGAAAAATGCGGCAGGAATGCCGGGATTCGGCCCCGCCGATCGAACCCCGCGAAGCGGCGCGGACCCTAGCCACTTTGCCGTGTGGAGGCAACGGAGCCAGGCCGGGTATTCAGCGCTTCCGCGGCTGGTAAACCTGCTCAGGACCGGGGAAAGTCCCGCCCCTGACTTCCTCCGCGTAGCCGGCGACCGCCGCCTCGATATGGTCGCGCAGCGAGCCGAACTTCTTCACGAATTTCGGCGTCCGGTCCGAGAGTCCGAGCATGTCCTCCAGCACCAGGATCTGCCCGTCGCAGGCGGGCGAGGCGCCGATTCCGATGGTCGGCGTCGGGATCGACTGCGTGATCGCCCGCGCGACCGGCTCAACGATCGCCTCCATCACGATGGCGAAGGCGCCGGCGTCGGAGATGGCGCGCGCGTCCGCTTCGAGGAGCTTCTCGGCCTCCTCCCCGCGCCCCTGCACGCGGAAGCCGCCAAGCGTGTTGACCGCCTGAGGGGTCAGCCCGACATGGCCCATGACCGGCACGCCGCGGCGCACGAGAAAGGCGACCGTCTCGGCCATGTGCGTGCCGCCTTCCATCTTGATCGCGCCGGCGCCGGTTTCCTTCAGCACGCGCGAGGCGTTGCGGAAGGCCTGCTCCGGGCTCTCCTCGTAGGAGCCGAACGGCATGTCGACTACGACGAGCGCGCGTTTCGAGCCGCGCATCACCGCGTGCCCTTGCAGGATCATCATGTCGAGCGTGACCGGCACGGTCGTCTCGAGCCCATGCATCACCATCCCGAGCGAGTCGCCGACCAGGATGAAGTCGCAGTAGCGGTCGACGATACCCGCAGTATGCGCGTGATAGGCGGTGAGCGCGACGATCCGCTCGCCGTTCTTGCGCTGGGCGATATCGACGGCGGTGATCCGCCGCTGGGTGATTTCGAGGGACATGGGGGAGCTACGCGACCGGGCTGACGCCGATGACCCAGTCGTGGAGGCGCCACAGGATCGCCGCCCAGATGAGAACGCCGACAACGACCGCGATGACGTCGTTGCGTACCGGTCCGGCGACCCGAACCGTTCCCGCCGCGCGATCGCGCCGCCGGCTGGCCGCGAAATCCAGGATCGCCCAGGCCAGGAAGGCGCCGAAGAGGACGAGCTCCGCGACGCGCCCGTTCGAGAGGAGATGTGCGAAGGCCCAGACCTTGACCGACAGGATCATGGGATGGCCGAGCCGCGCTTTCATCCGCCCAGCCGGCACGAGGTAAGCGGCGAACAGGATGAACGCGACGAGGTTCAGGAGGACGGCGATGTGCTTCAGCCAGATCGGAGGCTCGAAAAGCACCGTCGACTCGGGGCGCACCATCGCATAGCCCCAGATGACGAGGACGAATCCGATAATAGAAACAAGGGAATAGAGGCCCTTCCACGGGCCCTCTCCAAGTCGCGCGATGAGGTTGTCGCGAAAACCCTCCGCGAAGACGCGCACGGAATGCGCGCCAAGGAAGAGGACGAGACCGATGATCAGGATCAGCACGCGCTTTGCGCTCCCCGCGACGGACGAACCGCGCTTGGGCTAGCTTAGCACGCAAGTGCTGGCAAGACGCGCTCCGACGCAGCCTTCAGGCCGCGATCGGCCTCCGGCCCCGAACGACGGCGTGGCGGTGCGCCACCACGTAGGGGCTGGCGCGGCTCAAAAAGACGTACCGGTCCACGTCCGCGACCCACGAAAGAGGGATCACATGGTCGAACCCGCGCCCGTCCTTCACGCTCGTCAGTGTAAGATAGTCGGAACCCACGCTGCTGACGAAGCCGACCGCCCGGCCGTCCGCAGCAACGACAGGCATTCGCGTCTCGATTTTCGAGATCTGGCTCATTTTTCCTCCCGGCCCCCTGCCCTTTCTCAGTAAGCCGCCTCGATTACACCCGGATGACCCGAGCGACTCGTCGGCCATATGGGCATCCGGCGCGCGGACTTACAGGGCCTTTCTTAAGCCGCCATCCCGAAGATGCATAAAACTGGAGCGATCGTGTGGCGCGCTACGCGACGCCGTGAATCGAACCGGGATTCTCCGAAAGGATGGCACCCCGCGACAATCGCGTCTGATGAACATAGCATACTTCAAGAGGCGATCCGCGGCCTCCGCCGCGTCTATTTGCAGGCTGTGCACAAACGGAAATTCCCTAGGGTCGGGACCCATAAACTGAGCGAAACATTTAGGTGACGGCTCCGGGCTCATGGCGGCGATTTGCGCGGCGACCTGGAAGTGCTCGAATGACAGAGATTGCGCGCTATCGCTTCCGTGCTGCGACGGTGGCCGACCTCGGCCTTTTGGCAGGTTGGCAAAAGGCTCCGCATGTTAGCCTTTGGTGGAATAGCGACGCTCCCTTTGACGAAGAGAAACTGGCTGACCCACGCGTGTCGCGCTGGATCGTCTCGTTTGGTGAAAGGCCATTTGCCTATATGCAGGATTATGCCGTGCATGGATGGCCACAGCATCATTTCGACCATCTTCCCGACCAATCCCGGGGGATCGACCAATACATCGGCGAACTCGACATGATCGGAAAAGGTCACGGCACGGGGTTTATCCGGCAGCGTATGCAAGAATTGTTTGGACAGGGGGTTCCGGCGCTGGCAACCGACCCGAGCCCAAGAAACACGAGGGCGATATCGGTATACGAGAAGCTGGGATTCCGTATCGTGGGGGCAGCCAAAGAAACGCAATGGGGCACCGTCCTACCGATGGAGGCATGGACCGTGTCCCAAGACGGATCGCGCTGTTGAGCCCTCGCTGCCGCGCCGCCCCTAGCCCTTGATGAAGGCGAGCAGATCGGCGTTGATCGTTTCCGCCTCGGTCGTCGGCATGCCGTGCGGAAAGCCCTTGTAGGTCTTCAGCGTGCCGTTCTTCAGGAGCTTCGCCGACAGCGGCCCGGACGCGACGTAGGGCACGATCTGGTCGTCCTCGCTGTGCATCACCAGCACCGGCACGGTGATCTTCTTCAGGTCCTCTGTGAAATCGGTCTGCGAGAAGGCGACGATGCCGTCGTAATGCCCTTGGCGCCGCCCATCATGCCCTGCCGCCACCAGTTCTCGACGACAGCCTCGTTGGGATTGCCTGACTTGTTGTAGTTGTAGAAGGGCCCGGACGCGATGTCGCGATAGAAGATCGAGCGGTTGGCCGCCAACGTTGCCTGGAAATCATCGAACACCTTCTTGGGCAGCCCGTCGGGATTGGCGTCGGTCTTCACCATCAAAGGCGGGACGGCGCTGATGATCGCGGCCTTCGCCACCCGGCTTTCGCCGTGGCGCGCGATGTAGTGGACGACCTCGCCGCCGCCTGTCGAGTGGCCGACATGGATGGCGTCCTTCAGGTCGAGATGCGCGGTCACCGCCGCGAGATCGTCGGCGTAGTGGTCCATGTCGTGGCCGTCGCCGACCTGGGTCGAGCGCCCGTGCCCGCGTCGGTCATGCGCGACGACGCGGAAGCCGTGATTGAGGAAGAAGAGCATCTGCGCGTCCCAATCGTCCGCCGAAAGCGGCCAGCCGTGGCTGAACACGATGGGCTGCCCCGAACCCCAGTCCTTGTAGAAGATCTCGACGCCGTCCTTGGCGGTAACCGTTGGCATGTCACTGATCCTTTACGGTTGTGGGAAACCGGCACGGCCGGCTTTGAAGAGGAAGGTAGCGCAGCCGATAATGGGTGTTGATGACGTCGGCAATCACCGTGACGAGAATGGCAGGCATGCCTTGAATCGAGGTGGCCACGGCGCCCGGGCAGGATGGCGGCGGCCGGCATCGATGATGCTCGGTCTCGGCTTGGCGCTCTCCGTCGGGGCCTGCAGCTCTTCACACGACTCGTCCTTTCTCCATCCCTACGGAGAGGTCGCCTTCTCTCAGCGGCGGCTCTTCTTCGAGATCATCGGCTGGATGATGATCGTCATCCTGCCGGTCTTCGTCGCGGTGCCGGTTCTCGCCTGGCGTTACCGCCGCACCAGCAGCAGGTCCCGCTACAGCCCCGATTGGGAGTTCTCGTGGCCGCTTGAGATCCTCGTCTGGGGCGTGCCGGTCGCAGTCGTCGGCATCCTCACGTACTACATCTGGACCCTAGAGAACCGGCTCGACCCCTACCGGCCGATCGACGCCGAGGGAGCGCCGCTAGAAGTCCAGGTCGTCGGGCTCGATTGGAAGTGGCTCTTCATCTACCCCGAAGAGAAGATCGCGACCGTCGGCACGCTCGCCTTGCCGGCAAACCGCCCGGTGCACTTCGACATCACCAGTGACACCGTGATGCAGTCCTTCTTCATTCCGGCGCTCGGCAGCCAGATCTATGCGATGGCCGGAATGGTGACGCAGCTCAATCTCGTCGCCGATCGGCCCGGAACGGTGCGCGGACAGAACACACAGTTCAACGGCCTGGGTTTCCAGGAGCAGAAGTTCGTTGTCGAGGCGATGGCCCCGCAGGACTTCGACGCATGGGTCGACACCGTCCGCACGACCGGCGTGCCCCTCGACGGTGCCGCCTGGCAGACGCTCCAGCGAAAAAGCACCCCGAAGGAGGCCCGCGCCGCGCTGGGCACTCAAGAAATGCCCCCGACGGCGCTCTACTTCGCCAGCGTGAGCGACGCGTTCTTCAACGACATCGTCGACAAATATCGCACGCCGCCCGCCTCCGCCTCGAACGCCGCCCAACAGCAGACAGCGGAGCGCGAACCATGAGCTGGTCGCACATCGTCTTCGGCAACCTGTCGGTCGACGCGCTGCCGCTTTACAGCGCCATCGCCGCAACCGCCGCCTCCGTGGTCGTGCTCGGCGCCGTCGGCACGTTCGCGCTCATCACCGTGCTTGGAAAATGGCGATACCTGTGGAGCGAATGGTTCACCAGCGTCGACCACAAGCGCATCGGCATCATGTACATCGTGATCGCGCTGGTCATGCTCACCCGCGCCGTCATCGAAGGCGTGATGATGCGCATGCAGCAGGCTGTCGCGCTCGATTCACCGGGCTACCTGCCGCCCGATCATTTCGCCCAGCTCTTCAGCACGCACGGCACGATCATGATCTTCTTCATGGCGATGCCGTTCCTGACCGGCGTCATCAATTACGTGATGCCGCTGCAGATCGGCGCGCGCGACGTTTCGTTTCCGCTGCTGAACTCGATAAGCCTTTGGCTGACCGCCGCCGGCGCCGTGATCATGATGGCCTCGCTCTGCCTCGGGAAGTTCTCGACCGGCGGCTGGACCGGCTATCCGCCCTACACCGGAATCGCTTTCAACCCCGGCGTCGGGCCTGATTACTGGATCTGGGCGGTGACGCTCGGCACCGTCGGCTCGACCCTCACCGGCATCAATTTCGCGGTGACGATCTACAAGGAGCGCGCGCCGGGCATGCGGCTCATGTACATGCCGCTGTTCTGCTGGACTGCGCTTTGCACCAGCATCTTGATGATCTTCGCGATGCCGCCGCTGACCGTTGCGACCGGTCTCCTCGCCCTCGATCGCTATCTCGGCATGCACTTCTTCACGAACGACCTGGGCGGCAACATGATGAACTACGCCAACCTGCTTTGGCTGTTCGGCCACCCGGAAGTCTATATTCTCGTTCTACCCGCCTTCGGCGTCTATTCGACGGTCTTTTCCACGTTCTCGTCGAAGACGCTCTACGGCTACACCTCGCTGGTCGGCGCGACGATCTGCATCGCCGTTCTTTCTTTCACGGTCTGGGTGCATCACTTCTTCACGATGGGGCAATCGGCCGACCTGAACGCCGCCTTCGGTACGGCGACGATGATGATCGGGATACCCACGGGCGTTAAAATCTACGACTGGATCCTGACGATGTACCGAGGCCGGATCCGCTTCACCGTGCCCCTGCTCTATGCTCTGGCCTTCCTCCTGCTTTTCGTGGTCGGCGGATTGTCCGGCATCCTTCTCGCCAATCCAGCCGTCGACTACCAGGTCCACAACACGCTGTTCCTGGTGGCGCACTTCCACAACATGCTGATCCCCGGCGTGCTGTTCGGCATGCTCGCCGCCTATCATTTCTGGTTCCCGAAAGCCTTCGGCTTCCGGCTGAACGAGACGTGGGGCCGCATCGCCTTCGCGTTTTGGGCGTCCGGCTTCCTCTTTGCCTTCATGCCGCTTTACGCGCTCGGAGCGCTCGGCATGCCGCGGCGCACCCAGGAGTTCTTCAACCCCGCCTATCTGCCCTACACCATCGTCGCGGCGATCGGTGGTCTGCTGATCCTCGCCGCGCTCGCCAGCCTGTTCATCCAGTTAGGGGTCAGCATCAGCCGGCGGGAGGAGACGCGCGCCTTCGCCGGCGACCCCTGGAACGGACGAACGCTCGAATGGTCGACCTCCTCTCCGCCGCCCGAGTACAACTTCGCGATCCTTCCCCGCGTGGAGGGGAAGGACGCCTTTCACCGCATGAAAGAGCACGGCGAAGCCTATCTGCGACCGGACGCCTACGAGCCGATCGAGGTCCCCCGCAACAGCGCGATGGGGCCGGTGATCGGCGTGTCCGGCGCGGCCGTCGCGTTCGGCCTCGTGTGGCACATCTGGTGGATGGCGTGCCTCGGACTGCTCGTGATCTGGGGCGCCGTCATCGCCAGAAGCTTCGTGCGCAACACCACGCGGGTCATTCCGGCAAGCGAGGTGGAAGCGACCGAGCGGCGTTGGCTGGATGCGGTGTCGAGAACGCAGCGGGTCACGCGCGACGACGAGCTTCAGCCGGCCAACCGCGGCCTCGCCGTGGCGTCAGCGACATGAGCGAGTTCAGCCTGAAGCATCCCGGGATCAATCTCGGCGCCAACGACCCCGAAGCGCACGAGGCCGCGGAGGAGGTCGTCTTCGGCTTCTGGGTCTTTCTGATGAGCGACCTGATCCTGTTCTCGCTGCTCTTCGCCACCTTCGTGACCATGATCGACGCGACCGCCGGCGGCCCTGGCGGCAAGGAGCTCTTCGATCCGAGGAGCGTCGCGGCGGAAACGGGCGTCCTCCTCGCCAGCAGCTTCACGTTCGGCATGGCCTCGATCGCCATGAAGTATCGCAGCAATCGCGGCGTGCTTCTCCTCTGGCTGGCGGTGACGCTGCTCCTCGGCCTGACCTTTCTCGGCCTTGAACTGCACGACTTCATCTCGATGATCGGCAAGGGCGCGGGTCCCGACCGCAGCGGCTTCCTCTCGGCCTTCTTCGCGCTCGTCGGCATGCACGGCCTTCACGTGACCGCCGGCAGCATCTGGATCGTCGTGATGATGGTGCAGACGCTGGTCTTCGGACTTTCGGCTGATGTGAAGATACGCATCCTGCGTCTCGGCCTGTTCTGGCATTTCCTCGACATCATCTGGGTCGGGATCTTCTCGGTGGTCTATCTGCGGGCGCTGGCGTGATGAGCGATCACATGGATGCATCGGAGAGAGCCGAAAAGAGCAGCGAGCTCCGCTCCTACCTGATCGGATTCGGGCTGGCCGTCCTGCTCACGGCGATCGCCTTCGGCGCCGTTCTCGTGGGTGAATGGCCGCGCGCCACCGTGCGCTGGATCATCGCCGGCACAGCGGTCGTCCAGGTCATCGTGCATTTCCGTTTCTTCCTGCACATCGACTTGTCGAAGTCGAAGAGCGACGACCTGCAGCTGATCCTCTTCTCCTTCCTGATCCTGGCCATGATGGTCGGCGGCACGATCTGGATCCTCGCCAACCTCCAGGCGCGCATGATGTAAGCGCGGGCGCGCCACTGGCCATCCGCGCCGCTCGCCGTGATATTCTCCCACACCTGCCAAGCCTTGAGCCGGCGGGGTAGCCTGCGCGTGAGAGCATGAGATGAGAATTGCCTTCATCGGATTTGGCGAAGTCGGGCGCACCTGGGCACGCACGCTCAACGACGCCGGCTCGGGCGTCGAAGCCGCATACGACATTCTCTTCCTCGACACGCCGGGCTCCGACGCTGAGGACGAAGCGAAGCGCCTCGGCGTCAAGGTTTGTCGAGCGAGCGCCGAGGCTATTGAAAGCGCCGACTGGATCGTCTCGGCGGTGACGGCAAGCTCCAGCCTGGCGGCGGCCGAGGATGCCGCGAGGCATCTGAAGAAAGGCCAGACCTTCATCGATCTCAATTCCGTCTCGCCCGGCCGCAAGCGCGCCGCCGGCAAGGCCGTCGCGAAGTCCGGCGCGTCCTATGTCGACATGGCGGTGATGGCGCCGGTCATCCCGACGGTCACCGCACGCCGGTGCTTCTCGCCGGACCGGGCGTCGTCGCGATGACAAGGGCATTCGAAAGTCTCGGCTTCCGCTACGAGATCGTCGGCGAGACGGTGGGCGGTGCCACCGCGGTCAAGATGGTGCGCTCGATCTTCGTGAACGGCATCGAAGCCGTGATCGTCGAAGGCCTTCTTGCCGGCGCCCTCTCCGGCACACTCGATCGCGTCATTCCTACATTGGAAAAGACCTTCCCGGGCATCGATTGGTCGAAGCTGCCGGCCTACGACCTCGAGCGCATGACTCGGCACGGAATCCGCCGCGCAGCCGAGATGCGGGAATCCGCCGCGACCGTTGCTGAGCTGGGGCTCGACCCCGGCCTCGTCACCGCGATCGCCAAGAGCCCGCAGCGTATCGGCGAGCTGGAGCTCGAACTGTCCGGCGATCTGCACGACAATCTCGCGCGAGTTCTGCAGGCTCTTCTCGGCGAGCAGCGCAGGGACGCAGCGCAATAGCGTCAGTCAGAAGCACGCGTTGAGGAACGCCGCCGCTCCATCCGAGATGCCGACGATCTTGTTCGTGGCCTGACGGCAGAATTTGAAGTTGAGCTCCGTCTCGGGACGGCCGTCTTTCCAGTCCTTGAACGGCTTGAGCTCGGTCCGCCCCATCGCGCGTTTCGCCAGCGCCGTGCGCTTCACGGTGATGCTCACCCGCGGCGTCTGTCGTTCGATGCCGGGCTTTCTGGCGATCGCCTCAGCGGAAACGACGGCACCGCGTGCGATGAGCCCCCGCCCGCCCTCGTTCTCGCTCGCGAAGATGAAAATCGTGTCGCCTTCGGCAATATGCTTTCCGCCGTACATTGTCTTCTGCGTGGTGAACGTGAATATCTTTGCACGCGGATCGCTGACTTCGGCCTTGATCGCGAACGGCATTGCCTTCCTCTTCTCCCATCAGCCGTGGATGAGCTTCCTGACCTTCTCGCGGTTCTCCGGACTCGCCGGGTTGTAGACCACCATGGAGAGATGGGATCGTCCATCGACCGCGAAGGCAGAGAACGCCATCAGGAGCGGTTACTTGCCGGAATTGAACAGGCCGATATTGCCGCTGCCGGAATTAAATCCGCCGAAACCGATATCCGTGTCGCCGGTCAGGCCGATGCCGATATTGCCTGTCGTGAAAGCGACCGCCGGATCGTCTTCGCGGTGTCTCCGCATCAGCGTCTTGTCGCGTTGGCCGAAGTAGAAGCGCAAACCGCCGAACACGACGCCGTCGCCGTACTCCGACAGGCTGCCCCTTACAAACAGCGATGCCATGGTGCCGCTGCCAATCGGCAAACCCCATTCCGCGCCGAACAGCGCGCTATGCGTGTCAAAGACTTAACTGTGGCCGACGGATAGCTTCAGATTGTCGATTGGATAATAAGCGAGCTGCGCCACGTCGAAGAAGCGCGGGTCGATATTGATGCTGCCGAGCGCGCCGAGATCGAGTTCCCCGCCCTGCGCACCGGCCACGGCCTCCAGCGTAAAGCGTCCGCGATAGAGCGCTGCCTCGGCGGCGCCGGCAACGACGTCGATGCCGCTGAGGGCATCGGAATGCAGATAGTGGCCGTAAACGCCGATCAGCCCGACCGACGGATCGCGCCAGAACAGATGCGCGGCGGTGCCCGCGACGGTCACGTCGCCCAGATACCGGCTGTCGGCCCCGGCGACCGCTGCATCGATCTGCAAGCCATAGCGGAACCCGAGTGGCAGCGTGACCGCACCCACGCCGCCGGAAAGCGCCTGACCCGCCGCCGCGCCGCCGAAGCCCGCAACGTTGGCATTGAACCCGTCGACGGCAGGCAGCGGTATCGCACCGTCAGGACCAGCCGCAGCTATGGGATCCGCCGCTTCGACCAGCGACCCCATCAGACCGCTCAGGACCAGACACAGCCCTGATACACGAGATATCCGTTGCGCCGTCCGCATGGCTGATTCCCAAGGCATTGCGTAGAGCGGTCTGGCGCCATTGTTGCGCGCCCGGCGTCCCTGGAACGAAAAATCGGCTCCGCCCGCCTCCGTTTCCCCAACTTTAAGTGACAGCCGCCTTCGGTTCAGGCGCGTTTCCTTCACGCCTCGAAGTAGGCTGCGACGAGCGTGAACAGGGCAAAACCGCCGATGAAGAAGCCTGCCGAAAGTCGCGTGTCCTCGGCGGCCTCGTGCGCTTCCCGGAGCATGTCCTCGACCGCCGCTATGAGGAGGATGCCGGCCGTGAAGGCGAGGGCGGCAAGCTGCAAGGTTTCGCTCTGTCCGCGAAGCAGCCAGTAGCCGGCGCTTGCGCCGGCAAGGCAGGGGATCAGGAATGACGCCGACAGGACGAGCCGGCGCCGGCGCGGCTCTCCCTTGTGCTTGAAGTTGGCGATTGCGGCAAAACCCTCGGGTATGTCCGCTGTAAGCTGGCCGACGGCGAGGATAAGCGCGAGACCGAACGAGACGACCGACCCGACGCCGATCATGAGCCCGTCGCTGAGCAGGTCGACGGCCCCCGCCGCGTAGACCATCCACGCGCTGGCCGTGTCTTCCGTCCCGGCCTGCGTCTTGTCGATCGCCCACTCCAGCCCCGCGTAAAAGGCGCCGCCGAGGCACAGGCCGAGGACGATTGCCCATGGCGGCGCGCCGCCGCCGAGCGCTGCGGGCATCAGCTCCGTCGCCACGACCGCCGCGACCACGCCGGCAGCTGCATGCAGCGCGCCGCTGAGCATCCGCCGTGTCGTCGGAATCAATTCGGCCAGGATGCCTCCCGCAAAGTTGCCCAGGGCGGGCAAAAGCGCGAGAGCAAGAACGTGGAGGTATTCATGCATCGGCGGTCAACCTGGTGCTTCGATCTCTGTGCGTCGGCCCGACAGCCGCTCGCCGATCGGCACCGGACCGTAACGCTGTTTCACCGTTGCAGACGCAGATGATCAGGGTGCGAACACGAACGTGAGATAGGCGAGAAACAGCACGAGATGAACGACGCCCAGAAGCAGGTTCGTCGGAACCCCGGAGAACGTGATCAGGGAAATGAACAGGGTCGTGACCAGCAGCACGATTTCCACGTGATCAAGGCCGAGTTGGAGCGTTATGCCCGTGTACAGGCTGACCGCGAGCACGGCCGGAACGGTCAGCCCGATTGTGGAGAGCGCCGAACCAAGGCACAGATTGACTGCCCGCTGCAACCGGTTGGCGGCCGCGGCCCGCAGCGCCGCCAATCCCTCCGGCGAGAGCACGATCAGGGCAATCACGATCCCGGCGACGGCAATCGGAATGCCGAGTTCCTCTACACCGTGGTTGAGAATGACCGACAGCGACTCCGACATCAAAATGACCTGCATGAGTGTCAGGAACAGCAGCA
>Ga0315553_10002328_pt1 | contig 15273 bp, 18 predicted proteins | sample SalMarSW160140MG_FD_203099 | JGI IMG/M metagenome (GOLD analysis project Ga0315553, IMG submission 203099) | Salt marsh sediment microbial communities from the Plum Island Ecosystem LTER, Massachusetts, United States - Salt Marsh Sediment SW1601-40 ... | reverse complement strand
AGCCTCGCTCCACGTCAACGGTGCGACGGTCACGGCCAAGGCAACGCCCAGCATGATGAAGGCAAGTCGCGACGGGGCCTTGGTCCGCGTCACGAACGATCGCCGGAAGAGGCTCTGGCCGCCGACAAGCCGCTCCACCGCTGCGAACACGAGGGAATGCACCCACCAGGCCAGCAGCGCTAAGCTTGCGATAAGAAGGGCGCTTGTCGCCCAATCAGGCATCCAAGCGATACGCAGATCGAGAGATGAGAGGTATGTGGGAATACTCTGCATGAGGCCGTTTGCGCGTCGGCGTCGGTTCTGCGACCGACATTGGTATCCTTATAAGGAATGGGAATTCATTTGGCTAACGCCCCTCAAAATCGAAGGCTTCACCAGGAACAAGAGTCCGCGCGGTTGTGCCGCAATCTTACATCGACAATGCCGCCCATGTTCACGCACGACACGCACGACGGCGCAATCGGCTAGACGCAGCCAGCGACGAGCCGGCACCAAACGGCGATCTTGTTCATCATCATCTGATCGCCGGTCGGCGCCGGTCAACGGAAAGCTGGGCGCTCCTTTGCGGGACGACTACGCTGCAGCCGATTGTTTGGCGTCCTTCGGCACGGAGTCGATCGTCTTCAGGATCTGCGAAGCGATCTGGTAGGGGTCCCCTTGCGAGTTGGGACGCCGGTCTTCCAGATAGCCCTTGTAATCGTTCTTGATGAAGCTGTGCGGCACGCGAATCGAAGCGCCGCGGTCGGCCACACCGTAGGTGAAATCAGTGATGGCGGCAGTCTCATGCTTGCCAGTCAGCCGCATGTGGTTGTCCGGTCCGTAGACCGCGATGTGATCGTCCTTGGCGGCTTTGAACGCTTCCATCAACGCCTCGAAATAGGCCTTACCGCCGGTCTCGCGCAGATAGGCCGTCGAGAAATTGGCGTGCATGCCGGAGCCGTTCCAGTCGGTGTCGCCGAGCGGTTTGCAGTGATACTGGATGTCGACGCCATATTTTTCGGCAAGCCGTTCCAACAGGTAGCGGGCCATCCACATCTCGTCGGCAGCTTTTTTCGAGCCCTTGCCGAAAATCTGGAATTCCCACTGGCCCTTCGCCACTTCGGCGTTGATGCCTTCGTGGTTGATGCCGGCAAAGATGCAAAGGTCGAGATGCTCTTCGACCATCTTCCGGGCGACGTCGCCAACATTCTTGTAGCCGACGCCGGTGTAGTAAGGGCCCTGCGGGGCCGGGTAGCCGGTCGACGGGAAGCCGAGCGGACGTCCATCCTTGTAGAAGAAATATTCCTGCTCGAAGCCGAACCACGCGCCTGGATCGTCGAGGATGGTGGCGCGCATGTTCGAGGGGTGCGGGCTGCCGTCGGGCATCATAACTTCGCACATCACCAGGACACCGTCGGTGCGCGCGCCGTCCGGATAGACCGCGACCGGCTTGAGGACGCAATCCGAGCTGTGCCCTTCGGCCTGCTGAGTCGAGCTCCCGTCAAAGCCCCACAGCGGAAGCTGCTCAAGCGTCGGAAACGAGTCGTAGTCCTTGAGCTGTGTTTTGCCACGCAGGTTTGGCACAGGCTTGTAACCGTCGAGCCAAATGTACTCGAGTTTGTACTTTGTCATTTGGGTTCTCTCTTGCTGATGACCCGGAAGGGCGGCACGCGCACGTCAACGGTCAGCGGCGCGCCCAGCCGCCAACTTCCGGAGTTCCTAAAGCATTAAATATGCCAAGGAGCACGAACCGGGCCGTTTCGCCCTCGGATAGGGCAAAGACCCAGAATTCGCCTCGCTCTCCGCCGTCCATGCTGTTGCGAAAACGACTGCATCCAAAAAGAGCAACCTGGAACGGTGCCTATAACGCAGTCATATCAATGATTTATTTGGGGCATGATGCGCAAAGAGGAAACAAATCTGCTAAAGGCGCACTATATGCATTGAGAGCCAGCGAATCGAAACGACGCTCGACAACGAGAAAAAAAGGAGCCGCACAATGACGACGAGTCATGATCGTGGATCGGCCGAAATCTACCAGTTCCCTCGGCGCGGCCGCTTTGCCGTCGACCGACGCGACGAGTCCAAGGCCACGTCCATCGCATCGACACGTCTGGCAACGATCGCGTTCAGCGGCAGCTGGTATCACGAGGAAGCCGTTCAGGAAGCAGAACGCGCCCGCAAGAGCTAGCGCGCGTTTTCGCGTTGCGGCCTTACGCAACGGCTGCGCCCAATCCCCGCATCACGAAAGAAAGCCCAGCGGTCCGCCTGCCGGGCTTTCTCTCCTTTGCCGCCACCCGACATGCAGGCGGCGGCGCCAGGGATTTGAGGAGTAATCACCGCGACTTTCGCGGCAGGGGGATTATGGCGCAGCCCCATTGCCGGCGATGTGGCATTTCGCACACCGCAATCACGAGCCAAGCGGGCGGGCGGCTGTTGCTGGCGCGCCGGTTCAGGCCCAATTGCAGTAAGCGCTTGTCTCGTGCCGACGATGACAGGATCAAAGAGGTGATCAGGAGCCGCTCTTTTTTGCTCCGGCGTCGGCTCCGATGTCATGCAGCTTGCCCATGAGATCTCTCAGGGTACTCCGGCAATAGACTCCAAAATCGACCTTGTTGCTCTCCGTCACCACTTTATACGCGATAGCCTTGTTCCGGATCGCGAGCTTCATCAATTTGTCTTTGTTGATCGCGGGATCCCGCTTCAAATAGTAAGCCTCGATCTTGGCAAGCGCGGCCTTGGCCTTGGTGACGTCGTCAGCCGCCAGATGATGCTTAGCGGCACAGTCTTTAACGACCTGATAGTCCGTGTAGTAGATCTTCAAATAGAGACCGAGATGCGGTGCGGCCGCCTGAGCCGAAAAGGCGAGTAGGCAGGTGTAACCGGCGATAAGTAGTCGGTAGGCCAATCGGGGCATGGTCATGTCCTTCGCAAGAGAGCGTCTTACTACTGACCTTACGCCGCTTCTATTAGGGATGTTGTCGCGCCCCCTGCCGCCTAGGTTGTCCGCAAGCCGAAATCATTTGCCGGTGACGCAGTCCTCAAAGGTCATGTTCTCGTCCTTGCCTTCGGTAACGAAGGCTGTGTCGCCCTTGTTCCAGAACACGAAACTCTCGTCCTTGTTGGCATAGCGCGCGCCGGAGCCCGAGATTACCTGCGGCAGGTCCATGGTGCGGCCGTCGCTGAGCTTGAGGTCGACCTTGTCCGCATAAAATGTCGCGTCGATGCTCTTGCCCTCCTTGCACTTGAAGGTGGCGGAGGCGATGGGCGTCTCGGCCAACGTCTGGCCCGCGGTCAGAAGCACAATCGCGAGGACCGCAAGCCTGGCAGGATGGAGATGACGGGTCATGCACTTTCCTTGGTCGGATGGCTCATCATACCGAGCCGCTGGCAACCGGCATAGCCTCGCCTCAACACCTAGAGACCAAGCTCCGACAGGCCGGGGTGATCTTCAGGCCGCGGGCCGAGCGGCCAGCGGTATTTTCGATCTGTCTCGGTGATGGGCAGATCGTTGATGGACGCGTAGCGGCGGCGCATCAGCCCGGCAGCATCGAACGCCCAATTCTCATTGCCGTAAGACCGGAACCAGTTGCCGCTATCGTCGTGCCATTCATAGGCGAAGCGGACGGCGATGCGATCACCGGCGAAGGTCCACAGCTCCTTGATCAGGCGATAGTCCAGCTCCTTCGCCCATTTGCGCGTCAAGAAGCGAACGATCTCCTCTCGGCCATTGACGAACTCGGCACGATTGCGCCAGCGACTGTCCGGCGAGTACGCCAGCGACACCTTGTCCGGATCGCGGCTATTCCAGGCATTCTCCGCGAGCCGGACCTTCTCAGTCGCCGTTGCTTCGGTGAATGGCGGGACGATCGACATGGAGGTCAGTTGACCGAAGCGAAGGACGGGGACCGATCAGAAGATATAGACGATCCTCCTGGCGGTCGGCTCGACCAGCACCCTCTGCCCATTGACATAGGAATAGACGTAAGGCGACGCCGGCACTGGATAAACCGGAACCGTTGCCGGCAACACCGCTCCAACCATCACTTCCCCATTGACGAGGACCGGCTCAACCGCCTGCTGCGTCACGTAGGAGAGAACCTCAGGGGCCGGAACGATCGGCTCGACCACGCCGACGGCGGGCGCGACCGGGACCATAGCGCCGACCGGCGGTGTGGCGACAACCACCGCACCAGGCGTCGGCACCACGATGGGAATACCGAGCTGGGCGCCGGACACTTGCAGGTTGGTCGGCTTGCCGCCAGCGTCGGTGACGAGATAAGGCGCAGAAGCCCAGCCCGTGACATCGCCCACCACAACGCTGCACCAGGAATAATCCTGAATGCATCCGGTGACCGGAAAGCGCTTATTGGCCGGCATTTGAGCCACGACGCCGTATTTGAAGCCGGGACCGCTGCGCACGTTGAGGTGACCGGTGGGGGAAAAGACGGCTGGCACCGCAAGCGCCGAGCCGGCAATGAGGGCGGCGCCGACGAGCGACGCGAGACCGATCATGACATTCGTGCGTTTCATATTCCTGCTCCCTCTTGGAGGCCGATTGCCAAGACCTCCCGTTGACCAAAAACCTTTCGACCGCCGCATCCGCCGTTGCTTGTACCGCAGCAGATCGAGCGCGCAAGCGTCATCGCCCCAAGCTCTATGAGCCCGAGTTTTTCCAAAGAACGCGAGGACTTGCGGGGCGCTGAGCGGCCGCGATCCTACTGCAGTCTAGGGCAGCCTCTAGGCGCCCCGCTTATGCGGCGATATTGAAGCCTCGTTCCGCCGCCTTACCCTACGCAGTTGGCACAGGCCCCTCGACGCGAGAGACCTCACCCGATGACCGCCGGTTCCCACGGCGGTGGGCGGATCATAAGAACCCCCGAGGCCGTACTGTTACTCTGACGCGGGGTCACGGCTTGCTATCCCCTCGGGCCGTGTCGTCCCCGCGCCTTCCTCGGGCGCCGCGTCCCTCATCCCGAGAGGCAGTCGGTCTGCAGCTCGCGTCCTCATGGACGAGGGATGGGCGAAGTTTAATGCAGGTGCGGGCGGCGGGGATAACGCGGGGATGGCAACCTCAACGCGTCACCCCGGCAAAAGTCGGGGTCCAGTTCTTGTTTTGCGCCTTCGGCGCGCTGGATTCCGGATTCCGCCGGAATGACGGGGAATTGGATCGTCCTCGAACAGACTGGTTGGTGGCCGGGACAAGCCGGGGCCATGACAGAAACCTACAGCGGGATGTTGTCGTGCTTCTTCCAGGGGTTCTGGAGCTGCTTGTTGCGCAACATCTGCAGCGCCCGGGCGACGCGCTTTCGCGTGCCATAGGGCGCGATCACCTCGTCGATGTAGCCGCGCTCGGCGGCGACGAACGGATTGGCGAAGCGCTTCTGATACTCGTCGATGCGCTTCTTGATCTTCTTCTCGTCGCCGAGCTCGGCGCGATAGAGGATCTCGGCCGCGCCCTTGGCGCCCATCACCGCGATCTCGGCGGAAGGCCAGGCATAATTGACGTCGCCCCTGATGTGCTTAGAGCTCATGACGTCATAGGCGCCGCCATAGGCCTTCCGCGTAATCACCGTTACCTTGGGCACCGTCGCCTCGGTGAAGGCGAACAGGAGCTTGGCACCGTGCTTGATCAAGCCCCCATATTCCTGGTCGGTGCCGGGCAGGAAGCCGGGAACGTCGACGAAGGTGACGATCGGAATGTTGAAGCAGTCGCAGAAGCGGACGAAGCGCGCGGCTTTGCGCGAGGCGTCGCTGTCGAGCACGCCGGCGAGCACCATGGGCTGATTGGCGACGATGCCGATGGTGCGCCCTTCCATGCGGGCGAAACCGACCACGATGTTCTTGGCGAAGGAGGGCTGGATCTCGAAGAAGTCGCCCTCGTCCACGACCTTCAGGATCAACTCTTTGATGTCGTAAGGCTTGTTGGGATTGTCAGGGATCAGCGTGTCGAGGGAATATTCGAACCGGTCCCAAGGATCGAGCGTCGGGATCTCCGGCACGCCCGACTGGTTGTTGGAGGGCAGGAAGTCCATCAGCCGCCGCATCTGCAGCAAGGTCTCGACATCGTTGTCATAGGCGCCGTCGGCGATCGACGACTTGGTAGTATGGACGCTGGCGCCGCCGAGCTGCTCGGCGGTGACCTCCTCCTTGGTCACGGTCTTCACCACGTCGGGGCCGGTGACGAACATGTATGAGGTGTCGCGCACCATGAAGATGAAGTCGGTCATCGCCGGTGAATAGACGTCGCCGCCGGCGCACGGCCCCATGATCACCGAGATCTGGGGGATCACGCCCGAGGCGAGCACGTTCCGGGTGAACACCTCGCCATAGCCGCCGAGCGCGGCGACGCCCTCCTGGATGCGCGCGCCACCCGCATCGAACAGGCCAATGATCGGGGCCCGGTTCCTGAGCGCCATGTCCTGGATCTTGACCATCTTCTCGGCATGGGCCTCCGACAGCGAGCCGCCAAACACGGTGAAGTCCTTGGCGAAGACGTAAGTGACGCGGCCATTGATGGTGCCCCAGCCGGTGACGACGCCGTCACCGGGGACTTTGCTCTGCTCCATGCCGAAATCGATGCAGCGGTGCTCGACATACATGTCGAACTCCTCGAACGAGCCCTCGTCGAGCAGCAGCTGGAGCCGCTCCCGCGCCGTGAGCTTGCCGCGTGCATGCTGCGCCTCGATGCGCTTGAGGCCGCCACCTTCGCGAGCCCTTCCCCGCCGGATTTCAAGCTCTTCCAGGACTTCCTTCATGCCGCTCCCAAGCCCCTCGCCTATGACGCCATGGTGACGGTCAATAGCATGGGGTGCTGGCGGCGCAAATCGTTACGGCCTCTCCCTTTCGGCCCTGGTTAAGCAATTGCCCCTCACCGCTGTTGAAAGGAGACAGCGCCATGCCTTACGGCAAGTCGCTTTAGCCCTCCCCCTAACAGGGGGAGGGTTGGTCAGGTGAAGCCCCCGGGCAAAGACCCCCACCTGACCGCCAGCTGGCGGTCGCCCTCCCCCTTGCAGGGGGAGGAATGTGGTTAGCGCTCAGCACCCAGCACCAAGGTCCAATAGGCGCGGCCATCGCTCGATTGGCTCATGGCAATGCCGGCCGCCTTCACGTTCGGCCTGAGCAGGTTCTCCCGGTGGCCGGAGCTTCCCTCCCAGCCCCGCATGACGTCGCTGAAGGATTTGTAACCGGCGGCGACGTTCTCCGACGCGATTTTGGGGCGGTAGCCGGCGCGTGCGGCGCGGTCCATGGGCTGCGACCCATCGGAGCCCGAGTGACCCATCCGCCCGCGCCGCGCCTGATCCGCCGAATGGGCCGCCGCGGCGCGGCTGAGCCTCGCATCGAGGACGAGGGATGGGAGTCCATTGGCGGCGCGGTAGGCATTGATCTCGGCAAGGGCTGCCTGCTGGTTGAGGGGCTGCACGGGGCGTGCAGCATATTCCGGGGAGACGAAGGTGACGCCGGTGCAGCCGGAGGCGAGTAGCCCAATGACAGCGATGACGGCGACACCGCGGCTCATTCGGCGCCGAGTACCAGCGTGTAGTAGGCACGGCCGTTGCGGTAGCTCACCGCGACCCCGGCGGCTTGGGCATCGGGCAAGAGGAGATTGCGCTTGTGCGGCGCGCTTCGCTCCCAGCCGCGCATCGCCTCGCTGAAGGATTTCTGCCCGGAGGCGACGTTCTCCGCGGTGAGATGAGCGTGATAGCCGGCGCGCTTGGCCCGGTCCCAGGGCTTCGAACCGTCGGCCCCTTCATGCCCGATCTTGCCGCGCCGCGCCTGGGTCTGCGCCTGCGCCGCGGCGGCCCGGCTCAGGCGCTGGTCGAGCACCACAGGCTTCAACCCGTGCCGCCTGCGAAAGGCATTGATCTCGGCGATAGCGGCCTGCGCGCTTAAGCCGGACACGCGGTATTCGACCGGCATCGGGACCGCCGCCAATGCTGTCGCGTTGGCAAGAATGAGAGCACAGGCGAGAGCGATCATGGCGACACCTCCCCCAAGCTAGGAACGGCTATTGTGGCCGCAAAAGGGTCAAGAGTCTGGCTGCGGCGGCGAAGTCGCGGTGGCGGCTCTCCCGCCGGGCCTTCGCCTCATCGTCCTCGCCCCATTGGCTGATCTGCCAGTCCTCGTCCACATGGGCTGCGGCCCAGGCCTCGTCCGGAGTCAGCCGCCCGAGCGCGACCGCTAACGCTAGCAGGGCGGAGCCGGTGAGCCCGGTCATGACATGGAGCGCGGCGAGGCTCCAGGCATCGAACGCGGCGAGGCGCGCCGCGATGGCCTCGAGCGAAGCCTCATCTTGAGCGACATGCATCACACCCTCGGCGAGATGCATCGGCGCCCGAAGCTCCTTCTTGGCCCAGGCCACCACGGGGTCCCAATGCTTGGTCTGGAGCGCGACGAGCTTCTCCGGTCCTTCGGCGCGATAGCAGACAAGGTCCGAGCGCCCATAGCCGAGAATGTCGTCCTTGACCACGTCCTCGCGCCCCTTGACCCCATCGATGACGCTGTTGGCAAGCCTGGTGAGGGGCATGGTGGCGGGGTCGATGCGCTCCCCCTGCCCGCGCCACTCATCGGCGACAGCCTCGGCCAAAGCCTTGGTCGGGAGGACGAGGGCGTGCTTGCCGGGCGTGCGCACCGGCTTGCCGTCGAGACGGAGCCTAGCGCCGCCGGCCACGTCTTCGGTCTCGACACGTTTGTAGAAGCGTTTGGGAAGAGCAGTTTTTCCCGCTGGCTCCTTGCCAGGACTTCGAGGCGTAGGGTCAACCATTGTTGGATTTGCTCTTTGTGGCGCCCTTCGGCTTTCTCGGCACCTTCTCGGCGCGCGGCGGCGTCCGGACCTGCGACCTGGCCTTGCTGGCGAGAAACTCATAGCTGCTTCGCAGCTTCTCAAGAGTGTCGTCGTCGAGTTCCTCGAGATTGAGCAGCACGTTCCGCGCATGGCTGGTCACGCGGATCAGCTCGTCGACCTTGATGTGGATCGAGGCGGTATCCCGGTTCTGGGTATTCTGGATCACGAACACCATGAGGAAGGTGATGATCGTCGTCGCCGTGTTGATGACAAGCTGCCAGGTGTCGCTGTAGCCGAATACCGGCCCTAACAAGCCCCAGATGGCGATGATCGCGAGGGCGAGCGCGAAAGTGATCGGGCGCCCGGTGACATGAGACACCCATTGGGCAAAACGCGCGAACCAAAGATTTCTGTCGGCCATGTTATTGTTCCTTGTGAGCTGAGCCGCGGAAGACTTCCGCTGTTCTTATAACGCGCGAGGGTCGTCATCGGTCTCACGCGGCTCGACAAATCCGAACAGCTCGAAGCTCCGCTTCATGTGCTCCGGCAACGGCGCGGTGACATCGACGATGCCCCTCCCCGAAGGATGGGGAAAGCTGATGCGGCGCGCGTGAAGGTGGAGTTTGTTCTCCACGCCCTCCGGCAGGTCGCGGTCGCCATGGTATTTCTCGTCGCCGAGGATCGGATGGCCGAGGATGGCCATGTGGGCGCGGAGCTGATGCTGGCGCCCGGTCACGGGCTTGAGCGACAACCAGGAGACCTGTTGCGCCGCGCGGTCCACGACGGCGTAGTGGGTGACGGCAGACTGCGCCCGCTCCTGCTCGCCGGGGCGGGCCTTGCGCACGCGGTCGCCTTCCGGCCCCGCCGCCTTGACCAGCGCCGCCTCGACCTTGCCTTGCGGTGGCTTCGGCACGCCCTTGACCAGCGCCCAATAGATCTTGCGCACCGAGCGGGTCTGAAACGCGCGGCCGAGTTTCGCCGCGACCTCGCGCCGCTTGGCGACGACAAGGACGCCGGAGGTGTCGCGGTCGAGCCGGTGCACAAGGCGCGGGCGCGTCTTCGGACTGTCACCGAGCGCTTCGAGCAGCCGGTCGAGGTGATGGGTGGTCTTGGTGCCGCCCTGCACCGCGATGCCGGGCGGCTTGTTTAGCACCATGATGTCGTCGTCCTCATAGAGGGTGATGGAGGCGAGGAAGTCGCGCTCCGCCTTGGTGAGAGCTTTCGCCGCAGTCGAGGTCGAGAGCGCGGCGGTTGGCAGTGGCGGCACCCGCACGGCCTGACCCGCGGCGAGGCGGGTGCTCGCCTTGGCTCTGCCGCCGTCGACCCGAATTTGCCCGGTGCGCAGCAATTTCTCCAGCTGGCTATGGGGCAGATCGGCGTAATGGCTCCGGAACCAGCGGTCGAGCCGCATGCCGTCCTCGTCGCGCTCTACGCGCCGCGTCTCGACCGCCGATCGCTCTGTCATCTGATCTCAACCAACCAAGCCAAACGCCCGCAACGACTCGCCGATTGCGGTTGATCGGCACGCATTCTCAGCTAGCATGAGCGAATTCCGAAGGGGATGGAGTCCCCCAAAACGCCTTTGGCTGATGACTCCTACCGCAACTAACCATGCGGTGGGAGCTGATGTGCGCTACGCCCGCCCGCAAGGCGGGTTTTTTGCATCGGGACCGGACCGCTTTCAAGGGACGAGTGCTAATGGCAGCCTATCTTTGGATTGCAGTGGGAAGTGCGCTTGGCGGCATGGCCCGTTTCTGGTGCTCTGGCCTTGCGGCGCGGCTCATCGGAGAGACGTTTCCCTTGGGGACCCTCCTCGTCAACGTGGTCGGCTCCTTCATCATCGGCTTCTTCGCCACGCTTACCGGTCCTGATGGCCGTGTCTTCGTCGATACCCTGACGCGGCAATTCGTGATCCTCGGCATCTGCGGCGGCTACACCACCTACTCCTCCTTCAGCTTGCAGACCTTGAACCTGGTTCAGGACGGCGAATGGTGGCTCGCCGGGGCCAATATTGCCCTTTCCCTCATTGCTTGCCTGATTGCAGTATGGGCCGGCTATGCGCTCGCCGCCTCGATCAACGCCTTGAAGTGGATCTGACCATGCCGCTTTCGCGCGACGCCGTGCTGCTCCGCATCTTCATCGGCGAGGACGACAAGTCCGATCACAAGCCACTCTACGAAGCCATCGTGCTCAAAGCGCGCGAGATGCATCTCGCCGGCGCCACCGTCTTGCGCGGGCCCCTGGGCTTCGGCCATTCGAGTGTGCTGCACACAACCAAGATCGTGCGCCTGTCGCAGGACCTCCCCCTGGTCATCGAGATCGTCGATAGCGAGGAGGCGATCGCCGCCTTCGTTGCCGCGATCGAGCCCATGATGGGCAGCGCGCTGGTCACCACGGAGAAGGTCAAGGTAATCCAATACGGCCCCAACCGCCTCGACTAGCGAGAACGCTGCTCACGCCGTCTCGATCGACCGCAGCGTGCGAATGTAGCCCGCAGGCAAGCCGTGATGCTCGGCGCCGGAAATCAGGTGCTGCATGTAGTCCTCGGATGGCAGCGCGCCACTGCCGTCCGATTGGGCGCGGTAGAGCAAGGCAACCACCGCGTCGCCCTCAGGGCCTCCGTGCCGCACCTCGACTTCGACCAGGAGATGCCGGTTTTCATGGTGGGGACGATCGGGCACAAAACCCTCCGCCTGATGCAACGCGTCGATCTCAGTCTCCTCCAGCGCATAGAGGACGCCCCAAACCCCATGGCCTTCAGCGGCGACGAGGCCCGCGGTACCGCAGCCCCGGCTCGGCGAACGGCGCGGGAAGCAGAGCGCGTGATCCTGAAGATAGGCGACGCCGAGAACCCGATGAGACGGACAGCGCGCCCGCATCTGCGCCGGATCCATGTTCGAGCCAAAGGCAAAGTAGATCACGGCTATCTAGCCTTCTTGGCGCGCAATTGGGCGAAACGGTCGAGCCGCGCCTTCAGCTCTTGCTCGAACCCGCGCGTGGTCGGTTGGTAAAAGCTCTGCCGCGCCATGCCCTCGGGAAAATAATTCTGGCCGGAGAAGGCTTCGTCCTCACCGTGGTCGTAGGCATAGCCGCGGCCGTAGCCTTCCTGCTTCATCAGCTTGGTCGGCGCGTTGAGGATGTGCTTCGGCGGCGAAAGAGATCCTGCTTCCTTCGCGAAGCGCGACGCCGCGCCGAAAGCGACATAGGCGGCGTTCGATTTCGGCGCGAGCGCGAGATAGACCGTCACCTGCGCCAGCGCGAGCTCGCCTTCGGGGCTGCCGAGGAAATCGTAAGCCTCCTTGGCGGCGTTCGCCTGCGTGAGAGCTTGCGGGTCGGCAAGGCCGATGTCCTCGATCGCCATGCGCACCAGTCGGCGCGCGATGTAGAGCGGGTCCTCGCCGCCGGAGAGCATGCGCGCGAGCCAATAGAGCGACGCGTCCGGGTCTGAGCCGCGCACCGATTTGTGCAAGGCGCTGACGAGATTGTAATGGCCGTCCTGGGATTTGTCGTAGAGCGGCGCCCGCCGTTGCACCAGCGCGACGAGACCCTCGCGGTCAAGCGGCGTCTTTGCACCGGAGGCCGCGGCAAGCCACACGTCCTCCGCAAGGTTGATGGCGGCGCGGCCATCGCCGTCGGCCATGGCGATCAGTGCCGCACGGGCATCGTCGGTCAGGGGCAGCGCCCGCCCCTCATGGGCCTCGGCACGGGCGAGCAAAGCCTCGAGCCCCTCATCCTCCAGACGCTTGAAGGTGAGCACGCTCGAGCGTGACAACAGCGCCGAGTTGAGCTCGAACGACGGGTTCTCCGTAGTGGCGCCGACGAGAATGACGGTGCCGTCCTCCATGTACGGAAGAAAGGAGTCCTGCTGCGAGCGGTTGAACCGATGGATCTCGTCGACGAAGAGGAGCGTGCCGCGCCCAAGCTCGCGCCGCGCCCGCGCCGCCTCGAACACCTTGCGCAGGTCCTGCACCCCCGATTGGATCGCCGACAATTGCTCGAAATGGAGGTCGGTTTCTTCCGCAAGAAGCCGCGCCACGGTGGTCTTGCCGGTGCCTGGCGGTCCCCAGAAGATTACCGAGCCGAGCCGATCAGCCTTGACCATACGCGTGAGCATGCCCTGCTCGCCGAGCAGGTGGTCCTGTCCCACGACCTCGCGCAATGAGGATGGCCGCAGACGATCGGCGAGAGGCCTCGGCGCTTTCTCGGAGAGCCCAGCCGCCTCGAACAGGGAAACCATTGCGGTGACCTCACCTCAGCCCTGAATGGCGATGTTGTAGACCTGTCCCTTGCGCTCGAACGAGAGGCGCCAGCCTCCCGGCGCTTGGTTCAACGCCTGCACCAGCATCTCGACAGAGGTCATTTTCTCATTGTTGAGCCCGACCACAATATCGCCGCGCCGAAAGCCGAACCGCGCCGCGGTGGTACTGGGTGCCACCTTGAGGACGACGACGCCGTTTTCCTCCTCGTCGATGCCAAGTTCCTCGGCCACCGCAGGCGACAGGTTGGCAACGGTTGCCCCCGAAAGGGGGTGGCGCCCTTTCAGGTTGCGGGTATCTCGCGGCGGATCCTCGATTGCGGGGACGAGGGCAATGGTGACTTTGAATGGCCGGCCCTGACGCATGAGCCCGAGCTCGCAGCTGCCGCCGAGCCCTTTGGTGGCCAACCGGTATTGGAAAGCGCGCGGGTCTTGCACCGGCTTGCTGTCGACGCTGAGCACCACGTCGCCGGGACGCAAGCCCGCCCGCGCCGCGGGACCGTTGGCGTGAACCTCTTTGATCAGGGCGCCGATGGGCCGATCGAGGCCCAAGGAATCGGCTATGTCCGGCGTCACCGGCTGTAATGAAGCGCCGAACCAGGGACGCTGCACCTTGCCGCCTTGCAACGCCGCCTGAACCACGAGCCGCACCATGTTTGAAGGAATCGCAAATCCGATACCTTGCGACCCGCCGCTCTTGGAGAAGATCGCGGTGTTGATGCCGGCCAGGCGCCCATCCATGTCGACCAGGGCGCCCCCCGAATTGCCGGGATTGATGGCAGCGTCGGTCTGGATGAAGAACTGATAGTCGGAGATGCCGACTTGGGTGCGCGCCAAAGCCGAGACGATGCCGCTGGTCACGGTCTGTCCGACGCCGAACGGATCGCCGATAGCCAGCACGAGATCGCCGACCTCGAGGCTGTCGGAATCGCTGAATTGGAGCGAGGGGAAGGTCACGCCCTTCGCCTGCAGCCGCAGCACGACGAGATCGGCGCGCTCATCCTTGAGGATGACCTTGGCCGGGAACTCCCTGCCGTCGGACAGCGCCACGGTGATCTCCGCCTCGCCGCTTCCCTCGATGACATGATTGTTGGTGACGGCGACACCATCGGGACTGACGATCACGCCCGAGCCTAGAGAGTTCTGGATGCGCTCGCGGGGGATGCCAAAATTGTCTCCGAACAGGCGGCTGAAGAAGGGATCGTTGGCGAAGGGCGAGACCACCTGCTTCACCCTGCGGCTGACATAGACATTGACCACCGCGGGCGCCGCGCGTTTCACCACGGGCGCGAAGGATTGCTTGATTGCCGCCCGGCTCTCGGGAACCACGCGTTGGGTTTCGCTTTCCGCCGGCACCGCGAGCGCCAAGAGGACGGCGGCAAGGCCGAGCGGCAAACCAAATTTCAGGGAACAAAGAGGAGGTTTCGTCATTGGCGAGTGTTTAGCGCGATGTTTGGGCAATTCCAGGATGTGACCTCTCTATAACTCACGGCAATGCGGTTGGGAAATTTGGCAAATCGGCCAATTTCAAGGGCTTGGGCCTTGCCGGCTTAGAGCATTTCCCTAAGATGCCACCCGGGCGTGTTCCGACAAACAACGTAACTGTGTGGGAGAAAACGTATGCGCATGATGAAACTGGCCCTGATGGCACTGGCCGTGCTGTTCGCCTGGAGCGCCACGGCGGAAGCCCTCGAGGTCAAGAAGAGGAGAGAGGCGCCAGGCTTGGCGCCGCAGGTGTGGGCAATGGTCGGCGATTTCTGCGCCATCAAAGATTGGCACCCGGCGGTCGTCGACTGCGTCGAAGAGACGGAGGACGATGTTGTCTACCGCACCCTCACCCTCAAGGACGGCGGCAAGATCAAGGAGAAGCTGACCGACAAGGGCGACACCAGCTATAGCTACGAGATCGTGGAAAGCCCGCTTCCGGTCAAGAACTACAAAGCGACCCTTCGGGTGGGCCCGGACGACGAGGAGAACCGCGTCGAAATCGTGTGGACGGCAACCTTCGACGCCAACGGCGCGAGCGACGAAGAGGCGACCAAGACCATCACCGGAATTCTCAATGATGGCGTTGGCGGCATCAAGGCCAAGGCCAATGCGGCGCATTACGGTGATGACGAAGATAAAGACGACGACGACGACAAGGACTAGAGACAGCAAAGGCGCGCCGTGAGACGCGGCGCGCCTGTTCTCATCTCATCCATGAGGACGTTGAGGCTTAGGCTGCGGCCGTCGCCTCTTCGCCGGCACCCTG
>Ga0315553_10002326_pt1 | contig 15289 bp, 17 predicted proteins | sample SalMarSW160140MG_FD_203099 | JGI IMG/M metagenome (GOLD analysis project Ga0315553, IMG submission 203099) | Salt marsh sediment microbial communities from the Plum Island Ecosystem LTER, Massachusetts, United States - Salt Marsh Sediment SW1601-40 ... | reverse complement strand
CTCCCGAAGAGATCGCCGATGCGTTGGCAGTGGCTGTGTCGAGGCTTGGATAGCAATGACAGACGAGGCTCAGTTCGTATTGACATAAACATCAGCAAAAACAAAGGAGATAAAAATGCCTTTATTGAACGATGAAATCGCAGGACAGGTAAAGGAGCAACTGGAGACCCTGGCAGGACCGGTCCGATTGGTGGTATTCACTCAGACCTTTGAGTGCGAGTACTGTGCGGAGAATCGACAACTGGTTGAAGAAGTGGCCAATCTCAGCGATCAAGTGACGGCTGAGGTCTACAATTTCGTCGCCGACAAGGAAAAAGCTGAGGAACTAGAGATAGACAAGATTCCGGCCATAGCCGTCATTGGCGCCGAGGACTATGGCGTGCGCTTCTATGGTATACCGGCCGGATACGAGTTCACGTCCCTGATACACGCAATCCAGGCCGTAGCGGCCGGGGAGCCTGAGCTCAGTGAGGAAGGGCTGCAGGCGCTGGCGGAGCTGGCCGACCCCGTCCATATGCAGGTCTTTGTCACGCCTACCTGCCCCTATTGTCCGCAGTCTGTGGTGTTGGCGCACCAGATGGCTATCGCCAGTCCTATGGTGCGGGCCGATATGGTAGAGGCGACAGAGTTCCCACACCTGTCTATGAAATATCAGGTCATGGGCGTACCGCGCACCGTCATTAACGAGACAACGCATGTAGAGGGCGCTGTACCGGAACCGATGCTTCTGGAAAAGCTGCAGGAGGCACTGGCGGGCATCCCCGAGCAGGTATAGTGCTCCCTTGATCTACAAAACCCGGTTTTCCGTATCACATACCATGGAGGTGTTATCGTATGTTTGACTTCAAGCTGACACAACCCCAGCAGGAAAAACATCCTCCCATAGATGTGGAGCAAGAGGGCCAGATCTTCGACCTGGTCATTATCGGTGGGGGCCCGGCTGGACTGACGGCAGCCCTATACGCCAGCCGCGCCCGGCTCAAGACCCTGGTGTTGATTGGGTCCATTCCTGGTGGACAGCCGGCGAACACTGACATCGTCGAGAACTATCCGGGCTTCCCCGATGGGGTCGGTGGGCCGGAGCTAGCTGATCTGTTCCGGCGTCAGGCCGAGCGCTTCGATGCCCAGGTTGTACAGAGTGAGGCGACCGAGGTGGACTTTTCCTCCCGGCCCTTTATCATCCGCACGCATACGAGCAGTTACCGGGCTTACACAGTTATCGTCGCTACCGGGGCAGTTCCGCGCCGCATGGGTGTGCCGGGCGAGGACAGGTTCTATGGCCGGGGCGTCTCCTTCTGCGCCACCTGTGACGGGTTCTTTTATCGTGACAAGAAGGTTGTGGTGATAGGGGGGGGCGATAGCGCAGTCGCCGAAGGCATCTTCCTGACCAGGTTTGCCCAGGAGGTGATTATCGTCCACCGGCGGGATGAACTGCGGGCGACCAAGATCTACCAAGAGCGAGCCTTTGCCAATCCCAAGATCAAATTCGTGTGGGATACGGTGGTGGAGGAGGTCCTGGGGGATCAGACCGTGACTGGCGTGCGAGCGCGCAACGTGAAAACCGGAGAGACCTCTATCATCGACTCGGATGGTGTGTTTGTCTACGTTGGTATGGATCCCAAGACGGAGGTTTTCGCCGGGCAGTTGGAGCTGGACGAGTGGGGGTACATCGTGTCAACCCATCGCCAGCAGACCAACGTTCCGGGGGTTTTTGTGGCCGGGGATGTGCAAGATCCTCTGTATCGTCAGGTAGTGGTGGCCGCTGGCACAGGCGCTATCGCGGCGATGGAGGCGGAAAAGTTCTTGGGGGAATATCCGCAGTCGGAGATAGACAAGGTGGTCAGCTCGTCTAGTGATCACTGCTGAGAGGGGAATGAGGTCTGTGCCCGATCATCCGCTGCCGCCCAAGATCCCTCGTGTGGACGATAGTCGATGCCAGGCGTGTCCCAAGTGCGCGGCACGGAAAGTGTGCAAGGTCAAGGCTATTGTGGCCATAGACCCCGGTGAACCGCCGTTTGTCAATGGTAGTCTCTGCTATGGGTGTCTGATCTGTGTGCCGGCATGCCCGTATGGGGCCATTGAGGTTTGATGCTCGATAATTAGAGGTTTGTATATCTGTCCATTGGTCAACTTGCAGGAGGCAAAAATGTTAAGCGTAGACTATAGAAAAGTGCCCGCGGAGCCCGTCGGTGAGGACAAGAGCATTCGCTGGGTCGTCGGAAGGCCCGAGGGGGCACCCAATTTTGCGATGCGCGTGATCGAGTTCCAGCCAGGAGCTGTTTTTGACGTTCACCAGCATCCGTTTGAGCACGAGATCTTTGTGCTGGAAGGCGATGGTATCGCGCATGGCCCGGGAGGGGAGGTCATTATGCAGCCGGGAGTGGCTCTGTATATTCCCCCCGACGAACCCCACGGTTATCGCAACACTGGGACAGAGCCCCTGCGTTTCATCTGCGTCATCCCACATCAACCTGTGGAGGGTGAATAAGGGCTATGGTCGAGAACTCGGCGAGGCGCATTGAGGAACTCGAGAGACGTATCGCTGATCTGAACGCTCGCTTGCCCCGACATTCCGTTCCCGCATCAATGCTCGTGGAATTGGATGATTTGGAGGAGGAGCTTGCGCATCTGCAGGCAGAAATGGCGCAGCAGGAGGAATATCAGTGACGGTCGCATCCTTCGAGGGGAAGACGCCTCGTATTGGTGCGGGCACCTACGTTCACCCCTCGGCCGACGTCCTTGGTGATGTGACCATTGGGGCAGGGTGCTGGATCGGGCCAGGAGCCCGCATCCGAGGGGATTATTGCACCATCGTCATAGGCGACTATTGCAGCGTGGAGGACAACTGCGTCATCCACGCCCGGCCCGGTGAACGGACGACTATCGGCGACTGGGTCACCATTGGTCACGGGGCTGTCGTACACACGGCAAACATGGTGCATGATTATGTGGTCATCGGTATGGGAGCAGTGGTCTCCGATTGGACGATCATCGGCGAGTGGGCGGTGGTCGGTGAAGGGGCGGTTGTACGGCAAGGACAAGAGATCTCCCCGAGTCACATCGCCGTGGGTGTGCCAGCACGGGTATTGGACAAGATGGTAAGCGAGGAATACAAGGCCCAGTGGACGTGCTTTAAGGAGACGTACGTGGATCTGGCACGGAGATACCTGTCAGGGTGGGTGCCGGAGGAATGACGCTAATACTGGGCGCTCACGAGTCCATCGCTGGCGGGATATTCAAGGCCTTTGATCGTGCCCAGTCAGCAGGGTGCGAATCGGTGCAGATTTTCGTCAAGTCCAACCGCGCCTGGGCAGTGAAACCGCTGACTTATGAGGATATCGAGCGTTTCAGGGCCCGGGCTGAGGAGTCGGGCATCCATCCGGTGGTGGGGCATGCCTCCTATCTTCTGAACCTGGGCACGCCCGACGAGGAACTGTGGAAAAAGTCCCGTGACGTGCTCATCCTCGAGTTGCAGCGCTGTGAGGCGCTGGGAGTGGGTCATCTGGTTTTGCATCCCGGAGCCCACATGGGCTCCGGGGAAGAGGTGGGCCTGAAACGGGTGGCACAGGCCCTGGGACAGGTCCACGCCGCCACACCGAGCTTCTCCGCCCAGATTCTACTAGAGACCACTGCTGGCCAGGGGACATCTCTGGGCCATAGCTTTGATCACCTGGCCTGGTTGCTGTCTCACACCCCGGAGGGGGAACGATTGGGGGTCTGTCTCGACACCTGCCACGTCTTTGCTGCAGGCTATGAACTGCGGACCTTGGAAGGATACACCGATACGATAGAGACCTTTGATCACGTCATTGGTCTGGATCGACTTCAGGCGATCCATCTGAACGATAGCAAAGGGGACCTGGGCAGCCACAAGGATCGTCACGAGCACATTGGCAAAGGACACATCGGCCTGGATGGATTCCGTCACGTGATGAATGACCCTCGCCTGGCTGGACTGCCGGGTCTGTTGGAGACACCCAAGGGTGAGGATCTGCGAGAGGATAGGGAGAACCTGACGACGTTGCGGTCGTTATGTGAGTGATGAGTGTTTTCGATGCGCTCTCTTCCGTGTACGATCGGGGTATGCGTCCTCTGGAGTGGCTAGTCTTTGGGCGGTTGCGGCGACGGACATTCCCCCGTGTCCAAGGGACCATACTGGAGTTTGGCGTTGGCACCGGTGTCAACCTGCCGCTCTATGGATCAGGGTCTCGGGTAACTGGCTGCGATACCAGCGGCCAGATGTTGGGTTGGGCAGCTCGCCGGCAGACACAGACCCCGGTAACGCTGGTTCAGGCCAGCGTACAGTGCCTCCCTTTCGCCGACGGCAGTTTTGACGTCGTGACAGGGTCGCTGGTTTTCTGTTCCATCGCAGATCCAGCACAGGGACTGGCCGAGGCGCGGCGGGTGTTGGACCCTGAGGGCCGGTTGGTGTTGCTGGAGCACACACGGGGCACCGGCCTGGGAGCCTGGCTGACGGACGTACTCCATCCTGTGTGGCACGCCCGCAGTCGTGAATGCCATCTGAACCGCGAGACGGTCAACGCTGTTGCGCGGGCAGGGTTTGACGTCCAACGGGTGGACCTTTACTGGCTGGGAATCGTACGCGTGATTGAGGCTACAGTTGGATTGAGAGGAGCAATAGGTGAGACGTCTTTGGCGTGAGAATTGGTTGGTGGTGCTTGTGATTGGGGCGATGGTGGGGGGATTCGTATTCCTACGCACCACAGGCGATGAGTTGGTTTCGACGGCTGATTTTGATACCCAGGTAACTGGGGGCATGCCCACGTTGGTCGAGTTTTACTCAAATACCTGAGCGCCTTGCCTGCTGGCAAAGCCCGTCGTGGACGGGCTCGAACGGGACGTGGAGGGCCAAGCGCAGGTGCTGCGATTGAGCGTGCTGGACGATGTGGGGGGACAACTGGCGATGCGTTACGGCGTGCGGGGTGTGCCCACGTTCGTCCTGCTGGATGGTGCGGGTGACGTGGTTCTCTCGCAGGGAGGGATGCCCGATAGAGACGCCATACAGATAAAGATCACCGGGCTATTGGAAGAGCAGTGATTTGTTTGAATCTGTTTGGGGGGTGGTGTTCGGCCGGCTAGGCCACTCTTCCACTGGCAGGTGGAAGGTATGTCTATGGTAGGTGGATGTGTGGGTCTACCGGACGGCCCTGATATCGTATCTCAAAGTGCAGGTGCGGTCCAGTGGAGTACCCGGTGGTTCCTGCTCCCCCTAGGATTTCTCCCTGCCGTACTTCTTGCCCGACCTCGACCACGATCTCTGAAAAATGCGCATAATACGTAAGCCAGCCGTCTTGGTGCTCCACGATGACTAGGTTTCCGTAACCCCCTCCCCAGTCGGCAAAGACGACGATACCATCCGCTGCTGCTACGATGGGATCCCACATCGCGGCGGCGATATCCAGGCCAATGTGTCCAGGGTTGCCCGGATCGTGGAATATCCAGCCGGAGATGGCGCGTCGCGTCGTGGGCCACTGGAACATCCCAGGGGTAAACGCGATGTCGGGGTCAGTCGCCACCGTTGGTCTCGGTTGCTGAGACAATGGTGCGCCCGGTGTGCTGGAAACGGATGGTTCGGAGAGGGTGAGCAGGAGAGAGTATAGACCTGGTGCGCTCGAGGTCGGTACTACCCGCACGTGATATTGACCATCCGTCGGCAGTTGTGGCCAGTTTAGATAGGGCGTGAGGAATACTGATCCCGTCTCACTCGCCAGCACGTTTCCATCAGGGCCGATCAGGTAAACGGCTAATTCTGCCTCCACACTAGAACCGGCACCGGGATGGAACCACATCTCGATGGTGGCGGACTGCCCAGCCTGGCCACGGAATCGCCACTCATCTGTGCCCTCTCCGCTCAACGTGCTCTCCGTGGCTGTCCCGGGCGCGAGCCAGGCAGCGGGGGTCTGCGTCGGGGCTTGCGTCGCACTTGGCGGCTCAACGGGGAGGGCTATGGCAGGTAGCATCCAGCGTCTCGCCAACCCTGCGCCTGCCAAAAAGGCCGCCGCGACCAGCACAGCGGCCGTAACCACCCATAGGAACAGTGAGAGGGAGCGGGAGATGCCCCCTTTTGCCTCACCCAGGCTCATACTCGTTTCTATCGTTGTACAATCTTGCCCTGCATATCGGGTGGTATTGAGACTTTCATCAGGTCCAACACCGTGGGGGCCACGTCCATCAACTGCATACCTTCGGTGTACCGGCCCCGGTGGTTTTGACGCGGATCCCAGAGGATGAATATGCCATGCTGGTCGTGGTTCGCATCGTCCGGTCCGAGGTCATTCTCAAAGGTGTAGATGTCGGGCAGGCCGAAAGAACCAATGGAGCGCCACTGTAGATTGCCAAAGTAGACCATTAGGTCGGGAGCCACGTTGCGCACCTCGCGATACAGTTCATTTGGCTTGAAAACTACAGATCCCATTGGCTTGCCCTCGTGATCAGGGATGGCCTCGATCATCTCGGCGAGCTGGTCTCGCGCCTTTTCGTACTCGCAAGCGGGGATTTTGCCCTGCGGTTCGCGCCCTTCGACGTTCATGAAAATACGCGCATAGTAACCACCAGCCCCCCAGGCGGTTGTCTTCTCCCAGTCTACCTCTACCTTCTCGAAGGGGACGATGCCTTCGTATCTGGGCTCCTCTTTCAGGACCAGCAGCCCCTCGCGGCGGAGCCACTGGTTGACGACAAATCCTCCTACCATTGCCTTCGCTCCATGGTCGGAGACGACCATCACTACCGTGTCGTCATCGAGCATGCCCAGAATCTCGCCGACCTCTTGATCCAGGTAGCGATAGTAGTCGGGAATTGCGCTCTCGTATGGATTGCCCGGCTCATACTTTGAGTGGCTGGCATCCCAATACTTCCACATGCCGTGATGGATACGATCCAGGCCAATCTCTACGAACATGAAGAAATCCCAGGGCTTTTCGCGCAAGAGATACTTGATCACGGCGAACCGTTTCTCGGTCATCTCCTGGACCTGCTGCAGGAGGAATCCCTTGTCCTCAGTGCGGAATTGGGGCACGTCCACGTCGTACGGTCGGCCGTCCAACACCCGGTCAATCTCGTGTCGTAGCTCGTTGGGATGGGTGTACTGCCGCTGGGTGCTGGGTGTCAGGAAGCTACTGATCAGTGAGCCCTTGATCGGTTTGATGGGATAGGTCTGCGGCACGCCAACGACCACAGAGTCTCTACTGGCCTCGGTGAGGATGTCCCAGACCCGCTTCTCATGGATGGCGTTAGCGGTCGCGATGCTCATGCGATCGTAGGAATGATCGGCTCGGTTGCGAAAGCCATAGAACCCCAGAACGCCGGGGTCCTTGCTGGAGAGCATCGAGGTCCAGGCAGGGACGGTGATGCAGGGTATAGAACTGGAGAGCGGCCCGTAGATACCTTCGTCGATCAACCGGCTCAGGTTGGGAAGTTGATCCTTCAGCCCCAGACTGTTTTCGGCGCTGGTATGAAAGAGCACCGACGGCGGGGCGCAGTCGAGACCTACGACAAAGACCTTGCGCGACTTGTTTCGTTTGAACAATCTTAGCATGGCTTGATCCTCTCAGTTGGAGAGCTGGAGTACCAATCACTCATCGTCCGCGTCACGGCGCTGCTGTACACCCTCCAGCAGCACGCGGGCGACCTCGGGACGGGTAAATTCCTCAGGGAGCATCTCGCCGCGCTCCAGCATCTCCCGTACTTGGGTGCCGCTCAGAAACACCCAGTCGTCCTTACCGTGCGGGCAGGTCTTGGCGGAGACGACAGCCCCACACTTTTTGCAGTAGAAGGCGTGCTCAAATCTGAAGGGAACGATGCCAATGTCCTCCGGTGGAAACTCGTCAAAGATTCGCTGGGCGTCGTAGGTGCCATAGTACTTGCCCACACCAGCGTGGTCCCGGCCCACGATAAAGTGCGTGCAGCCATAGTTCTTGCGGGCGATGGCGTGAAAGATGGCCTCGCGAGGTCCGGCGTAACGCATCGCGGCCGGGAATACCCCCAGAAGCACCCGCTCGGCGGGATAATAGTCGCGCAAGATGGCCTGGTAGGAAGCGATGCGCACTTCGGCAGGGATATCGTCCTTCTTGGTCTCCCCGACCAGTGGATGGAGAAAGAGACCGTCCACGATCTCCAGGGCTGTCTTTTGGATGTATTCGTGGGCGCGGTGGATCGGATTCCGGGTCTGGAAACCGACGACACTGCGCCATCCCCGCCGGGCGAACATGCGGCGCGTCTCAGCCGGGGTGTGGCGCAATTCGGGGAACTCGCTCCTTACGGCGGCGGGCCAGTCCACCAACCAGACGTCGCCCCCCAGGAGCACCTCGCCCCGCTGATAGAGACGGGCGACTCCCGGATGGGCCTCCTCGGTGGTGCGGTAGACCTCGCGGGCTTCCCGCTCTTTGGTCTCCCGGTCGTAGGGGTACTTTTCCGCTACCTCCAGCACCGCGAGGACGCGATCTCCTTCGCAGAGGGCGATCTCCCGTCCCTCCTTGGTACGGTCGGCCAGTTCCCGTTCTACGGCCAGGGTGACGGGCACAGACCACAGGAGACCGTTGGCAAGCCGCATCTCCTCGACGCAGCGGTCATAGTCAGCCTTGCGCATAAAGCCTGTGAGAGGGCTGAGAGCCCCGGTAGCGACGAGCTCCAGATCAGAAAGCCCCATTGAATCCAATGGGACCTTGATCATCTTTTCGGCCCTCTCCTGCACGGCTTCTCGCACCTCGCCGCGCATGACGCGATCTACTAGTATTCCTCCATGTGGACTGATGGTGTCGTAATAAGACTCGTTCAACAGTTCGCTCCTTGATTTGCTCAATATGGTTCTTGGCAGATGCCGCGGGGATTCTACCACGCTAGGTGCAAGTGTCAAGATCGGCATCCAGACATAAAACACCCACTGCCCCCGCCATCCCTACCTCGTCAGTGTCCGTGGTGAATGGCGCGGAGCCGTGGGTTTGTGCTAAGGGATATTCAGCTTGGGTTGCTTCACTCTGCTCAGGATACGGCGCTGATCGCGGGCCGGAACTTGTAGCCGTAGACGATCGGCCCTTCTTCCCCACCTGCCTGGATCTTGCGCGTCACCATCTCTACCGGCATCCCGACGCTCACGTTGACGTGCTCCACGTCGGTGAGCTGTGCTGTTACCATCGGACCTTCCTCTAGCCGCACCAGCGCCACGGTATAGGGCGCGAAATCCTCAAACCCCCGTGGCGGGTTGTGGACAGTGCTGTAGGAGTAGACTTTGCCCTTTCCGCTGAACAGGATCTCTGTCTTGGCCGGGGCCTCACACTCCGGGCAGATATCGCGAGGGGGAAAGATCCTCGCGTGACACTTTTCACAGATCTCTCCGACCAGCCGATATCGTTGTTGTTGTAATCTCCAATTCCCGGGTATACTCATCGTGACCTCCCTTAGTCTAAGCTTGAGGTTTTTGCCTCAGATCTCTACAACTCGAAACCTGGAACCTTCTAGTCCATTCTCTCCAAGATATGCGTGATGACCGTCGCACCGGTGCCGCCGATGCTCTGCGCCATACCTATCCGCGCGTTCGTCACCTGGTTATCTCCCGCCAGGCCGCGCAACTGTTGTACCACCTCGACAATCTGGTAGACGCCGGTGGCTCCGCCGGGATGCCCCCGCGCCTTGAGCCCACCCATTGTAGAAATGGGCACGCGACCCTCAATCCCGATCTCACCCTCCAAAGCTAGCCTGAGTCCCTCGCCTCGCTCTGCGAACCCGGCGGCCTCCAGGCTGAGTGTGGACAGGATGCCAAAGCCGTCGTGCAACTCGAATAGGTCGATACTCTGTGGCTCTATCCCGGCCTGCGCGTACGCGCGATGTGTCGAGAGCACAGCGCCGTCCAGCACCAGCGGGTCGCGCCGGTCGTGCACGGCCAGCGTGTCGGTGCCTGCAGCCGAGGCGGCGACGTGCACCGGCGACGTCGAGAATGCCCGTGCTGAATCACCCGATGCCAGTACGACCGCTGCTGCCCCATCGCAGGTGGGGGAGCTATCCATCAGGTTGATGGGATCGCAGATCATGGGCGCTGTGGCGAACCTCTCCGCTTTGAGCGGGAAACGGAACATCGCGTGAGGGTTGTTCTTCCCGTTCCGGTGGGCGTTTACGGCAAAGGGGGCAAAATCTGCGTGGCTGTAGCCGAACTCGTGCATATAGCGCCGCATCAGCAGCGCGTTGGCAGCGACCAATGAGATCCCCTGAGATGCCTCATAGTCGGCGTCAGTGCTCATAGCCACGCCCGCGGTCACATCGGGGCCGAGCGCGTCGGTCATCTTCTCCACCCCTACCACCACCACGACGTTCGCCAGTCCACTGGCGACTGCCACGTAGCCCATTCGCATTGCGGCCGCCCCAGAGGCACAACCGGCCTCGACTTTGAACGCCTCGATCCCCCGCAGCCCTGCAAAGTCCGTGATCAACGCGCCCAGGTTTTCCTGTCCGGTCAGCTCTCCCGAGAGCATATTGCCCACGTAGAGCGCATCGGCCTGCGCTACCCCGGCATCCGCCAGCGCTGCTTGGAGCGCCTCCAGCGCCAGGTGCCTCAGGCTGACGTCCCAGTGCTCGCCTACTTTTGTCTGGCCTACTCCGATGATTGCGACGTCTCTCATCACCCTTTTCTCAATGCTTTCTCAGCTTGTTGGTGTACCGTGTGTAGGTTGCGTAATCGATCTCGACACGCCGCGCGATATAGTCCCGGGTAGTCGGGGCACGCCGCTGCCGCTCTGCAAGGGCATCGGTGACGCGCAGCGCGATAGCATCCGATCCCGCACCGGAGCCATAACTGGTCAGCAACACCCGGTCACCTGACGCCGCCACATCCAGGACCGCCGTCAGGCCGATGAACGAGGAGCCCGCGTAGGTGTTGCCGATCTCGTTGCACAGGAGCCCGACTTGAATCTGCTCTGGCGTAAAGCCCAACATCTTGGCCACCGTCCGCGGAAACTTGGCGTTGGGTTGGTGAAAGACGGCGTGGGCATAGTCGGCTGGTCCTGTTCCCAGGGCCTCCATCAGCTCCTTTGCAGCGGCAGAGCTGTGCCTAAAATAGGCTGGCTGGCCGGTGAACCGTCCCCCGTGTGAGGGGTAGTGCTGGTACGCCCGGCGCCAGAAATCGGGCGTGTCGGTCACGTAGGAGAGGGATCCTTCAAAGACGGCCAGCGCCTCGTCTGCCGGGCCGATCAGGTAGGCCGCCCCTCCCGCGCTGGCCGTGTATTCCAGTTGGTCGCCAGGGCGGGCCTGGGCCGTGTCCATACCGATGGCGAGCACGTACTGCGCCATTCCCGAGCCCACAAAACCGATGGCTGCCTGGAGTGCCTCTGAACCGGCTTTGCAGGCAAACTCCCAGTCTCCAGCCTGGGTGTGGGGTGTCGCGCCGATAGCCTCAGCGACGATGGTCGAGGTCGGCTTGACAGCGTACGGATGTGACTCGCTCCCCACCCATACCGCGCGGATCAACGCGGGGTCTATGTCGCCAGCGCGGGCCAATGCGTTGCGGGCCGCCTCAATGGACATAGTCACCACGTCCTCGTCGGGGCCGGGAACTGATTTTTCCTTGATCGGCGTGCTCTCGTATCCCTCTGTCCACACGCGGCTGACCTCAGTCGATGGCAACCGATACCTGGGCACGTAGGCACCGTAGCCGATGATGCCGACGTCACGCTCTGGTTTAAGAATCCGGGGTTGATCGTTGTGCGTCATGCGTTATCTGTCGTCCATCCTTGGTCGTTCTGACCCTTGCCTTCAAAGCTCATTACGTAGCTGATTCAGAATCGTTTCAGCCCTATCTGCCCGTATAACACCTTCGCCCGTCAACCGTTGCACGACCAATTCGACCTCGTCGCTGTGCGCCCCGGCGGCGATGGCGACCTGCCGGGCGTGGAGCCGCATGTGGCCCTGTTGGATACCCTCCGTCGCCAGCGCCCGGAGTGCCGCCAGGTTCTGTGCCAGCCCCACCGAGACGACGATCTCTGCCAGTTCCCGAGCTGTCTGCACGCCTAGGATCTTGAGCGCCACCTGCGCCGTGGGGTGCACCCGTGTTGCGCCTCCTACAATGCCCACCGCCAGCGGCATTTCCAGTGTGCCAACCAGGTCGCCCTCCCCATCCCGTGCCCACGTGCTCAAGCTGGTGTAGCGTCCCGAACGGGCGGCGTAGGCGTGGGCACCGGCCTCTATTGCCCGCCAGTCGTTCCCCGTGGCGATGACGACCGCGTCCACGCCGTTCATAATGCCCTTGTTGTGGGTCGCCGCGCGATACGGATCGACGGCGGCAAAAGCCCAGGCCTCGACGATCCCTTGTGCTACCTGCGCGCCTGCGAATTCACCCGAGGTCAGGGCGTCGACCGGCACCGTGCAACGCGCGCGCGCCAGCCGGCGATCGGCCAGGTTGGAAAGGATCCTCAGCAGCACCCGCCCACCGGTGATCTGCTCGATCCGGGGGGCCAGCGTCTCGCACACGGTATTGACCGCGTTCGCCCCCATAGCGTCGCGACAGTCAAAGATCAGGTGCACCACCAGCATCGCGCCCACCGGCGTCTGCTCGAAAACGCGCACCTCCAGGTCCCGTGCCCCGCCACCCAAGTTGACGATGACCGGGTCGATCTCGTCTGCCATCGCGAGCAGTTCGTCGCGCGCAGCCAACAGGTCGAAGCGAGCGGACCAGGGATCAACGATGTCCAGCACCTGTAACTGGCCGATCATCTCCGGCGCGGTCGTGCTGGCCCGAAAGCCGCCTCCGGCGCGCGCCAGCTTGGCCGTGAAGGATGCTCCGGCCACCACCGAAGGTTCTTCCACCACCATCGGTACCAGGACATCCCGCCCGTTGACGGCAAAGTTGACCGCGATTCCCAGGGGCAGGCTGTGCAGCCCGACCACGTTCTCGATCATCTGGTCCGCCCGGACCAGGTCGAGCCCTATCGCGCCGCGCAGCACCCCGGCCTCATCCTGGCTCAGCTCAGCCCACGCGGCGACTCGCTCCAGTCGCTCCTCCAGGGGCAGATCGTAGAAACCTGGCAGACGGGAAGATCGTTTCATCTAGTGGAACTCTTTGTGTTCATCATCTTGCTAATACACACGCAATCCGCCGGAAACAAAAAAGACCCCGGCGGCATAGCGATTAGATTATACCACCGGGGTCCTATCAAAAACTACCAAGTTGGCAGGCTCAGCCTAGTACGAAGGTACTAAAGCAGCCTCGTTGTTGTGTTCCTAATCCTCCAGCTTGCTGATAAAGGCCGCTAGTGTGTCTGCCCCGCGGATGCGCACGCGGGACAATTCGAACAGGCCCTCCCGGGTGTGGGTCTTGCCCCATTGGGTTGTCACCGCCCCCCAATAGCCGGCCGACTCGACCACGGCGATCACGTTGGCGTCGTACTGCCCCCCGGGATAACAAAAGAAGCGCGGCAGTTTGCCGGTGTGGTAGTGGATCGCCTCCTGGATGCCCAGGATCTGGTAGACCAGGAAGTCGTAGGAGCGCCCGCGCAGGTCCACGTGATCCCGCCCGTGGGCCTGGATCTCCATCCCGGCCTGTGCCATCTCCTGCATCTGCGCCCACGTCATATAGGCCGGTGACTCAAAGTGGGTGGGGGTGGCGAGCACGAAAAACGTGCCCGTGTAGCCATATTCGAGCAACAGGGGAAACACGACTTCGTAGGCATCTAGGTAACCGTCGTCGAAGGTGAGCACGACCGGTTTGTCCGGCAGCGGGTATGCCTGGGTAAAGTGCAGATATAGGTCCGACAGCGTGATGGCGTGATATCCTGCCTCGCTCAGATATTGGAGCTGCGCCTGAAAGTTCTGCGGCAGAACGGTCAGGTCGCGCCGGTACACGTCCGGATTGGGCGGCAGTTCGGAGACATAGTGGTACATCAGGATGGGCACCTCGGCCTGGTCGGGCAGGACGAGCGGCGTGGGCATCGGCGTGGGTGTGGCGACCGTCGCCTTGGCCGACGATGAGTGCCCTCCCTCGATCGGCTTGGTGGTCTGGGGGATGTCCCAACGGCTGGCCGCCGGCCTGACCAGCAGCAGGCTGAGCACAATGGACAGGGAGAAGACGTGCAGGGCCAGACGCCCAGGCACAAGGCAGGCGAAATGACGTATGGTGGCGGATATTGGCTTCAGGTTCATGGGCGCTCAAGCGCCCCCAAATACTGGGGGCCAGCGGAAGGATACCTCAGACGCCGTTGTCTGTCAAGTAGGCGTTGCGCCGGAACAATTATCGGAACCGGGATACTCCCCAGCTCGCAAGCCTTGCCAGCATCATTCGACGGTGGTGATAATCATCTCTAGGCTTAACCGGTCGCCAATCGGCTCCCCCGCCCGTTCGACCGGCCATTGCTCCAGCGTGTCGAGCCAGTAGACGCCCGTCGTGAGCGTGTATTCTCCCTGGGGCGCGCCGGCTGGCAGGGGCAACCGATGCCGCTGGACGATCACGTCGCCGACCTGCCAGCTCTGGATCGGCACTCCCAGGCCGTCGCCCACGATAGCGGGATCCCCTTCCGGCCCCACCAGGTGCATCATGATCGAGAGGGGACGTTCCGGCAGGCTGTCCACTTGCCACCAGCTCTCCACCTCGACCATCTGACCGGGGTGTGCAGGCGGCTCGCGGTTGTCTCCATAGCCCAACAGGGTCAGGTGACCCACCTGAACCGGGCCATCGGGCGTGTAAAATGGGAGATCGGGACGGGCGGTCTGCTCGTAGATGGCAAAGGGCGGCAGCGCCTCCGTCTGCCGTTGCTCGTAACTCAGTCTGATCCCGGCCAGGTGGGCCTGAATAAACGCATCGTCGCTCCGAGCTGTGTCCCGAAACAGCCCGTACCATCCCGACGACGTGCCGTCACCTGGATACAACCAGGCCGAAGTACAGTCAAAATAGGCCATGCGCAATCCGCTCCGGCCAAAGCCCTCCTCCGCTGCCTCGACGGGGAGGGGAGCCACGGGGACCGTACACTGGGCCAGCCAGATCGGTGGTTCTACACGAGGTTCCACGCGGTACACGAACAGCGCAGTTCCCGGACGGCCGACCGGCTCCCTGTGCCGGAACCAGTCATACGTGGATTGATCCACCACCATCACCCCTTGCAGGGTGGTCGCGCTGAGGACGTATACCCCCGGCGCGGGATCGAAGCGCGAGGGCAATACGGGGGCCGAACCAGGCGATGGCGCGATGGGTTGGTACCGTATACCGTAGAGCGCCGGGTCGGCGTACGTGTAATAACTCAGCCACACCTCCTCGATCTCTTGCCGATCCAGATACAAACGCAGGGCTTTGAACGAT
>Ga0315553_10002325_pt1 | contig 15289 bp, 14 predicted proteins | sample SalMarSW160140MG_FD_203099 | JGI IMG/M metagenome (GOLD analysis project Ga0315553, IMG submission 203099) | Salt marsh sediment microbial communities from the Plum Island Ecosystem LTER, Massachusetts, United States - Salt Marsh Sediment SW1601-40 ... | reverse complement strand
TCTAATACAGCTGCTTGTTCATAATCTATCGTAGTAACTTCCCAATGTGCAACAACACCTACTCCGTATTCAGTACCGATGACTAGGGATGCGTTTCCAGTTTGAAGAATATCTACGTCTACGATTCTGTTATTGATATCATCCAATGGCAAGTCTCCAGCAACGATTCCAAGAATTTGTTGTGTTTCTGGGTGACGGATGGCTCGGCCTATCGAGATTAGAAGTACTTCATCAATGGGATCAAAATATGGTTCCACGTAGACAATATCACCGGCTCCACCTAGTATCTCCTGATACCAAGGATCCTCTAAATAATAGAACGCTGTATCTTTACTTTCTCTATCACTGTCATCACCTGAAAGAATACTTCCTGGATAGTTTATGAATAAGCCATCTGTGAAGGCCACATAGAGCCAACGGAATTCTGGAAGTTGGGAATGGACATACTTGAATGTGTAGTCTATGTTTGATACTCTACCCAATCTGTCAGCATTGTTAGTTTCATATGTTGAATAATTCAATGAGTCTGTACCAGGTGCATACCAACTACTGTAATTCCAGGAAACAAGCACGTCACGTACAGTGTCCGGAGTTGTACTAAGATCATCTGGCGTAGGCCCTTCAAGGGGGTTCTCAAAGAAGTAATCATAGTACGTTCCTCGCTGTGCGTACGAGATGTTATCTCTAAAGAGATTCTCACACTCTTCAGCCATTGCTCTTACAAGTGCCTCTGCATTGGACAACTTCTGATTTATCACAAGTGCTGTCTTCTGTGCTGTTTCACCCATGTTTCTCTGAATTTGTTCCTCAAGTGCAGATTGACTTTGAATAGTTGTTGATGATCCTATGAAATTGACAAAGTAGTACGAAACTATACCAGTCACGCCCAAGGAAATGATCATTATCAGGAGGAATGTTGCTACGACATTGCTTCTGAAACTGCCCTTCTTCGTGGTTTGTATTGATTGTGCCATTTTCTTTCCCTCCTAGTAATCTACTGTACTTCCTCCCAATTCCAATTGTGCCATCAACACAGCAGCCTCTTGGAATGCTTTCTGAATATCACTTTCAACATCTATGCTATCTACAACGGATAGATACTGTCCTTGTGGGACATTGTCACATATTGACTGCAATAATTCCTCGATAGCAAGTCTTCGTCCTGTTCTTGGGGAACGGATATTTTGTTCAATTGGGTTTCTCAGTTCTTGTCCTACTCCAATTACAATCAGATTAACATCGAGATGTCGACTTCGAATGAATTCCTCGATTGTATTCAGATTTCTACGCTTTTGTCGATGCTTTTCAAGAAATACACCCTCTAGGTAATCTAAGGAGTATTCGTCAGAGCTGTTATCTTGACCATCAGTTAGTGCTATTACCCATCGATGTTCACTTGATTCCACTTTATCCAGTTCTTGGAGTGCCTTACCTAGGGCATCATAGAATGCTGTAGCACTCGTTGGGTACCTAAGTGAATCCAAAGCACGCCAGATTGGACTATCTCTTGGATTCTCATAATTACCCTTCTGCGTAAGGGGTAGTAGTTCTCGATAGGCGTCATTAAAGACGATGATACTTACAGTGTCTTGGGGATTGACTTGGCTGTGAAGGATCTCTTTTGCGCCTTCCACAGCAGCGCGTATTCGGTTTTGTGCTTGCATACTACCAGAGTAGTCAATTACGAAAACAACACTCTTCTTGAACTGCATTTTTCTTCTCAGCAACTCAGCGTCTCTTCGGACATCGTGACTTTGTTTATCCAATTGATCAAGAACGTCTGCAAGCTTCTGCATTGCAAGGACAACGAGTGGATACTCCTCAACTCGATTACCAAGATCTATTGCCTCTTCTAAGGCATCTTCAGCTTTTTTCCACTTCTGTTGTTCTTCGAAGAACTCTCCCATATGATATTGAATATATGCTAAGGTTCGATCATTCTTGTCTTGCTTTGCGACAGTACGTGCCTCTTCAAATCTAGATTGAGCTTGACTGAATCGGCCTTGTTTTGTCATTATCAATCCCATTGCGTCATAACGTCTTGCTAAACCTCTAGTATTTCGTAGAATCGTATCTATAGCTTCCGCATCCTCAAGATGTTTCAAGGCGTTATCATATCCGCCACGATCCATCTCAACAAGTGCCATATTATGATAGACCGATGCGACTCTCCTCATGGCATCTGCTTCTTCTTCACTATCTTTTTCCGCCTTATTGAGCATCGCATTTGCTAATTCAAGCGCATGCTCATAATAGTTCAAAGCGGTACCTGTATCCCCACGTTGTCGAAACACATTTCCAATATTGAGATACATTGTTTGAATACCTATGTCTACTCTGATTCTTTGACTGATTTCCAGCAGATTCATGTAGTTGGCTAAAGCTCTATTTAGATCTCCGCGAACGAATGCTTGATTTCCAAATCTACATGCTTCTTGGAAGCTCAAGAGCGCATCAACAGTAGTGCCGATCTCTTCATACAACGCTCCTGTTGCGCTTATGCTTCTCGTGAAGTCCTGCTTTGACATTTTATCTACAAGTCTGGTCATTTCCTGAATTGGTTCAACAACTGCCTGACCTCGTTTATAGGAGGCTACCGAGACAACTACTGCAACTCCTCCAAGAAGTGAAAAGAGAATAATCAAGAGAGTATTCGTAGTCCCAAGGACTTCAGCTAGCATTTCCTGAGCGGGTGCTACGATGTCCGAATCTGGGACAACCAGGACGAGAGTAAAACCGTCATCAGTGACATTCACGTGAGCTATGTGCCAGATTTCACCGTTCTTTGTAAAATTAGCAAGTCCAGATTCCTGTTCGAGTTGTTCATCTAACAGACTAGTAAATGCTGCAATTTCGTTTGTATTAGTTCCAAACTCAAGTTCTCCAATTGATGGGATATCTTCAATACCTGGATCCAAATCTTTGTGAGCAACCACGCCTCCATTACGATCTAATAAATACGCATACCCATTTGTGAGTACTTTGATATCATTTACCCTTGATGTGATTGTCGCCATGGTAAGGTCTGCTGAAACGACTCCAATCAAAGTTCCATCTGAGTAACGTACCGGTCTACCAATTGATAGCACCCAATCAGTGCTGGGATCATAGTTTGGTGTGAATGTGATACTATCATCATTTATCGCCGCTGCATTGAGATACCATGATTCAATGGTTGGGTCATAATCTTGGTCTGGTCCATACCAATCCATGAAATATCCGAGATTGTCGTACGGATAGTTCCTCATCAATCTGGTATCGCAGATTGCTGGATTGAATCCCATGTATAGCCAGATATAATCCTCATTAGCAGCATGTAGTGAACGAAATACATTATCCATGTTGCTGGTCTTTTCAATGAAATACTGGGTTGTGGGGCTCCAATCCCATGGATCGGATGGTGTCTGATAATCGTCAGGCGGCATATACCAACAACTGACATCAAATGAGATATCGTACGAGTCATAATCTGGGTCATACGTAAGTCTGTCAATTCCTGGGATTGTCATACCACTCTCAGCAAGCTCTGCATCAGGATCCCAGAAATAGGAATATTGTGACGTAGCATTGATATCATTATTGAATAGAGCTTCACAATACGCCTCCATTATATATACTCCATCAATATAGCTCTGCATTCTCTCATCTATGAACGCACTAACATCCTCTGATATCCTTTGAAGATTAGCAAGTTCCTCATTCTTCAATGCTGTTGCAGCTAAAGCAGCGTTATCATTTGAAACATTGAATATTGTAAAACTCGATAGTGTTGATATGGCAATAATAGGTATCAATGATACAGTCACGAAGATGATAATGATTCGTTTTGCTATTTTCATTCTCTTCTCTCTCCATTAATTGCGTGCTTTCTTCTATAACCATGATTTGAGTTCTTCATCGAGGTGTTTAGCGAATGCTTTCGGATCCTGTTTCTGATCAAGAGCAAAGACATTTCCAGATAGAACCCCCTGCACCAATCCCTCTCCAAGTAATATCAAAAGAGTCCTTCGAAGTATTTTAGCAGAAATGCCGGTCTCTCTTTCCATTTTCATTACATCTATTGTCCGTTGATTACTTAGTAGTTCTGTCAGAGTCTTCCTTGCCTGAGATATATCACTGCTACTAATACCTTTGGGGATGTCAATCTTCTTTGATTCAGTGACAATGAAGAAACTGCGATCGAAATACCCATCTATGATTTGCTTTTTGATCATAGTCTGTAAACTTTTTCTGAGATTGTATGCTGCAGGTCTTGGCAATGTTCGACGCAGAATCCGATCAAGCTCTTTCAATTCAATCCGTTTATGTTTGGATGTAACTGATTCCAATGCTTCTCGAATAAACTCATCAAGTTGGTATTCATCTAGTATTTCTAGCACAGAACCGCATGACTCGCATCGTGGTGATTCAGGGGACGCTGGAGCTCCGCAATTGCCACACTTGATGACTCTTCTATATATCTCTGTCTTTGTAGATTCAATTTGTTGTAGGGTGATTTTTTCAGAATTTGGGACGGATACTGACTCTTGTGCAACCCAGAATTGCAAATTCCTATCACCAGTACTTACAACTAAGTAAGTAACATTGGAGATATCGTCAGGGACTCCTGTTGCCAATGCCTTAGGATTATCAGGTAATTCAATTGTAGATACCTGGTTTCCATCTATGTCCCATATTTTTAGGATTTCAGTATGGTCTCCTGTTATGAAGAATTTTCTTTTCCCGAATACCAGTATTCCAAAAACCGTTATCGACTCACCAAGTTTCAGTTCTTGAATCTGATATCCCGCTGCTGTGAGTATTCTCACGAAACCCTTTCTATCTGCGACTATGACCTCAAGTTCTGAATCATTAGTGATGTCTTCAAGCCAGACATCTGTTATTGTTTCATCGAATGTTCGACTGAATAATGCCTCTTTATCGTGATTCCACAGTACAACTCTCTTGTTCTGCATTGCAACAACAACTTCTGCTGCATCGTCACCATCAATATCCCGAGCGTCGCAAGATATGACCGTGCTCTCCAGATTTATATTCCAAATCGGCTTGCCTCGTTTGTCAATGATGAGTAGCCTTTTACCAACTCCACCCACCACCGCATCATCACCTTGGCCCTCGATATCTCCAACAGCGATGCAGCGAACTCTACTGGTCCATTTTCGCGAAGACCGAGGATTACCCCTTACGTCGAAAACACGAAGGGAGTCACCATAATCTAGAGTGTACACTTCTGTACTGGCGTCCTGAGCCTGCCGCACATAGATACTATATGCAATAGCAGAAATAGGCACCTTCGCGACTTGTTTCATCTTCACTGTAGATGTAGCACCATGTAGCTTAGCGAAATGTGGACATATAAGTACTTACTCGAAAATAAATTTAGAATTGGGATACGTCATGAAGGAATCAAAGATCGGATTTGTTTGGAGTGACATCTATCAGAAATATGATTTTGGTCAACGAAGACAGGATCATGATATCCGTTTTCGAACTGTGTTGGATGAAATAAGAAACTCTGGAATGTTGGATCTCTCTATTGTCGAAATTATGCCTCCTGACCTTCTATCTCTGGATCTCCTGAAACGAATCCATTCTACAGAATATATTCAATTCGTTAGAACTATCTCTGATACCGGTGTTGGTGATATTGATATTGATACTCCTGGATTTCACGGCATATTCGAATTTGGTCTATCGATATCTGGTGCACTTGTGACAGCAGTACGTGCAATCCATGAGGATCTAATCATCCACTCATTTTGTCCGACTGGTGGTTTCCACCACGCCAGTTATGGGAAAGGTGGTGGGTTTTGCATCTTCAATGATATAGCGGCAGCCGTATACGATTTGAAGGATAAAGGATACGAACGAATCTTAGTTGCGGATTTTGATGTTCATCATGGAAATGGAACCCAGACTTATTTCTATAACGACCCTGGCGTGATGCATATTTCTTTCCATGAAGATCCTGAGTGGATGTATCCTCATGATGGCCATATCCACGATATTGGTTTGGGTCCTGGGAGGGGATATAACATCAATATGCATTTCCCGATGGATTCTGGTGACCAAGTGTACAAATATGCATTTGATGAGCTTGTACCTCCATTAATTGATTCTTTTGAGCCCGATTTCATAATCTTCCTTCCTGGTCTTGATGCACATTATCTGGACCCAATCGCTCATATCATGTTGACAACTGATATGATCCGATATGTTACAGAGAAAATCCATGATGCTGCGCATCATTTTTGTGATGGTCGACTAGCGGTTCCTTCAGGTGGCGGTTATAATCCCAACTCATTTGGGTGGAGTTCTACAACAGTTATGTCTGTATTGACTGGAGTTCCATATACACCACCTCCTCAGAAACCTCCATTTGAAGACGATGATGAAACATGGTCGATTGTTCAAGATAATGTAGAACTTGTCAAGTCACTTGTATTCCCAGTTTTAGGTATTGATTGAAGAATGAAAAATGGTCCCATAAATCGCGAGACCAGTTTTTCAATTTTCTATTCGGGTTTCTTCGCAGTTCTTCGTCCAAAAATACTGAGGATGACTCCTATCCATCCGAGAGATTGAAATGCAATAGATATGAAATTCAGTAATGGAGCTGCTGAACCTGCAACCCATATTTCTTGAGCAAGCATGATAACGAGTCCTATGAGCGACATTCCCGCACCAAGCCCAATTACGAATCTTCCAGTGCCAAATCTTGCGGTGGTTAATAATACGCCTCCAATAATTACCGCAATACCACCAAGTACTGCTATGGCAGTCAGTACATAGAGCAAGATTTCAATAATCGGATAAAATGGTTGAAGCGCTGGAATTGTATTGATCAAGCTAAGCTTCTCAAAAAATCCTATGCTTCCTGTCCAACCTTGAATTATAATGAGCAAACCACCAATTAGGCAGAATAGAAATGCATGCTTATTTTGCATTAGATACCACCACCATATCATGAAACAAGCATCTAGATTAATCTAGCTACATATAATCTGATTTGATTACCTTCCAAAGATTGCTATTGGTTAGTCTTAATCTGTTCTTCGAAGGATTCTGCTATATAATCCCATGAAGAATTCTCTCTTGGATATCTTCTCTCTGTTGATTGTGAAGAAACTGGTCTTTATCCGATAGAGTCTACGCTTCACATCATCGTACTTGCGAATTCCTTCACTGTTAATAATTTTATCAAGTGTTGCCGCGACAGAATTTGGAAAATCATCGATATATTGTAAGCGTTTTAGTTGGATATGAAAGAGTGTACTCTGAAGAATCTCATCTCTATTGATTACTACGTGTGCCATTGAAATAACCCCGTCAAAGGCATATTTCAACCGTGAATATTAAAGGATTATCATAAATATATCCGAGATTTCATGGTTTTAAGGGGAAAAATCCGAATTCCCTAACTGATGGAATTATAACCAACGTGATTGTACCCTAGTTTGGTGAAAGGGTATTGCGAATTTCATCCATAATCGACATTAGCCTTGTTGATGTACCTGGAATTCCTGTTACTGTCATATTTACAGCGGGATGCAACTATGATTGTCCTTTCTGCCAGAATGCCGAATTGATTCCGAAAGGTTCTGGAGAAGAAATGTCGATTGAAGATATCGTCAATCGTTCTATTGGGCATCTTAGTCGCGGACACTGTATTACCGGGGGCGAACCAACAATCCACAGAGACCTGCCTGAGTTATTGAAAGCGCTCAAGGATAGTGGGAGTGGTCATTTGAATTTGAATACAAATGGCAGTGTGCCTTCGGTACTTGAGAAATGTTTGCCCTTTCTCGACTCCATATGGCTTGATGTCAAGACCGTTCCTTCAAAATACAGAGAAATAGCACGCACTAAGGTTGATCCGTGGACGAATGTTGAGAATAGCCTTCAGATGATTTTGGAATCAGATGTTAATCTTTGGCCGAGAACAACCTATGTTGGTGGATTAATGTGTCCTAGTGATATTGAAGGGATTGTTAATTTATTACAGAAGGTAGGATTCCGAGGACGATATCTCGTCCAGAATTATGTTGATTCGCAGGGAGTCAGAGAGGACGAGCGTCAATCACTCTTCACTTCTGAAAGAAGCGAATTTGATTATCTTCTAGATTTAGATGTACCAGAAATAGAAATAGAATTAGCTTGGCGTTGATTTATCGTCACACAGGAATAACCTTAAAAACATGGTTCGGATTGGTCAGACTTGACCAATTGTTGAAGATTGGATTTCTAGGAGATTTAGACGCATGTTTCCACCTCAATCGATGGGATATGACCGCGCAATAACTGTCTTCAGTCCTGAAGGAAGACTGTACCAAGTTGAATACGCTACAGAAGCTGTAAGACATGGCCCTCTTGCAGTCGGGGTTAAGGGTACAAATGGTGTTGTTCTTGTTGGAGAGAAAAGGACTCCACACTCCCTTGTGGATATATCTACACTGAAGAAGATTCTTCTAATCGACGACCATGTTGGAACTGCCATTGCTGGTCTCCATGCTGATGCACGTAAGCTGATTGACCAATCCCGAGTTCAATCTCAAATCAACCGTTTGAGCTATGACGAGCCCATTTCTATTCAATCACTTGTTGTCAATATCTGTGATACAATGCAAATGCACACACAATATGGTGGAGTACGCCCATTTGGAGTTTCTCTACTGGTTGGTGGTATTGATCATGATGGTCCTCAGCTTTACACAACTGACCCATCTGGTTCATTCTGGGGTTGGAAAGCCACTGCGATTGGAAAGGACGCTGATAGTGTTCGCGATTTCTTCCAAGAAAAGTATGATACCACGTTAGATCTTGATGGAGCATTATCTCTCGCTCTTGAAGGGATATTCAAATCCCGTGGCGCAAAGAGCGATGTCAATCCTGCAGAGAGAGCCAAAGAAATCGAGATTGGTATTATTGATGATAAGGATAAGATATTCAAGATACTATCCACTGATGAAGTTGAAGCTATCCTAACATCGATGAATGCATAGAGTTAGATTATCTCTGACACCTTTCAACAAGTCTATGAATAATCATATCGGCGATATTCATTCCTGTTACTCGTGAGAGCGCACTCCATGAAGGTGAAGCATTTGCTTCAATGACATATGGTCCATTACTTGATTCTAAGATATCTACACCTGTATAATCGAGATTCAAAATTTCTGCCGTCTTTATTGCTATCTCTTCATATTCTTCACTTAGAACAGTAGCTTCAGCCCTCCCTCCGCCATGAACGTTTGTTCTCCACTCCTCTTCACGCTCTTCTGGTAAATAACGATACATCGCACCGATGACTTTGTTACCTATCACAAATGCTCGAATATCTCTGTCTGGTTTATCAATCATTTCTTGAACATACAGAACTTGTCCCAATTGATGGATAAACTTCATCGCACGGTAGGAAAGCTCTGGATGGCCTGCTCTAATCGCACCCATGCCTCTTGCTCCAATGAGCGGCTTGATGACTACATCCTCAACTTCATGAACAAACTCAATTGCAGCCTCAAGATTTTCACCGATGTACGTTCTAGGTACTTGGATTCCTGCTTTATTCAATGCAGTTAATGTTGCGTATTTGTCCTTCGCTCTTCTAAACGAATAAGCGGGATTCATCACATAGATACCTGCATCCTCGAAATGTTCCAAGAGGCTAATACGAAATGTAATCTGATCTCCAGTTCCAAAACCAATTGTTCGAACGATGATACCATCTAAATTTGATATATCCTCTTTGTCCAAGTGAGTAAACTTGTTAGGAATCTCAGCTGCTACATCAGGAAGTCGGAACGGCTTTACTGTGTGTCCATTTGTTTCAGCCGCTTCGATGAGCGTTTTTGTTGCCCAATTATTTACATTCTCATGATAGCTGATTCCAAAATCCATCTTTAGTTCACCGGCCTGTTTTCCACTTCGTGAAATCAAGTTAAGGCTTTGGACTGAATGAAGGATACAGGTTCTACTGCTCTATCTGAGCTCGAGGATGAGTAACCATTGATATTATTTCAAACTATACACGGAACTGATGCAATCATATCTTCATATTTGTAATATTCAAGGATAAAGGAGTTGAATTTGAAGATGGGAATTATTGGTATTCCTTCATATAATTCTACATCTTCTATTACCCACGTAACAAGCATTGGTACAAGTGAATAACTACCAGGTTTCATCTCACCTAATTTCATCGACAACGCATCAATTTCAGAACACAGTCTTTCAGTTCTCTTCAATTGCTTTTCCGCAGCTGTTTTGATAGCTGAAACTTTCCCTGCCCTAACACTCCACATCTTTGCATCAACGACAATGAGTGTATCACCTCTAAGGCCAATTACATCTATCTCCATGCCTTGTCGCAACTTGTTCCCCCTGCGTCTAAAGCTTTCAATACATCGATAATTATGTTCTTCTAGAATTCCTGCAATGAATCCCTCGAAATCTTTCCATGTCAGGTGGTCCACTACTGATTCGATTCCCGATCCAAGTGTAACAGCTTGCATTCCCATCCTGATACGAATTTTCCTATCTACCTTCCATTTGTTATTTTCAGACTCTTCAGCTCCAAAACTTTGAAGCAATCTGATTTGGGTATTCGAGATATTTTCAATTTCAGCTGAATCTCTTGTTCTTTTCAGAATCTCTAAAATATCATTATTCATTGCAAATTATAGTGGAGTGTTCTAGTTTATATCTTCAATTGCATCAAATATGAATGGATTAACATGTCAGAAACTGCAGAAGGGTGGCAGAGAGTTCTATCAGCTTTTGATGATTGGATTTACTATGAGACTTCAGAGTTCGGACCCTGGACGAGTTATTTTTCCCCTAATACACTGATGGGCCTTACATCTGATGAAAGGGTAAATTGGATGAAAAACATGCTTGATACAATTATTCCTGGAAGAGTCCACAAGTGTCAAGAAGCTGGGGTTGCTCTTGAAGACTTCCTACCTTACATGCCTGATCCCACAGCGCGAGATACAGTTCAATCAATGATTGACTTGAATGCGGTCCTGCAGGATTATATGCTGAGTATGAGTGACATCTTTTCTACAATGATAGAAGAGATCAAGTCTAATGATTTAGAAGAGATTGAATCATATCTTTCGTCCCTTGCTGAAACCGAAGAAGAAATTCGTCATCACATGAGCCTTTACAGTCAGGGATTTGGCAAATTGAGGTCTCTCGGTTTAGATATGCCTGATGACTTACTCTAAGAGTGGAATTGACGACGTAACAAAGATTTATTTGATAAACTAATCCCCTCTTTCATTACAGTATCTATAACCTAGAGGTGAAAAACGAAATGGGTGAATCCACAAATCCAGCCCATCGATATCAAGTCGACGCTCACACACGAGGTGACTACGAAATTAAACCCCGAGGTGAGTGTGTTCTCCAGTGGCCATAAGGCCAATTTCACTGAGACTGCGTATACTGAGTATCCTTCTTTTGAATGTCTTGCGGAGTCATTCTTCAGATTAGCAGAATCTAGAATGAGTGACACAATGAAGCTTCTTTTGAAGATGTGTGCGCAACTACTAAGGTTCCATACACTCACTGTCACTGCTTTGGCAGATCAGCTCTCTCAGCGGAGCTCTGTACCTTACTCGACAGTAAAGTGGAATCTACGACTTTTAATGAAGCTGGGTCTGCTAGTTGGTGGTGATGCTGAGAATAGAGGACAAAGAGCGTTCTTGACGCCTGCCGCCTCTATGCTAATTCACTATCTATCTAAAAGTAATGATATGTGAGAGAGGATTACCTCTCTCTCATTTTTTTTCAACTTGAAGGATAAGGGTGCTGCCCTTCTCTCGACCAATACAGCTGTGCTTTACATTTTGGTGTCATGGAACCTTCTTGTCAAATATCTTCCATCCATCTTCTAGTTGAGAGTTGGCATCTTCAATAGTTTCAGCGGCAGACATGATAATTCTCACATTTCTGCTCTCCCCATTTTGAAGATCTCCTAAATTCCATTGAAGCCCAATTGCCACATCTCTGGGTCCTAGTTCAGATGTTCCATTGAGGTCGCGTAGTTCCTCTGTGATATTCAGTTTTGTCGGTGATGCGACTGTCCAACAGTTAGGATTTGGGTATGAGTCTATTGCAACATGTAAAGGAGTATCATCATAAACATACATTATCCCCCTTTCCGAATCGAATTTTCCAAAATCATTTTTGTATGATTTTGGTCCACCAATATCGAAATCCATGAAGCTATAGACTCTCATATCTCTGATATTACCACCACTGATGTTAGTGCTAGAGAACCTCATCAGCATGTAGGGTTTGTTTCGGCTCCATGCGTCTATGTCGAATTTCATCTTGGGTTTTACATCCTCCAGAGGAATATGTTCGAGTGATACGCGAAGTAGGCCATCACTAGCTTCATTCTTCATCATCATGAAAGATTTGCTCTCAGTTGAAGAACTGAAACATGTTGTTTCATCTACTACATATGAGGTCCAGAATCCGCTTTTGTAATCAGCGGGATTCTTTAGCAACAGACGTTCGACACCAGACCTGTCAATCAAACCAAGTCGTCTAACAAAGAATCCTTTGCGACCTTTTCCTCATGACACGCAATCGACATCATAGGAGATGTCCAATCGAGGGTAGTGAGTACCGGTTTCTAAGACTTCAGTCATCTTTTTGTCACAGTCCTGTGCTATAACCATAAGGTTGATGGTTGGATTTAAATCTAGTTTCATATTCCTGTTTTATAAATGAAACAGCTTGACTAGGTCATAAAATTGATAAACTGTCCAATAGAGATTTTCACTGAATTTAAGGTGCGCACTAAATGACTGAACTTACTCCTGAACAACTTCAGAAATGGTATCGTAACCAGATGAAGAAGAAATCAAAAGACTTCATCAAACAAGCAGAGCGGAGCTATAAAATTGTGGAGTCCGCGCTCAAAGATATAGAATCTGTATCTCGAGACCTGAAAGAAGCAGATGAAGACGAAGAAGGTGATACCATGACCATCGCAGCTAGATTCGCGCTTAAAATTAATGATATTGTTGAGAATTTTTACGTTCAATCTGATATTACTTATCAGGGAACAGAAGCTTTGCAAGAAAATATCAATCAGTTCATCTCTGGACTTTGGGGTGCAGGAGCTCGATGGATTCGTCGACTGGATAAGAAACACAAGAACACCATAAAGCAGCTTGATATTTACATGAAGGAGCTGATGCGGGAAGTCAAACGACTGGGTAAGCTTCTATATGAGTTCAGTTGGTTGAAAGACCTTGAGCGTATTGGCACCAGAATCCAGACACTTGAGGAGTTGAGTTTCAGTAAACAAATCTATGAGGAGCAAATTGGAACTGTTAAACTTAAGATTCAACAGGCAGCTGCTGATTTCCAGAAAGCACAGGCTTCTTACCAAGATTTTCGACAATCATCAAATGTTGGAGACCTTCTCACTCTTGATGATGAAGCGGAGCATTTAGGTGCACTACTCAGAATGAAACTGAATCCACTAAAAAAACAGGTGAAGAAATTTCTCCAGAAAGATACGGGAGTTAGAGTTGCTCCCGCAGGTCAAAAGGCGCTGCTTGAATATTGGGAAGATCCCTTCACAATCATTGTAGAGGAACCCGATGGATATCCTGCATTGATTTCGGGATTGGAGGGTCTCAGGGAGGCTATTGATAAAGGGCGTCTGTCGTTAAAAGACCGCCTAGCTCGAAGAGCGATTGAAGAAATCGATGATCTCAAGGGGGGTTCACTACGAGAGATACAAATCAAAGCTAAAGAAATAGAGGAAAAACGACGAACTTACGCAGGTTCTGATGTCTATGCGAAGAATGATGCACTAGCAAAGTCTGTTGAAGAAGCATCAAAGAACCTTGATTATCACAAGAACGATCTTCTCAGAATTCGAGATGACATACAGCGTGAATTGGACCGAGTTGAAGACTATCGAAAGCGAATTGAATCTGAAATATACGAATCCTTTGGAGCTAAAATCAAACTGATACTGGAAATATCCCTCGAACCCTTACTTGCCAAGTGCATAGTCCAATAGATGGTAGTTTCAATGAAAATCTTAGTGACTTCTGAAAAAGACCCTGCGAGTCTAAATATGAAAGAGGTTTTCATTGATGAGTATGGGTTTAAACCAACTGAAGAAACCTTTGAAGATAACGTAGTATACTCTTGGAAACAAGACATCAAACTGATTACTTCTAAACGTGATATGATTCACTGTGACCACTTGGAAGCGACCTACAATCCTGAGTTCTTCATCTTCTGCTCACGACATAGGGCACAATCTGGGAAACCTGCATTTCTTGTTCATAGCACAGGTAATTTTGGTGAGGATTCTTCTTTTGGAGGTAAACCATTCAGCCTATCTGTTTCTGCTCCTTCGATTGTTGCACAGGCATTACTGAGTCTGAAACGAGAAAGAGATAAACGTGGATTAAATGAATTTGATGTCACAATGGAAGTCACACACCATGGTCCAACAGAGATGAATACGCCTCTTGTCTTTATCGAACTAGGAAGTGATGAGTTCTTCTGGGAGCACAAAGATGGTGCTCAAGCAGTAGCTGCATCTATTATTGATTGCATAACCACTTCAAAAAACGAATCATCTTCAATTGGTTTTGGAGGGACTCATTATGCAAGCAAGTTCAACAAATTGATTCTTGAAAGAGGTGCTATTATTGGACATATCGCCCCAAAATATGCTTTAGATAAGATACATCCGAGCGTGGTGAAGCAGATGATACTGCGATCCATGAGTGTAGTTGAAACTGCAATCATCGATTGGAAGGGTACAAATGCATCTCAGAAAGAGCATCTTTTTCCTATTCTTCAAGATCTTGGAATTGAAGTAATGAAAGCTAGAGACTTCTAAATTAACAAAGACACCATAAGCCTAAATACGGAGCATTTTACCCAAGAATTACATTCATGTATTACAGGTAGGGATTCTAATGTCTACCGAAACGCCAGATTTAGGAAAACTCGACAAGAAAATTGACAAACTTGCTGAGGAGCTAGCAGAGGTCAAGAAAGAATTCAAGAGTATATCATCACTTGAAGACCTTCTTAAAGAGCTAGCAAAACAAGTATCACCTGTATCTAAAATAGAGAATATTCTTGATTCACTCAAAGGTCTCAACGATGGGATGACTGGAGTTGCAAATTCAATAAATCTTGATACTATCAGTAAAAAATTGGATAAACTCGATGATGACTTGACTAAATCAAAAGATGCCGAGAACATAATAAAGAAGATTGATGATGTCATCGG
>Ga0315553_10002324_pt1 | contig 15294 bp, 10 predicted proteins | sample SalMarSW160140MG_FD_203099 | JGI IMG/M metagenome (GOLD analysis project Ga0315553, IMG submission 203099) | Salt marsh sediment microbial communities from the Plum Island Ecosystem LTER, Massachusetts, United States - Salt Marsh Sediment SW1601-40 ... | reverse complement strand
CCAACCCGAGCCGCAGAAAGACGATGAGTAGGATCTTCGCCGTCGCCCGCAACATGATCGCCGAGGGCATTCGGATGAAGATCGCCGTGATCTTCATCGTGATGCTGGTGCTGATTGTGGCGGCCCTGCCGGCCATCATGCATGGGGACGGCACGCTCAGGGGTCGCGTGCAGACGTTCCTGGCCTATTCACTGGGCGCGACGGCGGTATTGCTCAGCTTGCTGACCGTCCTCCTTTCGTGCGCGTCGGTCGCGACCGAGTTGTCTGGTCGACAGATCTTCCTGACCGTGTCCAAGCCCATCGCGCGATGGCAATACCTGGTGGGTAAGTGGCTGGGGATTGCGTTCCTCGACGCCCTGCTGTTGGTGGGTGCGGGCGTGGGCATCTACGCCATGGTGGCCTATCTGAAGACGACCGCCTGGCTCAACGAGCAGGACCGCGATGCCCTGCGCTACGAAGTGCTGACCGCGCGGGCCAGCGTGCGACCCTCGGCTCCGGATTTTGCCGCCCTGGCCGACGCTCAGATGGCGCGACTCAAAAAGGAGGACCGCCTTCCGCAGTCGGCGTTTGCCCCAACGGGGGGGTGGTCGCAGATCGGCCAGACCATTCGCCAGCGCATCGGCGACGACTTGAGCAAGCAGTGGATGAGCTGTCCGCCGTTGGGCATCCGCGAGTACCGTTTCGAGAACATGCATTTTGACCCCAACGAGGCGGGGCTCATCCACCTGCGCTACAAGGCCCAGGTCTCCCGATTTCCGCGCGACGAGATGCTTCGCTGTGTTTGGGTGATCGGAGACCCGACGAAGGATGGCGCCCGCATCTCCCGACCCTACCTCAGTAGGCGCGCTGACGTGGTCCGCCGGTACCATATCGTGCGGATTCCTGCCGACGCCATCGCCCCCGACGGAACGCTGCTCGTACGCTTCGAGAATGTCGATTGGCGCTATCCCGGCGATTACGACAGGATGCATCGGACCAGCGTCAGCTTCTCCGGGCAGGGCGACCTCGAAGTCCTGTATGAGGTGGGGGGCTTTGAGGCGAATTACCTTCGCTCGCTGCTGATGATCCTCACGCAACTGGTCCTGCTTGCCGCGGTGGGCGTGTTGGCTTCCTCGTTCCTTTCGTTTCCGGTCGCCTGCCTGATGTGCATGATGGTCTATCTGACCGCGATCTCCTCCGGATTCCTCCAGGAGGCCATCTATGAACTGGCCGCCAATCCGGCGGCTCAAGAGGGCGACCTCGCCCTGCGATTGGCCGTGCTGCTCAAGCCTGCCACCACGGTTTTTCTGTGGGTGGTTCCGCAGATCTCGGCGTACAACCCGATCAACGATCTTGTGGATGGTCGCCTTGTATCGTGGGCCTGGCTGGGGCGGGCGGCGCTGTGGCTGGGCGCGGTGCAGGCCACCATCGCGATGGCGGCGGCCTGTCTGATCTTCCGGCGGCGCGAATTGGCACAGGTGATCGTCTAAAGTCAGGATGAAAGAATCGTGCAAGCGGGTCGGCGCATACAACTTCTCAGCCTGTTGATCGCCTTGCTGGCGGTGCTGGCCATGGCGCCGCTCCAGGGCGTGATCAATCGCTCTCGCGTCGATCTAAACCTCACCCCGGTCGAGGACCCGTTCATCGCCATGCCGCATGACGTCGCCTTGGCCCTGGCGGCGCTCGGTTCGTTCCGCGGGCTGGCTGTCGACTACCTCTGGATCCGCGCCGACCGACTGAAGGAGCAGGGAAAGCACTACGAAGCCCTCCAGCTTGCCGACATGATTTGCAGGCTCCAACCACGCTTCCCCGCCGTGTGGTCGTTCCAGGCATGGAATATGGCGTGGAATATCTCGGTCACCACGCATACGCCTGAGGAGCGGTGGCTTTGGGTGCGAAACGGCATGCGCCTGCTGCGCGATCGGGGCATTCCTCTCAATCCTCACGCGCACAAGCTGTATCGCGATCTGGCTTGGATCTTCCTCAACAAGATGGGCGGGGCGATGGACGACATGCATATGTCGTACAAGCGGGAGTGGGCGTTTCTGATGCAGAGGCTGCTCGGCCCGCCCACACCCGGGGCCGACCCCGAGCCGGCGCGCGACGCCCTCAAACCGTTGGCCGAGGTGCCGGCATCTGTCGAGCAGCTCCGCGCCGAGCGACCTTCGGTCACGCCTCTGCTCGACGAGCTCGAGAGGCTCGGCGTCGATCTGTCGTCCACCTTCAAACCCGATGACCCACAGCACCCTCTGGAAGAGAGCTTCTTCGATCGCTACGTCCGTCTGGTGAGCCCTGAAACGCTCATGCTCGATGTGGGCGTCGACCAGGCGGAAACCGAGGTCAACCTCGAGGACGAGCAGTTCCGAGGCATCTTTACCGACCCCGACCGCGCCGAGGACGCCGCCGCCGTACTGGCGTTCCTGCGGGCCAAAGTCCTGCGCGAACGCTACAAGCTCGATCCGGCGCAAATGCGCGACGTGATGGAACGCTACGGACCACTCGACTGGCGATCCTGTCAGGCCCATGCCATCTACTGGGCCAGCCGTGGCGACGAACTCGTTACCCGGGGCGCTCAGGATGACGAGAGTCGGCGCGATCTGATGAATACGCGCAGGTTCATTTTCTTCGCGCTTAATGACATCCATCAGTTCGGGCGCATCGTCTTCGTTCCCAATCCCGAGCAGCCCAACAGGTCATACTACTACGGGCTGCCCGATCTGCGCTTCATCGAAGTGCTGCACAAGGCGTACCTGGAACTCGGCAAGGACGAGGCCGAACTCGGTAACAACAAGGCCGCCGAGGAATTCCAGCTCGGCCACGCCAACTTTCTCTCGTCAGCGATAAGAAGCCTGTACATCGACGGGCAGAACGCCGAAGCCCAAAAGTATTTTGCATACCTGCGCGAGAACTATAAGGAAAGGGACGGCCGGACGAAGATTATCTACCAGATGACCCTTCACGAGTTCGTGTTGCGCGACTTCCGTGAGCGGCTCAGCAGCCGCAACGCCGCCAACGTCGCCGTCGCCGCAGCGATGCTCAAGGCGTGGGAGGAACTGGCCCTGGGGAGCACCGACGTCTACGACAAGCGCTTAAGCTGGGCCCGTCGCATCTACGATTTCTATATGAAAGACAAGCTCGACGACATGACCGATCGGCGGCAACTGGCGCCCTTCAACGAGATGCGAGCCACCGCGCTGGCCGATTATCTGGCCTTCGGACCGCTCCACGTGGCCTATAAAATGCGTTTGTGGCGCTTGGCACCACTTTCGATCAAGCAGCGGATCTACGATCTGGTCAGGCCCGCCCTCGTGCAGTTGGCTGGACGCAGCAACCTGGATCCCGACAGGGCTTTCCCCGAGCCGGAAGGCATGGAGCAGTACCGCGCGGAACACCCCCGCGTCGATTCCGAGCAGACCGACCAGCCGGCTCCCCGCATCGGGCTATGACCTGCGATCTGCACCTGCCCCTGATATAGAAACGCCCCCCGCAAGGTCGGCGAATTACGGGCTGTCAACAGCGTTTGACGACCACGGCCGTTAGATCGTCCGCCTGTTTCGTCGAGCTGCCGAACTCCCGTACGGCCTCGTACAGACGCTGGATCAGACGATGGCCGCTCTCGCCCCCGTGCCGTCGGACCAGCTCGGCCGTACGCTCAACGCCAAACTGAGTGCCGTCGGCGCGGGCCCATTCGAGCAAGCCGTCGGTCAAGACGAGCAGGATGTCTCCGGACTCGAGCCTGACCTCCTGGACCGGCCCGAACTCAGTCTCGGGCAGAATCCCCAGAGGCAGCCCCGTCGCGCCAAGCTGCTCGACCTTGCCGTCGGCGGCCCGGTAGAGCAGCATCGGCCCGTGACCGGCGGACAGATAGCGCACCATTTGTCGCTCGGGCCTGAGGATCCCCACGAACGCGGTCACGAAGCGTTCGGCCGGCAGGTCGACACAGAGCAAGTCGTTCGCCTGGGACACCGCGCGCGCCAGGTCACTCGTAACCGATACAATGGCTCGTAGAATTGCCCGGCATTCCGCGATGACCAGAGCCGGGCCGATCCCATGACCCGTCGCGTCGGCCACGGTGAATGCCAGACCGCCGTCCGACAGAGGCAGGAAGTCGTAGCAGTCGCCACCGGTCTCGTCGGCCGGTTTATTCCAACCCGCAATGTCGTATCCATCTATCTGCGGGTCGGACGAAGGCAGACACTCCTGCTGGATGGAGCGGGCGATCGACAAATCGTACTCCATCCGCTGCTTCTCGGCGTACTGCTCGATCAACTGCTGACGCTTGACGGCCACGGCAACCTGGGCGCATAGCGATGCGCCCAGTCGCTCGTCGTACTCGTCGAAGGTGCCGCCGATCTTGTTCAGCAGTTGCAGCACGCCGACAAGATTGCCGTTGAAGTCGATCAGAGGAAACGTCAGCATGTTTCGCGTTCGAAAGCCTGTTTGCTTGTCCACGTCCGGGTTGAACCGCGAATCGGCATACGCCTCGGGTACGTTGATCACCTGCCGTGTCTGCACGGCCTCGCCGCTGATGCCCCGGTTGGCCGGTACCCGCAGTTCGTCCAGTCCGGTGGCGATCTTGCTGTAGAGCTCCTGTCTGTCCGCGTCATATAGGAACACGCTGGCCCGCTCGCACCGCAGCACCTTGCGCGCCGCGAGTTCGATGCTTCGAAGCAGGGCCGGCAGCTCCGGCGTCACCGCTAGTTGACGCGTCACTTCCAGAACGGCTTCGAGGTCGGCCACTTTGTCTGCCGTCGGGTCCTGATCGGTCACACTTGGCTCCTGGCCGTCTGCGACTGTGCGCTTCCGGGCACTGTGCCCACCGTCAGCAGCAGCGGCATCCAGAAGTTTAGCTTCCGCTGTCGAACATCCACCAGACCCGTATTCTCGAACATCCGTCGCATGTCCGACCACGTGGCATGATGCACTTCGCCTTCCATGGCCTGGACGATTACATCGAACACCAGCCAACCTACCACGTTGTCGCGGAAGCCGTCGATGATCATGAGTTGACCGCCCGGACGAAGCACTCGCCGCATCTCGATCAGCACGTCGGACTGGTGCGGGTAGTGGTGGAAGGAATTGCTGCATGTCACCACGTCGAAGCTGCGGGCGCCGAAGCCCAGATGCTCCGAATCGCCTCGGACGAACAGAGCCGATCCGTCCCTCGCGTACTCGGCGGCCTTGCCGCGGGCCACCCGGCACATCTGCTCAGCGTAGTCGAGCCCCGCCACACGTCCGGCCAGTTTGGACTCGATCAGCATGGCCGCCAGCCCCCCCGTCCCGCATCCCACGTCGAGCAGATCGAACCGAAGCGGGCCGCCTCGCTGGCGCCATTGCAGCAGTTCTTCGATGAACGCCCGGTAGGCCGGACGGAAGATGAACCGGTTCAGCACCAGTCGATCGTAGGACTCGGCCCAGGAGTCGAACTGCTCCCGCGCCGCCCGCTTCATGGAATGTGTCGATCTACTCATGGTCAGTATGCTTATCGGACCCCGCTGTCAGGGCACGCTGAATTCTGCTTGCCCGCCGCCCGCAGAGCCTATCGGACCGATGTATTTAAAGTTCATTCTGCGTTGTGGCCGATAACTAAACTCGCCAGGCATCTGACCCCTACCGTGTAGCACTGGCTCATACTCGCTGACAAGACGGATGTTGTGTAATGACCAAGCGCCAGATTATCGATCGGGTCATGCGCCTGAATGCCACCGCCGCTCCCGAGTTCCTCGCTCAGTTCCGCGAGCGAGACCTGCTGGACTATCTCCGACACCTGGCCGAAGTCGAGTTCGAAAACCGCCAGAAAGAGCCTCTTTCCAGCGAAGAGCCGGAACTGGCAGCCGTCTGAGTCGATCCGGCGCGGCCCAGACCGGCTACTGCGGTGCCTTCAGGTTGAGCGACGTCAGGTCGCGCTGCTGTGTCCCCGTCTTGAATACCGTGATGCTCCGGCCCGGCGGTATCAGGAACAGATAGGTCAACTGGCCGTCCTTCTCCAGATCGCGCTCGCGGACCTGCCTGGGCTCGCGCAACGCCCGCTCCGGCTGCTCGGCGGCGGGCCAGTACTGCAACTCGAGCAGCTGCTCGCCGCGGACCTCCGCTGAGCGGTACTCACCGACAGGGAAATAGTACTGCCCCTGGTCATCCTCCACCCGGTATTGCTTGACCGTCTTGACCGCAAACTGCCGCGCCCGCCCGAGCGTGCTCTTGGCAAATGTGGGCTCGACAGCCAATTGCAGCAGCCGCACGTTCTCCGGCACCTCAAAGCGTTTCACCGAATCCCCCTCGCCCTTTACATCGACCGGCACCACAATGTGCCCCTGAACCAGCATATCGCCGGAGACCTGCGCGTCTCGCCGACGAATCTGGTCGGCCGGTATGGAGAGCGGCAACTCGCTGCTGAACCGGCTTTCCTGGCCCAGGGCGCGGCGTCCCGACACGCGCCCACCCCCGGCTTGAGGCGGCCTGGCTCGGCGGTTAGCGTCCGCCTGGCCTTGCCCCTCGTCTTCTTCCTGTCCGGCCTCCTCCGGTCGGATCGGCCCGGGCGGCGCGTCGCGCCAAACACTCTTGGACAACGCCGCCCGTGCGTCGCGCTTGTATTCAACGAAGGAGGGATCGAACCGGTCGCCTTCGGGCACCTCGAACACGATGTCGAACTTGGTGCCCACATCAGGATCGATCCTCACCGGTTCGTTCATCGCCAGGAAGGTCCGCCGAGACATGTTGCCGGGGTCCGACATCCCTGCCATCGGATACTGTGCCCAGACGCCGTCGTTCTGACCCACAATCCGCCACTGCATGGGTGTGAAGCGATGGACGCCGTCTTCGTCCAGCGCCTGACGGTCGAGAGATCCCCGCACCACCACGAACTTGTAGCCTCGGGCCGCCTCCACCGTCCGCAGCCCGTCCTTCGTGTACACCGGAAGCACCGCCTCCCACGCCGCCTCGACCGAAAGCGACCCGCGAGGCACCGCGTGGCGCGACTCCTTCTGCACGCCCGAACGGTTCCACTGGAGCTCCTGCAACCAGTCGGCATGCAGGGCCTTCACGCTGTTCGGACCGCTCAGGCTCCCGGCGGCCATCACTTCGGTCAGGCCTACCGCGAAGCCGTCCGGATGCAGCCAAAGGGCATGCTCCGTTACCTCGCCCTGCTCACCCACGTCGACCCGCTGGAAACCCAGGATCGATGAGCTGAACGGAAGCATCTGCACACTGATGCACAACATGCCGACGATCACCAGCCCCGCAATCAGCCCGAACAGCCCGCCCCCGATCCGGTCCACCCAGAGCGGAAATTGCATGTTGCCCGGCACCAGATAGTCGGCCAGCACGCGCGTTACGATCAAGCACACGAGAAAGATCACCATCAGGCAGGCCGCCAGGGCGTAGTCGGCGCTGACCCACTGAAGGCTCCAGTAATATACCGGCTCGACCAAGGCGAACGCCGCCGCCGCCGACAGGATCGCCAGAACGGCCATGATCAGGGCACTGAACATGCCCTGTATCGCCTGGAAAAAGGCGACCAGCAGCACCAGTATCGTCGAAAAAAGTGACAGTAACATGACAGAACTCCCGGGACGTTATCCCGTGCTGCTTTAGCCGCGAGCGGGCTCCTCCCGCGTCACGCGTATGATCTCGTTGATGCTTGTCGTGCCTTCGATGACTTTACGGATGCCCTGTTCCTGTAGATACAGCATGGGCGACCTGCTCTTGCGAGAGGTCGCCTTGACCTGGCTGATCGATGCGCCGCCGGCTATCAGCTTGGCGATCGTCGAATCGATGACCAACAGCTCGAACACGGCCGTCCGACCGAAGTATCCCGTGCCCTGACACGTCTCGCAGAGCACCTGCTGCCCTTTCTTGTCCAGCAGGTAGCCGCCGCGGCGGAAGAACTGCTCGATCTGATCGGCCGGTATGTTCGCCTTGCGAAGCGTCGCCGGATCGGGCTTGTAGGCCTGCCTGCATTCCGGGCACAGACGCCTGACCAGACGTTGCGCCGCGACCGCCAGCAGCGTCGTAGCCACCAGCTTCGGATCCTCCACCAGCGCCAGCCATTGCTGGAGACCCGTCATGCAATCTCCGGCGCTCATGCCCAGATAGAGCTTTGTTCGCTGCTCCGCGGCTTCGCAGGCCAGAGCGGCCGTCTGCCCGTCGGGCACGGTCGCCACCATAACCACGTCCGGATCCGAACGCAGAATCGTCTGGAGCCTTCGGGCGAAGCTCACTTCCTTCTGCCGCGCGTCGTAGAGGTTTTGCGTAATGTTCTCCAACTCCATGGCCCGCTGCAACTCGAGGGTGTGAATGTTGGCCATGAAGGCATCGTGGCTGCGAAGAATCGCATAGAGCGTGCTGGTCAGACCGCTCTGGCGCGGGCCGCAGCACAGCACCACTCCCTTGGGATGCTCGATGATCTTCTGGAACTGCTTGAGTTGCGGCGGCATCAGGCCCAGGTCATCGATCTTGAAGCGGCTTTCCTCGGCCAGCACCCGCAACATCAACCGCTCGCCCGACGTGCTCCCCGAGGACTTGATCTCGATCTTGACCATCTTGTCGAGCTCTTTCATCCCACCTGCGCGGGCCGCCGTGATCTGCCCGTTTTGCGGACGACGGTGCTCCTCCGGGGCCAGTCCGGCGATCTTCTTGAGAAAGCGAAGCATCATCTCGGCGCTCGTCGTCGGCAGCGGATCACGCTCCGTGCTTACCCCGTCGATGCGATAGGCCACGCGCGTCTGCTGGGCCGTAACGATCATGTCTACGTCGCTGGCACGCCGCCACAGGGCGTCGGCGATCAGGTCCTGCACCAGCCGATAGTGCTGCCGTTCCGCCATGTCGTCAGGGATGGCGACGTGTCGGCCGTCCCAGTCCGTCAGGCGCACCAGTTCCTCGACCTGGTCGGCCTTCTCGCCACGCCTCGCCGCCAGCAGTCGCGAAAGATGCCCCGGCGTGAACACCTTGGCCTGATCGACCACGAGCCCGTTGCGGTGTACCACGTAGGCCCCCACCCCGCCCCCGGCGATCAACAGAAAAACCACGATGCCTACGCTGAACAGCGGCATGAACAGCCACAACAGCAACCCTACCGTGCCCGTGCCGAACACAATCCCGTTCCACAGAGTCTGCTGCGTATTGACCAGCCGCGTGTCGCGATTGGCCCATTGGCAACACAGCAGCCAGATGCCGAAACACGCCAGCATCGCTGCGATTTTTGCCGGATGCAGATACCAGCCCGGATCGGGCAACGCCGCCAGCAAACCCATCTGCGCCATCGTCATCGTCACCTCATCCGACCCGTCGTACGGGGATACCTCGTTCGGCCAGAACACGCTTGGTCTGCCCGATCGGAAAGCTTCCAAAGTGAAAAATACTTGCCGCCAACGCCGCGTCCGCCTTGCCGGTCGTTAACACCTCTGCCAGGTGCTCCGGCCGGCCTGCTCCGCCCGACGCAATCACCGGCACACTCACTGCCTCAGCCACGGCCCGCGTCATCGGCAGATCGTATCCGTCCTGGGTGCCGTCGGCATCCATGCTGGTAAGAAGAATCTCGCCCGCCCCCAACTCGGTCACTCGACGGGCCCAACTGACCGCCTCCAGGTCGGTCTGCACGCGCCCACCATCGATGTAGACGCGCCACGGGCCCTGCCCGGGGCCCCCGACCGACCTGCCGTCGATGGCCACCACGATGCACTGGCGACCAAACCTTCGGGACGACTGACGCACCAGCTCGGGGTCGCGCACGGCTGACGAGTTCAGGCTCACCTTGTCGGCTCCCGCCTTGAGCAGCGTCCGGATGTCCTCGATGCTGCGAATCCCGCCGCCCACCGTTAACGGCATGAATACCTGCTCGGCCGTCCGCCGCACCACGTCCAAGAGGATGTTGCGCTTCTCGTGGCTGGCTGTGATGTCCAGAAACACCAACTCGTCCGCCCCCTCCTGCTCGTACCGCTGCGCGGTCTCCACCGGGTCGCCCGCGTCTCGGAGGTTCACGAAGTTCACCCCTTTGACCACGCGGCCTTGATCGACATCCAGACAGGGAATGATTCGGCGGGCAAGCATCACACCATCTTATCTGCCAACAACTTGCGTATTCTACAGGCGCCTGGCCCAACCCATCAACCACCCTCCCAACCTCGCGCGGGCGGCCGCCACGCCGGCTTGAGTCGTGACTTCAGGCGTCACGGGACCCACCGCTTCCGCGGTGACCGGCCGGCACCCACCAAGGCACAAGCCCATTCTCATGAATGATGTCAGGGGTAGCGACTTTGGGCCCGCCTGCCGTACGAGCGAGTGGGCACAGCGAGGCGATCTCTGCCTAATCCTGTTGATTCGCGGTGAACGGGCCTCGCATGGGTGATCGGCGCTAGATCGGCTCCCGATTGATCTCCACCTCGGTCTCCGGCAGCGCCCCCAAAAACGCCCGACCGTAGTTTTTCTGCACGATCCGCCCGTCCAGCACCACCACGATCCCCCGGTCCCGCTTGGTGCGAATCAGACGCCCGAATCCCTGTTTGAACTTTAAAATCGCCTCCGGCAACTGGTACTGAAAGAAGGGATTGCCTCCCGCCGCACGAATGTGCTCCATCCTCGCCTCCACCAGAGGCAGGTCGGGCACCGCAAACGGAAGCTTGACCAGGATCACGTTCGACAGGGCCTCGCCCACGACGTCCACGCCCTGCCAGAAACTGTCCGTGCCGAAGATCACGCTGCCCACGTCTTGGCGGAAACGCTCCAGCATGAGCGTCCGGGGGATCCCTCGCCCCTGTACCATCAACGCGACCCCCTCCGATTCGAAGAAGTCACTCAGCCGGTCCGCCATGGCGTTCATCATCTGGTAACTGGTGAACAGGACGAAGGCCTTACCGCCGGTCATCCGGAGGTACTTCTCGATCGCTTTGGCCGCACTGGGAACGAATCGCTGCGAATCGTTCGGATCGCCCAGCCCCGCCTCCACGTACACGGTGACCTGGCGGCGGTAGTCAAACGGACTGCCTAGCCGAAGACACTCGGCCTCGGCGATCCCGAGCCTGTCGAGGATGTAACCGAAACCGTTGTGCTGATCCGTGCATAGCGTGGCGCTGGTCAGAACCACGGTGGACACCTGATCGAAGAGGGTCTGCCGTAACAGCGCCCCCACGTGCATCGGCGCCGCACGCAGGCTGATCCGCGGCCTGCGTCCCCCGGGCGTCTCCAACCAGTGCACATGGTCCTCGTGGGTCTGACCGATGAAATCGCTTACGGCTTCAGCCAGGGCCGAGGCTCGTTCCATGTAGCTGTTGTATTCGAAGCGTTCCTCCTCGGCCGACGCCCGCCCTCGCTCGTGCCGCACGGCGGCCGCCAGCTCCTTCAGCGCCGGTGAGAGGGGGTCGGCTGCCACATTGGGCTCGCGCAGCCGCCCGTTGCTCGACCCCGACTTCTCCTGCCAGCGCCTCAGGTCGTCGAAGAACGCCTCAGCCGCTCGCCTGGCCTGCTCGACCGCCTCGATGGCCTGTTTCCTTTCTCCTGCCGCCAGCAGACCTCGTCCCGTTCGCTCGTTAAACAGGACATTGAGCAGGAAGTACACCTGCCGGTCCGTCACCGACATGCCGAAGTGATCGCTCGCGACGGATTCGACGTTGTGGGCCTCGTCCAGTACCACCAGATCATAGTCCGGCAGCACCCCCGCCCCTCCCCGGCGAACCTGCAAGTCGGAGAAAAAAAGCGCGTGATTGACCACCAGCAGGTCCGCGTTGTGTGCTCGCCGACGAGCCCGTTGGTAAAAGCACTTGCCGAAGTGGGCGCATCGCCGCCCCATGCAGTTGCCGTGTTCGCTGCGGGCCCGATCCCACACGAGCAGGTCCGGCTGAAAGTCCAGATCCGACAGCGAGCCGTCCGTCGTACGATATGCCCAGTCCTCGATGGCCCACAGCTCGCGCAGTTGCCGCTCGTTGTCGAACAGCGTCTTCTGACGGCGGCTCGCCCGCGCGAGCCGGCGAAGGCACAGGTAGTTGTTACGTCCCTTCACCAGGACGGCCGAGAACTCCTGCGGGATGATCGCGTTGAGGAACGGGATGTCCCTGCCAATCAACTGCTCCTGCAAGGCAATCGTGTGAGTGCTGATCACCACCCGCCGATCGTGGCTGGTCGCCTGCTCGATGGCCCCCAGCAGATAGGCAAAGCTCTTGCCGACCCCCGTCCCCGCCTCAACCAGCAGGTGCCGGCCGGTCACAAAGGCTTCTGCCGTGGCTGAGGCCATCTCGATCTGCTGCGGACGAACCTCAAAACCCGGTAGCCGGGCAGCAACCAGGCCGCCCTCGGCCAGCATGTCGGCGATCTTCATCCGCTGTCCCGCCATCAACTCAATTGGCCAATGAAGTCCAGCACAAACCACACGGTCGTAAACGCCATGGCCAGGACTACCACCGTGGCGAACACCGTCACAAACGTCGCCCCGCTGACAAAGCCATCCTTCATGGTGGCCAGGATGTGAGGCCGGGCCAGTACCAGCATCGAAAGCAGCACCGCTGCATGCGTCGGCCAGATCGAGATCGAGTGAACATAACTGTAGATCCACAAGCCTTTGGGGACCGCTGTCTCCTGCCCTTCCGCGCCGTGCAAGAAGTGCCCTCGGACATAATACACGCCGTCCGCTACCCGGCCGTTCTTGGCGTCGCCTCCGATGTACCCGTAAGCAACGGTATACGTCAGGAAGTTGACCATCCCGATGACCACCACCCAGATGCAGATTCGATTGCGCGTCCTGCGATCCACAGCCCACTCCCTGATCGGTGCCTATTTCGGTGCCATACGGCGATTATAGAAACACCAGGAAAACCCGGTCAACCGGCAACGACGCATCGCCTGCCACGCTTCGAGCCGTCTGCCTGCTGATCGTGCCGGACGGCGAGTCCCCCGATCCTGCTGGCCTGGAGGCAGAGCCTGCGGGTGGCGGGCTCTACAAGTGCGTTTTGGATAGAGCGTGCGACGGTGTTTGAAGGAGCCGGCCGAGGCTGGCTGCGTCTTCGCCACGCCCCGGGGGCTTTGGACGGAGCAACGCTCTCGCTACAGGCTTGGACCTACGCTGATTGTGACGATGGGTGCCTCGTGTTCGGTCGGGCCTGCCGATCGATGCGTCTGACCCCCTGGCCCTACGAATCGCACTGCCGGTACCGGGCGAGGGAGCGATTCTATCCCAAAGGTCTTGGGCAAGTAGACTGATTACGGTACTACTCGCGATGCTTCGGCACCGTCGAGGTCATCGCCTCCTACCGTCCGGCCGTTTACCGAATCGCTGCAATCCTGACCTCGGCCGGGGCTCACACAGGCGTGCGACATCGTCGAATCCTACGCCCTCGGCCGAGGCGTCACCGTACATGGTGCCTAGAAGCTCGGCGTGGCTTCGAAAGCGTCCGGCCAAGCCAGTTCCTCCGCCGTTGGCAATGCCGGGAACTGGAGATCGCTGGTGTTCACCCCCAGCGCCGCCGAGGCCTCCGCCGCCTCGAACGTGGTCAGGCTGGCGTACACTTTGTCTCGCGGAAGCACCTCGCTGCCGTCGGCCGCGTCCATGTCGTCACTGAATACCAGCGCGTCCGCGTCGGTGTACCAGCGGGCGAGGTAGTTGTACGTGTCGAAACCCACCTCGCTGTTCTTGACGTTGTGAGTGGTTTTGATCGTCTTTTCGACGTGGCTGCTCACGTCTTGCTGCGTGACCAGGAAATACGCATACCCCATCGTGTCCTCGCCGCCGATCTGTTCGGCGTGTCGATCGAGGATCAGCACCATCTTGTCCGACGGATCCGCCTGGCTCCACTGGACAAACTGTTGAGCGCCATCGAGCTCGTCGTCCGGCGCCGGGTTCATGACCATCAGCACGCCGGCGCCGTTGCTGTCTTCCGTGGGCAGGGCGGTGATCACTCCGCACACCATCCGCTCGTACGAACCCGTGTCCCTGCGTATCCACACGCGCAGTGCGATCGGCAGCTCGGCCGCATTGCCGCTGCCTAAGACTTCGCCGTCGCCGTAAAAGTCGAACGGTCGCAAATCGATCTTCAAGTACCCCAGAAACGGATTGGGTGGGACGCCTTGTGCAACGTCGTTAGGGTCGGCCGAATCGCCGTCGTCCTGCGGGTCGTACGTGATGGTGCTTCCCGTGGCACCGGCCAGAGCCTCTTCGATCACCGACAATTGCGCGAGCAGTTCGTCCGCGGCCGTCAGAACGCGATCGGTCTGGTCGCCGCCAAACGTCACAGGGTGGTAGTAGAATCCCGGCGAGTCCACCGGCGCAACCTGGGCCGCGTCCGACCCGGCCGATGTGACTTCGTCAATGGCGATGCCGATTGAGCTTGGCAGGATGCTCCCGTCACCGGAGCCCGGCAACGCGCCACATCCAGCCAGCACAACGATCCCCGACACGAACGCCGAAACCATAAGTGGACGTCTCATAACCTGACTCCCGATTTTCAAAGTCCATGCCGGCAAATGCAAATCGCACCCATGCGGTCGGCATCGACACCTCTTCGTCGGTACTTGACGCTGGGCACTAACTGTCCGAAATTAGGAATATTCTCGGCCCGTCGGCGTTTTTGAGGTGTGTGAATGCCCGGTCCCCACGTCAGGAACGAGCCGGCCGTTGCGCCTGGCCCGGGTCTGCTGCCCCCAGTGACAACTCGACCGCCTGACCGGTCCCGCGCATCCGCCCGGCTCCGCCCTCGCCCGCTCGCAGGTTGCCTCAGTCTTGATCGGCGCGATCAGAGACCCCGTCTGCCTTGTGTTCCTGCCCACGCAGAAGCCGTACGAGGTTGTCGCGATGGCGTGCCACGATAAGCAGCCCGACCGCCACGGCCACTACCAGCAGCGGCCAACACACCGTCATCGACCAGCCCTGCCACCAGGCGAAGCCCACAAACCAACCGGGAAACGTAACCGCCAGCGTCAGCGAACCCAGCGAAACGTAGCCGGTCAGCCCCCGCACCAGCAGGTAGCACACCACCGCAGCCGCCATGGGATAGCTGAGGTAAGGGAACACACCAAGCCCCACGCCTATGCTCGTGGCCACCCCTTTGCCCCCTTGCCAGCCGAGCGTGACCGGAAACACGTGGCCCAGAACAGTCGCCAGGCCCACAATCACCCACAGGGTCATGCGACCTGCCGTCAGCTCCACGTCGCCCGCCGTCACGACCAGTCCGGCAACGGCCGTCGGCACCAAGCCCTTGGCAATGTCCAGCACCAGACACACCAGACCCAACCGCCGGCCAAGCGCTCTGCCGACGTTGGTAGCTCCCACGTTGCCGCTGCCCACCGACCGCAGATTCACCCCCCTCCGCCGCGCCAGCAGCACGCCCACTGGAATCG
>Ga0315553_10002323_pt1 | contig 15298 bp, 15 predicted proteins | sample SalMarSW160140MG_FD_203099 | JGI IMG/M metagenome (GOLD analysis project Ga0315553, IMG submission 203099) | Salt marsh sediment microbial communities from the Plum Island Ecosystem LTER, Massachusetts, United States - Salt Marsh Sediment SW1601-40 ... | reverse complement strand
CTCCGACTCATTGTCCTGCGCCTCCTTTTATTACCTCAAGATAGAGGTCTTCCAACGATGCCTCCTCTTCTGCGAATTCTATAATTTTTACTCCACCTTCAAGTAACATCCTCATTAGAGTCGAGTTGTTTTCAAAGGGATTATTTACCTTCACCAAGATTGAATCAACATCAGATGTAACTGATTCTACAAAGTCAGCTCGCTTGGCTATAGATTCAGCTGGAGAAACATCTCCAGCAATCTGAATCCGATACTCTTGCTGTGCCTTGAGAGTAGCACGTAACTCTTCTGTCTTTCCAGACAGAAGAATCTTACCTTCATCTATGATAGCAATTCGATCACATATCCGTTGTACTTCAGCTAGATTGTGACTGTTGATGAAAAATGTCTGCTCATATTGTTGAGACAAATTCAGAATCAATTCTCTGACTCGTTTTGCAGCGACAGGGTCAAGAGCTGACGTAGGCTCATCCAGTAATAGGACCTTAGGTTGATGAAGCAAAGCTCTACACAAAGCAAGCCTCTGTCGATTTCCTGTACTGAGTTCCCCAGCTTTATCGTCCCTACGATCCCATAATTCCATGAATCCGAGTAATTCCTCGATTCTACCTGGAATCACATCCTCAGGAACAGAATAGAGCCTAGCAAAATATTCGAGGTTTTCATAAGCGGACATAGCAGGATAGAGGGTATGGTTCCCCTCTTCAGGAAGAACACCTGTAATCTCTCGAACAGCAACAGGTTCTGTTAGAATATCATGACCCCCAATACACGCTGTACCATCTGTGGGTTTTAGCAATGTGCATAGAAGACGAACGGTGGTGCTTTTTCCAGCCCCATTAGGACCTAGTAAACCAAAGATTGAACCTACAGGAACATTGAGGTCAATATGATCAACTGCAACAAGCTCTCCAAAATTCTTAGTCAGCTCAGTGATTGTTACTTCATCCAAATTTGCTACACTCCATGATGCTTGAGTTAGCAGACGCAGAACTATGTAAAAAACCGTATGGAGATGGCAGTATTGTTGATTTTGAAAATTTGATGATTTAAACAGAAATCATCTTCTCAACAACAGCAGTTGTTGTTTCATAAATCCCAGGTATCTTGTGAATTCTATGAATAGTAATATTGTATAGACCTTCCAAATCAGGGACCTCAATAAGGACGATAATATCATATCCGCCGGTCGTGACAGAAACCCTCACTGCTTCATCGATCTTTCTAAGTTCTGTTAAGACCTCATCCGTCTTCCCAATCTCTACAGTCATCAAAATATATGCTTGAACAGTGTCGCTCATATTGTTTCAACCTCAATTCTATCTAAACTCTCGTAAAATAACCATTGTTTCAACTTCACTAACCTCAGGTATAGTTTGTATTTTTCTCAGAATATTCGAACGTGTCTTTCCCAAACTCCGACTTTTGATTGATAGTATATAATCATGTAATCCTGCCACAGCAGATGCACTCTCTACGCCTTTGATATCGAAGAGTGCAGGCAATATATCGCCTGTCTGTCGTTTCACTTTAATCGTTACAATAGATCGCACATCAGCAGCTTGCAAAGCGATTACTCCAATCACCACTAGAATGACACCAAAAACTCTCAACATCCAAAGGAATGTATCCGCAGATATTTCTCCGAATGCCCCAGGAATTATGAGGTTCCCAATAAGAGTGAGGGGAATTCCTAGAACGACAGATATTGATGAGAGCGAGTTTACAACAGACATCGAACCCCGCCCTAGAGCTCTTACATAAAAGACGAGTGAAAGAAAGGTTGCCACTGCTGAACCTATCATGAACCCCAATAATGGTAGAAAGGTAATGGTCATTGAATTCCAATTCTGAGGTGGAACTAGCACTAGCGCAAGGATACTGAATGTTAAATTTAGAACAAGAAGAGACCATAGGCGAATATTGAGTGAATCAACTTTCAAACCAGAACGTAATTCATATCGCTTAGCTTTTCTCTGGTAAAACGTAACAAAGGCAGAGGATATGTTCATAGGAATAAGAACTAGAGCAAGGGTGCCTAGATCAAACCCACCAGGCGTAACACCGACTAACAGAACACCTAGAAGTATACTAGTGATGCATTGTATCTCTATTATCGTAGGAGTGTCCTTTTCAGCAAATAGATCAGCAATCAATAGATAAACAATAACAAGCTGACCGTAAGGTAACACAGATGATGCATTGGTGGACCCAATCATGAAATAATAGGTTGTTGTAGAAATACCTGCAAAGAATCCCGCAGCTATAAGATACATCATCGGTTTCTTAGGTAAAAATCGAATTCTTCCGAAATCAGGATCCAAGCGAAATCCCAATGGTAAGTTTCGACCATCCATTTTCTTAGGTATACTAAGGAAAAGAACCAGACCAACTACAACAATAAAACTTACCCACTGGGACATGAATCCGAATACAACAGGATTGAGAGTGGTAGTGTTCAAAGCCAGAAAATCAAATGCAACCGAGAATGTCCTGAAAATACCTGAACCCATTGCAAGGATATAGAATAGGAGGACTGCTGAAGAACGTCCTACAGGCCGCTGATTTTTACTGCTCAAATGATCACTTCATTCGCTTAGACTGGTGATCATTGATAGGTCAGATCACTCCTCAGAATCTTCAGCTGTTTCTGGTTCTACTGATGCCTCAGATTCTTCAGCTGTTTCTGGTTCTACTGATGCCTCAGATTCTTCAGCTAAATCATCTTCGATATCTTCATCATCTGGGATTTCCGCTTCACCTTGAGCTTCGTCATCATCTCGTCGATCGTCAGAACGTTGCTTCTTACGTTTCTTATCGTCGGTAACAGCTCTTCGCGCAAGAATGAATTCATCAAATGTGAGCCTTCCACCAGATTGCAGTTTTTCAGCTGCTTCTTGTGCACGTTCATTCTGCTCTGCTCGAACTAGTGCCCTTCTATCCTGTTTGGATGGTTGATCCGATTGATGTTTTCTTAGCTTACCTTGGATTTCGTCAATCTGGGTGCGAATTTCCTTGAGTTTAGCTTCACCAACCTTAACCTTCTTGAGCCATTCTACAAAATTCTGATGTGCAGTATCTGCAGATTTCTTATATTCTTCAAGTTGTGGCCGAATCCTTACAACTTCTTTATGATGAATCTGTGATTGTTCTGAGAGATCCAACACCTTCTGATGAGCATCAGTAGCCTCTTCTTTTAGCTTTCTAGCAAGTCTTCGAAGCTCACTGATTTTATCTTGTTTCTCTTTTTGTTGACCAATCTTAACAAGACGTGCTTCAATCTCAGCAATTTCTTCGACTATGGAGCGTTCTTCATCAATTGATAGCTGTTCAGTTTGTTGTTTCCATTCGAGTTCCTCAACTCGACGCATCATTCGTCTCTGATCTGTTGAGGGGCTTCCCACAATAGTCCCACGTAACTCACGAATCTCATCATAAATGCTCTTGAGTTGAGCGTGTAGGGCGGTTCTCTTCTCTTTTGCTTCGTTGATATCAGTGTTAATAGCATCACGAGCTTCTCGTTCTGCTTTTACTGACTCAATGAGACCTCTTACTTCCTTATTATGTTCATCTCTGATTGTTTTGTATTCACGCATCTTATCACGATGGCGACGTAATTCCTCTAAATCATCACGAGCTTGAGTTTTGAGTTGACGCAATTTAGTTCGAAGGAATTCAACATCCTCTGTTGTAGTTTCAGCTGCTTCAGTCAAAGTCTATGGACCTCAGAATTTATTTTACGAGCCCTGGGTTTCAGGACGGATTCCGTGGTGCCCTAGTAGGTCCTAGGGTGACTCTAGAAAGTCCCCCGAGCCTCCCATCTTAAAAGGTTTTTCTTTGGTTCAAGTTTTTTCTATATTTTTGATGTCAGCCATGAGGAGATTAGATCTGTAATGTCCTCCTTCGTAACTGATTGAAGTCCCACCCAACCTGGAGTGGCATTCACCTCAAGAACCCAGAGATTTCCTGTATTATCAGGAATTATATCTACTCCAACTAATTGTCCGTCAACAGCTGATGCAGATTTCTTTGCTATATCTTCTACATCAATATCATTAGGTCGAGGAATTCCACCTGAATGGATATTTGTTACTATACCTTCAGTTGCAACTCTCTGCATAGTGCTTATGACTTCATCTCCCATTACAAGTGCTCTAATATCAAAACCCGGACTACGAATATATTCTTGTAAGAGAAAGGCTCCTTTACCAAACATCCTGCTGTGGTGTTTTAGAAAGTCAAATATATTCTCCAAATCGAACTTGTTCTCAATTAATTGTACACCAAGACCACCAAATCCAGTGATTGGCTTCAAAACACAAGGATTGTATTGCTTAACAAAGTCAGCAGCTTCCTCAATCGACTCCGTGATCAATGTAACTGGAATTGAAATTCCAGATGCTTGCAGATGTCGGACACTCTCCGCTTTATTTCTCATCTTTAAGAATGCATCACTTGTATTTATCACATCGATACCATGAGCTTCGAGCGCACGCAAAAGACCTAATCTGTTGAAGAATGCACCTATATCATCTGCACCAAGATCAACGACAAACAATCTATCCAATTTGTCAATATCCGCATCTCTCATCAGGATATCATAGTGCGAATTTTTAATTACCTGTTTAACTTTCCAGGGCATTATTCGTACGACGTCGACACCTTGTGACTCTAGAGAACAGAAGAGACCTTCCACTCTCCGAGACCATGGATCAGAAGAGAACAGACCTATTTTCATAAAATCCTCATGATTTTATACCATACTCTCCTTTTATCCATAACGTGCTGCTTTTAACTGAAGATGTCACATGTGACTAGAACATGACGCTATTCACGGAATTAGAATTAGAACGCATTCAGGGATTTGTTAGAGAGAGTAAGGGGCACATCCTTGTAACTTTCAGAAATCGATTAGGACCAACAAGATTCGAGAAGGAATGGAAGAAGATTGTTGGAAAAATGGGAAAAGTTTCTGATTGTCTTAATTGGTGGTCAAGCACAGGTACTGCGGGTATGATTGAATGCGAAGATGAGCACGGTAGAATGATATTTGGTCAATGGGCACTTGGTGATGAAACCAAACTTCTAGGAATTTTCGAAGTCACTGATGATGATATAGCTAATATCAGAGATGGGTACGATGCTGGCAACGTGTATGCTCCTGAAATGAGAGCTATTAGAATAGGTGAAACAGGTGACAAAGACTAGTCAACTGTTAGGGTCTTGGATAGATTTCTAGGAAGATCGGGATTAATTCCTAGATCCACAGACAGGAAATAACTCAACAACTGAAGAGGTATTACATCAAGAATAGGATTGATTAGAACATCAGACTTTGGAACTTCAAGATAATCCATTTTATTCTCAACATATGGCTCAAGATTGGATTCTCTCTCACCAACGATGATAGCTCTACCTCCTCTGCATGACGCCTCATTAATGTGATTAATAACCATCCATGAGTCTTCTGTAGTTGTTGTGAATATTACAGGATACGCATCAGTCACAATACTAAGAGGCCCATGCTTGAATTCAGAACTGTACATGCCCTCTACATGACTATAACATATCTCTTTGAGTTTGAGTGCGCCTTCACGTGCAACACCATCAGTGAAACCGTATCCTAAGCAGTACATATCTCTCTCACGAGTAAGAGTTCGAGCAAGGTTTTTTGCGAGAATGCCGGTTTTATCAATTGTTTCCTGAGTCAGTCGAGGAAGGTCATTACTTAGTGTCTCAATAAACTGTTTAGCTTCTGATTCATCGATATGACCATTCCGTTCACCTAATTTTGCTGCTAAATAAGCAAAGATGATTGATTGAGAATAGTAGGTTTTTGTTGCAGGAACACTTACTTCATAACCACAACCCATTGGAATATAGTCATTCGCACCGAACATAAGTGAGCTACCAATTACGTTAAGAACGCCAAGTGTCCTTCCAAGATTCTCTTCGTCTATTAATTTGAGTACGTTCAGAACATCCTTTGTTTCTCCACTCTGAGAAACCAACATTGTTGTGCAATTATTATCCAGTGTCTGCCCATACATTGGAATGAATTGCCCACCTATAGTAGGTATAACGGGAACCCCAGCAAGCCTATTGAAATAATAGGTTCCCACGATACTTGCATTATATGAGGAACCACAAGCAACGAGATAGAAGCGATTAGCATCTTCAATCATCTTCAACCATTTTTCCTGTTCAGGCACTTGAAGGAGACCCATGACATCCTTGGAAACTTGAGGTTGCTCGTTTATTTCCTTCAACATGAAATGAGGAAATCCACCCTTCTCCGCAGCTCGTGCATCAACGTTGGATGTTTGGATAGGTCGGTCTAATTCTGCTCCATCTTCAACACGATAGACCTTGACACTTTCTTCTCTGAGAACAACCATCTCGCCATCGTCCAAATACACCACCTGATTTGTGAGAGGAAGTATCGATGGCAAATCACTGGAAACAATTGTTCCAATAGGACTTACACCAGCAACTAAAGAAGAACCCATCTTTACTGCATATATTTCGGGTTCGTCTGCACGACCAACTGTGTATGCGAAAGCACCCTTCAAGTCCTTTGTGGACATGCGAACTGCTTCGAACATGTCTCCAGTTTCTTCGTAATATTTGTCTACAGCATGAACACAAAGTTCTCCATCGTTTTCAGAGCGTATAATATGACCAGTGTCAATAAGATCCTGTCTATACTCGAAATAATTGTGGAGATTCCCATTATGTGCACCATAGAAGACACTGGAACACCCAAAATGCGGTTGAGCATTCACTTTTGTAGGCGCACCATAAGTTGCCCAACGAAGTTGTGCTATACCACGGTCACCAGGCAGAGAAGAGAGGTGCAACTTCTCATTTACATCATCTATTGTCCCTACATCTTTCCTAAGGGTTACAATATTATTATTAACGGCTGCAACACCAACCGAGTCATACCCTCGGTATGTGAGTTTCCTACTACACATGACCAAGAGCTCACCAATATTGCTGTGACCTTTTGTTACGATTCCTGTAATACCGCACACAGTTGACCCACTCATAGACAACCGCTTATAGTTTGTGGCCCATGTACCTTTCATTTTAAACGATTCTGTCAGTCGTAATTCTGTACTAGTATTGAATTTTCACTCCGGATTTGATAGCGTCGAAGAGCTTTTATCCCCCTTCCACTTCAATTAGGTTGATTCATGAGGATGGTGCCATGGGACGACAAAAAAGGATGGCTTTGCTACTGCATCCGTTCCGTAGAGACCTATATCAGGTACTCTGCGAAAATCCAGGTACATATCTATTGGAACTAGTGGATATGCTTGAATCGCCATTAGGAACTCTAACTTGGCATCTACGTATATTAGAAAGAGAAGGTCTCGTCAAATCAATCAAATTTGCAGGGAAGAGAATATACTATCCCAAGATGCTTCGTTCCCAAGAAGCTGAAATGGCATATCTTACAATGCGAAGCGATACCGCACAACGGATATTTGCATATGTGGTCAACAATCCAGGAAGCTATCAAGAACAGATGGCTGAATCCCTCAGTGTCCATCATGATACAATTAGATGGCATGTTTCCAGGATGGAAGAAGTTGGTCTGCTAAAAGTTGTGCGAGAGGGAAGGAAGAAACGCCATTATCTTGCAGGTCTCGGGGATTCTCTGATGACAGGCAGCCTCAACATCATAACCGAAGCCTATATCATGTTTCTAATGGAGAAGCTTGAGGATGGATGTCTAAATCCTGAAGTAAAGGAAAGAAAGACAGACCATGTGACAATAAGAATAGATTGTCCTCAAAGAGGGAAGGATTGTTTCATTACAATCAATCTGAATGAATGGTCGATGGATTTTCTTGAAGACGAGGAAGAATCTTCTGATCCCGAGGCGACAAAAAAAGAAGTAAAAGCTGAAGGGACCTAGATTATGTTTTCATTCAGTACTTTTTCAACTTCTGCTGCAAGAATATCAGCTTGATTCCCTCTACAAATCGTAACGAGCAAACGATTGTCATCCACCTTCACGATAAGCAGATTCAGACGATCTGATTTAATCAATAGCGAGCTTGTGTGACTGGAATAAGTCAACCCATTTGCAAATATTGAACCAGCCAATCCAGCTACTTCAACATCATTCTTGAACCCCACTGATGATAGTGGAAGACCATCATAAGTCACAAGCATTGCTTCTCGTATTTCAGGTACTGCAGCAATTATCTTACTCAATAATTCTTCATGGCGAATGATTACACTTGATCCTATAAGAATCTCAATTCTGGTAGCAATCGACTCAAATGTGGGGAGGTGTAATTCAAAATCAAAACCTGCAATTGCAGATTTTGAAATTACAATGACTAACTGATAGTGAGCCTGAAGAATGGTCGCAATGATTTCTACGTGAGTATCATGAATCAGATAGGATGGTCGAGACCCTCCTACATGTTGTAATGCAGATTGACTTGCCCATAAAAGCGCAGCTGATACTGTCGCTAAGAGATTAGGTTCGGTTCTTTGATCCTTAGTGATGGCTGCCACGACAACACCTTCAGTTGTACATAAAATAACACTTCGGATACTTTCGTGTACTGCTGCTGCTTCTTCGAGAAGATTAGTTACTTGTGCAAGAGTTTCCTCCGCCATCGAAATAAAGCACACTCCAAGCTATTTTTTCAAGGGCATATTGACTATTTATAGGTCACTAAGTAGTGGAATTGACTAGATTTTCCGTAAGAAATAAAATAAGCGCATCTATATTTGATTTTGACTAAGAACAATAGCTTTAAATCATCCACCGAGCGCACCGTTCCCAAGTCACTGGAGGTAGCATTGTGGTTTCTAGGTCGAACCTCTTAGCATCATTAATTATAGTAACTGTCGTATTTGCAGGTGTTGGTTCATTTCTATTCATAACAACACAGTACGAACCACCGCGTGTAGCAGTTGTAATGATGGAGCCTGGTCTTGGCGATAGGGCTTTCGCAGATCAAACCTATGTGGGTCTTGAACTTCTAGGTGGAGACATGGTTGTATCCTATAGACTCTATGAGTTAGGTAATGATTTGACAACAAATGAAGCAGCAGACGCGATTGTAGATATTGCAGATAGTATAGGTTACGAGGTTATTTGTGCAGTCGGTAAACGCCTTACTGATGCGGTAAATATCGCAGCAGATGAAAGACCAAATCAGAATTTTGCATTGGTCGGCGGAATTTCGATCAAAGACAACGTTGTTGGTTCCATTTTTACTGCAGAGGAAGCCGCATTTCTCGCAGGTGTTGTTGCGGGATTAGTTTCAAGTCCCCTCAATACTGCAAATCAAGAGAATAATAACACAGGTTATATCGCAATCATGGGATCAAGAGCTGATGACTATACTGTTCAGGCAATGATCTACGGATTCATTCAGGGTGTGGAGTATGCTAATACAACATTGCTTGCTGCATATCCGAAAGTGCATATCATCAACCAAGATAATCCATACTTTCTGGGATCATATAATGACACACAAGCAGCATATGAAAAAGCGTTAGAATGGTACATGGATGATGAAGTGACTACAATATTCGCACCTGTTCGAGCAAGTATTGTCGGTATCAGACAAGCTATGGATGAGGCCAATGTGACATTGAACAATCCAAATCTCATGCCCAATAATGAAACAAGGAATCCCCTTGCTATTGGAGCAGATGCCAACCAAGATTATTTTGGTAATCCTAATCCAGATATCCTTTCAAGTGGTGAATGGGGATCATGGATTACTACAAGTGTTGTCTTACGAACAGATCTTGCCATCTATGATGCTGTGAACAAAACACTATGGGGCGAGTTCCAAGGGGGAATAAATACAGAATATAATTACTATAATGGTGGAGTGAATATTACAACCTTCGAGTTCAGTTCAACGTACATCTACGGTCCATATCTGGTGTGGATTAAGAATACCGTTACTTCTCTGAATTTTGGAAACCTGACAGTTAACCATTGGGTTCCATGAGAATCCTATTTCCTTGGGGGTGTAAAAGCCCCCCATTCTGTTTTTTGGTGTGAGAGATTTTGATCGATAAATCGTTTGCTGATTTTCTCATAATGATGGATGCGTTGAAAGATATTCCTAGAACTGGCTGGGTGATTGCAGGGTTGACCTATCACAGAGGAGAATCTGTTGCAGAACATAGTTGGGGAACAGGAAACATTGCTCTGTTAATTGGTACATATTATCAGAAAACTCACAGCGATTTAGATTTGCAGAAAATACTCTCAATGTCAATCATCCATGATTATCCGGAGGTCAGAATCTCTGACATCCCTAAAACCACGGTGACAGTAGGAAGTCTGGATTTTGCGAGAGTAAAACATGAAGCTGAAACCAAAGCTCTTACAAATATCTTCAACTTGTTGAGTAAAGCTGGTACTCTAGAAGAGATATGGAATGAGTATGAGGAGAGTAAGACATTGGAAGCAAGGATTGTACGAGCTGCATATATCTTAGATATGATAGTCCATGCTGTTCGTCTTGAAGAATCTGGAGCGTCTCCAAGTTTGTTGAACCATTTCTTTGAAAATTCAGAGGAGAGATTGGAACATCTTCAGATACCCATAGCCATGAAAATATTTGGTGATCTGTCAGATAAACATAAAGTGCATATGAATTCCAAATAATACAAGAGAAGCACTCAATGTGATACACAGTTTAAAGAAGTGCAGCCAACATTTAATAATGCGCAACACATCACGAATCTAGAACTGGTTCGCCGCAGGAAGGAAATAGATTGTTCAGCCCTGAATTCGAGCAGCTGCAGGCTAAGGTCAAGCTTATTATCGAAGAAGCCACAGAATTAGCAGCAGGAATCAAGGCATGGATACTTCTTTCGAAGGAGGGCTTACCCATTGCATCTGCCATGGCGGAGGGACTTGAGGAAGCAGAAATTGCAGCTATGTCAGCTTCTATCCTCGGAGTTGCAGACTTAGCCGCTGAGAGAATGGACCAAGGCATTCTAGAAGAGGTACTTCTCACAAACGAGAAAGGACTCGTAATAATGAAGAGCGCAGGAGAAAAAGCCATTCTTGTTCTGGCAGCTTCTAAGAAACTTAAACCAGGCATGCTGATATATGCGGCAAAGACAGCCTGTGATAATATCGCACCACTATTATAAAAACTGGATATTACTAATTAACCAGAGGACGCATTGCCTAGCAAGTCGTGCATTATAGTCAGATGAATATAATCCATACATACCTGCATTATCGATAAAATAATTGCTCCCTGTCACAAGAAATCGGTTTCCTATCGCGCCTTCAAGACCTACAAGAACAGTCTTGTTGAACACAGTTCCCTCTATCTCATCCAATGTCCATGCTATGCAGTATGAATCACCTGAATAATTCAGTGAACATCCGATGTAATCGAAGGTAGATACACCTGCAGCAATTGGATGATTAGCAAGTCCTGTAATTATTTTTGTAGTAGGTTTTCCATCGATGGTAATTTGAACTCCAGGAATTCTATCAAAGTTCATGCTCACATTAAACCATGATATCAAGTTGTTTACACTCGCGATTTCGATTGTGCGATTGTCAAGTGCAACTACCATTATATTTCCGCCTATCTGCCAATAATTCCTGTAAGCATCAATTTCATCCGGACTATACGGATAGGATTTGTTTTTTCCACGCCCATAAAGATCATAATCACGAGCACAAGGATCTAAAATTAAGACTGCATCATATTGTCGCAGTCGATTCAAGGTTATATCTGCAGGTAGACGAAATTCTTCAACAGCTATGTTCATCTGAGTCAGTTCTTCATAAAATCTCTTGAATTGGCCGTAGATTGAGTCCAACCACCAGGGTGAATGGCTAATGTCAAGGGCGATTCGCGCTATCGATACTTGGACATCAAACTCTAATTGCACACGGGTGAAAAGATAGTCTTCAGCAATGAGCGTTATCAAAGAACGCATCCCGATTCTCTCTGTATCGGATACAACACGAATGTTGATATCGAAGGACCCAACCTGATTGATTTCGATGAATTGTGGACCACGGACCCATGGAGATGCAGAACCATCAATAATCAAGGAGATGGATGAATTCGAACTCATAAAAACTGACACTTCTATGGTTGCAGTAGAGTTGACAAACCATCTCTCAAAACTATAAGGTGCGCTCTGAGGAAATGCAAAGATAACTAGCGGAAGATGATCATGTTTTGGAACATTCTCAAGATATTGAAGTGCAGCTTCTTGATCAATCAGTCCAGCTCCAACCTCCCATGATTCTGCATCCAAGTGTCGCGCACTAGCCATGAGGAGAGCTTTTATCATCCCAGGAGTCCAGTGCCACCCAGCCTCTGTACAACGAACTACAATGTTTGCTGCTGCTGCTGCAACATGTGGTGCAGCAAATGATGTACCAAGATGGGAAACACTACCACCATTTGATACATACCAACCGGGAGCTGAAAGGTCAGGTTTTACAGTCCTATTTCGAAGAGGACCATTCGCTGAGAAAGAAAACGGAGAACCAAATTCATTTACTGCTGCCACAGCAATGACCTCAGGATAAACCGCTGGAGATTCAATTGATGTTCCCGTGAGTCGTGGTTCTTTGTCATTACCCGCAGCAGCAACAATGGATACACCATTTGAAAACGCCCATCTAACTGCATCCTCTAAAATGTCCAGATTAGTTGGAGCGCCTCCGAGACTTAGATTAATAACATTACAATGAGCTTCCTCGACTGCCCAATATATTGCACTCGTAATTCCTGATATGGTCGCAAGGTTGTCTTCATTGACAACCTTAGCATTTACAAACGCTACATTAGGCGCATTATCTGCAATAATCTGAGCAACTACTGTTCCGTGTCTATTCCCCAAGGGATGACTATCTGTTGTTGATGTATCATTTGCCCTGTAACCATATTCTTCGTGAATGAAACTTTTTTCTGCTACCATTCGGGATGAGATAAGGGGATCATAATCAATTCCAGAATCTATTACGGCAACTCTAGCAGAGAGTTCAGCTGGATCTAATGCCTTAGGCCATACCACAGCAATCACAGAGGTTGATATCACAAGTACAGTGATTACCAGTATTGCAGCACCCCTGCGAGGTATATCATCAAAATCCTCAGACATTATCCAAACAGCTCAGACCTCATTATTGACAGGGGTGAATGATACATTCCAATACATAAAGAGTATTCCAAACAAGCAAGTGTTTTCCTTTCTCATATCCAAAGCCTTATCTCGGGTCCAAAGACCATCTAACGGAGGTCATCTAGATTGGTGATGGACGACTCTGATCTCGAATTCATTGAGAAAGATACAATTGACATTTTCGATCCGATTGTTATTGAAAGGGATGTCAGTATAGGGTCTCTTCTCGCAACCACAGTTGGTGGTTTTGGGATGATGATTCTAGTTGCCGTATTCTTGATGTTTCCCATAATAGCAGCCGGACTGATATTATTAGATCCAATCACACTTGAATTGGAGATAACCTCTTTAGCTATGTTGGTTCTCTCAATTGCAGAGATTGGGTTCATTATTCCACCTATCTACTATATCAGGAAAAGAAATCAGGATCAAGAGTCACTAGGTATTAAGAACTTCTCAAATCCTCTAGAGATTGGTTTCGGTCTCCTCATTGGGATTTTAATGCTAATCGCCAATATCATAGTTACATATTTTCTATTTGAATGGTCTGGAGCCACAACAACTGCAGAGGACCAAATGTTCGCAAACATGAACATCATTGAGGTGATCCTATGGGTTGTTGTCATGTTTACAATCGTTGGATTTAGCGAAGAACTTCTTTTTAGAGGGTTCTTACAAAAAAGATTGGAGATTTACTTCAAGGCAGATTACACTCAATACAAGTTTATAGCTCTCGTCGTTACAAGTTTCATTTTTGCACTAATGCACCTTGATCTAATCGGGCTTCCGACTCGATTCATGTTGGGAATGTTTCTTGGTTATTTAGCTCAAGAAAGGAATTATTCAATTATGGGACCTACTGTAGCGCATGGTTTCAATAACGCCGCTGTGGTTGTACTGGCATTTCTTGGAGCATAACAAGTAAAGAAGAAAAAGGGGAGAGGAGAATCCCTCTCCTTCAAAATATTGTAATTAAGTTTCATACTTGAAAGCTACTTTTACATTCGCTCTATAAGCAACGAGTTTGTTGTCTTTAACCTTCGCTGTGAAATGATCTACATCGATTCCAACAATGCCACGAAGTGTCTTGGAAGCAACCTCAAGAGCATTCTGAGTAGCTTCTTCCCATGAGTTGGGACTCTCACCAATTAATTCGATTACTTTGACTACACTCATTTCTAAAATCTCCATGTGAGTAGATTAAACAATGGTGCTTATTGTTTAAGGGTCTTGCCCCACAACTAAGCTATGCAAGAGTTTGACGTCTCATAAAGATAATATAAGCAAGAACAACCATTGCTACGGAAAAAATTCCGATGTTGATTATGTCGTTCGTAAAATCCCAAATGGAAATTCCCTTGAATGCTGTATCAATAATCATAACTCTACCAAGATTGAGTGGGTAGTATTCATCCACAATTCCGACATCCATGAATCCAGTTCCAACAATAAATGAAGAAAAGAGTAGGAAAAGAAATGATTGATTCGCTTGTAATCTTGTTTTACAGAGCGTAGAAATGAAGACACCAAAGGCAGATCCTGAAAATGACATTAAAGCACAAATGATGTTAAGTGTTAAATAATCAGTATTCGGAACAATGCCGAAAAGACCCAACCAAAGAACGAGCAGAAATTGTGATTGAATCATCCCCACAACAAAATAAGCGAAAGTCTTTGCCAAAATGGCCTCTATTTTTGTGGCTGGTGTAAGTAGCATTCGATTAAGAGGAATATCTCCGACTATTGCTTGAGCTGCAGTGGCAGCCGTTGCAATAAAAACAGCAAAAACTAACATGAATACTCCAAATGTGGCAGCCATATAATCGCCAACAGGTTTCCACTCCTGCACTTCATCTAAACGAACCTCACCCTTCACCCAACCATGATCCGCTCGAAAATCAACAACAACTCTATTGAAGGCAGAAAATACAGTAGCCTGAGTGTCAAAATTGGTACTGCTGATATGTACTGAAACAATGGAGGGAATGTCCCCAGTGATATTTCCTTCAAAACCATATGGGATAACCGCGTATGCATCGACCTGATCATAATACAACGCATTTAGAGCATCTTCATCTGTATCATACAATATGACAATAATATCAGGACTGGTCTGAAGGTATATTGTAAAATT
>Ga0315553_10002321_pt1 | contig 15298 bp, 17 predicted proteins | sample SalMarSW160140MG_FD_203099 | JGI IMG/M metagenome (GOLD analysis project Ga0315553, IMG submission 203099) | Salt marsh sediment microbial communities from the Plum Island Ecosystem LTER, Massachusetts, United States - Salt Marsh Sediment SW1601-40 ... | reverse complement strand
CGGGTGAGAGGGTGACGCCGACCGGCGCGGCGATCCTCAAGCACATCGTGAGCGACGCTCTTCCGGACGAGAGCGGGCGGCTGAAGGGCTCAGGCATCGGCGCGGGGACGCGCGAGCTGCCGGGGATGCCGAACATCCTGCGCGCGCTCGTCTTCGAAGAGGCGCGGCTTCCGGCCGGCGATCGCGTCACGGTGATCGCCTTCGAGGTCGACGACATGACCGGCGAGGAGATCGGCGTCGCGTCCGACCGGCTGCGGGCGGTACCCGGTGTGCTCGATCTTTCCATCGCCCAGCGCTTCGGCAAGAAGGGGCGGCCGATGCAGTCGTTTCAGCTCATCGTTGCGGCCGATGCCACAGATGCCGTCATCCGCCGCTGCTTCGTCGAGACGTCGACGATCGGCCTTCGCATTGCGGAGACGCGGCGCGTTGTGCTGCCGCGGGACACGGCAACGCTCGACGGGATCGGCGTCAAATCGGTGTTCCGCGACGGATTGGGACAGACCGCAAAAGCCGAGAGCGACGACCTTCGCCAGGATTCTCTGGCGAAGCGGCGATCCACGAAGCGGAAAGTCGAAAGCGAGAGCCGGTGAGCGCGGAAGCGTTGAGCGCCGTCCTCGACGGCTACGATGCGCTCGCCATCGCGGTCAGCGGCGGCGTCGACAGCATGACGCTCGCGACCTTCGCGCATCGGCGCTCGCCCGGATCGCACACGATGATCCATGCCGTATCGCCCGCGGTTCCAAGATCCGCGACGCGCCGCGTCGAGTCGCTTGCCGAGGCGGAGGGCTGGCGATTGACCGTCACCGGCGCCGGTGAGTTCGCAGACCGACGCTATCGCGACAACCCCGCCGACCGCTGCTATTTCTGCAAGACGAACCTCTACGAGCGCATCCGCGCTCTTGCGTCATGCCGCATCGCCTCAGGAGCGAATCTCGACGATCTCGGCGACTACCGTCCCGGCCTCAAGGCAGCGGAGGAGCGCCGCGTCGTGCATCCGTTCGTCGAAGCGCGGATGACGAAGAGCGACGTTCGCGGACTCGCGCGTTCGCTGGGGCTTGCCGACATCGCCGAGCTTCCTGCGCAGCCCTGCCTCGCAAGCCGTGTCGAGACCGGCATTGCCATCGACGCCGACGATCTCGCTTTCGTCGAAAGGGTCGAGGCGCAACTCGCCGCGCTGGCGCCGACGGGCGCGACGCTGCGCTGCCGCATCACGCATGAGGGCGTCGCGATTGAGATCGGCGAGGAGGTGGCGGACAGGCGCGATGCGTTCGCCGATATCGTGTCTCAGCTGTGCCGCAGCGAGGGGCGATCCTTCGTCGACGTTCGCCCTTATCGGCGCGGCGCGATGTTCGTGCGGGCCTGACACATGGACGTGCGCATGGACTGGGATCGACAGGCGCGCACCGGCGTCGCGGAGGGCGTGCTGTGCAGCGGCAAGAGTGCGGCGCAAATCGAAGCGATCGTCGCCGAGGCGCGCGCCAAGGGCTCACGGCTGCTCTTGACGCGCCTTGCGCCCGACGCCTTCGCCGCGCTCGCTTCGAAGACGCGCAAGGCGCTCGATCACGATCCCGTCTCGCGGACGGCCGTGCTCGGAGGACCTATGCCGCTCGCGGAGAGCGGCATAGGCATCGTCGCCGCCGGCACGTCGGACGCGCCGGTCGCACGCGAAGCGGAGCGCACGCTCGCTTTCGCCGGCCACGCATCGACGATGATCACGGATGTCGGCGTCGCCGGGCTCTGGCGTCTCATGGAGCGGCAGGACGAGCTCAAGCGCTTCCGTATCGTCATTGCCGTCGCCGGCATGGAGGGCGCGCTCTTCAGTGTCCTCGCCGGGCTGGTGCCGGCGCCGGTGATCGCCGTGCCGACATCCGTCGGCTACGGCGTGGCCGCCGGCGGAACGGTCGCGCTCAACGCGGCGCTTGCGAGCTGCGCGCCGGGGATCACGGTGGTCAACATCGACAACGGCTTCGGAGCGGCGACGGCCGCGATCAAGATGCTCGCGATCGGATCGCGCGAGTGAGCTTGCGGCCTAGACGCTCGTGCCGCCGCGGTTCCAGCCGCGGCCGCGGTCGCCGAAGGCATCCCATCCCGTCTTGGTGACGGCGACGGTGTCCTCCAGCTTGATGTAGCCGCGACGATGCGGAAGCGTCGTCTCGATGGAGAGCACCATGCCGGCTTCAAGCGGCAGCTTCGCATGGTCGGCCGGATAGGGCACCGGCGCCTCGGTCGAGAGCCGCGGCGCCTCATGGGTGATCAGACCCATGCCGTGCGCAACGAATTCGAGGACGTTGTTATGCTTCGAGCGCCGGAGCGGCTCTTCGACCGCCGCATAGATATCACTGCCCAGCGCGCCTTCCTTGATGGGCGTGCGCGCGGCCTGTTGGATCGCGTCGACTTCGGCAAGCAGCTCTTCGAGCTCCGCATCAGGCTCGCCGTGGATGCCCATGCGGCAGAGGTCACCGACATAACCCTTGTAGCTGCCGCCTGAATCGAGGGAGAGCACGTCGCCTTCGCCCCAGACCATCTTGTCGGAGGGCGCGCGGTTGTGGCTCGTGCCGGCGGTGATGAGGCAGTAGTCGAACTCAAGGCCGCGCAGCACTTCCTGGCAGCGCAGCGCTTCGGCGAGCTCGCGGGTCGATGCGCCCGCCCCATGCTCGGCGATGACCGTCATCATGGAGTCGACGACCCTGTCGGAGGCGGCACGGAGGTATTCCAGCTCCTTCGGCGACTTGACCGCGCGGAAGCGCTCGAGCGGAACAAGCGCGTCGACGATCTCGGCGCGCGGCAGCTCCTTGCGCAGTACGTCGGCGGCATCGACGCCGAGGAAGGCCGGCTCGATGCCGATGCGACCGGATGCAAGGCCAAGGCGCTTCAGATGATCGACGGCCGTCTGCATCGCGCTGTGTCCGTACCAGCTTGGAACGAAGTCCGGGGCCCAGAGCGCTCCGAGATCCCTCTCGAAGTGCTCCATGTAGTTGCCGGTATAGAGCGTCTTGTCGACGTTGCCGCGCTGGTAGACGAGCAGCGGCACATAGCGCCCGACGCCGGCGGCATCGGCGTGGTTGAAGAAGAAGAAGCGGTAGCCGCCGAGGATGTACTGGATGTTGTGCTTGGAGGAGACGATCAACGCGTCGATTCCCGCGCGATCCAAGATGGCGTCGAGACGCTCGGTGTCGAAGGGGATTGGGGGCGCTGCGTCAGGGCTCGTCTTTGTGCGCTTCGCCTCTTTCGTCTCGCTCATGATCGTCTCCCCGCGCTTCGCCGGCCATCGGAGGGGCCTTGGCGCCAGCATAGCATTCCGGCGGCGCGGTGGGGCAACCGCGCATTGTCGCGGACCGGATCATGCCTGGGGCGATCCAGAGCGGCCCGACCGTGCCGCCTCGGGGTATCCGTCAGCTAGGGCTCTCCGCGGAAAGATGGCGCATCAGCGCCTGTGCGGCGGCGCCGATGTGGCGGTCGCGGTGCCTGAGCAGCATGAAGTCGCGCGGCGGCAGATCGATCGGAATCGCCTTCAGCCTGCTGTCCGCGATCGCCGAAGCGACGACGTGCTCGGAGATGATCGTGGCGCCGGCCCCGGCTTCGACCGCTTCGCGCACCGCCTCGTTGCCGGGGAGGACGAGGAAAACCGGAAGATCGCTGAGGGTCAGCCCGTCCTTGGCGGCGAGATCCTCAAGTCCGGCACGCGTCCCCGACCCCGCCTCACGCACGACCCAGGAGACGGAGCGGAGGTCGAGATGCCCGGGTGAAATCTCCTTGGGGAATGGCCTGTCGCTCGCCACGACGAGGACGAGGCGGTCGTGGTCGACCTGCCGACGGAGCAACGCGTCGCTTTCCGTCCGCCCCTCGACCAGACCGAGGTCGCATCGCCCTTCGAGGACCGCCTCCTCGACCTGGCGCGTGTTGCCGATCTGAACGTCGAGCCGAACGCGCGGATTGTCGGTGTGATAGGCGGTCAGCCGGCGCGGCAGCCAGTAGTTCGCGATGGTCTGGCTGGCGGCGATGGCGACCGATCCCGTCGTCGGGTCGGCCACGTCGTCGAGCACGGCGCGCGCTGCATTCATCTGCTCCAGGACGGCGCGCGCCTCGGGAAGGAAGCGGCGGCCGATGTCGGTCAGCTCGATGCCGCGTCCGATCCGGTCGAAGAGCTTCGCGCCATGGCGGCGCTCGAGCGCGGCGATCGCGGCCGAGGCCGCCGATTGGGTCATGCCGAGCGCGGCGGCGGCTTTGGTTACGTGCCGTCGCTCGGCCACGGCGACGAAAATGCGGAGCTGATCGAGCGTCACCCTTTATTCATCGTCCACATCGATTGATTTGACAATAACAATTCGTTGGATCGATGGAACGAAATAGGGCAAGTTGCCGTGGGGCATGGGGTTTTCGCAATGAATCGAATGGTTTTGTCGCACGGAGCCGAGGGGCATCTCGGCCGGCTTTTTCGTGCGATTGCAAGGACAGCGGGGCGGCTGATGCCTTCCACCGGAAGCAGCTACCGGCCGGAGCGCCACTACATGCGCGGTGCCGGCCCCAAGTCGCGACGCGTTGCGCCGGGCGACGAGGGTACGCCGAAGGCCACATGAAGCCGAAAATTCCGGTCGGGGCGAACACCGCTCCGACGCAGCGGCCGCTTGCCGACACGCGGGCTCCGGCGGAAGGCGACGGCGTCGACACCTCGCCGCTCGTGTCGGACGAGGTCCGTCAGACCACCTGCTACATGTGCGCCTGCCGCTGCGGCATCGACGTGCACATCGCCGACGGCAAGGTCCGCTACATCCAGGGCAACAAGCGCCATCCGGTCAATCGCGGCGTGATCTGCGGCAAGGGCAGCGCCGGGATCATGCAGCACTACAGCCCGGCGCGCCTCAGGAAGCCTCTGCTTCGCGTCGGCGAGCGGGGCGCCGGCGACTTCCGCGAGATCGAATGGGAAGAGGCGCTTTCGATCGCGACCGAGCGGCTCGCGCGCATCCGCGCCACCGATCCGAAGCGCCTCGCCTTCTTCACAGGCCGCGATCAATCGCAGTCGCTGACGGGGTGGTGGGCGCAGCAATTCGGCACGCCGAACTTCGCAGCACACGGCGGCTTCTGCTCCGTCAACATGGCGGCGGCCGGGCTCTACACGATCGGCGGCTCGTTCTGGGAGTTCGGCGAGCCGGACTGGGACCTGGCGAAATACTTCATGCTCTTCGGCGTCGCCGAGGACCACGATTCCAATCCGATCAAGATCGGGCTCGGCAAGCTCAAGGCGCGGGGCGCCAAGATCGTCGCGATCAATCCGGCCCGCTCGGGCTACGGCGCCATCGCCGACGAGTGGATCGGCGTTCGTCCGGGCACGGACGGGCTTTTCATCCTCGCGCTCGTGCATGAGCTCTTGAAGGCTGGAAAGGTCGATCTCGACTATCTCGTCCGCTATACCAACGCGCATGTCCTGGTGATCGAGGAGCCGGGCGCCCCCGACGACGGTCTTTTCCTGCGCGACGGCGAAGGCCGACTGCTCGCCTGGGACAAAGGCGCCGGACGCGCCGCCGATGCCCTTGCCGCGGGGCTCAATCCGGCGCTGAGCGGGCGCGTCGTCGCGAACGGGCGCAAATGCGTCCCCGTCTTCCACCTCCTGGCCGAGCGCTATCTCGGCGATGCCTATTCACCGGAGGCGGTTGCCGAGACGTGCGGCATCCCAGTCTCGACCATCCGGCGCATCGCTGCGGAGCTCGCCCATGTCGCTTTCGAGGAGGCGATCGAGCTGCCCGTCGCCTGGACGGACTGGGCGGGGCGCCGGCACGAGACGATGCGCGGGCGGCCGATCGCCATGCACGCGATGCGCGGCATCTCCGCCCACTCGAACGGCTTCCACACTTGTCGTTCTCTCCACCTCCTGCAGGTACTGCTCGGCACGGTCGACGTGCCGGGCGGCTTCCGCTTCAAGCCACCGTTCCCGAAGCCGATCCCGCCCGGCAACAAGCCGGCCGGAAAGGACGGCGGCAAGGCGAACACGCCGCTTTCCTGTTCGCCGCTCGGCTTCGTCACCGCGCCTGAGGATCTCCTGATCGACGCTGCCGACGCGCCGATCCGCATCGACAAGGCCTATTCCTGGGAAGCGCCGCTCGCGGCGCACGGGATGATGCACATGGTGATCGCCAATGCCTGGCGCGGCGATCCCTACACCATCGACACGCTCTTCATGTACATGGCCAACATGGCGTGGAACTCGTCGATGAATACCGCGGGCACCATCGCCATGCTCACCGACAAGCATGAGACGGGGGAAAGGAAGGGCGAGTACAAGATCCCCTTCATTATCTACTCCGACGCCTATTTTTCCGAGACGGTCGCCTACGCCGATCTCGTGCTTCCCGACACGACCTATCTCGAGCGCCACGACTGCATCAGCCTGCTCGACCGGCCGATCGGCGACGCCGACGGGCCGGGCGACGCGATCCGCCATCCCGTGGTCGAGCGCGATCGAGACGTGCGGCCCTTCCAGTCGGTGCTTCTCGATCTTGGGAGCCGGCTAAAGCTTCCCGGCATGGTCGACGAGGCAGGCCAGCCGATATATCGCGATTATGCCGACTACATCGTCAGCCACGAGCGCTCGCCGGGCATCGGTCCGCTCGCCGGCTTTCGCGGCGAGGACGGCAAGGCGTTCGGGCGCAGCGCGCCCAATCCGAAGCAGCTCGAACGTTACATCGCGAATGGCGGCTTCTGGCGCCACGAGCTCGACGACGATCAGCGCTATTACAAGATGGCGAACCGCGCCTACCTCGATTTCGCCGTCGAGATGGGCTTCCTGGCGAAGCCGGAGCCCATCGTCTTTCAGCTCTATTCGGAGCCGCTGCAACGCTTCCGTCTCGCGGCGCGCGGGCATGGCGCCGTGCAGCCGCCGAAGAGCGAAGCGAAGAGGATCGAGACCTATTTTGACCCCCTGCCGTTCTGGTACGCGCCGTTCGAGGAGGCGCTCATCGACGCGAGTGCGTTCGATCTTCATGCGCTGACGCAGCGCCCCATGCACATGTACCATTCGTGGGGCTCGCAGAACGCCTGGCTTCGGCAAATCACCAGCCAGAATCGGCTCTTCATGCATCGTGAGACGGCGGCGCGGCTCGGGCTTCAAGACGACGACTGGGCGTGGATCGAAAGCCCGACGGGCCGTGTGAAGGGGCAAGTGCGGCTCGTCGACGGCGTCAACCCGCAGACGGTGTGGACCTGGAACGCCATCGGCAAGCGGCGCGGCGCCTGGATGCTGAAGGACGACGCGCGCGAGTCGGGAAAGGGCTTCCTTCTGAACCACGCGATCAGCGAATTCCTGCCGCCGGATGCGAGCGGCCGCCGGTACTCCAACTCTGATCCGGTGACGGGGCAGGCGGCTTGGTTCGATCTTCGCGTGCGCGTGACGAAGTGCGCAGCGGCCGAGACCGGCTTCACCGAGCCGCAATTCCCGACCCTGCGGCCGCCGCCTCACATGCCGCCGGCGCCGGCGGTCTCCACGTTCGGCGAAAGCTTTCGCCGCTGGCGCGAGGCGCGCGGATGACGAGCCTGCCTCAGGAGACCGAGAGGAAGCTCGGTCTCGTCATCGATCTCGATTCCTGCGTCGGCTGCCAGGCTTGCGTGACGAGCTGCAAGGAGTGGAACACCGGCGGGCACATGGCGCCTTTGACCGACGTGAAGCCCTATGGCGGCGGCGTCGACGGCGTCTGGTTCAACCGGGTCCACACCTATGAGCATGTCGGGGGTGAGCGGGCGGACAACGGCGGAAGCCGCACGGTGCATTTCCCGCGCTCGTGCCTGCACTGCGAGAACGCCGCCTGCGTGACGGTCTGCCCGACCGGCGCCTCCTACAAGCGCAGCTCCGACGGGATCGTGCTCGTCGACGAGGACAGATGCATCGGCTGCGAGCTCTGTTCCTGGGCCTGCCCCTACGGCGCGCGCGAGTTCGACACGCAAGTCGGCGTCATGAAGAAGTGCACGCTGTGCATCGACCGCATCTACAACGACAATCTCGATGAAGCCGACCGCGTGCCGGCTTGCGTCGCCGCCTGCCCGACGAGCGCGCGGCATTTCGGCGATCTCGGCGATCCGGCGTCACCGGTATCGCAGCTCGTTGCCGAGCGCGACGGCGTCGACCTCATGCCGGAGATGGGCTACCGCCCGACCAACAAGTACCTTCCGCCGCGCGCCCGTAATGTGGAGGCCGAGATGCCGATGCTTGAGCCGGTCGCAGCGAGCGGCTTCCTCGGCTGGGTCGACAAGGTGCTGTCGCGATAAGATGCATCCCGCGCTCTCCGTCATCTTCTTTACCACCGCGACCGGTGCCGGCTACGGGCTGCTTGCGCTGCTCGGCGTCGCGACCGCCTTCGGCGCGATTGCGCCGGAGCGCGGGCTGGGTTTCGTGGGGCTCGGGTTGGCGCTGGCGCTGATTACCGCGGGGCTCTTATCCTCGACGCTGCATCTCGGGCATCCGGAGCGCGCGTGGCGCGCCCTCTCGCAATGGCGCTCGTCATGGCTCTCGCGTGAAGGCGTGATGAGCGTGCTCACTTACATTCCGGCGGCGATCTTCGGTATCGGCTGGGTGTTCCTCGGACGCATCGACGGATTCGTCGCGGCGGCGGGGGTCGCCGCAGCGCTTGGTGCTGCCGTGACCGTCTTCACCACCGGCATGATCTACGCGTCTTTGAAGCCGATCGCGCAGTGGCACAGCCGCTTCACCGTGCCGGGCTATCTGATCTTCGCGCTAATGACCGGTGCGGTGCTCTTGAACGCGCTGCTGCGCCTCTTCGGCGAGGCTGCTCAGGCGGCCGGCATCGTCGCGGCGCTGGCCATTGCCGTGGGCTGGGGATGGAAGATCGCGACGTGGCGCTACAACGACGCGCTTTCGTCCGAGACGACGCTGAACAGCGCGACCGGGCTCAGCGGCGGCGAGATCCGCTCCATCGAGTGGCCGCACACGGAGGAGAACTACGTACTGAAGGAGATGGGCTACCGGATCGCGCGCAAGCATGCGGCGAAGCTCCGCCTCTTCGTGCACATCTTCGCCTTCGCCCTGCCGATCGTGGCGACGCTCATCGCGCTGGCAACCGGCGGCGTGATTGGCACTTTTGCGGCGATCGTTGCAGTTCTGGCGCAGGCCCCGGGCATGCTCATCGAGCGCTGGCTCTTTTTCGCCGAGGCAAAGCACGCCGTGACGCTCTATTACGGGCGCTAGTCGGGCGTCTCGCAAAGCCGGATAAAGTGCGCATGCTCTTTGGCGAGGTCCCGGCGGATCAGCGGAACGAGCAACGGCAATAAGAATCTCATCAAGCCTTTGCCTTTGGCATTAAACCTGCCGGTCATCGTTGTTTCGCCGTTAGCCTCGGTCAGCACGTAGTCAATATCTATGTCCATCTTGGCGTCGTGAACGACAAACGACAGCTCTTCGGGCCGGTTGTGGGCGGTGATCTTCGCGTCATGTTGTCCACGCTTGTCCACGATCGTGAACTGCGTGCCTACGCTGATCGGTTCGCCAGACTTCAGCTCAACCTTGGAGACCCCACTGTTCCACCGGGTCTCGTTCCGCGCGTCCGCCATAAGTTCGAAGGCTTTCGCTGCCGGGCATTTGATGTGCATGACTTCGGTTATCATGTCGCCCATGCAGACACCGTAGAAGCGGGGTAGCCGCTCGGTCAACGATGGTGTCGCAATCGCGACGTCACGCATTGGATGCCCGGATCAAGTCCGGGCATGACGACGTTGAGGGGCGCGGCCGTCCTCGGGCCTGACGCGTCGCTTAGAACCGCGTTTCCGCCGCGCGATCTTTGAGCTTCTCGCTGAAGGCGAGCAGGAAGGCGAGATTCTGCTGCGTCTCGGGCTTGGAGAGCATCGAGATCATCGCCATCAGACCGCCGCGCGGTGCGGCCTTCTTCGCTTCGCCGGCCGCCTCGTCGAGAGCGAGCCGCGTGTTCTCGGCAAGCTCGCCCATCGCCTCGTTGCCGACCGTGTTGATCATCTGCTCGAAGAACACGAAGAGGCGTTCGACCATGTTGTCGGTCAGAGCGCTCTTGGCGCCGTGGAGCAGCATCAGCACGTCGCAGGCGGTGTCGAGCGCGCCGACCTTGTGCATCTCGGTCAGCCGATCGAGCAGGGAATGCACCGCCTCGCGCGTGCCCGGATCGTTCATGCGGTCGAGCAGTTCAAGCCCGTTGGCGCCCATCACGGTGAGGCGCTCGACCATGGAATCGGTCAGTGCATCGCGCATCGCCAGCGTCAGGCGCTCCATCTCGTCGGGCGGCTGATTGGAAAGCATCGCTTCGTTCATCGCCTTATCCTCACAACAGGCCGCGGGCAGAGAGCCAATAGAGGCGGTTGTAGGCGAGCTTGAACCAGTGGATCATCTGCGACGGTGGGCCGGGGTTGGGCGGCGTCGTGTAGTTGAACCACACATAGGTGCCGGTCGACATGCCGGTCTCAACGAAGCAGAAGACCTTGCCGTCGTAGTCGCGCGCCCAGCGCTCCTCCTTCAGAAGCGACGAAAGGTTGTCGACGATCGTGTCGGCCTCGAAGTGTGCGGTCGAGCCGGCCTTCGAGATCGGGATGTTGGTGGTGTCGCCGACGATGAAGACGTTGTCGGAGCCTTCCTTCAAGAGCGTGTTCTTCACCGTCGGCACCCAGCCGCCGGCGCCGAGGTCGGAGTCCGTGATCACCTGCTGGCCGCTGTGCGGGGGGATGGTGACCAGGAGATCGTAGGGCAGGGTGACGCCTTCCTCGGAGGTGATGGTCTTTGCCTTCGGATCCACTTCCTTGGTGTTGAAGAAGGTCTCCGACTTGATGCCGTATTTCTCGAATTCCGGCACCGTCCAGTGCGCCACCGGCTCGAGCGCGTGCAGGCGGCCGACCGGGTAGGTGTAGGTGATCTCGCTCTTGTCCAGAACACCTTTGTCGCGAAGGTACTCGCGCAGCATGAAGGTGATCTCCAACGGCGCCACCGGGCATTTATGCGGCGCGTTGACGTTGACGACGATCTTGCCGCCTTCGAAGGCGGCAAGGGCGTCGCGCATCTTGCGCGCGCCCTCGAGGTCGTAGAACCAGTGCCCACCCTCGGTCATGCCGGGGATGTTGTCGGGGCGGATACGCGAGCCTGTCGCGATCACCAGGTAGTCGTAGCTGAACGTCTTGCCGGATTCGGTGGTGACGACGTTCTTCTCCACGTCGATGTTCTTCGCCGGATCGACGATGTAAGGCACGCGCCGGTCAAGCACCTTGCGCTGGTCGCGGAAAAGGTCCGCCTCGCGCATCTTGCCGAAGGGCACGTAGAGCAGCCCCGGCTGGTACATGTGCTTGTCGGTGGCGCCGATCATGGTGATGGCCACGCTGCCGGAGGAGATTTCTTCTCTCAGCTGCCGGCAGAGGCCGTTTGCGACGATAGTGCCGGCGAGCCCGCCGCCGACGATCAGAACCTTCTTTGCCATCTTCCTACCTCCCGTCTCGGTTTTGCTCTTCTTCTTGAGGCGGCCACCGCCGCCCTTCTCATTTCGCTTTGCGGACCACGATGCTCCAGACGCCGTTTTCCTCGTTCGAGCTCACCATCTCATGGCGCACCTTCGCCACCCACTCGGGGATGTCCTTGGCCGAGCCTTTGTCGGTGGAGAGCACTTCGATCTCGTCGCCGATCTCCACGAGCTTCAAGGCGGCGATTAGCTCCATCAGCGGGCCAGGACAGAACGCGCCGCGTGCGTCGATCTTGGTGCGTTCGCTCATCCTTGTCCTCACAACGTGACGAACTGGCCGTTCTCGGCGTCGGACAGGAACTTGGTGAGGCCGAGTGGTCCGTCGAAGAGACCGTCCTCGAGCGCGTCCATCTCCCAGCCTTGCACGTCGAGCGCCATCGAACACGCCCACATCTTGAGATCGCCGAGCTCCTTGCCCTGGCCGAAGAGGGTCACGGCGTCCGGGGCGCGTTTCTCCTTGAGCGCGCGGGAGAAGGCGCCGCCATGGTAGCGCTCGTCGGGGCCCCTGCCCTTGGCGAAGGCGAAGATCGCGTTCATCGAGACGAACACCTCGACCGGGCGCTCGGAGACCGCGCCCACGGAGGCCATCATCGCCGCCATCTGAATCTTCTCGTGCTCGCCGGAGCAAAGCAGGATGTAGAGGGGTGCCGATGCCATTCGCGGCCTCGTCTTACGACGTGCGCTTGATCAGGAAGCTGAAGACCTTGTCGTCCTCTTTCGATTCCATGAGCTCGTTGCCGGTCGTGCGGCAGAACGCCTCGAAATCCTTCACCGCGCCGGGATCCGTGGCGATCACCTGAAGCGTGCCGCCCATCGGCACATCCTTCAGCGCCTTCTTGGCCTTGAGGATGGGAAGCGGGCAGTTCAGCCCCTTGGCGTCGAGAACCTGGTCGGCCATGCAATTTTCCTCCGGAACGCGGATTCAGATGAACAGGTTGATGTCGCTGTTGGTGGCGGTCTCGATGTAGGTGGCGGCGCCGCCCAGCACCGGGCCCTCGATCATGTCGTCCATGGTGTATTCGAAGAGGTCCATGGTCATCTGGCAGGCGATCATCTCGACGTCGGCCTCCACCGCCATCTCACGCAGCTCTTCGATCGAGGCGACGCCCTTCTTCTTGATGAGGTTCTTCATCATCGCCGTTGCCGCGGCGTCGACGCCCGGCACGGCGGACATCAGGTTCGGCATGCCGATATGCATGCCGAACATCGGCATCTGCATCGCCGGGTTGCCGAGCGTGGTGACGTTCAGATCGAGCTTCTTCTTCAAAAGCGTCAGGCCGTAGAAAGTGAAGAACATCGAGACTTCCAGGCCCATCGCGGCGGCGGTCGTCGCCAGAATGAAGGGCGGGTAGGCCCAGTCGAGCGAGCCCTTGGTCACGATCATCGACAGCTTCTTGGTATTGCTCCCAGCATTGTCTGCCATGGCATCACCTCATCCTAGCTTGCGCGGCGGTCCATCATGCCGCCGCCGCTTCGCATCCGGCGAACTCATCGGCCGCCATCTTGGCTTCGTAAGGCTCGGCGACCGCCGTGCCGGGTGTGAGCGTTCCTTTCACGCCGTCCCAGTCGGCGGGCTTGACTTTGACCATCCAGCCCTCGCCGTAGGGATCGCCGCCGGCGATCTTCGGGTCGGCTTGAAGCGCGTCATTGACGGCAACAACCTCGGCGTCGAAGGCGATCTTGGCGGGGCCGACCCACTTGCCGGATTCGACTGTGGCGCAGGACTTGCCGGCGCCGACCGAGCGGCCGGCCTTCTTCGGCGTGAAGGCGACGAGCGGCCCGGCCATCGCGGCGGCGACCGTGGTCATGCCGAGCGTGACGGTGCCGTCGCTATTTTCGCGGTACCAGATGTTGTTCTCCACGTCGTAGAGAAGGTCGTCGGGAAGATTGCATCCGCGCACTTGCGGCATCGTGTTCCTCTTCAGATCGTTCGGGCGGCGTGAGCCGCTTCGTGTTGGCGAAAGGCGCGCGAGGAGCAGCAGAACTCGCCGAGTCCGGCGGTCTCCAGCTTGCCGTCGATGAAAAGCACGAGATGCCGCGCTACCATCGCGCCGAGGCGGAGCCGCCTGGCGACGTCGGCCCCGTCTTTCGCGGAGGCGACGCAATTGCGATGATAGACCAGCTCGCGACAGGTCTCGCGGCAGGCGTTGAAGCTCGGCTCGCCGCGGGCTCCCTGGCGGTGAAGCGCCAAGAGACGAAAGCCCTCGGTGCGCGCGTCGGTCGGCGTCTCGCCGCGGGAGCGGACCCAGCTTTCGAGCGCCGTCTCGCCGATCGTGAGCAGCTCCTCGGCAAGAGGCTCGCCTGCGGAGACGAGCGCGGCATCGGGCATCGCGATCATCGCGTCGAGCCGCTCCATCAGATTCGCCTCCGCGCGCGCCATCAGACGAGCCCCTTTTCGTGGAGGAGGTCTTGCGATTCCGACATGTTCTCGTGGATGCCGACCTTGCGGGCGGAAAGACCGAGCGCGAGACCGAGAAGCTGGGTGAAGTAGAGGATATTCACCGTGGTCTTCCTGCCGAACAGCTTCTCGGCACGCATCTGATGCATCTCCAGCCCGGTGTGGCAGGTCGGGCATTCGGTGGCGATCACGTCGGCGCCGCAGGCCTCCGCCGTCGTGAGCAGATTCAGCACCAGCTTGGTGGAGGTGTCGGAATCCGACAGCGTGTGTGCGCCGCCGCAGCATGCCGTCTTCAACGGATATTCGACGTTCTCCGCACCGGCCGCGGCGAGAAGGTCGTCCATGAAGTGCGGTTTGTAGGTGGACTCGGAGCTCGCGCCCTTGTCCTTTTCCGGGAAGATGTGGCGTGGGCGCGTGTACATGCAGCCGTAGTAGTTCGCGACCTTGAGGCCCTTCAGCGAGTTCTTGACGCGCGCCTTGAGGCCTTCCTCGCCGACGGAATCCTTGATCCAGTCGAGCGCGTGGATGGTCTCCACTTTGCCGGCCTCGTAGGTCTTGTGTCCGGCCTTCGATGAGAGCCGCTCGGTCACATCGCGCGACGCTTCGTCGTTGGCGAGGTCGTATTCGGCCTTCTTGAGATTGTGGTAGCAGCCGTTGCAAGGCGCCATCACCGTGTCGAAGCCCATCTCCTCGGCGATCGAGAGATTGCGCGCGGAGAGATAGGTCTGCAGCTTCGGGTCGACGTTCTTCACCTCCATCGCGCCGCAGCAGTTCCAGTTCTTCAATTCGACGAGGTCGAGGCCGAGCGCCTTGCCGAGAGCCTTGGTCGAGCGGTTGTAGGCGTGGCCGGTACCTTCGAGCGCACAGCCGGGATAGTAGGCGACTTTTTGATGCTTGCCGCTCATCACTCGGCTCCCATTCCTGCTTCGTGCGGGTCGAGGCCGAGCGCGCGGCGGTCGGCGGCGTGGCGCTCCTCGACATATTCGTCGATCGCGGCGCGCGCCTTTGCCCAGCCGCGCGTCTTCGGGCGAAAGAGCGTAGCGAGGCCGAGCTTTGTCAGCATCCCGACCGGCAGGCGGAAGAGAAGGCCGCGCACCAGCGCGACAAGCCAGTCCTGGAAGAGCGGCTGGCCGGTGCGGGAGAAGAACTGGCGGAGCACCAGCCCGTCCTCGATCTTGCCGGTCTCAAAGACCTGATCGGAGAACACGTCGTCGAAAACCGTCGACGGCTTCGGCGCGACGAAGCCCTTCAGCTCCAGCCAATGCGACGTCGCCTTCATCACGCCTTCGGGGTTCACGTCGCGCGGGCAGGCATAGGTGCATTTGTTGCAGGAGACGCACTGCCAGATCAGATCCTTGTCGCGCACGAGCTCGTCCTCGAAGCCCATGCGGATCAGGTAGATCCAGTAGCGCGGGTTGAAGTCGGGATTGAG
>Ga0315553_10002320_pt1 | contig 15305 bp, 16 predicted proteins | sample SalMarSW160140MG_FD_203099 | JGI IMG/M metagenome (GOLD analysis project Ga0315553, IMG submission 203099) | Salt marsh sediment microbial communities from the Plum Island Ecosystem LTER, Massachusetts, United States - Salt Marsh Sediment SW1601-40 ... | reverse complement strand
GACGGCTATCAAGCTTTTCGATATCTCGCGTCAGGCCTAGCGCTTCCTTTTTCGGGAGTAGGTCGAATTCACCTGTATCTCGCCGGTGCTCAAGCGATTCTAGTTCATCAATCCGGCTGCGGATCGTCCGCCAGTTGGTGAGTAAACCACCCAGCCAGCGCAGGTTTACATAGGGCATCCCACAGCGCTTGGCCTCAACCTCGATCGTCTCCTGTGCCTGGCGCTTCGTGCCGATGAAGAGCACAGCCCCCCCCTCTGCCACTAGATCACGTACAACCGCGTACGCCGTTTCGAGCGCTTCCAAGGTTTGCTGCAGATCGATGATGTGGATGCCGTTGCGCTCAGTGAAGATGTAGGGTTTCATCCTCGGGTTCCACTTGCGAGTCCGGTGACCAAAGTGGACGCCCGTTTCGAGCAGGGCTTTCATAGAAATGACGGCCATGTAGACCTCCTTCGCGTTTGTCCTCCGCCACGATCATCTCGAATTGGAACCGGCTGGCCGGCCGGCACGCCCAACTCGATCACGTGGCGTGTGTATTTGCCCTCGCAGGGCAGAATTTTTCCCGCCGGATCATCGTTGCTGCCCGGCGGGAGCGTTTGAGAGTATATCACGCAGTCAGTTATTGGTCAAAGATGGATCTTCCGTACTGAAGCGTTCAGGGGACCGGGGGTAATTTACTCTGAACGCGCTCCATAAAACGACCCTCATCGATGATAAAACGCTCATGGTGGGCACGCCCAATGAGTTCACGCTCATCCCGAATTTCAGCTTGAAACACGACTCGCCGGCCCTCAATTTCGATCACGCTCGCCTCAATCTGCACCGTTGCCCCCAGCGGCGTCGGAGCGAGGTGCTCGACCTGGATCATCGTCCCAACGGTCGTCTGCCCGGTTGGAAGCAGTGGCTCAATCAATTGCCGGCAGGTGTGTTCGATAAAGGTCACCATGGCGGGAGTGGCATACACCTGCAGTGAGCCGGATCCTAGATGGGCAGCGACGCGCGCCTCGGTCACCTGCTGTTCGGCATTGATTTTCATCCCGACCTCGATCGTATCGGTCATGATGATGCCGCCTCGACGGCGACGGCGATTGCCATCGCATGCTCATGGGTATGGCTTAAGCTGATCGACCAGGATTCAATGCCCAAATCCCCCGCCACCAGCAGTGCATTGCCATGGAGATGCAAAACCGGCTGACGAAGCGGGCCATTGATAACCTCGATTTCCTTCCAGCTGATCCGGCCGATGCCTGTTCCCAGCGCTTTAGCCACGGCTTCCTTGGCTGCAAAACGAGCCGCCAGCGCGGGTGTGTGTCCGGAGGAATCGATCAGTTCCTGCGGTGTGAAGAAACGCTCAAAAAGCCGTTCACCATGGCGCAGGATAGCCCGGTCAAGCCGGTCCACTTCGACAATATCCACGCCGGAACGAATCCGCATCAGGCCGCCTCCCCGTCCGGACCAGCGACAACAATCGCCAGTCGGTCTGGATCAAGGTAGCGTTGTGCCGCCTCCAGGATCTGGCTGCCGGTGATGGAGGCGATCAAGGCCGGGTAGCGTTGGTAGTAATCGAGCCCGAGATGATAGCGTTCGATGTGCGCCAGAGATCCGGCGACCCCTTCGTTTGACTCGAGCTGCATCGGCAGGCGCCCGATAAAATTCGCTTTGTTCTCGAGCAGTTCTTTTGAGCCAACCCGCCTGGAGGTGAAGCGGCGGATCTCCTTGAGAATGATTTCGATCGCCTTCTGTTCATTGGTCGGGTTAACTCCGGCGATCACCTGCCATGGTCCCGGCCCAAGCCCGCCTGACACCAGGCTGTAGGCGTAGTAAGCCAGCCCGGCGGAAACCCTTACTGCGTCCCCAATTCTACCCATCATGCCGAAGCGTCCCAGAATACTGTTGCCAAGCGCGGCCGGGAGAAAATCCTCGTCCTGCCGGCTGGGCCCAGCGACTCCAATGATCAAGTCGCTCTGCTGCTTACCGGGCAGGCGCACACTGGCTCGCTTTGTGGATCGAAGCGGTTTTACGGGTGGAAGGAGGGGCATGGGTTGGACGTCTCTCACCTGCCACGAACTGAGGGCATCCTCGGCCAGCTGCATAGCCTGATTGGCTGGAACGGCACCAACGATTGCCAGCACCATCCCCTGCGGGCAGTAATAACTGCGGTGGAAACGCCGCAGATCCGTGGCCTGTAACCCGGCGACGCTGGCCAGGGTGCCATCGGTCGGGAGGCGATACGGGTGTTTCGCATACACCAGCGCATCAAAGGCCAGCTCAGCTTGCGCTCCGGTATCCTGTTCGCGAATCGTCAGGGAGGTGAGATGCTGGGCTTTCAACCGTTCAATTTCCAGTTTCGGGAAGCTGGCGCTGGAAAGCACCTCCGCTAAAAGACCAAGCAGCAGGCCGAGATCCTCCGCGAGGGATTTACCGTGAAAGGAGGTGGAATGAACACCAGCGCTCACATTGAGGTTGGCGCCGATCGATTCGAGCGATTCGAAGATCTGGCTGAAGCTGTGCTGTTTCGTACCCCGCATCAGTCCCAGCGCAGTCAGGTAGGCCAGGCCTGCAGTCTGCTCGGTTTCAACCAGGGATCCAACGGGCAGAAAACCGGAAAGCACAACTGAAGGCGAGGCGAAATTCTCACGTACGAGCAGCGTGATGCCGTTCGACAGCTGGCGCCGGCGGATCGTCTCCGGGCCAGGCAGAGCAGACAGGTCGAGCTGGGGCAGGTCGAAGCTTACCTTAGCCAAGCCCATCCCCTTTCTGCGGCCGGTAGAAACCAACCGTTCGCTGACTCGGCTTTAAGTAGGTTTGCGCGCAGATCCATAGATCCTTGGGGGTGACCTGCTCCAGACACGTGAGATAGCTTTCGAACCAATCGAGATCGGCGAACATCTCGCTGAAACCGAGCCAGAACGCCTGGTTGGTCACACTTTCACTGCTGTAGGCGAACAAGGCACGCGCCTGTTTGATCGCTTTTTCCAGTTCTTCCGCTTTAATCGGCGCCTCAAGCACCCGTTCAAGTTCATGATCGAGCACCTGCAGCGCCTGTTCGACCGACTTATCCGGCCGCACGGTGACATGCAGCGTGTAAAGGTAAGGGTCGATGGTAGCCGCCAGTCCGCCGTGGACGGAGGCTGCCACTTCACCTTCCACCAGGGCTCGGTAGAGACGTGAAGTCTTGTTCGAGATTCCCCCGCTGAAAAAGTTGAAACTGGACGCACCAGCAAGAACGCTGCCCAGAACAGCCAGCGTCAGGAAATCCTGCGCCTGCGCGGCCGGAGCTCGATAAGCAATCTTAAGGTACGGCGTATCGCCCGGGCCTTCAACGTTGACAACCTTTTCACCCGTCTGGGGTGGCTCAGGCCGGTGTTTAAATGCCGGGGTTGGCTCAGATGGGATCGGACCAAAATGCTTACGGATGCGTTCCAGCATCGGCCGAATTTTGAAATCCCCGGCTACCGACAGGACAGCGTTAGATGGCGCGTAGTGCGCCAGGTAGTGCTGGTAAAGGTCATCGCGCGTCATGCGTTCCAGGTCGACCATGTCACCGATCACCTCATGGTGGTAGCCGTGGACGCGAAAGGCAGCGCTTTGCAGTTCCTCCGCCAACCGGAAGGTCGGCTCGTTCTCGTGCCCTTGACGCTCGGAAATGATCACCGTTCGCTCGGCCTCAACCTCGTCTGGTGCAAAGAGGCTGGAGCGCATGCGGTCGGCCTCCAATTGCAGCGCGAGCTCCGCCCGGTCCGCAGGCAGCGTCTCGTAATAGGCAGTCCAATCGAGCCAAGTGAAGGCGTTCCATACGCCGCCGTCACGGGCGATGGCGCGATCAAGCACGCCCGCCGGGAAGGTAGGCGTGCCCTTAAACTGCATATGTTCCACCCAGTGGGAAGCACCGGTCAACCCCGCAATTTCATTGCGCGAGCCCACCCGGTACCAGATCCAGGTGCTGATAAGCGGTGCGCTGTGGACTTCTCTCAACCGCACCTGCAGCCCGTTGCGCAGCCTGGTTCGAAAAACCGACGCGCCCGTTGCAGGCTTGATCTTAGTCGGCGACCGGTTCGCCATCTGGACCATAGCCACGGCCGATGCCGCGGTAGCTGAAGCCGAGCTCCGACATATCACGCGGATCATAGATGTTGCGGCCGTCGACGATTACCGGCTGGGTCATCACCGACTTGACCCGGCCCAGGTCGAGCTGCTTGAATTCATTCCATTCCGTACATATCACCAGCGCGTCGCTGCCTTCCGCCAGGGAATAGGGATCCTCAACCATCCCCAGGTCAGGCATCAAGCGCGCTGCGCCCGGCATGCCAACCGGGTCATACGCCCGGACCAGGGCTCCGGCTTCCATGAAACGACGTGCAATTTCCAGGGCAGGAGCATCACGCAAATCGTCGGTGTTCGGTTTAAAGGTCAATCCCAGCAACCCGATCCGCTTTCCTTCCAAACCGCCAAGGGTTTGGCGCACCTTTTCAACCAGCAGCCGGCGGCGGTCGTCGTTGATATCCATCACGGCCTGCAGCAGCTGTGGATGGCGTCCCTTTTCAGCTGCCATGTGAGCCAGGGCTTTAACATCCTTCGGGAAGCACGAACCCCCATAGCCCAGGCCGGCATCGAGGAAATAGGGACCGATGCGCGGATCGTAGCCCATGCCAGTCTTAACTTCCTTGACATCCGCCCCCAGGGCCTCACAGATATTGGCAATCTCGTTGATGAACGAGATGCGCGTCGCCAGGAAGGCATTCGAAGCGTATTTGATCATTTCGGCCGTTCGCAGGTCGGTGATCACGATCGGCGCGCGCAGCGGCAGGTGCAGTTGGGCGGCCCGTTCAGCAGCTTCAGCGTCAAGCGATCCCAGCACCGTGCGGGCCGGGTTCATAAAATCGAGCAGCGCTGAACCTTCGCGCAGAAACTCGGGGCAGGAGACAACCGAAAAAGGGATCGAATCCTTCTGGGTAGAACGGATGATGTCGGCCACCCAGTCGCCCGTACCAACCGGAACCGTGGATTTATTGACGATAATCAGTGGTTCTTTCATCGCCCGGGCGACCGATTCGGCCGCCGCTTGGACATATTTCAGGTCCGCTTCCCCATCGACGCCCTCTGGAGTACCGACCGCGATAAAGACAAATTCAGCCCCATCGATCGCATCCTCGTAGGAGGTTGTGAACTCGAGCCGGCCGGCGGCAGCGTTACGCTCAACCATCTCCTCCAGGCCAGGTTCGTAGATCGGCATCTGGCCCCGTTTTAAACCTTTGATGCGATCTTCATCGATGTCGACAGCAACGACATGATTCCCCAAATCAGAAAATCCAGCCGCTGTCACCAGGCCAACATAACCCACACCGATGACTGCTATTTTTTTCACTACACGCCTCCTGCGAGCGCCGGACGTGACCTCCGGAAGTCCGGCGCAATCATACCATGGCCGGGTCCGGTCGCAACTTCCCCCTTTCGTAAAGTGTCATACCGCCGTCGTGACACTCTTCACTTGTTCATGGTGTCCCGACAGCGTAAACTGAACCTGAAGTAGACAACTCCTATCTTGATGGGAAGAGTAACCGGCTCAATTGGAGGCCGCGATGCAAATAACGCGACAAGCGGATTATGCTGTTCGAGCGGTGTTGTACCTGGCAGGGTTGAACAACGGACGACGTGCCCCGACCAGCGAGATCGCGCGTGAACAGCGCATACCTCCGTCATTTCTGGCTAAAATTGTTTCACAATTGTCCGTCGCTGGCGTGGTCCAGACCTCGCGCGGTGCGCGCGGTGGCGTTGCCCTGGCGCGATCTCCTCAGGATATCTCGCTGCTGGAAGTGATCGAGGCGATTGACGGTCCGATCATGCTCAATGAATGTGTCGATGACCCAAGCGCCTGCTTCTTCGGCGAGGATTGCCCGGTGCAGGGCGTCTGGTGTGATGCCCAGTCGAACCTGGTGCACAAGCTGCGCGTGACCGACTTTTACGGCCTCGCAACAGCCTGATCATCGACAGATCTTCAACGTTAGAATTCATGGCCGGCGCGAACCTGCGCCGGCCGCTGCTTTCACTGCTGCCCGCACCCCCTGTTCACCCGTAGCCCCCGTTTGAACTCCAAATCCAGCGGGCCTTATAATGTGAGTGGTCCGTCTCATCGAGGTAGGCATGCAGGTCCAGGAAGCGATCCGTCTCAAGCGTGCAATTCGTGACTTTCGGCCCGAACCGCTGCCACCGCAGGCGATCGATGCAATTCTATACGCCGGGCGTCGAGCTCAGAGTGCCAAGAATCGACAGGTGTGGCACTTCCTGGCGATTACGGAGCGGGATACCCTCCAGAGCTTATCCAAACTCGGGCATTTTGCCGGTCACCTGGCAGGCGCTGCGCTCGGCGTATGCATCCTCACGCCCGATCCGGCCCAGCGCTGGTCGATCCTGTTCGACGCCGGCCAGGCCGCAGCGTATATGCAGCTTGCCGCCTGGGAGCTTGGTATCGGATCCTGCCTAGCTACAATCTACGAGCCGGAGGCAGCCCGCCAGCTGCTCGAATTCCCCTCGGATTGGTATCTTCACGTCGCGATTTCCTTCGGCTATCCCCAAGACCCGGGGGAGCTTTCCCGCCCGCCTCGTGCCGGCGGCAGATCTGAGCGTGAGAACGTGACCAGTTTCAATCGCTGGGGAGGGATCAGGCATCCTTGAGCGATACCAGCGATGACGCCGCTGCACCCAGGGCTACCGGGCTGAGATCCCGCCCCGCCTGTGCCAAGTGCTTGCCCAAGGGTTCCAATGGGATTGAAGATTTCGAAGCATAAGACGAACACCGTACAAAGCAGGAGAAACTCATGACAGAGCCACGCACCGTCCGCGCGCCGCGCGGCACCCAGCTGCACTGTAAATCCTGGCTGATCGAAGCTCCCTACCGCATGATTCAAAACAACCTCGACCCGGAAGTCGCCGAACGTCCCGAGGATCTGGTTGTCTATGGTGGTCGAGGGCAGGCGGCCCGAGATTGGGAGTCCTTTGAGACGATCCTGACCTCGCTGCAGGAGTTGGATGAAGATGAGACGCTCCTGGTACAGTCAGGGAAACCAGTGGCGGTCTTCAAGACCCACCCGGATGCACCGCGCGTCCTAATCGCCAATTCCAATCTGGTCCCGCATTGGGCGACCCAAGAACATTTTGATGAATTGGCCGCCCGCGGCCTGATAATGTACGGCCAGATGACGGCCGGCTCATGGATATACATCGGCACGCAGGGCATCCTGCAGGGGACGTATGAGACGCTCGGTTCGCTGGCCCGCCTGCGCGGCTGGCCCTCCCTGCGCGGCAAGTTTGTGCTCACAGCCGGTTTGGGTGGCATGGGTGGAGCGCAGCCGCTGGCGATCACGATGAACGAAGGCGTGGGGTTGATCATTGAAGTCGATCCAGCCCGCGCACAGCGGCGGCTCGAGAACGGGTATGTAGAATTCGTCGTCGACGAGCTGGAAGAAGCAATGACGCTCGTGCAGGAAGCCCTCGATGGCGAGGAACCACGCTCTGTGGGATTGATCGGGAATGCGGCCGACCTTTACCCCGAACTGGTAGTAAGGGGAGTGATTCCGGACGTAGTTACTGACCAGACCCCAGCGCATGACGTGCTCTCCTACGTGCCGAACGACATGACTCTTGAGGCGGCTGCTGAGCTGCGAACCGGCGACCCGCAGGAATACACCCGGCGCTCAATGGCTTCGATGGCAAGGCATGTCGAAGCGATGCTTGCCTTCAAACAAGCCGGCGCCGAGGTCTTCGACTACGGCAACAATCTGCGTCAGCGTGCCTACGACTACGGCGTCTCGGAAGCCTTTGAGTTCCCGGGCTTTGTGCCGGCCTACATCCGCCCGCTCTTCTGTGAAGGCAAGGGACCCTTCCGCTGGGTTGCGCTTTCGGGCGATGAAGAAGACATCTATAAGACCGACGCGGCGGTGATGGAGCTCTTTCCTCAGGACAAGCACCTGCACCGCTGGCTGCGCTTGGCGCGTGAAAAGGTCCAGTTCCAGGGCCTGCCGGCCCGCATCTGCTGGCTGGGCTACGGCGAGCGTGCAGCTGCCGGCCTGCGTTTCAACCAGATGGTTGCCGGCGGTGAACTCCAGGCCCCGATCGTCATCGGGCGTGATCACCTCGACGCCGGTTCCGTCGCCTCCCCCAACCGTGAGACGGAGGGCATGCTGGACGGAACAGATGCTGTCAGCGATTGGCCGCTGCTGAACGCGATGTTAAATGCGGTCGGCGGTGCGACCTGGGTTTCATTTCACCACGGCGGTGGTGTCGGTATTGGCTTCAGCCAGCACGCTGGACAGGTGATCGTCGCTGATGGCACACCGGAAGCGGCGGTACGGATTGAGCGTGTCCTCACGACGGACCCCGGGCTGGGGATCGTCCGGCATGCTGACGCTGGCTACCCGGAGGCGATTGCTGCCGCACGCAGGCATGGTATCAAGATGCCAATGCTTAAGCAGGACTAGCCGGATCGTTTGCGGATCGTACTTTAACCACCTCCCGCCGAGTCCCTTGAGACCTCCCCAGGAGGTGGAGTACAATGCCCCCCATGATCCGCCGTCTGCGGCCCTTTCCAGCCTTCCTTTTACTGCTGCTCGCAACCGGAATTTTAAGCATGTTCGGGCCTCCCGAGGCCAGCCTGGGGACGAACGTACGCCTGGTGTACCTGCACGGAGCCTGGGTCTGGACGGCACTTATCGGGTTGGGTTCGGCTGCTGTCACTGGAACGCTTGGGCTGCTCCTGCGGCGGGATCGGTTGCAGCGTTGGTCGATTGCCCTTGGCCAAGCGGGGATGGTGTACTGGATCAGCTACCTTCCGCTGAGCCTGTGGACAATGCAGGCTAACTGGAATGGACTTTATCTGGCTGAGCCGCGCTTCAAAGTCGGCTTGGATTACGCCGTGATTGGCTTGCTCTTGCAGCTGGCAAGTCTCATCCTGAATGACCGTCGAATCGGTAGCGCGTTGAACCTCGCCTTTGTCATTGCACTGGCCTGGTCGATCAGCGGCGCCGAGCAGGTCTTACACCCATCATCCCCGATCTTCAGCTCAGACTCCATCTCCATCCGCATCTTCTTCCTGCTGCTGCTCCTGGTCAGCCTGCTCGCCGGGTGGGCCCTCACCCGCTGGCTGCACCTGCTTCAATCCCGCCGATGACCCAATCCAGCCCACGTCCGAGCGTGGTATCGGAACTGGTGCTTTTCCCATTGATTCGCGGGGTGATTAACACCGGGTTCCGCATAATTTACCCGTTCCTACCTACGATCGCACGTGCTCTCGGTGTGAGCATCGAATCAGTCGCCCTTGCGGTGACCGCCCGCTCCTTGATCGGTGTCTCAGGGCCGCTGATCGGTTCAGCCGGAGACATCCTTGGCCGGCGCAGGGCCATGCTGCTCGGGTTGCTGCTCTTCGCTGGCGGATCGCTGCTGGTCGCGTTCTGGCCAACCTACCCCGGGTTGCTGCTGGCCCTCATCCTGGGCGCAGTCGGAAAGATCATCTTTGATCCGGCGATGCAGGCCTATCTGGGCGATCGCGTCGAATATGCTCGGCGTGGACGTGCAATCGCCATCACCGAATTCGGCTGGTCGGGGGCAGCTCTCCTCGGGCTTCCAGTGTCCGGTTGGTTGATCGCTCGTGCTGGCTGGATGTCGCCCTTCGGAGTGCTGGGTTTTCTGGGGTTGGGCTTTGCCATCGTCCTGCTGCGGTTGCTGCCCGCGGCGGATCGCGGCGATGCCGCCTCGTTCACCCTGCGCGGGGCATTATCCGCCATCTCATCTGAGCCCTCCGCTCTAGCCGCACTGGGCATCGCATTCTTGCTCAGCAGTGGCAACGAGGTAGTAAACATCATCTACGGCGTGTGGCTGGAGGGTTCCTTCGGATTGCAGGTAGCTGCTCTCGGTGCAGCTTCCGCCGTAATCGGCGCCGCTGAATTGACCGGGGAGGGTGTTGTCGCATTATGGACCGATCGGCTCGGGAAGCGGCGGGCAGTCGGAATCGGTCTGCTGTTGATTGGCCTGACCTGCCTGACGCTGCCCCTCACGCGCGCTTCCCTGTTTGGTGCGCTGATCGGCCTGTTCTTCTTCTACATTACCTTCGAGTACACCTTTGTCAGCCTGATATCGCTCGTGACAGAGCTCACCCCGGCCTCCCGCGCGACCTTGATGGCCGGCAATATCACCGCGGCCGCCGGCGGCCGCGCTCTGGGCGCGTTCGCCGGGCCGCTGCTTTTTAAGTTCGGTCTGCAGGTGAACGGGATTGCGGGTGCCATTACAGCAGCGTTCAGCCTGATCCTGCTGGCCAGGTTTATCAGGGTAGAATAACCCTGGTCCTGATGAAGGTTCCCTACCATGCCCACCGAAGTTGACCTGCTGATCCACTCCGCTGACCAGCTTCTTACACTGGCCGGCCTGCCCCAGCGCGGCCGGGCGCTTGGCGAGCTGGGAATTATCCCCAATGGCGCACTTGCGGCAGCAGGTACAAAAATCGTCGCCGTCGGTCCGAGTGCCGAGCTGCGTCAACGGTATTCCGGAGCGGAGACGATCGATGCCGCCGGACAGGTCCTGCTACCGGGATTGATCGACCCTCACACCCATCTCGTCTGGGCTGGCGACCGTGCGGCCGAGTTTGAGCTCCGCCTGAAGGGAGCCAGCTACATGGAGATCATGGCGGCCGGTGGCGGAATTGCCTCCACCGTTGCTTCGGTTCGCTCAGCCCCAATCGATCAATTACTGGGTGAGAGCCGTGCGCGTACGAGCCGTATGCTTGCCAACGGTACAACAACCGCCGAGGCTAAAACGGGATATGGGTTGAACATCGAATCTGAGATCAAGCTGCTGCAGGCTATCCTGCAGCTGGACGAGGAAGGCCCGCTCGAGCTCGTTCCGACTTTTCTTGGGGCTCACGCGCTGCCACCGGAGTACGCCGATCGTCCGGATGGCTACCAGCTCTATACGGATTTCGTGGCGGAGGAGATGCTCCCGGCAGTCTGGAACTGGTGGCAAGAACATTCCGCAGACCGACCGCTGCCATTTGTCGACGTGTTCTGCGAACAGGGCGCCTTTTCCCTGGAGCAAAGCCGGACGATTCTCAGCGCAGCGGTGAAGCTGGGGTTCCCAATTAAAATCCACGCCGATGAATTTGCCGGCCTGGGCGGGACCGGGCTGGCGGTCGAACTGGGGGCGGCATCCGCCGATCACCTGGTATACACACCGCAAAACGACATCGCGGCGCTCGGCGCTTCCGACACCGTGGCGGTTGCCCTGCCCTGCACTCCGTTTGGACTTGGGCACCCAGAATACACCCCGGCCGAGGCGATCCTGAATGCAGGCGGCATCCTGGCGATCGCCAGCGACCTGAACCCGGGAACCGCCTGGTGCGAAAGCATGCAGTTCGCCATCGCCCTTGCCTGCCGAGCGATGCGGATCACGCCAGCGCAGGCGATTGCGGCAGCAACAATCAATGCTGCGGCAGCGATCGGGCAGTCAGATCGCCTCGGCAGCCTGGAAGCGGGTAAACAGGCCGACCTGCTCCTGCTCGAAGCACCGGATTACCGTCATCTTGGCTATCGCTTTGGCACGAATCTGGTATCTATGGTGGTTAAACGGGGTCAGGTCGTCGTCGACCGCCGTGGAATGGAAACTATCTGATGGAGATGCTGAAAAACTTTCGTCCCGAGTACATACTGCTGATTCTTTTTGCGCTGATCGTGGGTTGGTTCTTGCTGCGATTCTTGCTCAAGTTCACCGCCCGTCTGTTCACCTGCGGTTGCCTAGCCCTGGCCGTACTCGCCGCCGGGTGGATCCTGTTCAGCGTGCTAAAGTAGCATCGATTCAGCCCACCGCCAGCCCAGCCGTGGAATGCAAGAGACTGGGTTCATCCGTAGGCGTAGGAAGCCTGAATACACATCCCTCCCCGTACCGGCTCGAACATGACCATCAGATATTCAAAAGCGGTCCCATTTTCAAGCCGGATGGCATCCGCTCGACGTTCTGATTCGTAAATGACCAGCCGGCGGGGGTTCTCGTAGCCAGATTGTGAGAGACAGCCCGAACTCGCTTCTGCCTCGGGCACAACAGAAGAACCAGCCCCGTTCTCATCGATCACGACCGAATGCAAGCCAAGTCGATCGACCAGTGTCGCTACTTCTGCCTCGCTGGTTTCATAGAGACAGAATCCCGTGCGGGTCGAATCGATGACCGTACAGCCCGGTGCCGAATCTGTGAAACCTGGCTCCCCGTAGAGCAGCGACAGATCCCGCTCGAGAGCAACCGATGTTGAACGCGAGTAAATCAACCCGCATCCGGAGCTCACCAGCATTAGCGCCATCAGGAGAAGCCCAAGACCATGCTTCATCATCCGCCTCCTTCACACCTGCTCGCTGGAGAGATTACCCTGTTAGATCGAAATGCTCAGGCCTTCGGGATGATAATCCAGCAAAGCAAGTAGGGCACGATCCCCGGCAGACCACCCGGCAAGGCAGCCAGGATAAAACCAAGGCGGAACCAGAATGGGCTGATGCCGAAGAACTCACCTAACCCGCCGCAAACACCGGCGAAAACACGATCAGTTCGAGAACGTCGCAGCACTTTCGCTTCACCTGAAGACATGGAATGAAACCCTCCTGAACGTTTACTTCATCGTTGCCGCATCCCGTGCAGAAGAAATCCTGCTTTGCGAGATCCGCCTTCATCATACCTCTACGCAGGCTGGAGCCTGGAGTTGCAAAGAAAACAGCCCCTGGGTGCAGGGGCTGTTGATTGTTACTTTGACGTACCGGTTTAGTACTCGGGCATCGGAGGCGGAGCGGGCCTATCCTTTTCAGGGACATCCGTGATCAACGCTTCCGTCGTGAGAATCATCGCCGCGATCGAAGCGGCGTTCTCCAGCGCGCCTTTGGTGACCTTGGCCGGGTCGATGATGCCAGCCTCGACCATGTCAACATACTCGCCCGAGAGCACGTCGTAGCCGATGTTCTTGTTCTTGGCTTCTTCCTGCTTGCGGCGGACGGTCTCGATCACAACTGCACCGTCCATGCCAGCGTTCTCGGAGATGCCCTCCATCGGGGTCTCGAGCGCTGCGCGCACGATCTTCACGCCGATGTTGGCATCTTCATCGTCCATCTTGAGCTTCTTGATGGCTTCCATGGCGTTGATCAGCGCCACACCACCGCCCGGGACGATGCCCTCCTCAACCGCAGCACGCGTCGCGGACAGTGCGTCTTCCACACGATGCTTCTTTTCCTTCAGCTCGGTCTCGGTCGCTGCGCCAACGCGGATAACTGCAACACCGCCGGCCAGCTTCGCCAGTCGCTCCTGCAGCTTTTCCTTATCGTAGTCGCTGGTCGAGCGGTCGATCTCGACCTTGATTTCCTCGATTCGGCCCTTGATGCGGTCCTTCTCGCCGGCGCCCTCGATCAAGGTCGTGTCATCCTTGGTCGCGACGACTTTACCGGCTTTACCCAGGTCGTTCAGGGTAACCGACTCGAGCTTGCGTCCGAGTTCCTCGGTAATGACCGTGCCTCCGGTCAGGATGGCAATATCCTGCAGCATCGCCTTGCGGCGGTCGCCAAAGCCAGGAGCCTTGACCGCCACCACATTGAGCATGCCGCGAATGCGGTTCAGCACGAGCGTCGCCAGTGCTTCGCCATCGATGTCCTCAGCGATCACGACCAAGTCGCGCTTGCCAATCTGAACCAGCTTTTCAAGGATCGGGACGATATCGGTTGCAGCCGAGATCTTCTTGTCGTGAATGAGCACGTATGGCTCTTCAATCACGGCTTCCATATTCTCCGGATCCGATACAAAGTATGCCGAAATGTAGCCGCGGTCGAACTGCATGCCTTCGACATACTCGGTCTCAAATTCGAGACCCTTCGATTCTTCGACCGTGATCACACCGTCTTTGCCGACCTTATCCATAACCTCGGCGATCAACTCACCGATCTCACGATCCTGTGCTGAGATGGCGGCGACGGAGGCAATTTCCTCTTTCGTTGTGACATCGATCGCCTGCTTGGTGATCGCATCCGAGACAGCCTTCGCGGCGGCTTCAATACCGCGCTTGAGCATCATCGGGTTTGATCCGGCTGCCAGGCTTTTTAGACCATTGGTCACAATCGCGTGTGCCAGGACGGTGGAGGTGGTTGTGCCATCACCGGCGATGTCGTTCGTCTTCGTGGCTGCTTCTTTCAGGAGCTGGGCACCCATGTTCTCAAACGGGTCCTCGAGCTCAATTTCCTTGGCAACCGTGACGCCGTCGTGGGTGATGGTCGGCGATCCAAATTTTCGATCCAGGGCAACATTGCGGCCCTTGGGGCCCAGGGTTGTAGCGACTGCGCTGGCCAGAACATCTATACCGGCTTTCAGCCGCCGACGAGCATCCTCGGCAAATGCAAGTTGCTTTGCTGTCATAGCTTACGCTCCTCTTATTAAATGCTTTCTCTTCGGTATCCTGAACTAGTCCAGGACGGCCAGGATGTCGCTTTCACGCAGGATAAGCAGCTTCTCGCCATCCATCTTGATCTCAGTGCCCGCGTACTTGGCAAAAAGGACGGTATCCTTGACCTTAACTTCCATGGTGACGTGTTCGCCTTCATCATTGCGCGAACCTGGCCCAACAGCCAGCACCTCGCCCTTTTGCGGCTTTTCTTTCGCCGTCTCAGGGAGCACGATCCCGCTGGGTGTCACTTCCTCTTGCTCGAGGGGTTTGACGACCAGCCGATCGGCCAGAGGTTTGATCTTGATTGCCATGCCGACCCTCCTTCAAAAGATTTGTGAAAATTGACTGCCTACACAGCCGTTAGCACTCTAATACGAAGAGTGCTAACGGCTTTGTAAGTGTACCGAATATGCCTTAACGTGTCAAGGGGGTAGGAGTGAGGACGGAAGGTTCACCTCCAGCCGAGGGGGTGGTCGCCTGATCGGCCGAAGGAGCGGCACATACTTGTCTGCCCTCATTTACGATGGTACTGATCAGCGGATCGGTGCCGTATTTCTCAATCAAAGCCTGGAATATACGCTCGGCGTCGACACAGGCTTCCGGGTGATCCCGGTCTCCGGCGTAGAAAGTCAGGGCGGAGCCATAGGTGTAATAGTACTCGACGCTTTCGTCGGTGAGCGGCAAGCCCCGCACCGGCTGGCCGGCCTCCAGCGCCTGGTTGCTGCCCGGCTCGCATAAGTAAATTCCAAGTCCGCAGAGCAGGTCACCGGTCTCCTGCTGTGAGCAACCGTCCAGCGCGCATTTAAACGTCAGGATCGAGCTCTCGTAGTTGCGGGCCTGAAAATACACGCTGGCCAGGCG
>Ga0315553_10002318_pt1 | contig 15308 bp, 14 predicted proteins | sample SalMarSW160140MG_FD_203099 | JGI IMG/M metagenome (GOLD analysis project Ga0315553, IMG submission 203099) | Salt marsh sediment microbial communities from the Plum Island Ecosystem LTER, Massachusetts, United States - Salt Marsh Sediment SW1601-40 ... | reverse complement strand
GACATCGCCGCGGTGGCCGGCATAGCCCACGAAGCCGGCGCGCGGCTGATCGTCGACAACGTGTTCGCCACACCCGTGTTGCAGCGGCCGCTGGAACTCGGCGCCGATATCGTCGTCTATTCGGCGACCAAGCATATCGACGGCCAGGGGCGTTCGCTCGGCGGCATCATCCTCGCCGACGAGACGTTCATCATGGACCATCTGCACACGTTCCTCAGGCAGACCGGCCCGTCGATGAGCCCGTTCAACGCGTGGATCATGCTCAAAGGGCTGGAGACGCTGCCGCTGCGGGTCGCGCGCCAGATGGCGAGCGCGGCGACGCTCGCCGACCGGATCGGGGCGCACCCCCGAGTCACGCGCACGCTCTACCCCGCGCGGGCCGACCACCCCCAGCACGATCTCGCCATGCGGCAGATGGCGGGCGGCTCGACGCTGATCGCCTTCGAGGTCAGGGGCGGACGGAAGGCGGCGTTCGCCATGCAGAACGCGCTCCGCGTCATCCGCATCTCCAACAACCTCGGTGACGCCAAGAGCCTGATCTGCCACCCGTCTACCACCACCCACCAGCGCCTCAGCGAGGCCGCCCGCCAGGAACTCGGCATCACCCAGGGGCTCTTGCGCCTGTCGGTCGGATTGGAGGACGTCGACGACCTCGCGGACGACCTCGAACGGGGGCTCGATACGCCTAGATGAGTGCGCTCATCTTGTCCGGCAACGACCGATTGACGGGCTTGGCGCCCTTCGCCTACTTACGGCCTCGTCGGGTCAGTAGGAAATCCAGCCATGTACCGGGCAACCACGCGCGCCATCCAGGTCACGGTCGAACCGAGCTTCCTTGATGAGGAATCCTCACCCGAGCAGAGTCGCTATTTCTGGGCCTACACCATCGAGATTTCGAACCTCGGCAAGGAAGTGGTGCGCCTGAGGTCGCGGCACTGGCAGATCACGGACGCCAACGGACACATCGAGGAGGTGCGCGGCGCGGGCGTGGTCGGCAAGCAGCCGGTGCTGAAGCCGGGCGAGACGTTCGCCTACACCAGCGGCTGCCCGCTGACGACTCCGTCCGGCTTCATGGCGGGCACCTACCAGATGCAAAACGAACGCGGCGAGATGTTCTCGATCGACATCCCCGCCTTTTCGCTCGATCTGCCCGACGCCCGCCACACGGTCAACTGACGGGCGGCTGGCGGCGACGGACATTGCATCAACAACACGACGACATCCTCGCCTGGTTCGGTGTCGGCCCGACCGCTCTGATCGGCTCGGGTGGGCAGTCGCTGGTCTACGCCCTCGACGGGGACAGGGTGCTGCGCGTGCTCAGGGGCGAAGGCGACGTGGTGGCGCTGACGCGGACGAAGTCGTTCCTCGCCGAGATCGAAGGCAAGCTGTCGGTGAAGACGCCGCGGATCGAGGAAATCGACGCCAAAGGCCGATACACCATTGAGCCGCGGCAGCCGGGCATCGCGATGACCTTGATGATGGCGGGCCTTTCCGGCGAGCGTCGGCGGACGATGCTCGCCAACTACGTCGAGAGCGCCGACGCGGCCGCCGCAATCAAGTTTCCTGACCGTCCCTACGGGGAGGTTTTGGCGGCGGCGCCGATCCACGCCGAAACCTGGACGGATTATCTTCGCCGGAGCACGGACCGCTGGCTACTCAAGAATAACGCGGCCATCGCCGAGGCGGTGGGCGACACCGAGAGCCTGAGGGCGAAGGCCCTCGCGTTCATCGACGCGGTCGAAGCGCGGCCGGAGAAAGCGCTCGTCCACGGCGACTATTTCCCCGGAAACGTCCTGATCGACAGGGACCTCTCCGTCTCCGCCATCCTCGACTTCAGTGCGTTCACCGTCATCGGCGACCCGCTCTACGACGTCACGTGCGCGCCGATCTTCCTGGAAATGATCGAGCAGGCGAGCGAGGACGACGTGGCGACGGCGCGCCAGCTGGTGAGGGAGCAGCACGGGGATGCGATCGAGGCCGCCGCGCGCGCCTACCGCGCACACGCCGCCTTCGCCATGGCCGACCCGGCAAATGCGCGGCCGCCCTACCCCCGCCTTTACGGGTGGGCGATCGCCAACCTCAAGCGGCTGGCCGCGGACGATCCGCCGGCTTGACTCAACGATCCGCCGGCTTGACTCAGTTGGCGAACTCCCGCGGATCGAAGCGGTAGCGCCTGCCGCAGAACTCGCAGGTGACCAAGATCACGTCGTCCTGGACGCTTTCGGCGATCTCGTCGGCCGTGAAGGTCGACAGGACGCCGGTCACCTTGTCGCGCGAGCAGGAGCACTGATGGCGGATGCGGGCGGCGCGGAACACACGCACGCCGCGCTGGTTGAACAGCCGATAGAGCAGATGCTCGACGGGAACGGTCGGGTCGGTCAGCTCATCGTCCTGGATCGTGCCGGCAAGCGACAGCGCCTCGATCCAGGCGTCGTCTTCATCATCATGCTCGTGATCGGCCAGTTTTGTCTCGGCGGGGGCGTCACCACCCGGCAGGTCGCGTGGACGGATGCGTTCCGGGGCGTCGGGCAGGAACTGGATCACCATGCCGCCGGCCCGCCAGGCGGTGCGCGTGCGGCCGGCTTGGCGGGTCTGCATCTCGGCAACTGCGAGGCGGACGCGCGTCGGGATCTGCTCCGACTGGCGGAAATAGGTGTGGGCGACGTCCTCCAGGTTGCGGCCCTCCAGCGGAACGACGCCCTGGTAACGGTTCATATCGGCGCCTTGGTCGATGGTCATGGCGAGGACGCCGGTACCCAGCAAGGCTCCCGGATCGGCGGTTCCGGCCTCGGCGGCAGCGGCCACCCGGTCGCTGTCGAATCGGGCGTAGGCGCGCACCGCCCCCGTGGTGCGGTAGTCGACCACCAGCATGTCGACCGGACCGTCGCTGTCGGTCTGGAGGATGAACTTGCCGTCGAACTTGAGCGATGTGCCGAGGAGGACGGCGAGCACGATCGCCTCGGCGAGCAGGCGGGAGACCGCCGGCGGGTAGTCGTGCCCGCCAAGAATGGCGTCGAGCGCCGGGCCCATCTGGATGGCGCGGCCGCGCACGTCGAGGGTCTCGACGGCGAACGGCCGGACGGCGTCGTCGCCGACGGGACCTTGCGGTTCGGTAGTACCTTCGAAGCTCAGCGTCATGCGGCACCGCCGCCGAAACACCACATGAGAATGCCCTTTTGGGCGTGCAACCGGTTCTCCGCCTCGTTGAAGACGACCGACTGCGGGCCGTCGATCACGGCGTCGGTCACCTCCTCGCCGCGATGGGCCGGCAGACAGTGCATGAAGATCGCGTCCGGGCCGGCCTTGGCCATTAGTCGCTCGTTGACCTGATAGGGGGCGAGCAGGCGGTGGCGGCGCTCACGCTCCCTGTCGCCCATCGACACCCAGGTGTCGGTGACGATGCAGTCGGCGCCGGTCGCCGCCGCATCGGCGTCCGTCGTGGCGTGGACAGCGGCGCCGTTGTCGGCCGCCCAGCGGAGCAACTCCGGGGCCGGCGCCAGCTCGGCCGGGGTGGCGACGTTGAGGCGGAAACCCCAGCGGGCCGCGGCGTGCAGCCACGAGGTCAGCACATTGTTGGCGTCGCCCATCCAGGCGACCGTGCGGCCGGCGATCGACCCTTTCCTCTCCTCGAAGGTCATGACGTCAGCCACCACTTGGCACGGGTGCGAGCGACGGGTGAGGCCGTTGATCACGGGAACGGTGGCGTGGGCGGCAAGCTCCACGACGAGGCCGTGGTCGAGCGCCCGGATCATGATGGCGTCGACGTAGCGGGAGAGGACGCGCGCGGTGTCCGGGATGCTTTCGTCGCGGCTGAGCTGCATTTCCCTTCCCGTCAAGACGACCGTTTCGCCGCCGAGCTTGCGCATGGCGATGTCGAAGGAGACCCGGGTGCGGGTGGAGTGCTCCTCGAAGATCATGGCCAGCGTCTTGCCCGCCAACGGCCCCGGCGCACCGGGAACCGCCGGCTCCGCCTTCAGCGCCCGGCTGTCGTCCACGATGCCTTTCAACGTCGCGGCGTCAACGTCGGCAATGTCGAGAAAATGGCGCGGCATCGCCGGAATTCTACCCCGCCTCGGCGGGATCGAGGGCGCCGAGGGCGCGGTCGAGACGGGTTATCGCTTCGTCGATCTCCGTTTCAGTGACGTTGAGCGGCGGCAGCAGCCGGACGACGTTCTCGCCGGCGGCGACCGCAAGCAGCCCATGCTCGCGCAGGGCGTCGACCACGTCGGCGGCCGGCGCCAGGCAGCGCACGCCGACAAGAAGCCCCTCCCCGCGCACCTCGCCGACCACCCGCGAATGGGCGTCGACGACCGCCGCAAGCCGCTGCTTGAAATAGAGGCCGATGGCACGGACGTGCTCGAGAAAGGCGGGCGCGGTGACGATATCGATGAGCGCCTTGCCGACCGCCATTGCCAACGGGTTGCCGCCGAAGGTCGAGCCATGGGTGCCGGCGGTCATGCCTTTGGCCGCGTCGGCAGTAGCGAGACACGCGCCGAGGGGGAAGCCGCCGCCGATGCCCTTGGCGAGGGTCATGATGTCGGGCGCGACGCCGGACCACTCGCCGGCGACCAGCTTGCCCGTGCGGCCGACCCCGGTCTGCACCTCATCGAATATGAGGAGCAGACCACGCTTGTCCGCAAGCGCCCGCAGATCTCGCAGGAACTGCCCGTCGGCGCGGCGGATGCCGCCCTCGCCCTGGATCGGCTCGATCATGATCGCAGCGGTCTCAGGACCAATCGCCGCCTCGACCGCCTTGAGGTCGCCGAATGGCACCTGGTCGAAGCCTTGCGGCGGAGGACCGAACCCTTCCAGGTACTTCGGGTTCCCGGTTGCGGCCAAGGTCGCCAGCGTGCGCCCGTGGAAAGCGCCGGCAAAGGTGACGATGCGGGCGCGCTCTGGATGCCCGTCGACGAAGTGGAAGCGGCGCGCGGTCTTGATGGCGCACTCGACGGCCTCGGCGCCCGAGTTGCAGAAGAACACCTTGTCGGCGAACGTCTCCTGGCAGAGCTTGTCGGCGAAGGCCTCCTGCTCGGGAATGCGATAAAGGTTGGAGACGTGCCACAGCTTGCCGGCCTGCGCGGTCAACGCGTCAACAAGCGCCGGATGAGCGTGGCCGAGGGCGTTGACGGCGACGCCCGAGGAGAAGTCGAGCAGCCGTTGTCCGTCGGTGGTCTCGATCCAGGCGCCCTCGCCGCGCGCAAATGCGATCGGCGCGCGAGCAAAGGTGTCGTAAAGCGGCGAGCGGTTCATGAGGTCGCGTCCGGCGCGTCGGCCGGTCCATAAAACCAAAAAGTGCCGCCGGGGGCAGCACCTTTATCAGGGCCGTTATACCATCGGGGAGCCGCGCGGTGTCAATTCTTCGCGGAAATCAACGACCTGGCGAGGACTTGGGGAAAAGAGCGTTAATCCTCCAGGTGTGTCTTTGCGACTCTTGTCAGCGAGTCAAAGCGTGTTGTAGCCTCCGCCGCGTATCGGGTTCGGTGCGGCGATTTCAGAGTCCATCGTCAAGCGTTTGGCGTCGTCCTTGTAGGAGCGGACGGCGCGGGGAGACGGATTCTGAGTCACGCCCGAGGCAACGGGATGATGCGGCATGTCGTGGACGGAAGAGCGCGTCGAGTTGCTGAAGAAACTTTGGGCGGACGGACTGAGCGCCAGCCAGATCGCAGCGCAACTGGGCGGGGTCACGCGCAACGCCGTCATCGGCAAGGTGCATCGCCTCAGCCTGTCGGGGCGGGCGAAGCCCGCGTCGAGTGGGCCGCGGCCACGCAAGCCGCGCGCCGCGTCGCCGCATCGGCCGTCGAGCCGCGCCTACATCTCCGGCAACACGGCGCTGAAGACGCACGCGCACCCGGCGCCGCGGCGCATCCCGGTCCCGGCACCGATCGAGGACATCGTCGTCCCCATCAGCCTGAACATTTCACTGATGGCCCTGACCGACCAGATGTGCAAGTGGCCGATCGGCGATCCCGGGGCGGATGGCTTTCACTTCTGCGGGCACCGCAGCTGGAACGGCATGCCCTACTGCGAGTATCACAGCCGGGTGGCCTACCAACCGCCCGAGCGGCGGCGCGAGCGGCGAAGCGAATCGTACTAGCTCGCGCTAGGCCCGGGCGACGCCCGAGGCAGAGGCGAAACTCTCGTCGAACGAGTAGCCCGACCCGCGAACGGTCCTGATCGGGTCACGGCTGCGGCCGAGGGCCTTGCGCAAGCGGCCGACGTGGACGTCGACCGTGCGCTCGTCAACGAATACGTCGCGGCCCCACACGGCGTCGAGCAACTGGGCGCGGGAAAAGACGCGGCCCGGGCTCTGCATCAGAAACTCCAAGAGACGGAACTCGGTCGGTCCGAGGTGCAGCTCGCGGCCGTTGCGGCGCACGCGGTGGGCGTCGCGGTCGAGCTCGATGTCGCCACCCTTTAGAACCGCGGCGATCAGTTGCGGGCGGGAGCGGCGCAGAATAGCGCGCACCCGGGCCATCAACTCGGGGACCGAAAACGGCTTGACGACGTAGTCGTCGGCGCCGGTGGCGAGGCCGCGCACGCGCTCCGTTTCCTCTCCGCGAGCCGTCAGCATGATGATCGGCAGCCCGCGCGTCGCCTCGCGCATGCGCAGTCGCCGGCACAACTCGATGCCGGAGATACCGGGTAGCATCCAGTCGAGCAGGACCAGGTCGGGCGTGGTCTCGCGGAGGCGGATCTCGGCGTCGTCGCCGCGCTCGACAACGTCGACCGAGTAGCCCTCCGCCTCGAGGTTGTAGCGCAGCATGAGCGACAGCGGCTCCTCGTCCTCGACGATCAGCACCTTCGGAGTCATGGCGTCGATCCGCTCACTTCGGCTCTTTGAAGGCGACGGAGGTGAGGCTGGTCTCGTCCTTCTTCGGCCGCTCGTCGGTCAGCACGGTCCCGGTGACGAGGTAGTGCAGGGTCTCGGCGATGTTGGTGGCGTGATCGCCGATGCGCTCGAGGTTCTTGGCGCAGAACAAAAGATGCGTGCAGAACGTGATGTTGCGCGGGTCCTCCATCATGTAGGTCAACAGCTCGCGGAACAGCGATGTGTACATCGCGTCGATCTCATCGTCGCGCTCCCACACGGCGTGCGCGGCCTTGACATCGCGGCTGGCGAAGGCGTCGAGGACGTTCTTGAGCTGGGTCAGGCTAAGCTCGGCCATGTGCTCGACACCAGCGACGAGACGCTTGGAGCCGAAGTTGCCCTCGATGGCGATGACCCGCTTGGCGGTGTTCTTGGCGAGATCCCCGACGCGCTCGAGGTCGTTGGCGATGTTGATCGCGCCGACGATCTGACGGAGGTCCTGGGCCATCGGCTGGCGGCGGGCGATCATCAGAATTGCATGCTCCTCGACCTGCTGCTGGAGCTTGTCGATGCGTTGATCCTCGCCAATCACGCGGTGGGCCCTGTCGAGATCGCGGTCGACGAGCGCCGCAACCGCATCAGCCACGTTCTGCTCGGCGAGGCCGCCCATCTCGGCGATCTTCTGGGAGAGATCGTTCAGCTCGTCATCGTAAGAGCGAACAGTGTGTTCCGACATCTGGCGCATCGCGGTGACTCGTTCGTATTGTTGGTTCCGGATCAGCCGAATCGGCCGGTGATGTAGTCCTGCGTGCGCCGGTCGGTAGGCGCGGTAAACATCTGCTCGGTCAAGCCGGTCTCTACCAGAATGCCGAGGTGGAAGAAGGCTGTCTGCGCCGACACGCGCGCCGCCTGCTGCATTGAGTGCGTCACGATGATAATGGTGTAGTTCGCTTTCAGCTCGTCCATCAGCTCCTCGATGCGGGCCGTGGCGATCGGATCGAGAGCCGAGCACGGCTCGTCCATGAGGATCACCTCGGGCGAGACGGCAATGGCGCGGGCGATACACAGGCGCTGCTGCTGGCCGCCGGACAGGCTGGTGCCGGGTTCGCCGAGGCGGTCCTTGACCTCGTCGAACAGACCGGCCTTGTTGAGGCTGGTGACGACGACCTCCTCGAGATCGGCCTTGTTCTCTGCGAGCCCGTGAATGCGTGGGCCGTAGGCGACGTTCTCGAAGATCGACTTGGGGAAAGGGTTGGGCTTCTGGAAGACCATGCCGACGCGCGCCCTGAGTTCGACCACGTCGAGCGAGGGATCGTAGATGTCGCGGCCGTCGATGGCGATGTCGCCGCTGACCCGGCAGATGTCGATGGTGTCGTTCATGCGGTTGAGGCAGCGCAGAAAGGTCGACTTGCCGCAGCCGGACGGGCCGATCAGCGACGTCACCGAATTCTCGGCGATGTCGATCGAGATCGATTTCAGGGCGTGGTTGTCACCATAGAAAACGTCGACATTTCGCGCGGTGACCTTGGCCGGGCGGGCGTCTTCGGCCTTTGCGACCGGGACGTCCGGGGAAGCCACGATGACAGGCGTCGGGGCGGTGGGGGGCCTGGACAGGAAAGCCTCGCTCATCGAATTCACCTTGCTCTTCTTACCACTTCCGCTCGAACCGCTGGCGCAGGAATACCGCTAACCCATTCATGACGATAAGAAACCCCAGTAGTACCAGAATCCCCGCCGAGGTGCGGGCGACGAAGCCGCGCTCGGGACTGTCGGCCCAGATGAAGATCTGGGTTGGCAGCGCTGTCGAGGCGTCGAGCAGCCCACCCGGCGGGCTGGTGATGAACGCATTCATGCCGATCAGGAGCAGCGGCGCGGTCTCGCCGAGCGCCCGGGCAAGCCCGATGATGGTCCCGGTCAGGACACCGGGCATGGCCAACGGCAGGACGTGGTGGATAACGGCCTGATGGCGCGAAGCGCCTACGGCGAGGGCTGCTTGGCGGATCGACGGCGGCACCGCCTTCAGCGCGGCGCGGGTGACGATGATGATGGTGGGCAGGGTCATCAGCGCCAGGACCATGCCGCCGACCAGGGGCGCTGAGCGGGGCAAGCCGAAGGCATTGAGGAACACGGCCAGTCCGAGCAGGCCGAAGACGATCGACGGCACTGCGGCGAGGTTGTTGATGTTGACCTCGATCAGGTCGGTCCACCGGTTGATCGGGGCGAACTCCTCCAGGTAGACGGCGGCGGCGATGCCGACCGGAAACGAGATCACAAGGCAAACGAGCAGTGCGTAAAACGAGCCGACGATCGCGCCGGCAAGGCCGGCGATCTCCGGGAACCGGCTGTCGGCATTGAGGAACAGACCGATGTTGAACGGAGTCGAGATGCGGCCCTCGGCCTTGAGCTCGTCGTACCATTCGATCTGCCGATTGCTGACACGACGCTGGTCTTCGGGGAGATGGCGATCGATCACGCCCTTGTTGAGTTGGTCGATGGGATCGGCCGCCGGGATCGTGAGCCGCAGCGCACCGCCGACGACCGAGGGATCGCGGACCACCGCGTCGCGCACCATGAACTGCGTGTTGTTGGTCAGAAGCTGCCCGAGGGCGCGTTGCTCGCCCGGGTCGGTGACCCCGGGGAAGAGGTTGGCGAGAGCATCCCTGACGACCGCGCGGTAGTTACCGGCGGCCGGGTCCTCGGCGGAGACATTCTCCGTCGATATCGGGAAATCGACGGTGATCATCGTCTGGACGAAAGCCCGATAGCCGCTGAGCGTCAGCGACACGATCAGCGTCGCCAGGAGAGCGACGGCGAGAGCGATGGCGCTGATGCCAATGATCTGGAGCCGCCGATCGGCGGCGTGGCGACGACCGCGGCGCCGGGTCGCGACGGTGTTGCTCCAGTCGACCTTTTGGGGGAAGCTCGTTTCGCTCATCGAGCGCCTCAGTCGTACTTCTCGCGGTACTTGCGGACGATGCCAAGCGCGAGAACGTTCAGTGTCAGGGTGGCGAAGAAGAGCACGAGGCCGAGCGCGAACGCGGCCAGCGTCTTCGGACTGTCGAATTCGGTATCGCCCACCAGCAGGGTGACGATCTGGACCGTGACCGTCGTCACCGCATCGAGCGGATTGGCCGTGAGCGTCGCGATCAATCCCGCGGCCATGACGACGATCATGGTTTCGCCGATCGCCCGGCTGACACCGAGCAGCACACCGCCCATGATACCGGGCAACGCCGCCGGCAAGAGAACCTTGATCATGGTTTCGCTGCGCGTTGCGCCCAGCGCCAGCGAGCCGTCACGCAGGGCGCCGGGGACGGCGTTGAGTGCGTCGTCGGAGAGCGACGAAATGAAGGGAATGACCATGACGCCCATGACGACTCCGGCCGCGAGCGCGCTGTTCGGCGACACGTCAACGCCGAGTGCGCCGCCAAACTGACGCATCACCGGCGCCACGGTCAGCACGGCAAAAAAGCCGTAGACGACGGTGGGGATGCCGGCGAGAACCTCCAGGATCGGTTTGACCGCCGCGCGGACGCGATCGTCGGCGTACTCGACGAGATAAATGGCGGTGAGGAGACCGATCGGGGTCGCGACCAGCATAGCGACGGTCGCGATGAGCAGCGTGCCGGTGAACACCGGAATCGCGCCGAACGCACCCAAACCAGCGATCTGGTCCTCGCGCAACGGGATCTGCGGTTCCCAGTTCAGGCCGAACAGGAACTCGGCAACGGGCACCTTGCCGAAGAAGCGCGACGCCTCGAATAACAGTGAGGCAACGATGCCGATGGTGGTGATGATCGCGACCACCGAGCAGAACACCATCAAGCCCGTCAGGATGCGTTCGAAATTGTTGCGGGCGCGGAAGCGCACCGACAGCATTCCGCGAGTGACAACCAGCGCAACCACCGTCAGCGCGAGCACCACGACGATCATCGCCCATCGGGCGATTGCTTCCCAGTGCGCCAGGCGCTCTGCGGCAGCGACGATCTCGGGCGACGGCTCTTGGAAGATGCGCCCGGCGGTGACGTTCTTGATTTCAGAGACGAGGAGCTGGACGTTGGCTCCATCGGTCATCGATGCGGGCAGTGACGCGATCAGCAAACGATCGATGACAGTGCCCTGAAGAACCAGCCACAGGAGGACGAAAATAAGCGCCGGGACGCCGACCCAGGCAGCGACAAAAGCGCCGTGCTGGCCGGGCAGCGAATGCATCTTGGCGCCATGAGTGGCGCGAATGCGGGTGCCGGTCGAGCGTCCGACCACGTAGGCCGCCGTGGTCGCCAGAATTATTATGAGAAAAGCATAGCCGGCCACGTTCCACCCGTCTTCGGGTGGCCGCCACGCGTCGCCAGGAGCGCGGCGGCCACTCCATCTCGTCGTCAGGCGCCGAAGCGGCCCATCATGGTGCCGTTGAGAGCGCCATCGCGCACCTCTTGGCGTTTCTCCGGCGAGAGCGGGATGAGGCCGCGCTCGCTGAGATAGCCACCGTCGCCCATCGCCTCTTCCGAGACGTACTCGGTGATGAACTCCTCAAGTCCCGGGATGACGCCGCGGTGGGCGTTCTTGATGTAAAAGAACAGCGGGCGGGACACCGCATAGGAGCTGTCGGCAATGGTCTCGATAGAGGGAGCGACGCCTTCAATCTTCGCGCCCTTTAGGGTGTCGAGGTTCTCGTAGAGGAACGAAAAGCCGAAGATGCCGTACGCCGAGTGATCGGCGCCCAGGCGCTGAACGATGAGGTTGTCGTTCTCACCGGCCTCGATGAAGGGACCATCCTGACGCATGCGCTGGCACACTTCCTTCTTGCGATCGCCATCGAGCGCCTCGATCGCCGGGAATTCCTCGCAGCCGACGTCCATGACCAGCTCGACCCAGGCGTCACGCGTGCCCGAGGTCGGGGGCGGGCCGAACACCTGGATCGCCGCGTCGGGCAGCGACGGGTCGATGTCGGACCACTTCTTGTACGGGTTGGCGACGATCTGGCCGTCAACCGCCACCTCGGCGGCCAACGCCTGGAAGAGTTCCTTCTTGGAGATGTCAAACTCGGGACCGTCCTTGGCGTGGGCGAAGGCGATACCGTCGTAGCCGATCTGAACCTCGGTGATAGAGGTCACGCCGGAGTCCATGCAGGCCTTGAACTCGGATTCCTTCATGGCGCGTGATGCGCCTGTAAGGTCGGCCTGGTCCTCGCCGATGCCCTGGCAGAAGATCTTCATGCCGCCGCCGGTGCCGGTCGACTCGACCACCGGGGCCGGACTGCCCGTCATGTTGGCAAACTGCTCGGCGACGGCTTGGGTGAATGGGAACACCGTGGAGGAGCCCACGATGCGGATTTGGTCGCGCGCCTGGGCTGCGCCCGACATGGCGGCCGCCGCCAGCGCTAACGCCGCGACGCCGCAAAGATTCCTGGTTTTCACTGGTGTCTCCCTGATTTGGGGGCCGCTTGATCGAGAAAGCCCTTGGCTCCTCGTTGCGCAGTGCAACCTATTGACGCCGATTAATGTTTCTATGACCGTTGTGCGACAGTTTCACGACACTGCAAGCCATTCATCTGACTGGCTTTTCTGACCTACGGCGGTTTCGCCGGCAGCCGGTGCCTGTGGAAAACTGACCTTGAATTCAGCCCCTTCGCCGACCGTGCTTTCGACCGCCATGCGGGCCTTGTGACGAGCGAGGATGTGCTTGACGATGGCCAGGCCAAGGCCGGTGCCGTGGTGCTTGCGGCTTGCCTCGACATCGACCCGGTAGAAGCGCTCGGTGAGCCGTGGCAGGTGCTCCTTGGGGATGCCGGGCCCGAAGTCGCGGACCGAAACCGAGGGGCCGGCGTCCCCCTCTCCGCCCGCGAGCGTGATCACCACGCGTTTGCCGGACTGCCCGTACTTGCAGGCGTTCTCGATAAGATTGCCTAACAGCTGGATCAGTTCGTCGCGGTCGCCGACCACGTCGACGGGGTGCGGCGGCAGCCGGGTCTCGATGGCGACGCCGACTTCGCGGGCGAGCGGCTCGAGCGAATCGGCGACGTGGCTGACGACGTCGACCAGGTCGACGCGGTCGTCGGGGCGCACGTGTGCTTTCATCTCGATGCGGGAAAGCGATAACAGATCGTTGACCAGGCGACTCATGCGGTCGGCCTGCTCGTGCATGATCGCCAAGAAACGCCGGCGTGCCTCGGGATCGTCACGTGCCGGACCCTGCAGCGTCTCGATGAAGCCGGCGAGCGAGGCGAGCGGCGTCCTCAGCTCGTGGCTGGCATTGGCAACGAAATCGACCCGGATGCGATCGGCCCGCCGCTGTTCGGTCAGATCGTCGATGATCAGAACGATGAAATCTCCGGCGCCGCCGTCGGCGGCCGCGAGCGGCGCGAACCAGGCGGCGAACCAGCGCTCGGTGGGCACGCGCTCGGCAAACTCGACACGTGCGGGCGGTCCGCCCTTGGCCACGCGATCGAAGGCGGCAACCAGGTCCGGCACGCGCAGACGAAAAGTCAGTGCCTCGCCGGTGCTGATCGGAAAGTATCCCGTGGCGCGCTCGTTGGCGTAGTGGACGATGCCGCGCCGGTCGAGAACGAAGCACGGATCGGGCAGTGCTTCGGCGAAGCGCCTCAGCCCCGGCTCCAGGCCGGCGGTTGAAGCCGGCGCGGCGGCGGTGGCACGATCGGCGCCGGCGTGGGAGAACAAGGCGAGCGCGGCGACCAGGACGATGAGAATCGCGACCGAAGCACCGGGCGCGATCCCACCCCCGGCATAGAGGGCGCCGACCAGCGCAGCGATCACAATGATGATCCAGCGACGCCGGGCAAGGCGCCCAGAAAGGCGCGCCATCACGTCGCGGGTGCGGTCATCGATGTTGCGCGCTGCCATCGCAATCGACCCCGGAAACCTTAACGGTGCCGCGACGCCGCATTTCGAGCCCAAATCGCCGACAATCATGACAGTGATGTCGCGTCCGGACGGGAAGCATATAAGGTCTCGGCATCGGCGACGGCAAGCCGAACCTCTCCTTGTTCTGGACTAACGGGAACGTACCTACCATTGGCGAAGCACCATAGACACCGCAAGAAGGGCAACGATGTCCCGCCGGCGATCGCCCCGGCGGTGGACGCGCCGCTGATTACGACCGCGAACGGCTCGTTCAACCTCGGCGACCCGGTGCTGCCCGACTGGATCGAGAGACGGGCGCTGACTTCGGCCGGCTTTCCCTACGATGCCGCGATCGCTGACAAGACCTACGAAAAGGAACTGACGCTGCTGCAGATCGAGCTGGTCAAGCTCCAGCGTCACGTCAACCAGACCGGCGCGCATGGTGGAGGTGTTCGAGGGGCGCGACGCGGTCGGCAAGGGCAGCACCATCTTCGTCGTGCGCCGCTACATGAACCCGCGCACGGCACGGTTGGCGGCGCTCGGCCGGCCGACCGAGCACGAGCAGGGGCCAGTGGTACTCCCAGCGCTACGCGGAACACCTGCCGGCGGCGGGGGAATTGGCCCTGTTCGACCGATCCTGGTACAACCGCGCCGGCGTCGAGCCCGTGATGGGCTTCTGCACGGCGGTGGAACACCGCACCTTCCTCGCGCAAGCCCCGGACTTCGAGAAGATGCTGGTCGACGAAGGAATTGTGCTGTGCAAGTTCTGGCTCAACATCGGCCGCGAAATGCAATTGAGGCGATTCCACGAACGCCGTCACAATCCGTTGAAGTTCTGGAAACTGTCGCCGATAGACTTCGCAGCGCTGGCCAAATTGGAGGCCTACACTATCGCGCGAGACACGATGCTTGCGGCAACGAGCCGCCGGCCGGCGCCGTGGATTATCGTCAGGGCCAACGACAAGCGGCGGGCCCGGCTCAACATCATCCGCCACATCCTGTCGACGACCGACTACGCGGGAAAAAGATCGCAAGGTCGTCGGCAAGACGGATCCGCTGATCCTTGGCGGAACCGAGCTCATCAACGATTGACGGGAGCCCCACTCACTCCGTGAGCGATTTCTACGACCGCCTCAAACAGTCGATCCTCGAGCGCGGCATCGGCAACGCCGACGAGCGTGGCGCGGTCTACGCCCAGGCGCGGCGGTCGGTCATCCGGCGATTGTGGGCGCACCATCCCCCGCTCGCGGCGGAGGAGATCGACCAGCGCCTCGGCAAGTTCGATCTGGCGATCGAACGAATCGAGGCCGAGCTCACTGGGGCCGTCGTCGGTGAGGAGGAAGATGCCGAGCCGGCCGCAGAGGACCTCGCGGAACTCGACATTTTCGAAAGTCCCGACGGCGAGGACACCGTTTGGGCGGAGCCGGACGAGCAACCGCAGGACGTTGGGCATCACGGCGCCGGGGTCAGCGCTTTGCCGGCAAACGATGGCGACCCTTACGGTGCGTGGATCGGCGGTTCGTCCAGCGAAGAACCGCACGACGACCCGACGCCGGGCGCCGACGCCACCGCGGCACAGGCCGGCTTAAGCTTGCGTCGGCGCCGGCCAACGGACGACGACCGCGGAGCGGCACCGGGCA
>Ga0315553_10002317_pt1 | contig 15308 bp, 12 predicted proteins | sample SalMarSW160140MG_FD_203099 | JGI IMG/M metagenome (GOLD analysis project Ga0315553, IMG submission 203099) | Salt marsh sediment microbial communities from the Plum Island Ecosystem LTER, Massachusetts, United States - Salt Marsh Sediment SW1601-40 ... | reverse complement strand
CCACCTGTACAGTCACATTGCCAAGTAACATCTATTACATAATTAAGGTAAAATATTTTATCTTTACCGAAATAGTCCACTACTCCTGCGGCATTATCAACCATTTGTGTAATAAATTCTTCTTGAGTTGATGATCCGGTATCTATAACATTGTTTTTGCAGACAGATTTACACATGTAACAAAATCTACATTTCTCTTCGTCTCTGATTAATTTCCCATCTGGACTTTCTCTAAGTGCATTTGTTGGGCAAATCTTTAAACAAGCTTCGTAATCAGAAATCGGTGCTTCAAAATTAAATTCGAATTTTTTTCCCTTATGTGCTTGAACCTTTCCACCCTTGCTTACACATCCAATCCCAAGATTTTTAATTGCACCACCAAAACCAGTACTCCCGTGACCTTTAAAATGAGTCGCTAAGATCATATAATCGAATTCCTTCAACCTCCCCGCAACCAAAACTTCATTAAATCGCTTCCCATTAACAGCTTGTTTTATTATATCTGTACCAACGCGTCCATCTAGCATTAGCAGTTTTGCTCCCATGGTTTCGTCTGTAAAACCATGGATTTTAGCAGTTTCCAAATATTCGTCTTCAGTAGCACGACCACTGTATTCAGTATGAATGCCCGTAAATTCTTCTGGAGCCCCCCATCCACAAGATTCTGCTACAGATGGTACTGCTCCTATACTTTTCACATAATCACACAAAAATCTAATGTAACTAGGGCGTAGGTATCGAACATTTTCTAAAGCACCAAAATGTGTCTTTATTACTACATTATCTCCTTTCTGGACTTTTTTATTAAATCCCATTTTTTCCAGAGCCAAAGGACCCTTAAATCTGCTTAAACTTTCTTTGTGGTGAAAGGTTCTTGCCGTAAAAAAATATACGTCTGATTTCATATTTCTCATTAAAATTAGTTATTGAGTTAATTGTCAACTATTATAAAGTAATACAGCATTAAAAATAAATTTGGAGTTTATCTAACATGCAGTAATTATTTTAACTGTGTATAATTCTATAATAATTAGAGATAAGAAAAATAAAAATATACTTTACTCTGAAAACTATGGCACGATGTCCAGAATGCGCAGGTAATATGAAATACAATCCTGACAATCGTCTGATGGTATGTAGTTCGTGCGGATTATCGTTAACTCGAAGTGAATTAGATCGTTATTGGTATCGCATACGAGATGAACGGGGATCAGATGCAGATGAAGTTCAGAAAGCAAAAAACCGCCGAAAGGATTGGCTTGATTGGTATAGTAAAAGTAAGGATGAAAAAAAGAATTACTGATTAAATACTAATCACTTTATCCAGTCTATCATCCTTTTGATTTAGTTTAAATTCTTCTCAGAACACCGGATTTTTCTTATTATCCCTTAAGATATTGAATTAAATACTTTTTTAATTTCTTCTGATAACTATATATAATCTCTTAAGTATAAATTTTTGAAAAATGAAGTTAATAGAGTAATACTATTTTTTAGCTAAATTTCTTGTTAAAAATCTCAATTAAAAACTCTTCCAATTTCAGGGCGGGTATATCTAATAGTGTAATTTCGAGGTGTCTGCCTCTTTCTGCTTCTTCGATTCTGACGGTTTTAGATGCTATGATTTTCAATTGATTAAGAGTTCTGATATATTTACGAAAACTCATCTTCACATGTGGTTCTATTGAGTAAGTCTCGCTTATTATCTGATACTCTTCAAAAGCGTCATCAACTAGAGTAAATGGCTCGTCTTTATTTATTAATGATCGTGCAATTCCAAAGAGAGCAAGTAGTTCTTGATCGTTTAATTGGTCTACGATCTCTCCTCTAAATGTGGGATAAACTTCATTAGAGGCAGCTCTAATTATATCAGCGTTTACTCTATCTAACTTTTCTCTATCGGCATATAATCCACTTTTTCTTAAGATTTCTATTCCGTGACGAATATTTTCGTGATCTGTAACTATCTGACTAATCATACTCAAAATGTCATCATCCACAACGTATTCTTTAAATGCAAGTTCACTTCTATATTCTAGGATTTTTTTCGCTTCGTCGTAATTATAGGGTTTGAGCCTAATTTTCTCGTTTAACCTACTTAAAATCCTTTCAGTTTCTATTGTCATCCAATCTTTGTTTCTGGAGATTAAAATTATAGAGAGTTTCGCATTTTGATGTCCATAGGTTTCAGCGATATCTAAAAATGCTAAAACTTCCTCAGATCTTAATAAATGTACTTCGTCTATTATTAGTAACATATATCCTTTTTCTCGGATTAGTTGTTTTAAAATAAGCTTTAGTGCTTCGTCGTCCGAGAATCCTCTACCACTACCATGAGTATACTTTGCTAACAATTCGCGAATGATTTTACTTTTGGAGCGGAAATTTATGCAGTTGTAATATTCAATAAAAACATCTACATCTTTTTCTAACGCTATTGTTTTAAAGTTTCTACCAAAATATCTTGCGGTACACGTTTTTCCAACTCCCCCCTTACCTAAAATTATACAATTCACGGACGGTTGTTCTTCTTCTTCAAGAATCCGTCTAAAGTTAAGAATAAGGTTCCTAATAGCTTCGTCACGACAATATAATTTTTCAGGAACATAACTCAGGTCAAGCGAATTAGCTTGATTGAATACCGATTTTGTCATGAATTGCTTTCTAAATTCTTCCTCGTCCATGATTAGCCGACTTTTATTTATAATTTTCGTGATATATAAGTAATTATAGAACAAATTAAGTTTAAACTTTCTTATACTTTTGACTTTTTCCTAGAGGATTATTAGAAATATCCCCTATAATGATATATAAGTAATCAATTTTAAACTTGTAGTTATAGATTTAAATCGCTATTGTTTAAAGGATGCATTTTCGAATAAGACTGCCTTAGTTGAGTGATATCGTTCTTTGCGTAGATTCTTGTTGTATTTGGAGAGCTGTGCCCCAGTATGTCTTGTAATTCACTAATATCCATTCCGGAACGCCTTAGGTGAGTAGCACCCGTATGTCTGAAGACATGAGGTGTTATTATTTTTGAATCTGGGAAACCGCACTTCTCTTTAATTGTTTTAATATCTACTTGGACTACTCTGGGATTTAATTTTTGGTATCGTGTATTGACTAAAAGATAATCTTCGGTGTTGTAAGATATTCGATTTTCTAGATACTCGTTGAAAAGATTTAATGTGTTATAATCCACAGGAACAATCCTCTCTTTACTACCTTTCCCTTTTAATCTTATGTAGCCTTTGTTAAAATCAATATCTTTGATTTGGATGTCGCACAGCTCACTAACACGAGCCATCGTAGAATAAAGTAATCTTACAATTAAATAATATCTCTGGCTCTTCTTGGAGTTAAACAGTTTTTTATCTTTTAACTTGTTAAAAATTACCTCAATTTCCGCAACATTAAGGAATTTTGGTAAACTTTCCTCTATCTTAATTTTAGGAGATTTAATCGTTGTCATTGGATTTTTAGATATAAATTCATTTAAAGTTAAAAACTTAAAGTAAGACCTTAAAGAGGCGATTTTTCTGCTGATCCCTTTTTTTGTGTAATTTAAATCTTTAAGTTGTTTTAAAAAAAGTCTAATCCGCTGTCTAAGCATTGGCGACTCAAGGTTCAGATCACCAACGAGACTAATAAATTTCTCAAGATCATATCGATATGCTTTTATCGTTGATGGTGCGCATCCTTCTTCTACTTCCTTCGAAATTAAAAAATCGTCGATGAAATCCGAAACCTTGTATTCTATCATAATAAAAATATAACATCGTGATATTACATAATACGATGTAATATGCAGGTAATATCAGAAAGGCATTTATTTTTTTAACCCTTCTCCATACCAACCTTGTTTGATGAAAAGATACGCATTCATAGCGGCTGTGGTCCCTTCACCAGTAGCAGTGGTTACCTGTCGTATTCCACCAGTTACATCTCCTGCCGCATATATACCAGGAAGGTTTGTCTCCTGATTTTTATCAACTTTAATATTATTATCCTTATCAAGTTCTATCCCTGCCTTCTTCGCTAAATCACTCTGTGGCTCAACTCCTATAGCAATAAAAAGAGCATTTACACTTATATTGGTTATTTCGCCAGTTTCAATATTTTTAATTTTTAGTTCTCCTAATTTGTTATCTTTAGGTATAGCTTCTTCAATAGTGCAATTATACATTGGTACAACATTAGGTAATGAATCAACCTCATCTACAATACATGCTTCTGCTCGCATACAGTGACGTCTATGAATAAGGTAAACTTTTTTTGCTACACCTGAAAGATAAATTACCTCTAGACCAGCGGCATTACTACCACCAACCGTAGCAACTACTTGATCTCGAAATAAAGGCCCATCGCAAGTAGCACAGTAAGATATTCCGTTACCTATTAAATCAAATTCATTAGGCAATCCAAGTGATAAATGTTTCGAACCAGTAGCAATTATAATAGCTTTTGCTTTTTTATCACCTTCAGGTGTAGTTACCGTCATTTCTTTTGGATTAATTGCTGAGACTTTATTGTAAAAAAAGGTAGCTCCCCAATTTTCAGCTTGTTTCCTCATTTTTTCAGTTAATTCAAGACCGTGGATACTCTCAAATCCGGGATAATTTTCAATTTTGGGAGCTGTCCCGGCTAAACCTCCAAAGCCTGTACCCTCATAAAGAGCAGTCTTTAAACCCATTCTTCCCCCATAAATTGCAGCTGTTAATCCCGCAGGTCCACCACCAATAATTATTAGGTCAAAATCATTTTTATCAGACACTTTTAGTCTCCATTATTTTGTCGCTTTATTCAAATTACTTATAATAATCTTAATAATAGTTTAAATTTTTTTTAGATTTATATTGATTAATTAAATTCTATGTTTTTACTCCTTCTTTAATTGACGAAGATATTTGCAAGCATTTATTCCCGCTCGTGCACCTTCTGCTGCAGCAAAAACTACTTGAAAAAGTCCTCCCGTACAATCACCAGCAGCATAAACTCCTTTAAGGTTTGTTTTTTGTTCGTCATCCACTTTAATATTTCTCATATCATCTAATTCTACCCCAGCTTTCTTAAAAATTGAATTAGAAAATATATGAGATAATATAAATAAACAACTTAATTCAAATTCTTCTATTTTTTCAATATCTTCTGATTCAGGCTCAGTAGATTTACATAATATTTTTTGAATCATACCTTCCGAAGCTGGAACTGCTTCAATTACTTCCATCTTCTCAATAACTTTAATTCCAGTATCTATAACTTCATAAACCTTTTCAGGTAGTTCTTCAATTCCCACATCAGTAATAACATGAACTATACATCCCATCTGATTTAGAGCCAAAGCGTCTTCCATCACTTCTTCGTCTTTTCCGTATAAATATACTACTTTATCTTTGTATGACGGTCCATCCCATAATGCACTGTAGGAAACTCCATATCCAAGTAAAGTATCTTCCCCTTTTATGATTTCTTTTCGTTTCCCTGTGCCCGTGGCAATAACTACAACATCAGCAGTGATGTTTGTCGTTCTCGTAGAAATCATGTTCGTTCCCATCCCTAACATTAATACGATAACATCTCCATTCATTATCCTAACGCTTTCATAGCTTTCGGCGTGCTTTTTAAACTTTTCCAAAAGACCCAATCCAGTTACATCAATTTCTCCTAGCCAATTATGAATCTCTTGCGTCTTCGCTAGCGAGGAAGGTTCTTTTCCTTCTAATACAATCGTATTTCTATTTGTTCTACCGCAATAAACAGCAGCACTTAATCCCGCTGGTCCTGCTCCTATTATTAGAACTTCACATTTATACTCTTGTAGTTCCATAAAAAAAACCTTAATACTTTCTGTTTAAGAAAATAAGGTGCCTATAATTAAACAAATGGTTTCTAAATTAAAAATAATTTGATAATAATTTAAGTTTGATTCAAATTGATTAGAAATTATTAATAGCGAGGATTATAAGAAATAATTTGAATATTTATTATTGATTCTGAATTAAGTGTAATTAAATATAAATTAAAAAACTACACTTTCTGTGGTTTTAATATTAAATTCAACCTATGAGGAACCATTATAAATGAGCGACTTAGATCATAGAACAGAAATAAAGAAAGAAGAACCAAAATTTAATATCGCTGAGCCTTATCATTTATCCAAAAGATCGAAATGGTTAAGGGATTATTACTTCAAAGGAGTTGAACGCGAGTGGAATAACGAATACATGTCTTTCACTACTGGCACAGATTGGGATATAATTTGGTGCGAATCTGATTATTACGTCACTCCTGAGATTTATTTTTACATAGGAAATAAAGGCAAAGGAGTTTTTGAGGGATGTTTAAGATCTATAGCTATTCCAGTATCACTGCCTGATGGTTTCTGGGATTTATCTTTACCGGAACGTAAAATAAAATTTTTTGAAACGGTCATGCTTGATTATATACCTCACGAGATCATTTCTGAGAACGATTTAATTGCTGGTGGCAGATTTAATACTCAATTGAGCGATAGTTTAAAAGAAAATGAGACTAAAAAATATTGGAAGGAAAATTTGAGCATTAGACATAAATTTTACAAATTTCATAAATCAGGGTTTGGAAATACAGGAGCAACGGGAGGACATCTTATCCCAGATCACGAAACCATAATCAAAAAAGGTTTCAAGTTTATACATGAAAAAACAAAAGCTCAATATGAACAATTGTCAGAACGAGAAAAAAAAGGTTCTAAAGGTCAAGAATTAAGAGCAATGCTAAACGCTTCAGAGATACCAAGAAAATTTGCTCAAAAATATGCTGAAGAATGTAGAAGACTTAAAGAAAAAGCAACATCGTCTGAAAGAATAAAAGAACTAGAACAAATGGCTAAAAACCTTGAAAAAGTTCCTTGGGAGCCTGCCGAGACTTTTTGGCAAGGAATACAAGCGATTTGGTTAACTCACATGCTTATTATGGCAGAAGAATCTTACCCTGGTCCTGGTACTTCCTTTGGTAGGACAGATCAACACCTCTGGGATTTATATAAAAAAGACGTGATTGATGAAAGAAATATTTCGAAAGATTTTGCCAAAGATATTTTAGGTAGTTTCTGGTTTCATTGCAACACTGCTTACGATGCTCAAATCAAAGTAGGAAAGCAGGGAATTACTTCGGCGTTCGGTCAATTGATGACCCTTAGTGGATGTGGTCCTAATGGCGAAGATTTGACTAACGAATTGACTTATACTATTCTGGAAGTTGTTGATGAATGGTCTCCAATCTTAGAACCAAAGCCAAATGTTAGACTACATAGAAATTCTCCTGAGAAATTGTTAAATATCATAGTTGATATGGTTTCTCGATCGCAAGGAGCCCCAATTCTTATAAATTTCGACGAGAGAAGTATTGCAGGTATGATTGCAGAGGGTATATCTCAAGAAGATGCTTGGGATTACGCATGCGTTGGATGTTTAGAAAATACAATGCAAGGAAACGATAGATCTGGTACCGTGAATTGCAATCCAAATCTAACAAAAAGCATTGAATTAACGCTTTGGAACGGAAAGAACATGCCCGGTAATGATGTTGCTACCAAGAAGGGCGAGCAAGTCGGCCCAAAAACGGGTAATTCTGAAATCTTTAAAACTTGGGAAGAATTTTGGAATGCGTGGAAAAGACAAGTAGAATTTCTCATTAAATACACCGTAGACACATATAATTTAACTGAATCTCTTAGAGCAGAATATTTACCCACTCCTTATTTATCAACGTTAGTTCAAGGATGTATTGAAAAAGGATTAGACATTAGACGTGGCGGTCCTGAGTTAAGATTTATAACAGTTGAGGGCGTTGGTTTTGCTACTACCGTCGACTCTTTATTGGCGATTAAAAAATATGTTTACGACGATAAGAAATACACCATATCTCAATTTAAAGATGCCTTGATTAACGATTTTGAGGGCAATGAATACGCTGTGATTCAAACCTTCTTAAAAAATAGAGCGCCTAAGTATGGAAACGATGTCGATGATGCTGATGAGTTAGCTCAAAAAGTAATGAAAGTGTGGGCTGATGAAACCTGGAAGTACAAAACTCCTACAGATTTTCAATTTCGACCTGGCATGCTTTCATGGAATTATTGGGCTGGAGCTGACGCTAGTTTAACAATTGCTACTCCAGATGGTCGAAAAATGGGAACTTTTCTTTCTAACGCAATATGTCCGTCAACTGGAGCAGATTTAAAAGGTCCTACGGCTGTAACTAATTCTGTAGGTATAGCTTTAGGGGGAAAAACAGAAGATGGTGAATATATAAATTTTTTACCTAACGGGGCAAGTCATACGATTACATTCAATCCAGCTATTCTTAAGAATCCAGAACATAAAGAAAAATTTAAATCGTATTTAAAAGGATACATTGAAAACGGAGGAACTTGTTTACAGGTAAATATGCTTGATGTTGAAATGTTAAAAGATGCCCAAAAACATCCAGAAAACTATACTAATCTCTTAGTTCGGATTACTGGTTATAATGCTTATTTTAACGCCATTGGAAAAGAACTACAAGATGAAATTATAGCGCGAGAATCGCATTCAATGTAAATTCAGAAAATAATTATTGAGATATAGGTTATATATCGAGATTTTCAATAATTGTAGCAACTCCCTGTCCGCCTCCGACACACGCGTTAGCAACACCATATCTTGCCTTCTTTTCTTTTAAAATTCTTGCAAGAGTACCAGTTAATCGTATCAGTGTAGCACCTAATGGGTGTCCTATAGCAGTAGATCCTCCCATAATATTCACTTTTTCTTCAGGGATATTGAATGTATTCATACAATTTAACGCAACGATGCAAAAAGCTTCGTTAATCTCCCAGTAATCGATATCATCTACAGTGAGATTTGCCTGTTTTAACGCTTTCTGAGTAGCAGGGACTGGACCTCTTCCCATTACAGTAGGATCGACACCAGCCCAACCCATTGAAACAATTTTAGCCATAGGCTCAATTTTTCTTTTCTTAGCTTCTTCTGCTTCCATTAAAATTGCTGCTGTAGCACCTGCGTTTAAAGGAGATGAATTACCCGCTGTAATTACGCCTTCTTCTGTACCCTCTCTCTTTATATACCCTTCTTTCCCCCCATTTTTCTCTAAGAAGAAAGGTTGAGCCAATCGTCGCAGTCCAGACACTCCTTCTAAAGTTGATTTTCTGGGATTCATATCTCTATCGATAAACATTTTCTCTTCAACATTACCAGGAGCATGACCTTCAATTCCTATGATTTCGCCTTTATAATACCCATTTTCCTGACTTTTGATTGTGAGATTATGACTTCTTACTCCAAATTTATCTAAATCTTCTTTGGTAAATGTAGGAATTTCTTCTTCGTACAATTTTTGGGCTGTTTGTAGCATATTAAATGAAGTTTGTAGATCTAATTCGGGTCTATAAAACTTACTTTCCTTATCTTCTGTCGAATAATTACGATCTATCCCTATCCCGCGAACGCGCGTCATATGTTCAAACCCTGTGGCCAATACGCAATTACTATTCCCCGTCATGATTTCCATGATACCCACATGCATCCCAGATCCTGCTGAAGCGCATTGTCTATCGATAAAAAACGACGGAACTTCATAAGGAAATCCTGATAAGAACAGAGGACCACGTCCTCCATAGGTCCAATTTTCCAATACTCCCGAAGCAACTCCTATTGATACCTCCTCTATGTCTTTTTTCTCTATTCCTTTTTCTGCTAATTTACCATCAAAGAATTTCATTAATAATTCAGCAAGGAGTTCATCTCCTCTTATTTCCCCAAACACATCCCTCTCTGGTTGAGTTGGTCTCGACCTAGAAAATGGTGTACGGGCGTAATCAATTAGCCATACTTCTTTCACATTTATCACTTTTTAAATTTTGAGCCTAATAATGTTAATAATTTAATACAGTATAAAATTTAAAATTTTATTATATAATACTTTAAATTATTGTTAAATATTGAAAAATAACCAAACTAGGATGAAAAAGAATTATGACTAAAGTAAAAAATATTGTTATGCTTGGATTTGGAGATATGGGTAAAGGAATTGCCCAAGTTAGCTTAATGGCGGGATATAATGTTGTTGCGGTTGATATTAATGACGAATTGATACAAAAAGGTTTAGATTATAATAAGATAGGTTTTGAAAAGCTTGAATCTAAAGGAAAATTACCAGAGGGCGCTTCAGCAGCTGAAACTTTCTCAAGGTTGAGTGTAAGTAAGGATTTGATTGAAGCTTCTAAAGGCGCCGATTTAGTTATAGAAGCCGTGGTTGAAAAATTAGATGTTAAGCAAAAGCTTTGCAAAGATGTAATCGAGTATTCTCCAGATCATTGTATTTTTGCTTCTAATACCTCTACAATAAGTATCACTGAAATTGCGCAAAATTGTGGGAAACCACAAAATGTAATTGGAATGCACTTCTTTAATCCTGCTCCTTTGATGCGTTTAATTGAAGTAATAAAAGGTGATAAGAGTTCCGATGAATCAATAGAAATCGGGATTAAAGTGGCAGAATCACTGCCTTGTTTAAGAGGAGAACGTTACGTCGCCCTAGTTTTAAAATCTCGTCCTGGATTTATTGTTAACCGCGTTCTATCTCCCAGCGCTATATATTCAAACTATATAATCGATCTTGCTTATGAACAAGGAATCCCATGGGAACAAGTAGATGCAGATCTATCACGTCCTAACGCCCCAATGTCAGCTCTTACATTGGCAGATTTCACAGGGAGAGATATCGCGTATAACGGCGGTTTATATTATGCTGAGAAACTTTCACCTGATTATAAACCGGGTAAAGTTCTCACGATGCAATATAATGAAGGTAAACTAGGAAAAAAGACTGGTCAGGGCTTCTATGATTGGTCTAAAGGACGACCACAACCCGATCTTTCTAAAAAAGCAGGCTTAGTAAATAGTTTAGTGTTTACAGCAATCAATGCAAACGAAGGCTGCAGAATATTAGAAGAAGGTGTTGTTAATAGTTGGAAAGTTATAGATGAAGCGATTTTAGCTGGCATGAACTTTTCGGGACCAATGAAATATGCGACTGAGCACTACAAAGAATTATCTGAACTTTTAGAAGAATATTCTGAAAAGTTAGGAAAATCTTCTTTAAAACCTTGTGAATTATTAAAAACAGGTAAGTTTGTTAAAATGGTTTGAAATTAAATAAAAAAATAATTATTTTTTTTTATTATTCGCCAGTAAATTTAGGGTTTCTTTTTTGTAAGAATGCGGTCACTCCTTCGTTTACATCTTTTGATTGCGAATTAACAGCATAACCCAAATGCTCAAATTGAAGTCCCAGATTTAGCGGAGCTTGAGTTCCATAATCTATAGCCTTTTTAATGACAAATAAGCTTTTGGTTGCAGCATTTCCTAACCAAGCTGCCTTCTCATGGACAACCTCTTCAAATTTATCATTATCAACCAAAAATGATACTAAACCCCAATTATACATAACTTCGGCTGAATAATGTTCTCCGAAAAAGATCATTGATTTGGTTCTTATTTTCCCTAAACTCCTAATTAATCTCTGTGTTCCTCCATTGAAGGGAGCAATTCCTCGTGTTATTTCTGGAAAACCAAATGTAGAACGTTTTGATGCGATTATAATATCACATACTAATACTAGCTCAAATCCACCACCTAAAGCATAACCATCTACAGCAGCTATTAAAGGTTTTGGAAATTCTTCTATAATATTATAGTATTTATGTCTTAAATACATCGCATGGCTCTGATCCATTAAATTTATTGGATCGATTTCAAGGTTTCCTCTAGCTGATAAATCAGCACCAGCAGAAAATGCTGGTTTCTTAATGAATTCTTTAGTACCTCTTAGAACTACGCATCTAACTGACTTATCTAAAGCCATTGATTCGAGAGCATCTGCAATCTCTTTTAAAGTTTTATTTTGTAAAGCATTTAGCCTCTCAGGGCGATTAATTGAAATTACTAAGTAATTTCCTTCTCCAATTCTTTCGATTTTAATATGTTCAAAGTATTGTTCAGACACTTTTAATCTCCTTGTTTGTTATGTTATTATATTTAATAAGGTGAAGATCAAAAAAAATTTATTTAAAATAGAGGAGATTCATTATTTCTAACTTCTCTCTTTCTATAAACGCTCCCAAAAATATAACCTAATATCGTCCCAACTATCGCGAAAATTATTCCGTAATACATGAATAAGACTAATATATATTCTAATAAGAGAATAAAATCAAATCCATATACGGGTATCAAATAAAAAATCCAATCAAAGCAACCTATTAATAATAATGATAAAACTGAACCAGTCAATCCAACAATTATACCTGTTTTAATGTATGATTGTGATTCTTTTCTATATTTAAATGTGAAATAGAGTCCAGTACAGCTTCCTATAACTAAAAATATATCTGCTATAACGAAAATTGCAATTGGTAAAATTAAGAACAAGATGTTTGTTAATAAGGCACTTATTAGAACTCCAATCATCATATTATATCTTTGGACAAATCCAGAATAATTCTCAGCAACCATATATTTTTTCACTAAGATTTTCAAGTAGTATTTGTATTAATTGTCTATTAAATAAAGACTTTTTTGAATATAATTAAATTTTAAGGTCACACATGGGGGATAAACACAATGATTGCATGTAAAAGTTAAGTAAGCAAGAAATAACTATAGATACTTTCCTTTTTCAAATGAATTAATTCTTATCCAATTTATTAGTCTAGTATCAATATTATTCTAAGCCTTGCAGATTATGTGCTTGATATAAAATTTTTTAATTTTTAATCTCTATTAATATTTTATACTACAATTAATAAAATTAAATTAGCTCCAAGACTTTTGTTATTTAATAATCAGCTTAAAATCTATTTAAAATGGCAGAATCTAAAGCTCTGATTTTTCAGATTCAAAAGATGTCCACTGAAGATGGACCCGGGATTAGAACAACAGTTTTTTTTAAGCAGTGCCCTTTAAAATGTATATGGTGCCACAATCCAGAATCAATTCTAAAAAAGAAGCAATTAGAATGGTTTAAACATAAATGTATTGGATGTAAAATTTGTATCGAAACATGTCAAAAGGGAGCATTATTACTCGATGAAGATGGGATGCATATCGACAGAGATAAGTGTGATAGTTGCGGTTTGTGCTCAGAAGAATGCCCTAGTACTGCTTTACATATGTTTGGAGAATTATGGGATTTAGAGGATTTATATTACGAAATTCAAAAAGATAAAGTCTACTACACCCAATCTCATGGCGGTATTACAGTTTCAGGGGGTGAACCTACGCTCCAGTCCGATTTTATTTTGGATTTTTTAAAAAAATGCAAAAATAATGGTATCTCAACAGCTTTAGACACTTGCGGATACGCTTCCAAGAATATTTATCAGAAATTACTTCCCTATGTTGATTTGATCCTCCTTGATATTAAGGAGATTAATTCTGAAAAACATAAGGAATACACCGGCGTTCCGAATACCCTCATATTGGAAAATGCCATCTGGATTTCGAATTATGTGAAAGACAATGGTAAGAAACTGTGGATTCGAACTCCCATTATTCCAAATTATACTGCGACAGAGAAAAATGTTAAAGGAATTGGAGAATTTATAGTTAACAAGTTACATAACATTCCAGAAAGATGGGACTTGCTGTCGTTCAATAACTTATGTACAGCTAAATATGAAAGATTAGATATGGATTGGTCCCTAAAGGACTTTCCTCTAATTTCCTCAGATAAAATGGACGAATATATAGAGATTGGCAAAAAAAGTGGCGTTAAGAATGTTCAATGGTCTGGGTTAACGAAAAAACAAGAAGATCTTGAACATGCTGAAGAAAATTAATATAAGATGATATAAAATGGGAAAAAATAAAGTTGAATGGTCATCCGAAATATCTGACGAAGGTATAGAATTTACTCAACCAGATATAATGCTTAAGTTAGTCTCCACTATAGACGATCGAGGTTGGCCCCATATTACTCTAATTGCGAGTAATCGGGCAATAAGTAAAGACAAAATAGCATGGGGGGCTTTTACTGAGGGTTTGAGTAAGCAATACGTTAAAGAGAGACCGAAGCAAGGAATTTTCTACATGAGTACCGAAATACCCTTTAAGTTCCTTCAAGTTAAAGCAGATTTTAGCCATATTACAAAGGAAGGTGAAGATTTAGAACATTTTAACCAATCACAATTGATGCGATACTTTACCTATATAAGAGTTCATACAGCGTACTATAATAACATAGTAGCTGCTACACCTGTAAGAAATTTACCCTTATTTGGTATTGTAAAAGGAATAATTAAGGATATGATTGGGAAAGGCGGAGCGAAAACAAAAATTGACGAAAAGCGTCTAAATGTCCTTGGATACAAATTATTTGCTGCACCTATCGCGGTCAGGGTAATTTCTTATATAGACCCTGCTGATGGGTATCCGACTATGATTCCTTCTATTCAACTTCAAGCTGCTGATTATAACAGATTGGTGTTTCCTCCTTCAATATTGAAAGAAGATTTATATCAAATTCCAGTGGATTCAAAAGTGGCTGTGTTTGGCATGAATTTTGATTTTTATAATCAAGTTGTAAAAGGAACTTTTACAGGATTTGAAAAATTTAGAGGAATCAAGTTTGGAGTTATCGAGATTGAGGAAATCTATAATAGTGCTCCTCCTGTTCCAAGAGTGATTTTTCCTAAAGTGGATTCTGTTCCAAAAATTACTGAATTCCACTTATAAGTTAGAGTCTTTTTTTTCTTCCCTCAATATTGAAAATTTTATTACTGATTTTGTTTTTTCTAATGTAGGATTAAAATTTACTCTTTACAACAAATTAGGAGATTATTATTATGACTAAAGAAAAAATGAATGTCTTATTCATTATAACTGATCAGCAGCGAGCTGACATGATGGGGTGTTCTGGTAATAAAATAATTAAAACTCCCAACTTAGACAGGTTTGCAAGCGAGAGTGTACGTTTTTCTAATGCATTCTGCACATCCCCTATGTGTATGCCTAACCGAGCTACAATACTGACTGGTTACTATCCCAATGTTCATGGAGTGCGCAGTAATGGGATAAACTTGCCTGAAAATGTACCTACAATTACTCAAACCCTAGTTAACAGAGGTTATCATACAATCTCTATTGGTAAAACTCATTATAATACTTGGACACCGAGATACGATCCAAAAACAAAATCAGCGGAAGATAATTATGATTGGTATTTGAAAAACCCAACTGGTAATCATCTAACGCGAAAGAACTTTC
>Ga0315553_10002315_pt1 | contig 15312 bp, 13 predicted proteins | sample SalMarSW160140MG_FD_203099 | JGI IMG/M metagenome (GOLD analysis project Ga0315553, IMG submission 203099) | Salt marsh sediment microbial communities from the Plum Island Ecosystem LTER, Massachusetts, United States - Salt Marsh Sediment SW1601-40 ... | reverse complement strand
CAACGAAGACCCGAAGCCGTTCAAATGGGTTCGCACCGCCGACGACATCCTTGAAGCCGTCAACAGGTTCTGTCTCAGAACCAGCCCGGAAAATTATGAAGCATACCTCTGATTCAGGACACTAGCGCTAACTTATTGATATAGATCAACCCTCGTTCAAGTGGTTCCACTTGAACGAGGGTTGATCTAAGGCCGATCGCATCACGTTGAAAGCTGCGAGCATCAAGCCATGACGAACCGATCCATTCTCATCATCGGCGCCGGAATTGGGGGGCTCTCGACCGGCTCCTACGCGCAGATGAATGGCTACCGCACCAAGATCCTCGAAATGCACACGACGCCCGGCGGCGTCTGCACGTCGTGGAAGCGGGACGGCTACACTTTCGACGGCTGCATTCACAATCTGGCGGGCACCAGCCCAAAAAGCGCGTTTCATGCCATGTGGGGCGAGCTGGGCGTCGTGCCGGCGATCGAGATGCACGCCTATGAGGAGCTGGTTCGGGTGGAGCGGCCGGACGGCGAGCCTCTCGTGATCTACACCGATCTCGACCGGCTTGAAGCGCATATGAAGCAGCTCGCGCCCGCCGACGCCGCAACGATCGAGGAGCTGATCGGCGCGGCTCGCCGCTTCACCCGCTTCGATCTGCTCGGCCTTGCGCTCGCCAGCCCCATCGAGCGTTTGGGCGCACTGACGATGCTGCCCACTCTCGCGAAATATAGCGGCGTGACGCTGGAGCAATTCGCGCAGCGCTTTTCCGACCCCTTCCTGCGCCGCGCCATTCCGAGCCTGATCTATGACTGGCCCAATTCGCCGGTCCTGTTCCTGCTCTCTTTCCTCGGCCGGCTGCATATTGGCGATCTCGGCTGGCCCGCCGGCGGCTCGATCGCCTTTGCGCGCGCCATGGAGCGGCGTTTCCTCGAATTAGGCGGCGAGATCCGCTATGAGGCGCGCGTTCAGTCCATCCTTGTCGAGAACGACCGCGCCGTCGGCGTGCGGCTCAGCGACGGCTCGGAGGAGCGCGCCGACATCGTTGTCTCCAACGCCAATGGCTATGCAACGATCTATGAGATGCTGGGCGGTCGCTACACCAACGCCGCGATCCGGTCGTTTTACGGCGCGCCGGAGGATCGCATGGAAATGGGCATCCATGTCGCGCTGGGACTCGCCCGCGAAATGCCCGCCGAGCCTCATGCGATTGTGCTGCCGCTGGATGAGCCGGTCACGATCGCCGATGAGGTACGGCACCGGCTGTTTGTGGAGCCGTTCGCTTTCGATCCCAGCCTTGCGCCGCCCGGCAAGACCGCGCTGAAAGTGGTGATGGCCACGAGCTACAAATATTGGGAGGCGCTCCATTGCACGCCCGACCAGTATCAGGCGCAGAAGCAGGCGATTGCGGAGAGCGTCATCGACCTCTTGGAGAAGCGTTTCCCCGGTCTCAGGCAGCAGATCGAAATCGTCGACGTGGCGACGCCAATGACGACGCTGCGCTTCACCGGCAACGGCCAGCCGTATCACTTCCCGGCAAGTACAATGGCGCGCGTGCTCCTCATGCACCAGCGGCTGAGTCAGACGCTCCCAGGACTGGGCAACTTCTTCATGGTCGGGCAATGGGCAGGTGTCGGCGGCGTGCCGCTGGTCGCCGCGATGGGCCGCGGCGTCGCGCGAGCCATCTGCCGCGGCGATCGGCGGGCTTTTACCACAAATCCCGCGGCTCCGGCCGGGACGTCGGGGCGCAGCGCCGGACGTGTCGCCACCGGTTGATCGCAAGCGTCGATGATCACCGTTCCTTCCAACCGCCTTGAGAGCTTGAAGGTCTTGCCTTCACAGCCGGGTCGCGGCCGCGACCGTGTTGCGCTAAGCTCGCAGTGCTCCGCGGCCACCGGGAACGGCCGAGCGGACCGTCAATCGAGGGATTACAATGTCAGCGGCTCCGAGTAGTGACCTCTCATTCAGAAACGTCACCTTCATTCTGGCAACGCTGGCGATCCTCATCGTCGGCCTTGTCTACGGCGGGCCGTTCCTTGTCCCGATCGTCATTGCCCTGCTGATCACCGTTCTCGTGGGCGCCGGAGCCGACCGCCTGCATCGGCTGGGGCTGCCCGAGCCCTTCGCGACATTGAGCGCGGTGGCCATTCTCGTGATCGCGATCGTTGCCGTCTTTAACGTCCTCACCGGGCAGGCGGATGCCGTTGCTCAGGCCTGGCCGCGCTATGTCGAGCGCCTGAAGGCGGTCGCCGATCAGCTCATAGGCTGGGCGGGTCCTCAGATTGCGGGGAAAGTCACCGACGCCATGCGAAATCTCAATCTTCTCCGGGAAGTTCCCGGCGTCCTGGGTTCGGCGGGAGGCTTCGTCGTGACGGTCGCACTGGTTGCGATTTATGCCGGCTTCCTTCTGATGGAGCGGGGCCGTCTTGCGGTCAAGATCGATCTGATTTTCAGCAGCACCGACCGCGCCGGCGAAATGCAGCGCGCGCTCACGGACATTTCCGAAAGCATTCGCCGGTATCTCTGGATCAAGACCCTCATGAGTGTGCTCATAGGCGGGGTCAGCTATGCGGTCCTGAAGATCCTCCGTGTCGATTTCGCCGAGACCTGGGCGCTCATCATCTTTCTGCTCAACTACATTCCCAGCATCGGGTCGGCTCTTGGCGTGGCGTTTCCGGCGCTGCTCGCGCTTATCCAGTTCGATACGCTTTGGCCGTTCTTCATCATCACCACTCTTCTGTCGGGCGCGCAGGTGATCATCGGCAATGTGGTCGAGCCGAGCCTGATGGGCAGGACCCTGAATCTCAGCCCGTTCGTCGTCATTGCGTCATTGGCGTTCTGGGGAATGATCTGGGGCATCGTCGGGGCCTTCCTCGCCGTTCCGATGACGACGGCGCTGGTCATCGTTTGCAGCCATATCCGCTCGCTGCAATGGGTGGCGATCCTGCTGTCGGCCGATGCCAAAGCGGTGCTGGGCATGGATTCGCTTTCGGAGAGCCAGCGCGCCTCTGACCAGAGTGACTGAGGCATCGCAGCCGTGGCACGCCGGAATTCGCCCACGCATGCTTAATGCGCGTGGTGCAGTGTGTTGCCGGTCAAGCGGATACGCGAACACTGCCTTTGCAGGCGCATAAGCCTTCGTTCACCGCTCCGAGAACAAAGCCTCGGTTCTCACATCGACCATGTGAGAAATTAGGTGGATACCGGTACCGAGATGCACGCAATCCCCCGTCCCCCATTGGCCGGACACAGCGCTTGACGTCAGATTGTCGTTAGGCAGACAATAACCGCTAAAGTTGTGCAATGGCGCGTTGTGCAAGTGAAGCCCGGCGCACGCCAATATAGGACCGATAAATGGGCGAGCTGCCTTAGCCTCCGGGTTGAATCGGCTCGCCGCAGTTAAAGAGTGAAAGAGCTGACTGATCTAAACTCAAGGTCTTCGACCAATAAGGCGATGAAAGCCCATTTCGACGCTATCCGAAACAACGCGACACTAGAAGAACCGTTAAGTGGGCAAGAGGCGTTAGACGTCGCGGAGTTATGCTCCCGTCATCCTCACTATGACGAGACCGCGGCCAAGCCTATAGCATATTTTGCCGTGAAATATGCGGCTTTCCGTACGAGCGCATTTTACGCCGTATACCAAGACGGCACACACAAACGTTGGTCCGCAGTAGCGGCGATCACAGGTAAATGCAGATGGTAAGTCGGCCTGATTGGGAAGCTGCCCGTCGCCATATCAAATTTCTGACCGACTCCGACGACGCCACCGTGGCGTGGCAGATCTTTGACGAAACGAAACAGAATCCCAAGCTTGCCCAAGGCTTTCATGGCACGCTGGCGCAGGTCCGGCAACGCCTCATAGGCGCTTAGCGCAAGCGCTGCGGCGTCTATATCGCGGTCAATCGCACCGACGGAACCGGGCGGCGCAAAGAGAACATGACGGCCTATCGCGCCGCCTTTCTCGACTTCGACGGCGCACCGCTGCCGACCACATGGCCTATAGCGCCGGGCCTTATCGTCAATTTGTCGCCGGGCAAATATCAGGCATGGTGGCGCTTGACGCCCGGAACGGACTTCGATGCATGACGGGCGGTTCATCTCGATTTAATCGAGATGTACGGCGCTGACCCGAAACGCGCGCTCACGACCCAGGTCGGGCACTGTGCCGGTTTGTTCCATATGAAGGTGGAACCGCATCTTGTCCACATCGTCAGCGAGGGAACCTCGCAGGTGATGAGCCTAGACGCTTTCGCCGCCGCTTTCGGGATCGACCCGGCCGAAGCGCAGGAGCGCCACGCGGAGCGGCTTCGGCCTGCGGTCGAAGCCGAACCGCCGCCGTGGGGCTGGGATCATCCCGGCGACATAAAGCGCGCCAAGGCGTGGTTGGGGGTCGAGTCCAATTGGTCAGATACGTCAGACGGTGGAGTCTCTGTGTTCAAGGCCGCCTGCTATTTGCGGGATCTCGGCATCTCGCCCGAGCTGGCCGAAGAGCTGATCAGCGATGCGGTGCCCGTTTGGCCAGGGGGCTGGCCCCAGGATCACATAGCGCGCAAGGTCGCTCACGCTATCGCTACGCAAAGAATGTGCCGGGCTGCCGCAGCAAGGAAGGGAAGCGGGAACACGCGAAACAGAAGTTCATGGAATGGTTGAATGAGCAAGATTGCTCTCTACAAGCTAGGCTGCGTTGACAAAAGCGGGCAACCAGATATGCGCGGCTGCGAGTGCTAGGAACCCCGCATATGACAGCTTGGTTTTGTCGTATCGGGCCGAGCCCCCCGAAAAGTCTCCTCCCAATTGACACCGATCAAGGCGGAAGGGGCTGCGATCCCCCAGTCTCTACGAACAGAAGATCAATGTTCCTCGGCCCCGAATTAGGTACTGGCGATGCCATCAGAACGGATTCAGAAACGCCCGGAAGACTATCAAGCCGCCAATCTGACCGATTATGATGCCTATGCTTCGAATTTTTCGTGGGACCAGGCGCGCGCCTTGCTGGAGGGGCTACCGGATGGCGGGCTGAATATCGCCCACGAGGCTGTCGATCGCCATGTCGCCGCCGGCAAAGGCGAAAAGATCGCTTTGCGCTGGATCGGACGGGATGGCGAGGTCCGCGACTTCAGCTATGCGGCGCTGGCCGGCGCCACCAACCGCTTCGCCAATGTACTGCAATGCTACGGGATCAGGAAGGGTGATCGCGTCTTTTCGCTGCTCGGGCGCTATCCGGAACTCTATATCGGCGCTCTTGGCACGCTGAAGAACGGCAGCGTGTTCTCGCCCCTGTTTTCGGCATTTGGCCCGGAGCCGGTGAAGGCGAGGATGACAATCGGCGAAGCGTCGGTGCTGGTGACGACGGAGACGCTCTACCGGCGCAAGGTCGAGCCCTGGCGGCATGAGCTGGCAAGCTTGAGGCATGTCTTCCTGATCGACAGCTCGGACAATCCTCCCGCCGACACGATAGACCTGAGCGCCGCCATGTCATCGGCGCCGGAGTCCTTCGAGATTGTTCGCACCATGCCGGAAGATATGGCGCTTCTGCATTTCACCAGCGGCACGACGGGACGGCCGAAGGGCGCCGTCCATGTCCATGAGGCCGTCGTCTCCCACAACATCACGGGACGGCTCGCGCTCGACCTTCATCCGGACGATGTCTTCTGGTGCACTGCCGATCCCGGCTGGGTGACGGGCACCTCCTATGGCATCATCTCGCCGCTGACCAACGGTGCGACGATGATTGTCGACCAGGCGGAATTCGATGCGGAGCGCTGGTACCGCATTCTGCAGGATCAGAAGGTCAATGTCTGGTACACCGCGCCGACCGCGATCCGCATGCTGATGAAGATCGGCGCGGATGTCGTCAAGGGCTTCGATCTGTCGGCGCTGCGCTTCATGGCCAGCGTCGGCGAGCCGCTCAATCCGGAAGCGGTGGTGTGGAGCGCGGAAGCCTTCGGCAAGCCGTTCCACGACAATTGGTGGCAGACCGAAACGGGCGGCATCATGATCGCCAACTATGCCTCGATGGACGTCAAGCCGGGATCGATGGGCAAGCCGCTGCCGGGCGTCACCGCCGCCGTGGTCGAACATGGCGAGGACGGACATGTCAGGCCGATCGCCGAGCCGATGAAGAGCGGCGAGCTCGCCTTGCGGCCGGGCTGGCCCTCCATGATGCGCGCCTATCTCAACGAGGAGGCTCGCTATAAGAAATGCTTCGCCGATGGCTGGTATCTTTCCGGCGACCTGGCTATGCGCGATGAGGACGGCTATTTCTGGTTCGTGGGCCGCGCCGATGACGTGATCAAGAGCGCCGGCCATCTGATCGGTCCGTTCGAGGTCGAAAGCGCGCTGATGGAGCATCCGGCGGTTGCCGAGGTCGGCGTCATCGGCATCCCGGACGAAGCGGCCGGTGAACTGGTCAAGGCCTATGTCGCGATCAAGAACGGCTACCAGCCGGACGATGCGCTGCGCAAGGAGCTGATCGGACATGCGCGCAAGCGGCTCGGACCCGCCGTTGCCCCACGCGACATCGCGTTCCGGCAGAACCTGCCGAAAACGCGCAGCGGAAAGATCATGCGCCGCCTGCTGAAGGCGCGCGAACTCGGCCTGCCGGAAGGCGATATTTCCACTCTTGAGAGTGACGAGCGATGAGCGAAGCCGCCGAAAAACCCCATCTGTCACGGGCTCACGCCATTGAGCTGCTGAGGCATATGATCCGTATCCGCCGCTTTGAAGGCAGCTGCGCTCAGCTCTACACGCAGGAAAAGATCCGCGGCTTTCTCCATCTCTATGATGGCGAGGAGGCCGTCGCGGCAGGCGTTATTCCGGTGCTGGAAGCGCGCGACCGGATCGTTGCGACCTACCGCGAGCATGGCCACGCCTTGGTGCGCGGCGTGCCAATGAAGGCGGTGCTGGCCGAGATGTTCGGCAAACGGGAAGGCTGCAGCGGGGGACGCGGCGGCTCGATGCATCTCTTCGACCGCGCAACGAATTTTTATGGCGGAAACGCGATCGTCGGCGGCGGCTTGCCCGTTTCCGTCGGCCTGGCGCTGGCCGATCGCATGCGGGGCGAAGATATCGTCACAGCTTGCTTTTTCGGCGAGGGCGCTGTCGCCGAGGGTGAGTTCCACGAAAGCCTTAACCTCGCCGCGCTCTGGTCTCTGCCCGTGCTCTTCGTCTGCGAAAACAACTTCTATGCGATGGGCACCGCGCTCGAGCGCTCCGAGGCTGAGACCGACATTCATCAAAAGGCAAGTTGCTACCAGATCGCGTCCGAAGTGGTCGATGGCATGGATGTGGTCGCCGTTGAAGCGGCGGCCCGGCGCGCGATCCGGCAGGTCCGCGAGATGAGCAAGCCCTATTTCCTCGAATGCCGCACTTACCGGTTTCGCGCGCATTCGATGTTCGATGCGCAGCTTTACCGCGACAAGGCCGAAATAGAAGCCCAGCGCACCAAGGGACCGATCATCCGTTTCCGGGAATGGCTTGATAGTAACGGTATCGTTCACGAAGGTGAGGTCGCGGAGATCGAGGCGGAAATCGACGCCGAAATTGCCGAAGCGGTGGCCTTTGCCGAAAATGGGACATGGGAGCCGGTTTCCGAGCTGAACCGATATCTTTACGCCGAGGGGACGGCCTGAGCGATGCAAGAAGCGACAGCGAAAAGCGAGGCCAAGGAGACCACCTATCGCGAAGCTGTGCGCGAGGCGATCCGCGACGCGCTGAAACGCGATGAGCGGGTCTTTCTCATGGGCGAAGATGTCGCCAAATATGGCGGCTGCTATGCGGTGAGCAAAGGCCTGCTCGATGAATTCGGCCCCGAGCGCATTCGCGACACGCCGCTGTCGGAATCCGGTTTTACCGGCGCGGGGATCGGCGCGGCGATGGCCGGGATGCGCCCGATCATCGAGCTGATGACCGTCAATTTCAGCCTCCTCGCGCTCGACCAGATTGTCAACAATGCGGCCACGATCCGGCATATGTCCGCCAATCAGTTCGGCGTGCCCGTGGTGATCCGCATGGCGACCGGCGCCGGCAAACAGCTCGCCGCGCAGCATTCGCATAGCCTGGAAGGCTGGTACGCGCATATTCCGGGGATCAAAGTCCTCGCGCCGGCAACGCTGGAAGACGCGCGCGGCATGTTGTGGTCAGCGCTCGAAGATCCCGATCCGGTGCTGATCTTTGAGAACGTGATGCTCTACAATATGAGCGGAACGCTCGCCGCCGAGGCCGGAGCGGTCGACATCTCCAAAGCCGCGATACGCCGGGGCGGCGGCGACATCACACTGATCACCTATGGCGGATCCTTGTGGAAGACGCTTGCCGCCGCCGAAACTCTTGTCGCCGACGGGATCGAGCCCGAGGTCATCGATCTGCGCAGCCTGAGACCGCTGGATGACAGCACGATCATGGCGTCGGTCAGGAAAACGGGGCGTGCCGTCATTGTCGATGAAGGCTGGAAAACCGGCAGCCTCGCGGCGGAAATCTGCACGCGCATCATGGAACAGGCCTTTTGGGAACTTGACGGACCGCTTGGCCGGGTCTGCAGCGAGGAGGTGCCGATTCCTTATCCGCGTCACCTCGAGCAAGCGGCTATCCCGCAGCCTGAAAAGATTGTCGCCGCCGCCAAGGCCGCGCTCGGCCGGGAGTAAGTGCTGTGGCCGAATTCCGTATGCCCTCGCTCGGCGCCGATATGGAGGCGGGAACACTCGTTGAGTGGATGGTCAAGCCGGGCGATGAGGTTAAGCGCGGCGATATCGTTGCCGTCGTTGAGACGCAAAAAGGCGCGATCGATATCGAAGTCTTCGAAACCGGGCGGGTCGAGAAGATCCTCGTGGATCTGGACACCAAAGTTCCAGTCGGAACGCCACTGGCGATCATTCGCACGGAGGGCGAGGCCGAGACCGGCGCCGCTGCTCCTCCATCCGAAGCGCCAGCGCCGCCGCCCGCCGAGACTGTGCCGGCCACGCCTGCGGTCGCGCCGAAACCGGCCGTCGTCGAAGCGCCGCCCGCCGGCTGCGGGATTCGCATATCGCCGGTCGCGCGGAGGCTCGCTCAGCAACGCGGACTCGACATCAACGCGATCAAGGGCAGCGGACCAGGGGGAGCGATCGTCAGAGAGGACATCGAACGCGCAGCCGCCGGCGCTCCATCACCTGAGAAGAAGCGCGCCCGCGGCCTCGACCTCGACGCAATGCGAACGGCTATCGCTGCGGCGATGGCGCGCTCAAAGCGGGAGATCCCGCATTACTATCTCCAGCACCAGATCGACGTCACACGCTGCTCGGATTGGCTGGCGGACGTCAACGCCGCCAAGCCGCCCGCCGAGCGGCTTCTGATGGGCGCGCTGAATGTAAAGGCCGTCGCCCTTGCTGCCCGGCGCTTCCCCGCATTCAATGGCTTTTATAACGACGCAAGGTTCGAGCCGTCCGAGGCCATCCATGTCGGCATGGCGATCGCCATTCGCGGCGGCGGTCTCGTAGCGCCTGCTCTTCACGATGCGGACAAGCAGCCGCTCGGTGAACTCATGGTGGACATTCGCGATCTCGTTGCGCGCACGCGCGCCGGACGGATGCGCGGCTCGGAAATGTCCGACCCGACAATCACGGTATCGAGCCTGGGCGAGCGCGGCGTCGAGGCGCTTTACGCCATCATCTATCCGCCGCAGGTGGCGATCGTCGGTTTCGGCAAGGCCGTTGAGCGCCCGTGGGTCGTCAATGGCGAAATTGTCCCCCGCTCGGTCATGACCGTTACGCTTGCAGCCGACCACCGGGTCAGCGATGGTCACGCAGGCGCGCTATTTCTTGCCGAAATCGGCGAGCTGCTGGAGGAGCCTGAGAAGCTATGAGCGATATCGATATTCGAGCCGTCGTCCTGGAGGAACTGAGCAATATTGCGCCGGAGGTCGATATGAGCACAGTCAATCCGTCGGCCGATCTGCGCGAGGAGCTCGATATCGACTCGATGGACTTCCTGAATTTCATCACGGCGATGGACCAGCGCCTTGGTGTCAACGTCCCCGAACTCGACTACCCGAAACTGATCACGCTTGACGGCGCCGTTGCCTATCTCCAGGCGAAACGCTCCGCCTGACGGGTGACGGGCGGCTCTTCGCTTCCGGCCCTCGCAAATTCAAAACACGATAAGCGCCAAAGAAACGTCGCCATTATTGTTTGGCGGCGGCGGCGGCTTATTACGCGACGATATTTCACACCTATCCGTAAATTCCGGTTGACCGAACGGAATTCGTGACCCAGACTATAAACTTAGTTTTCACATTGCAATTATCCCTGACAGATCGGTTCACGTGTCTGGGGGGTGGTTTGTTACCCAGGCGGTGAAGGGGAACGTTGCAATGGGCGCCGGATCGCTAAAAAAACCTAGTCCGGCGGAGAACGAGCTTGGTGCGATGGGTGGGAACGCCGAGAAGCAGCTCCCGACAAGCTCATATTGCTCAGGGTAAGCTGAGATGATTCGTGCGCACCGACAGGACCCGCCGGCACATGCCGACTTCAGGCACCGGTTCTGCTCGGATGCGGACCGGCATTTCCCGAAATTTCGCGAATTAAGACGACATGCCACCCAGCTTTGTTCTTTGACGGGCAATGCGTGGACGGCGGGGACGCAATTGGTGGTGTTCTGATGAGGAGGGAGAGGAGCGCCGCCAAAATATAAATCATAGGGAGGCGAACATGGCCGCTACAGCAGAGCGTGGTGAGCACGGGCGAAAAATGCAGCCCAAGCTCGGCAGGATGACCGAGCATAAACCCGAAATCAGCGAGGTTCACATCCTCTGGATCACGGGGGGGCTTGGGTGCGACGGCGACTCTGTCTCCATTACGGCCGCGAGCCAGCCCAGTATCGAGGAGGTCGTGCTCGGCGCGATCCCCGGCCTTCCCAAGGTCCATTTGCACAATCCGGTGCTCGCCTACGAGGTCGGCGACGAATTCATGGCGCCCTTCCATGCGGCGGCGCGGGGCGAGCTGGAGAATTTCGTGCTGGTGATGGAAGGCTCGATCCCCAATGAGAATATCAGTGGGGACGGCTATTGGGCGGCGTTCGGCTGCGATCCCGATACGGGCGATCCGATCACCATTCCGCAGTGGCTCGACCGTCTCGCGCCGAAAGCGCTGGGGGTGGTCACGGCCGGCACCTGCTCTGCCTATGGCGGCATCCACGCCATGAAAGGCAATCCGACCGGCTGCATGGGCGTTGCCGACTATCTCGGGTGGGACTGGAAGTCAAAGGCGGGCCTGCCGATCGTGAACGTGCCCGGCTGTCCGGTTCAGCCCGATAATTTCATGGAAACGCTGCTCTATCTTCTGCGGCAGCTCGCCGGGCTCGCTCCGATGATCCCGATCGACGAGGCGGGACGCCCGAAATGGCTGTTCGAGAAGACGGTGCACCAAGGCTGCGACCGCGCCGGCTATTATGAGGTCGGCGACTTCACCCACGAATATGGCTCACCGAAATGCCTGGTGAAGATCGGCTGCTGGGGCCCCGCCGTCCAGTGCAACGTACCCAAGCGCGGCTGGATGGACGGCGTTGGCGGTTGTCCGAATGTGGGAGGGATCTGCATCGGCTGCACCATGCCAGGCTTCCCCGACAAATTCATGCCGTTCATGGACGAGCCGCCTGGGGGAACGCTCTCCTCGACGCTCATCAAGCCTTATGGCTGGCTTATCCGGGCGCTGCGTCCCTTGACGACTGCAGCGCTGAATGACGAGCCGAAGTGGCGCCACAACCGGCCGAAGCTGACGACCGGTTATCGTCCGCCACGCTAATTCAGGCCTTCCCGCAAGGAACACTTTTTCGGAGACAGCCATGTCCATCGAAGCACCGACCCGTACACCCGCCACCCAGCCGTCGCAGATCGTCGAAATGAACTGGGACCCGATCACCCGGATCGTCGGCAGCCTCGGCATCTACACCAAGATCGACTTCGCCAACCGCATCGTCGCCGACTGCCACGCGACCTCATCGATCTTCCGCGGCTACTCTATATTCATGAAGGGCAAAGACCCGCGCGACGCCCATTTCATCACCAGCCGGATTTGCGGCATTTGCGGCGACAACCACGCCACATGCTCCGTCTACGCTCAGAATATGGCCTATGGCATCAAGCCGCCGGCGATGGCCGAGTGGATCACCAATCTCGGCGAGGCCGCCGAATATATGTTCGATCACAACATCTTTCAGGACAATCTCGTCGGCGTGGATTTCTGCGAGAAGATGGTGCGCGAGACCAATCCCGGCGTCTGGGAACTCGCCAAGACGACCGAAGCGCCGCATGCGGCCGATCACGGCTACCGGACCATCGCCGAGATCATGACGGCGCTCAATCCGTTCACCGGCGAGTTCTATCGTGAAACGCTGCAGGTCAGCCGGTATACGCGCGAGATGTTCTGCCTGATGGAAGGCCGGCATGTGCATCCGTCCACGCTCTATCCTGGCGGCGTCGGCACGGTGCCGACCATGCAGCTTTTCACCGACTATCTCACCCGGCTGATGCGCTATTGCGAATTCATGAAGAAATGCGTGCCGCTGCACGACGATCTGTTCGATTTCTTCTACGACGCGCTGCCGGGCTATGAGGAGGTCGGCCGCCGCCGCATCCTGCTCGGCTGCTGGGGCTCGTTCCAGGACCCGGATGTCTGCGACTACAACTACAAGACCATGACCGATTGGGGCCGGGCGATGTATGTGACGCCAGGCGTCGTCGTCGACGGCGAGCTGGTCACGACCGACCTCGTCGACATCAATCTGAATATCCGGATTCTGCTCGGCCACTCCTTCTATGACGATTGGGATGAGGGCGAAACCTTCGTTAAAAACGATCCTCTCGGCAATCCGATCGATAAGAAGCACCCCTGGAACCAGACGACGATCCCGCGTCCGCAGAAGCGCAATTTCGACGGCAAATATTCCTGGGTGATGTGCCCGCGCTGGCTCGACAAGCGGACCGGCGACCATCTGGCGCTCGACACTGGCGGCGGCGCCTTCGCCCGGCTTTGGGCGACAGCTTTGGCCGGGATCGTCGACATGGGATATGTCAAGGCGACCGGCGACGGCGTCGTCATCAATCTTCCCAAGACGGCGCTGAAGCCAGAAGTCAGCTTTAAATGGAATGTCCCGAAATGGTCGAACGCCATTGAGCGCGACCGCGCCCGGACCTATTTCCAGGCGTATTCGGCCGCCGCGGCGCTCTATTTCACAGAGCAGGCGCTTGCCGAGCTGCAAGCCGGCCGCACGGATACCTGGACCGACTTCAACGTACCCGATGAGGCGATCGGCTGCGGTTTCCATGAGGCCGTGCGGGGCGTGCTTTCGCACCATCTGGTGATCCGCGGCGGCAAGATCGCCAATTATCACCCCTATCCGCCGACCCCCTGGAACGGCACGCCGCGCGATATTTACGGAACGCTCGGCCCCTACGAAGACGCCATCAAGGACACGCCGATCTTCGAGGAGAACGGCCCGGACAACTTCAAGGGCATCGATATCATGCGCGCGGTGCGCAGTTTCGACCCGTGCCTGCCTTGCGGCGTGCATATGTATGTCGGCGACGGCAAGACGATCGAGACGACGCATTCGCCGATGTTCGGCGTCGGCCGCGACGGCCACGGCCATGACTAGTCCTGAGAAGGACGAGCTTGATGCCGCTCTGCGCCGGCTTGAGGACCTGATCGGGGAACTCGCTACGCATCCCGATTCCTCGGCCGGCGCGTCGGCGCGCGAGCTGGTCTCGCTGGTGCTCGATCTGCACGGGGTCGGGCTTGCAAGCTTGATGACGATCGTGACCAGGGCCGATGGAGGCGACGCCATTCTCGCCCGGCTGGTAGCGGATGAGCGGGTGCGGGCCATGCTGCTCCTGCACGGCCTGCATCCCGAGGATCTGCAGACCAGAGTCCGGCAGGCTGTCGAACGGCTGAGGCCGCATCTCGGCGTGCATGGCCTGCGTGTCGAGATCGTCGAGATCGCCGACGGGACGGTGCGGCTTCGCCTCCACGGAACCGACGCGCCGGGGCTGAAGGCGCCGATGCTTTGGTCGCTGCCGAGCGAAATCGAGGCCACCATCGTGGAGGCGGCGCCAGATGTCGAGCAGGTTCTGATCGATGGGCTCGGCTTTGAACGTGCCGCTGTCAGTCACGCGGCGGAGTGATTGGGGCTGTGGACGCCGGGACCACCATGACAAGTGTTCAGGCGGGCAACTGGGTCGCCAAGCTGCAACGTTTCATGCGCGGTCCGCAGGCGGCGGCGGACGAATATTGCGAGCTTTGCGCCGCGCCGATCGCCCATGATCACCCGCATCTGGCCGAACCGGCCAGCCGGCGTCTGCTCTGTGTCTGCCGCGGCTGCGCCCTGCTGCTCGGCAATCGCGCCGACAATAAGTACCGGCGGGTCCCCGAAGAGGCGGAGAGGCTCGAAGACTTCCATCTGAGCGATGTCGAATGGGACGCTTTCGGCATCCCGATCGGCCTTGCCTTCTTTTTCCGCAGCGCGGCGGAAGATCGCGTCGTCTCGTTCTATCCGGGTCCCGCCGGCCCGACGGAATCGCTGCTCGATCTTGCCGCCTGGTCCGGGCTCGTCTCGAACAATCCGGTGCTGGCAGCGCTTGAGCCCGATGTCGAGGCGCTCCTGGTCAATCGCGTGAATGGCGCGCGCGATTATTTCCGTGTGCCGATCGATCGCTGCTACGTGCTCGTCGGCCTGATCCGCAAACATTGGCATGGCGTGTCCGGCGGCAGCGAGGCTTGGGCGGCGATTGATGGCTTCTTCGATGATCTTCGGCAGAGGCGCATTGCGTCCGGGACCGCCCGTCATGGCTGATCTGCATTTCACAGTCGAGGGCGTGGACATTGAGCGCTTTGCCGCAGCGCCGACGCTGTTGTTCAAGCTGCGGCTTGCCAATGCCGTGCCCGAGACGGCGGTGCAGAATGTCATGCTGACTTGCCAGCTTCGCATCGAGGCGACACGGCGGCGCTATTCGGCCGAGGAGCAAGAGCGCCTCAGCGAGCTCTTCGGCGAGGCGCCGCGCTGGGACGACACGCTCCGCAGTATGCTCTGGACGCATGCGGCGGTTCAGGTTCCCGCTTTCGAGGGGGAACCTGAACGGCTGGTCGATCTGCCCGTTCCCTGCAGTTTCGACTTCAACGTCGCGGCGACCAAATATTTCTATGGCCTCGAAGCTGGCGAGGTGCCGCTGACGCTGCTGTTCAGCGGCACCGTTTTCTATCGCGACGCTGGTGGCACCCTGCAGATGGGCCACATCCCCTGGAGCAAGGAGGCCGAGTATCGCCTGCCGGTCGGCGTCTGGCAGGGCATGATGGACC
>Ga0315553_10002314_pt1 | contig 15315 bp, 10 predicted proteins | sample SalMarSW160140MG_FD_203099 | JGI IMG/M metagenome (GOLD analysis project Ga0315553, IMG submission 203099) | Salt marsh sediment microbial communities from the Plum Island Ecosystem LTER, Massachusetts, United States - Salt Marsh Sediment SW1601-40 ... | reverse complement strand
CCCCCCAATGGTTTATGGAGGTAGCGGTCCACCTGGGAATATGATGAAATTAATAAGATTGACTAATTTAATGAAATATGGAATACCCTTACCTCTTGATTCCAAAACCAGGAGATGTTTTATACATGTTGAAAATCTGGTTGATTTTATTCATCACTCGATCGTAAATTCATTACATGGTATATATCTTGTTACCGACGGCGAAGAGGCTGTTATTAAAGACCTTATACTCCTTATTTGTGATAAATTAGCCATCAAACCCATTCTTTTCCGCCCAGGCAAGCCCTTAATGAAACTGATTCGTTTTATTTCAAATAGTGTTTATACTAGTTTTTACCAGGATCTTGTGATAAGGGGTAATTATTATGCATGTGGCTTTAGGCCTTCCCATAGTCTTTCCGATGGTATTTCAACTATGGTGGAATCTTTTACGAATTCATTTCAACGTTGAGGCAGGTTAAATCTCAACTAAACAACGCATTTAAAAATGATACTATATCTTATAATTGCTCTCCTATGCGGTTTTTCTTACCTGCTTACTATCCTGTTAATACGGTATGCTTTGAGAAAATCAATCCTTGATGTGCCAAATGAAAGAAGTTCTCATGCATCACCGATTCCAACCGGAGGTGGACTTGCAATTGTAATAACATGGTATACAGGTATATTTATTTTGTACCTATTCGATCAAATTGAAGATAAACTCCTTTTTTCTCTTTTACCCGGCTTAATTATAGCCGTTATCAGTTTAATTGATGATATCGCAAAGGTCAAACCTATCATACGGCTTTTTGCTCAATGCATCTCTTTAATTATCGCAATGTATTTTATGAATGGATTTAGTCATCTGAATATTGCCGGCTTTTCACTTACCTCAAAATTTTTTTCCATATTCTTTTTTATTGGTGCATTATGGTTTATTAACTTATTTAATTTTCTTGACGGTATCAATGGTTATGCATCCTTTGAAGCAATATTTGTCGCCTTAGCAATGTTCTTTTTCCTTCAAAACAACCTGTTTCTTGTTCTTATTGCTTCTGTGCTCGGGTTTGTATTTTTGAATTGGCCGAATGCAAAAATTTTTATGGGAGATATCGGTAGTACACAATTGGGCTACATTTTGGTTATTTTGGGATTGCACTTTCATAACAACGGATCCCTTGATATTCTTATCTGGGTAATACTTACCTCACTTTTTTGGGTTGATGCCACAATAACTTTAATTAGAAGATTTAGAAATAGAGAAAACTTAAGTAAAGCACATAAGAAACATGCTTACCAAAGAATTTTCCAGGCGGGGTTTTCGCCTAAAAAAATAGGAATTATATCCTTATTTTTAAACTTAATTATTTTTGGATTAGCCATTGTTAGCCACAATAATCCGAATTTTCTACCCTTAGTCCTGATCATTGACATTACTCTTTTGTACCTTGTAATCCGGAGAATAGATCAACTTAAACCGTTTACTTAGCATGATGCATCACTCTGTCGCTATATCAAATTTTAAATGATAAAAAAAGTCAATTTAATTAGAGGAGATTTAAGCTCCTTTGCATTTATGGCAGTTATCTTTTTTATGCCTATTAGTAGAAAATTATATATTATATCACTATGGCTATGGGGCATCTCCTGGATAGTAGATGGTAGTTTTCAAAAAAAATTCTCAAAAAAAAAATATCTTGCCGCTTTCCCAACTTTAATTGGCCTATCTGGCATCTACTTCATGTCTCTTATCAGTCTAATATGGTCAGAAAACATAAGTCGTGGGATTGAAATATTGACCACACAAGCTGGTTTACTATTAATTCCTTTTCTGTTCTCGTTCTCCAATCGCACTAACCCAAATTTCAATTACAGAAACGCTTTTCTTAGAGCATTCCTGGCTGGATTAATTATAGTTTCCTGCTATTTACTGGCCATTTCATTTAAAGAATCTGTGTCCCTGGTTCAAGGTAAAGTTGTTTTTGATCCAAAGATTGGAAGATGGGAGAATGTTTTCTTGCATGAAAGGTTCTCATTCATTATTCACCCTTCCTATTTTGGCATGATGATTCTGATGGGAATTGCAATTGTATTAATTGATTTAAAAGAAAAGAATATTCTTCCATATTCCAACATTATTGCCATTTCACTTTTATTGTTTCTTCTGGTGATTCTATTCCTGAGCTCAACCAGAGCCTCGGTAATAGGTCTGATTTTAATATCACTGTTCAACTTCCGTAGCTTAAAAATTCCGACTCCGTATAAAATCGTTATATATATCTTAATAATGACTTTAATTGGCGTCTATATTGTTACCAATCCAAGGTTCATTAATCCTGTGAAAGAGACTTTAAAAACAGAACAACCATTAAACCTAAAGGAGCTTAATAGATTTAATATTCGCTATGATATATGGTCTGCGTCTTTTGAAATAATTAAAAAATCTCCTGTTCTCGGCACTGGATTAGGTGATACCCAAAACAAGCTTAATCAGGAATATTTAGAAAGAGGAAATGCTTTAGTGGATAAATTGAATTATAATTGCCATAATCAATTCATAGAAACACAGGTAAGTACTGGTATTATTGGACTCATAATTCTTATGGCAATTCTTTTTTTCCCTTTAATTTTTCAACAGTATTGGAGAAAAGAATTCTACCTTAATTTCCTTATTATAGTACTATGCGGATTTATGTTCGAAAGTATCTTAAACAGAGTTACTGGTATTGCTTTCTTTTCTATTTTCTACACATTGTTTACACACTCTGATCCGGATTGAACAGGTAGTAGATATAATGTGATATCATATCAGGGTAAGTTATTCTGCCGGATTTAATAATCTAACATGAAAGCGTCATTCAGGCACCACTCTCATATTTCAAACCTAGTAGTTTTCAAAGATCTCTTTTAATCTCTTTCTGTTTCCATAGAAAACTAGAATTATTACAGTCAAACCCAAAAACACGGGTATCACCATATAGCAATAATATAGAAGTCCATTCTCCGGTTTGGAATGAGTCGTATAATCGCTGAGCAGGGTTACCACATCTGAATAAATATTTAAATCCTGCTCATACGCTTGCTTCCTTCGAAAAAGGGCATAGATATCTTCATGTAAAAGCTGGGTTTTAAGCTCCTGAAGAAAGATAAACTGACTTGCCTTTTGTGGCAATAATCTTCTGGTCTCCTCAAAATACTTCACCTTCTGCAGACTATCAAGCTGTTCAATCTCGTAATTCACCCGGGCAAGCATTTCTCTTTCATTCTTTAGACGCACATCATTCCTCAGCCTGAACAGATCATTATTATTAATGTAGAACAATAACCCATCCCTAATTTTTGACATCTCCTGGGGAGCGCTTGTTTTTACCCTGACAACAAATCTTCTGGGCATCCTGACGTTTATTGTATCCTGGGCATCATGTTTATTATCAAGATCAATATAATCGGGAATTCCATCATTCCCCTGATCAATTACCCAGTATGCCTGCAAATCCTTTATATTCCCTGCCAGCTCATCATTCACAGAAAACAATTGAGGAAGTGCATTCAAATTGCCCTCATTACAATATGTATGTATCTTATTTACATAATCTATCATATCTGAATTGGGAACAGCATTCGTTCTTATAGTTATTTCGGATATATAAGTATATTCCGTTAATGTCATAATAAGAAATGAGATACCAACTCCTGCGATAACACTCAGTCCAAGAGGTATCCATTTTTTTATCAGAAAAACGATAATAAACAACAGACACCGGCCAATTGTTATAAAACCACGGCCAAGTGCCCTGAACATTTTCCTGAATAGATCCAAAAGATCGATCTCATCACTTTGCCTGTTTTGAGAATTGTTTTTAGACATGATACCTAATATTAATTAGAATTAATATTCAATAACATTCGACTAAAGATATCCAATATTATCTTCTGGTGCAATAGAATTGGTAATAGAAGCATACTTTGGGTTATTACTAATAAACTCAGGGACTAATTCTTTCATAATTGTAACTATTTCTTTCCATCCCATCATATGTAGTCTGAGGAAAATGTCATTCAACCTGTCTGAAAGATAAGAGTGACTTACCTTATTCACCTTGCCAATAAGTATCTTTGGATGGTGTGTGGGCAGCAACTTCTCTTCCTTCGATAATAACTCTTCATACAAACGCTCTCCGGCTCTTAAACCTATATATTGTATATTTATATCTTTCTCAGGAACTAATCCGGCTAACCTTATCAACTTACAGGCCAGATTGCGAATTTTTAGCATCTTCCCCATTTCAAATACAAAGATCTCTCCTCCCGAACCCATGGTGCTGGCCTCCAGAACAAGCTCCACAGCCTCTGTTAAAGTCATAAAATACCTGGACACATCAGGATGTGTTATGGTTACCGGACCGCCACTCTCTATCTGTTCTTTAAACCGTACAACAGCCGAACCGTTAGACCATAGTACATTCCCAAACCGCGTAGTAATAAAATGGGTGTTGTGATTCTCCTTACTGCTCAGGCTCTGAATATACATCTCACAGATACGTTTCGATGCTCCCATTATACTGGTTGGATTAACAGCCTTGTCGGTTGATATCATTATAAATCTGGGAACATCAAATTGAACCGATAAATCGGCAAGTATCTTTGTTCCTAAAACATTATTACGCATTGCCTCCTTAGGATTATCCTCAAGCATTGGAACATGCTTGTAAGCCGCTGCATGAAATACGATATCCGGCCTGTATCTGGTAAATATATACTCAAGCCGGTGCTTATTGGTAATATCTCCCATGACCAGCTCAAAGTTTCGGAATAACAGCTTCTCTCGTAACTCCAAAGAAAGAGAATGTAATGGTGTTTCCGCCTGGTCAAACAGTATAATTTTCGAAGGAAGATACCTGCTTATCTGTCTTACCAGCTCGCTCCCGATGGAGCCGGCAGCTCCCGTTACCAATATCACCTTATCCATTAAGTATTTCTCTATCTCTCTGTTATCAAGCTTTATAGCTGACCTCTCAAGTAAATCATCTATCTCAAGTTCGCTTATTTCAAAAAACCTGAAACTTTCGTTCATCCATTTATTTGCCTCGGGTACCTTTAATACTTTTACATGCAGATTGGAACAAGTTACAATGAGCCTTTCATTATCGGATGTTTCAGAATTCTCCTCTGCAATGATAAGCTTTTTAATATTATATTCAGCCACAAGTGCCTCTATATCTGTCTCATGATAGGTTCTTATACCTCCCATCAAGGTGTTACCGTAATTCCATTTATCCTTTCCCGGACAAATATATCCGATTACCTTGGTCTGTACTGAGGAATTATTCTCGACAACTTGCCTGGTAAGATCAGCGAACTGACCGGTACCATAGATCAATACATTCTCTATATTCTCCTTTCTGTTTGTTACTTCCAGATAAATTGTCTTTACAAGCAACCTAAGGGTGATCATAAAAAGGGTCGTAAGGAGGAACTCCATTATTACCACACCGTAAGGTATTAGATTCACCTTCGTACCGAAAACATGGTTGTGAACTATATTTACTACGATCAGGGTAGCCGTTCCAAGAGTGTTATTTAAGAGCACTCTCTCGAGATCGGTAAACGTGGAGAATCGTATTAAGCCATAATATATCCTGAATAGAATAAAATAGAGCGACCTTGCTACAACAACAGTCCCAATAATTATCAAAAATGGATAGTCCGAAAAAAACTCAAAATTGAAATCTAATCTGATAAAAAACGCAAGTATTAATGAGAAAACCGTAATGGATACATCTATTGCAAAGATAATCCATCGGGGAGGGTGCTTAATCAAGATGCGCTGCCCAAGTTTGTATACTTCACTTCTTATCATCTGACCTGCTGCAGTTGGTTCATAACTTGTAAAGCTTAATTGGCATCAGATAAATGCTTTTCTTTTGAAGGGATTAGCCGGCCCTTATCAGCTATAATCGGATTGCTTGTCCATTTATTCTTACCCCTGTAAGACTTCCTTTTGGTAGCTGCATTCAACTGCCTTAGTTTAATATACTTCAGAAAAGTGGTATAAGCCGACAATGAACTGATCACAAAACCGTTAAATCCATCCAGGAATCCCAGCCGTAAAAAATAGGTCTTGCAAAACCTCCAGAAAGTATGTACCAACATCGAGGCAATGGTGGTCTTCCTTCCCATATTGTAATACTCCTCGGCTGCTATAGAAGAGAACTTATTAACCTTATTCAAATGTTCCTCGTAGGAAGATAATACCCAATGTAATATATCCTCTTTTACATGTGTAATCCTGGCTTCCGGTTTCATCACGACCTTGTCGTGAGGATTAATCCCTCCCCAATACCCCTTTTTCCGGTTGAACAGACGCAATTTACTGTCAGGATACCAGTTGGAATACCTTATCCACTGCCCGCAATACTTATTACGCCTGTTGAAGAAGTAACCGTCATACTTCAAATCCCTCTTTATTTCCAAAATCCTGTCATATAATCCTTTACTTAATGCTTCATCAGCATCAAGTGATAGCACATAATCATAAGATGCTAATGATAATGCGAAGTTTTTTTGCTGCCGAAATCCCTTAAAGGGATGCTGGTAAAAATCAGCACCAAGACCTCGGCATATCTCTTCCGTCCTGTCGGTAGAATAGGAATCGACAACTACAATCTCATCAGCTATCCCTAAAACCGATTTTATGCAGCGGGCAATATTGCGCTCCTCATTATAGCTTATTATAACAACTGAAATTCCTACCATTTCAGATATTGATTCGAAGGTGCAAAGCGTTAAACAAATTCTTTTACAAGTGAAGAAAAAGAATTCCCGGATGCAGAGAGATATTTCTTTCCTCCACTAGTAAATGGATTTATTAAATCTTAATTTAAATAAACACCTTGAGTACTTTCTTTACACTTGATTCACTGACGATTGTTCATAATATTCCTGATTATCATCGGTAATCAATTTGAGAAAGCTGTGTACCTTTGATTTATCAGTTTAGTATATAATTGGTTTACTATATATTAGCTTAAAATGCTTTAAAATGTTACTTTTTTTTTCACTCTTATTGACGATGAATGCATATTTGCGCTAAATTCTATTAATTTACGTCAAATAGAAATAAAGAAAATAGGGATTCTCAAAGAGTAAAGGTTCAAAAAGATGATGTTGATTTTTATAAAAATAAGGGAAACGCGAAACTAATCCAAATTAATGGGTTGTATTTTATAACACTTTTTTGAACGTTGATATGGGTTGCAAAAGTATTTTTAAACACAACTTTAAATGTTACTCTGAACTGAACTTGGAGTATGTAACCTCGGGTGTCTTCACTTTATCCGCCTGGCGGAGAGTAATCCCTGAATAGCCCGCCAGGGTTTGGTTTGGGATTGCAGGATCTCCCCTCAGAGATGAATCCGGTCAGGTTTTGTAAACATACCTGTGATTGCAGCAGGAATCGCCTTCCATATCAGTATCGAATTTATGACCCTGGAATTTATTCTTTCCCGGCTCAAACATTCCAAGAGCCTGGCAGGGGGTAATGCATGTCAATGCGCATGCCGGCATTACCTTTGTTAACAGGTCTCTGCGACTTAATCCTGTTTGGGTTGATTTTTTCATGAGAAAGGATGTTTTGGTCAGACATTAGGGTTTTCGTACAATATATATACCGAAACCAGTAAATCAAAGGTTATCAAACAGATAACATACTATAGATAAAGGTCAGAAAATCAATGTTGTCCGATTTTGAGATATCGCTGTCCGAAATTGAACAAGTTATCCAAAACTCATCTTATGCAATGAATCAGAAAGTGGTTATGTCGGAATGACCTGGAAATTTCTACCTTTGGTGAAGCGCTTTCAGATTAGAAAGACAATTAAACTTTGTTAACTAATCATGAAAAAAGAATTCTTACTTTTCCCGTTAATCCTCCTGCTTACCAGTTGCCAGAATCAGCATAACATTCAGACAGAGGCAGCAAAACCGGAAGGAGTATGTTTTCACTCTTCCGATACAGATCTGAATGATCTTTTCGACTGGGCGAAGAATCAGGCACTGGGGTATGCCTTTGACGATGATCCGGTGGGGCTCTGGTATGAAGCTTCACTCCCGGGAAGGGAAGCGTTCTGCATGCGGGATGTCTCCCATCAAAGCATGGGGGCGCATATCCTCGGACTCGCGGAATATACGAAGAACATGCTCCGGAAATTTGCAGAGAATATTTCCGAATCGAGGGATTGGTGCAGCTACTGGGAGATCGACCGCTACGGAAATCCTGCCTGGGTCGACTATTATAACGATGACTCCTTCTGGTATAACCTTCCGGCTAACTTTGATGTAATGGATTGCTGCTATCGAATGTATCAATGGACCGGTGACAGAACCTACATTGATGATCCGGTTTTCCTCAATTTCTATAAACGTACAGTCTACGATTACGTGGAACACTGGGACCTGGAGCTGGAAAAAATCATGAAAAGGCAACGGATCATGAACACGAAAGATACTACCACAGGTGTAAACCGATTCCAGCTGGCTCGCGGGATACCCGGTTATGACGAAGGAGACCCGGGATTCGTTGTAGCCCTGGATCTGCTCGTCACCATCCAGGCAGGATATCGCGCCTATTCCCGGATGATGATGCTCCATGGTGATGAAATGGAAGCCGGTAAATTCCTGAACAAGGCAGAAGAGGTAAGAACATTCATTGAAACAGTGTGGTGGGATGAAGAAAACCGGCGTTTTTATACCAACGTTAATAAAGATTACGAGCTATCCTATTTCGAACCCGACCATTCCATTCCTTACTGGAACGGAACCGACGATGAAGAGAAAATGAGAGCGGTCGTGGATGAGTTCGTTGAACAGGTTACTGAAACTCCATCCGACCGGGTGGAGGGTTTGTCGCATCTTTCCGAAACACTCTGCCGGTATGGGGAGCATGATGCAGCTTATGATCTTTTGATGCGACTGATGAACAGCAACCGGAAAGAGTATCCCGAGGTCTCCTATACGACCGTAGCTTCCATAGTCACCGGACTGATGGGGATAGAACTGGAGATCTTTCCTCCTGAGATGGCACTTTCCATGGGGTATTATGTCGATAAGTATATTACCACCCTTCCCAGGCTTACCCCTAAAACCGGGTGGGCTGAGATTAAAAATCTGGTAGTACGGAAGAACAATATCTCTGTTCGACACGATGGAATTACCAGTACCACTTTGTCGAACAATTCCGGACCCTCCTTCATCTGGAAGGCTCAATTCCCGGGAACTTTTGATACTCTTTTGGTGAATGGTGAACCGGTTCAGGCAATTCAGGAAAAACTGTTTGCCGTTGACCAGCAGATCTCATGGGTCCTGATTACGTTGGGTCCGGGAAATGCCTTTACGGTGGAAATAGCAGAATAGAATTGACCTATGTTTTTTCGGTGCCGTCTGACCCATTTGGGGTCTGACGGATGGGGCTTGTCCTTCAACCAGTCAGACCGTTTGTTCAGATGAGGGGTGTGATGAGCTACATAGTGGCGACATATCTTTAGCCCCAGGCTTCAGCCTGGGGTTATATGCGACCCTTAGATATTCGGTCCAACTCCTATTACATTTCAGGGGAAAACTTTTCAAGGACCGAAAAAAGGTATACCTTATTCAACGAACCAGACCAGAAGGTATCTACCCATACTCGTACCGCGAACTTCCCATTATGCAATTCCCTCGCGCAGTCGCAGTACGAGAGGTTTATCGGTCAGGCCGGCTCCCTCAAATTCAACACACTCTCCAGCCCTGTGAAATAAACAACAATCAAGTAATGAAAAGCATAGATTACAGGATCCCAATTTCACAGGGTCAGTAACGAAAGTCGTTTGTCGGTAATGTCTTTTTTACGAAAAACGAGTAACGAGTTACGAAACTGGTTTCGTAACCGATTGACAATTAACGATATATCGATCATTCATACTTCAGCGAAACTGCCGGATTGATACGTGCAATTCGAATAACCTCAAAACTTATTGATAGGATAGCGATAATCAGTACGAGAATAGCCGCAGCAGCAAAAATCCAGATTGCAATTTCCGTTTTGTAGGCAAAACCCTGTAACCAGCGTTTCATAAACCACCAGGCAATGGGCCAGGCAACCAGGTTTGATAAGAGGATCCATTTCAATGTATCCCAGGAAAAAAGGGTCATGATCTTCCAGGGACTGGATCCCATCGCTTTGCGGATACCAATCTCTTTGGTTCGTTTTTCCGTCAAAAAGGATGTAAGCCCAATGAGCCCGAGAGAGGATAGAAACACGGCAAGCAAAGCAAATAAGGTAAACAGTGATCGCAGTTTTTGTTCTGATTGGTAAAGCTTCTGATATTCGTTATCCAGGAATTCAAATGCCATCGGGAATTGTGGATTATGAGCGTCCCAGACTATCCTGACCTGCTTAAGCGTGTTTTCAATATTATCCGGTTCAATCTTTATAAAAATATACCCGGCTACAGTCCGGGCTAACCGGAGACATAAGGGTTCCACTTTTTTATGCAGGGATTTGAAATGAAAATCTTTCATTACTCCAATGATCGTGCCTTCACGATTCCACAATTGGAACCTTTTTCCGACAGGATTTTCGAGACCCATATGGCGAATAGCTGCTTCATTAAGAATAAAATCTCCTGAATCGGATGGGTGGTTAAGATCAAAGTTTCTTCCCGCAGATAATTCAATTCCGAAGAGCGGAATATAATCGTGATCCACTATATACTGATGAATGATCATGGATGTTTCTTCTTCTTTCCCTTCCCAATCAACTGCTGAGGTTGATGCAACGGTATAGGTTGGAAGTTGAGAACAATAGGTTATGTTCTTGATCTCCGGATAGTTTTTCAATTCTTGTTTGAAGGAGTGGAAGTTCTTGAACATCTCACCGTTTATTCGGCTATAAAGGACCAACTCTTTATCCAGACCAATATTCCTGTTTTGAATATATTGTAATTGCTTGTAGATGATGCCGGTACAGACAATAATAAAAACAGCGACGAAAAACTGAAAAAACACGAGCACCTTCCGGAACAGGGAAGGTCCCGCTTTTATGTCACCCTTGATAATCCGGATGGGGCTGAAGGAGGAGAGGAACAGGGAAGGGTATACTCCTGAGAGAAATCCTGTAAGAATAACAAGGATCCCCATACCGATTGCAAATGAGGGATCCATATAATTAACTGATAACTCCTTTCCTGTTAATTGATTAAAGAAAGGAATCACAAGCTCAACAACAAGCATGGCAATAAGATAGGTTATCAGTATGAGTATAAATGATTCACTCATGAATTGCCTGAACAGCTGGATCCTGATTGCCCCGTTGACTTTCCTTATTCCAACCTCCATTGCCCGGCGGGTGGAGCGTGCAGTGGTTAGATTTATATAGTTAAAAACAGCGATCAACAGAATGAAGATTCCTACAAAGGAGAAGATTAAAATATATTGCGCTTTTGGTTCTGAATGAGAGTACAGGTCGATATCAAAATCCGATCGCAGGTGAACATCCGACAGAGGCTGTAACCAGTACGTGGTGCTTTCGTACTGATGATTTTCTCTCATAAATTCGGTAAATTTTTCACTCAGTAACCCGATATCAGCATCTTCATGAAGCAGTGCATACCCATAAAAATTGTGATCATGCCATGATTCAGAATAATAATAGGAATCGGATTTCAGGATGTCAAAATTGCAAAGAATGTCGAATTTCAGATGAGAGTTTAAGGGTAGGTTCTCAAGGACCCCGGAAATTAAGAAAACCTGATCTTCATTGATGGTGATGAACTTACCCGTGGGATCATCCTCACCGAAGTATTTTTCAGCAATTTTTTCAGTCACTATTACACTATTTACAGCTGGAAAAGGATCATTTGAAGATCCGGATATAAACCGGAATGAAAAAAGAGAAAAGATCTCCTTATCCGCATAAGCAACCTTTGTTTCATAGAATTTCTTGTCACCGTGGGATACCAATACTTCACGTGTTTCAGGCCTGAATCTTGCCGTCTCAATGATCTCGGGAAATTGCTCTTCAAACGTCGGGGGCATTACTGCAGGCGAAACAGCTATTTTAAATTCCAGGTCTTCATTCTGAACGGTTTGGACAAACCGGTAGATCCTTTCATGATTCGGGTGAAATGTATCGAAACTCAGTTCGTCAAGGATCCATAAGTAGATTATTACAACAGACGCCATACCGATGGATAGTCCCAGGATGTTATTCAGGGTGTAGGTCTTGTGTTTGTATAAAAACCGCAACAGGGATTTTAAATAGTTCCTTATCATGTTTCCGTTTTTATCAGGGAGTTATCTTTTTAACTATTATTCATATTTGAGTGAAACTGCCGGATTGATACGTGCAATTCGAATCACCTCAAAGCTGATGGAAAGGATTGCAATAATCAACACGAGGATAGCCGCAGCAGCAAAAATCCAGAATTCGATATCGGTTTTATAGGCAAAACCCTGCAACCAGCGGTTCATGAACCACCAGGCAACGGGCCAGGCAAACAGGTTTGATAGCAGGATCCATTTCAACGCATCCCATGAAAAGAGGGTCATGATCTGCCAGGGATTGGATCCCATCGTTTTACGGATACCGATCTCTTTCGTTCTTTTTTCAGCCAGGAAGGAAGAGAGTCCATATAACCCCAGGCAGGAAAGGAAAATGGCAAGGAAGGCAAAGAGGGTGTAAAGTGTTCGTAATTTCTGCTCTGACGTATAAAGGTTCTCGTACTCGCGGTTAATGAACTGGAAATCCATCGGGAAGAATGGATTGATCTGTTTTGCCACTTTCTCAATATTTTTCATTGTACCCTGCACATTCTGTCCGTCAATGCGAATGTATATGTAGCCAAAAACCCTTGGCTCTAAATACATGCACAGTGGCTCAATCTCCTTATGCGCCGATTTATAATTGAAGTCCTTCGTAATCCCAATGATCTTTCCGTCCCTGCCCCACAACGTGAACCGTTTTCCAACCGGATCTTCCATTCCCATCTGCCGAATGGCCGCTTCGTTCAGGATAAAATCGCCCGAATCGGAAGGATGGTCAAGGCTGAAGTTTCTTCCGGCTGCCATTTCGATACCGAAGGTTGGTATGTAATCGTGATCTACGATAAACCGGTGGATCAATACCCTGGTCTGCTCATTTTTGCCCTCCCAATCGATTCCGGAAGTCGAAGCTACATTGTAGGTCGGCAGGTCGGAACAATAGGTTATGCTTTGAATACCCGGGTATTTCAAGAGTTCCTGTTTAAATGTGAAATAGTCACTATAGAGGTTTCCCCTGACGCGACTGTATAAAACATGCTCCTTTTCCAGGCCAAGATTGATGTTTTGAATGTAGGTGAGCTGATTATAAACAATCCCGGTACAAATAATCATCATGATGGCTATGGAAAATTGAACAGTGACCAGGATCCTTCTGAAAGCTGCCGGACCGGCTTTGATCTCCCCTTTCATTATTTGAACCGGGTTATACGAGGAGAGGAACAGGGAAGGGTATCCTCCAGAGATCAATCCTGTAAAAATGACCAGGATGATCATCCCTATGGCGAATTGTTGATCTGAATAATCAACGGATACCTCTTTCCCGGTGAAATGATTGAATGCAGGCAGGACAAGTTCCACAAGTAGCATAGCGATCAGGTAAGAAAATATGACGAGAGTAAAAGATTCTCCCATGAACTGCCGGATCAACTGAGGTCGCTTTGCCCCATGCACTTTTCGAATCCCCACTTCAAGTGCCCGCCGGGTTGACCGCGCAGTCGACAGGTTGATGTAATTGATGATTGCAATCAGAATAATTAAGATGCCAATGATGTAGAAGATCTTTATGTATTGGTATGTGGGTTCCGTATGGGAGTATACATCAATATCAAAATCGGAGTGTAAATGAACTTCAGACAGGGGTTGTAACCAGAAATTGGTCGTTGTGGTCAGGTCATTTTCCTGCATGTACTGATCGAACCTGGGTGCCAGCGTCCGGTAATCAACTCCTTCCTGCAGAAGAGCATACCCGTAATAGTAATTGTTATTCCATCCAATATAGTATCCCAGCTTTTCCAGCCTATCGAAATTTCCGAGAAAATCAAATTGCAGGTGAGAATTGGCCGGAATATCTTCCAGTACACCGGTAATAGTAAAAGCTACTTCTCTATTGACATAAATGGTTTTTCCAATAGGATCTTCATTCCCGAAATATTTTTTTGCGATGCGCTCTGTAATTAAAAGCGAATTGATATCGGGAAATGGATTCTCAGCCGATCCTTCAACAAAAGGGTAGGAGAAGAGTTTGAAGAACTCTTTGTCAGCAAAAGCAAACCGGTATTCATAGAACTTTTTATCCTCATAGCTGATCAATACTTCCGACGATGTGGGTCTGAACCGGGCCGTTTCAATGATCTCGGGAAACAGATCTTCAAAAGTCGGAGCCATGGGCCCGGGAGTGGCTGCAACAAGAAAATCACCATCTTCATAATGCTGGGTCTGAACAAATCGGTACAGGTTGTCATAATTCTCGTGAAACGTGTCAAAACTGAGCTCATCCAGGATCCACAAGTAGATGAGAACTGCAGAAGCCATACCGATGGACAATCCCAGGATGTTATTCAGGGAGTATGCCTTATGTTTACCGATAAAACGAAAGAATGCAATGATATAATTCCGGATCATGATCTTGAGATTATCAAATTTTCCTTTCACCTGTGCAAGTGGGATGCCAGTAATAATAACTGAAAGAATATCAACTATTTATCGCTTTTTGATTTTACGATAAGTAAAAAAATGTTACATTTGATGTAACAAAAAGTTACATTTTCTGAAATAAATCGGGTATTATGGCTGAAAACAAATCACGCGGAAATATCCTGATCGTGGATGACGATAAGTCGTTATTAAGGACACTTCATTTATTATTAAAGGACGAGTTTAACCGGGTAGATACCGTGTCCAATCCGAACCGTATTCCGGAGGAGGTATCCTCCGGTAATCATGACGTGGTATTGCTGGATATGAATTTTTCGGCTGGAATTCAGACCGGAAATGAAGGAATTTACTGGATGAATGAAATCCTCAAAATGGACCCAACAATGGTGGTGATCCTGATAACGGCATACGGTGATGTACAGCTTGCCGTCCGGGCGATGAAGGAGGGGGCAACCGATTTCATCGCAAAACCCTGGGAAAATGAGAAGCTCATTGCGACCCTGAAGACGGGAGTGAAATTGAGACAATCGAGCCGTAAAATTAACCAGCTTGAAAGCCAGCGAAATGTGGTATATGATGATTTGAACCGCATGTTTCAG
>Ga0315553_10002312_pt1 | contig 15315 bp, 14 predicted proteins | sample SalMarSW160140MG_FD_203099 | JGI IMG/M metagenome (GOLD analysis project Ga0315553, IMG submission 203099) | Salt marsh sediment microbial communities from the Plum Island Ecosystem LTER, Massachusetts, United States - Salt Marsh Sediment SW1601-40 ... | reverse complement strand
GATTGAGGCTGTCTTCGGCCAGACTCACGGCGGTATTCGTCTCGGCCTGCTCGTTGTCAATGCTGCTACTATTCTTGTGCTGTTTCTTCTGGCGAAAAGACTCTTTGGGCCAGATACCGCCGTTGCGGCTGCGGCTGCTTATGCAATTCTATCACTCGGACAATCGGTCCTCGGTTTCTCTGCAAACAGAGAGCATTTCGTTATTCTTACCGCTTTAGGTGGCATCTTGTTAATACTGCATGCTATCGATCGCCCAAAGTGGTGGTCCCTGCTGGTAGGTGCTGTGCTGCTTGGAATCTCACTTACAATGAAAGTGATGGGCCTCATTTTCATCGTGTTTGCCGGACTATACCTGCTGTTCCGCGAGATTAAGCGCAGACCTTTTAACAGGAGAGTTTTTTTTGGCAAAGGCGTTTTGTTTACTTTCGGTGTAGCACTGCCGTATGCCTTGATTTGTTTGGTTCTTTGGTGGCTCGGAATGTTAAGGATGTTCTGTTTGTGGACCTTTGTATATGATATACAATATGCTTCCCAGGTCCCGATAGGAGATGCCTTAGGGAATCTGAAAGTGCAAATGTCCCATGTCGCAGGCCCGGCTGTTTTGGTTTGGATTATAGCTGGGATTGGTTTGACCGCTTTGTTCTGGAACAAAAAAGCCCACAAGCAGGCTTTTTTTACAGTAGGATTTACACTTTTCTCTTTTCTGGCGGTGTGTCCGGGTTTTTATTTTCGCTACCACTATTTTCTCCTTCTGTTGCCGGCTGTTGCCCTGTTGGCTGGCGTTGGTGTCAATTGCCTCTATACCCTTGTGACTCCGCGTCATTTTTTCTTGACTGCTAAGTTAAAGCCGCTTCTGTTGGTTCTAATCCTACTGTTTTACCCCCTCTATCAGCAGCGCAATTACCTCTTCACTATGAGTCCGACAGCGATATCGCGTACTACCTACAGAGGTAATCCATTCGTTGAATCTTTGGAGATAGCCCGTTACATAAGGGAAAACTCGACTGAGGACGACCAGATTGTCGTACTTGGCTCTGAGCCGCAAATCTATTTTTATGCGAACAGGCACTCGGCTACGAGCCACATGTACACTCATCTACTGATGGGACCCTATGATGTGGCCGCGAAGTTTCAAAAAGAGATGATTACTGAGATAGAGTCAGCCAAACCGAAGTTCTTGGTCTTTGTGGGTATTCCGATATCTTGGCTGCTCACGCCTAGCTCTGAGAAATTGATTTTTACATGGTACCAAAAGTACCTGCGTAAATATTACGAGAGGGTCGGCATTATTGATATTTATAAAGATGGCAATAATCTGTCCCTTTGGGATGAGGAGTCTATTGGATATACGCCCCAATCGCGTAACTGGATTTCCGTTTACCGCCGCAAGAACTCACAGAGCGATAATGAGCAGTAACTGGCGAAACACTCAAGCGAAATGGCATAAAGGTCATTCCTGTTCCATAACTATCAATGGTGATTAAATCAAGCCCTTGAATGATCGATAAACCAGCAACGCGATGTATAGTTGGAACTGTCGATTTTGCCAAAAACTACTAGCAGAAACATCTTGAAATTTATGAAATTTTCGAGTATAATATTGCCGAAAATAGGGGCGTGTTGATAGCATAGAATTAACCGCTTGATTAATCTCACCTTGACAATACAAGTCTATAGCATAAAAATCCAATTATGGCTGGCCTTTTTCCAACGGAGAACTCGTATTTGAACTATCAGCCGAAGATAGCCCCCCTTTTCAACCCTGATAGAATCGTGCTAACCAAGGGCAGTTTTCAGACCGCGCAGCAACGGGATTTTGTACACGCAATTTGTAAACTATACCCCCAGGCTCGGATTATAGAAAGAGTTGATATTTCCCACAATCGCTTTGAGCTTGGTTGCTCTGCTTCTTTGGAACTACATTACAAAGGTAAAAATACATTGGTATTTGGAGTACACAAAAGTGCGCTTATGTTTAGCGATGAGGATAGCAATACCTGCCCAAACTATTGGCATTTTTCTGTCTATGGTTTCTGTCCCTATGATTGCCAATATTGTTATCTGGCGGGTACACCCGGCGTAAAATTTTCACCCACAGTAAAAATATTTGTAAATATCGGGGAGATTCTTGACCGGATTGCCAGCGTTGCCTCCAAACTGTACGAACCTACGGCCTTCTATTTAGGCAAACTCCAGGATGCTTTGGCTCTTGATTCTCTCACCGGCTATTCCCGTTTAATTATTCCGTTTTTTGCTCAACAGAAAAACGCCAGGCTGATATTATTGACTAAAAGTGCCGGCGTAGACAACCTTCTCGATCTCGACCACCAAGGTCACACTATTCTTTCGTGGAGTTTAAATCCCACTGGAATTTCAAATGCTTTTGAATCAAATGTACCCTTACCTGACGAAAGAATCACTTCGATGCGGAAATGTGCAGATGCGGGCTACCCTGTTCGTGCTGTTATCATGCCGATAATTCCTGTCGAAAAATGGCAAAAGATGTACACCGACTTTTTAGAAAATCTTTTGGATTTAGTACCACTGGACCGCATTACGCTGGGGCAGATTTGTAGCTATTCCGGGGCTTTACGACTTACCGAACGAAAGCTGGGCGAGGACAATCCTATTTCAAGAATGCTCGAAAAAGGCAAATCCAAAGATGGCCGTGTTCGCTTTCCAATTAAGTTAAGGATTGAAGTCTATAGATATCTTGTTCGTACCATAAGAAGATTGCAACCACAGCTACAAATCGGCTTATGTATGGAGGAAATTGATACCTTCAAGGCTTTAAAAATGGAAAAGTCTATCGGTTGTTGTAACTGCGTGCTCTGAACGCGATAATGAGCAGTAAGATGCAGACTCTTGAAACGCTTGTTCCGCTAACGAAACCATCTTGGAGTTTGCCTAAATAGAAAGACGTGCGTTGTGTCAGCCTTGAAGCAATGCCGGAAATCCGGCCTAGGTCATGTTTTGAATCGGGAGCTTTTCGAATGACGTTTGCCAAGCAGCATTTCTGGTATAGAACATAGCAATTTAAGTTTGCCTTACCCCGAACTATCCACTTATCTTCCGTTTAGTAACGACCGATATATCTTCTGAGACGGCAACAAGTCCAAACAACCATATAGGGAAAGAGATATGCCTAAACAACGTGGAGAGATATATCTGTATCACTATACAACCGCAGAGGGCCTGATCGGCATCGTGCGAAATAGAAATATCTGGGCAACGGAAGTGTTCCACCTGAATGACTGGGAGGAATTTCTTGGAGGCATCAATCTCGCTCATGAATATCTGGTGCGACTGCGTAAGGAAGCAGCTACGCGTACAGATGAGTCTGGAGTCGAGCGATTCGACTGGCTCATCCAAGGAATCGATAGAATTGGCCCCGGCCAGTCTTTGCGAAGATATGTTTCCTCATTCTCAAAAGAACATGATGAGTTGAGCCAATGGCGTGCTTATTGCCCAAGTGGAGGATTTTCAATTGGGTTTCCTAAAAAGCGGTTGGTAGCACTTGCGAAGAAACAAGGCTTTGTCCTTAAAAAGTGCATCTACGAATTGGACAAACAAATCGAAGTCATCGAGAGCACGGTGGATAGGGCTATGCAGCAAGGACCTAGCCAACAACAGATACTGCTGGCCGGTCCGGGTGCTGAGTCATTGATTAGGTGCACACTTAGCAACAAGCTGATTTGGGAATTAGCCCGGGTTTGTCCAATACTGAAAAATGTAGCCTTTAAAAGAGAAGTGGAATGGCGGTTGATTTCAGAACCGCGATCTGGTGGAGAACATAATCAGATTCAGTTTCGTTCCAAGAATGGAATGGTCATTCCATACAAAGAATTTACTCTTAATGATGCCGAACTGTGGAGAAAAGTGAGAGTGACAGTTGGGCCATCACCACATCCAGAAGAATCCCACGCATCAGTGTACCAACTCTTAAGGTGCCATACTGGTTTCGCGCATGCTATAACAAACACTTCTGCCTCTTACCGAGCATGGTAGTTATTAGATTATTATGTTCGAAATTGGACTCGAATCCCTATTTTCAGGACAATCGAACATAGCGATACACATCACAACCAAACGAATGACTCGTTGTTTGGACTGTTGCCTTTGCATGGGTTGGCATTATCGATTTTGGCCTTGTAAAGATTTGCCGGATGTAACCTTATGAGACCCTCCATGTTTGAAGTTTTTTTGCGTTGACAGGCGGATCGGCAAGTGCTATAATGAATGTGCCTTTAGGGGTAGTTTCTGTCCGGCCCAAATGTAAAGGCGCTGGTTATCCGGCACAAAAATCATTGTCTCAGGAGCCCGGCCAGCATATCGGATTTCAAGAGGGTGATATGATGAAAAGTATGAAGAAAATAAAAAGTGAAAAATCAGAAGTAAGAGCTTTTGCATTTTGTCTTTTTACTTTTGCCTCCGTTTTGTGTAGTTTGATATTTATGCTGTGTGGTTGCGGACTTGGCGGCCCGCCGGGCGAGACTGTCAAAGAAGCTGATAGAAAGCACAAGCGTAATCTTCGTGTCAATCGACAGGAAATGGTGGCAGACATGGAAAAGGTTCTGCTTATTGATAAGCCCAGTAGACTTAACGACAAAAGGATACCATGACCTGGAATACTGCTACCGGGAAGTGGGCGTTGTAGAAGGGATTTGATTTGTGGAAACGCTGGTCGATTACTTTCACCGGGTAGCGGTATATCCCCGGTGGGTTGTTGGCATTGAGCTGGTTCTTATCGGGTTGGTTATTTACTGGGTTGTCGATTTCCTCGAAGGTACTCGCGGGGAAAGGTTGTTCCGGGGTGTCTTATTCATTCTTGTTGCAGGCGTTCTTATCCTTAATTTGGTTGTCCAGCGTTTTGGCTTCGAACGGCTTCAGTACCTCTACAAAGGCTTCTTAATCGCCGTGTTAATCATCGCCGTCGCTGCATTTCAACCGGAGATCCGGAGAGTACTTATACGAATAGGCCAGCCTCGCTTTTGGCCGGGCTCATCGCATCAGCTCTCGAAGACATTAGAAGAATTGATTACCGCTTTAACAGAACTTTCCGCCGTCCGCACCGGGGCAATTATTGTTCTCGAGAAACGCGTGGCATTGGGTGAATTCATAGAGACCGGCGTTCGACTCGACGCCAAGTTAACCGCCGACCTGCTAAAGACTATTTTCTATTCCGGAACTACTCTCCATGATATGGCTGTGATAGTTCGCGGCGATAGAATTGTTGCTGCAAGGGTTCAGCTGCCTCTGGCTGAGGCAGGTACTATCGACGGCGTTGAACTCGGCTCCCGACATAGGGCCGCTATAGGCATAACAATCGGTTCCGATGCCGTCTGCCTGGTCGTAAGTGAAGAAACCGGCATCATTTCAATTGCACAGGGCGGAAAGTTAATCCGAAATTTGACGGAATCTCAGCTTAGGTCCCATATGGTCAATACAATGACAGAGCACGCTTCTCCTGCCTTCGCGGGGCTTGTTGGGCGACTCTGGAAAAGGCAGGCATAGATAAAAATACGCAAAATATGGCAAGAAAGGTCAAATACGGCAAAATAACGATAGTCATATTCTTGACGGTCCTGATATGGGTCTGGGCGGACCTGGCACTGGACGAGACATTGACCGGCAGACCCGGTGTCGTTGTTGTTTATCAATCCACGAATCCTAAGCTTTGGGTAAGCTTCAATCAGACTTCGTCCGCCGATATCAAAATAACGCTTGTAGGTCCTCACTCTGCAATTGCTGAGGAACGCAGAAAATTGAAAGAGGGTGTGAAACTGGAATTTGACTTTGACGCCGCACAGGAAAAAATGGATAAGCCCGGCAATTATAGTTTGGGCCTGCTGCCGTTCTTGCAGAAAGACAAAAAAATAAGGCAGCTCGGCCTGACCGTCAAATCCTGCGAGCCGGAAGTGCTCGACGTTCAGGTTGTGGAGCTTGTTGAAAAACCACTAACTGTAAGATGTTTCAACGAAAACGCAATGCCTTTGGAAGCTAAAAGCATCGAACCGTCACGGGTTAATATGTTTGTACCATCCTTTTGGGAAGGTGAAAAACTTAGAGCAGAGGTTAAGCTGACTCCTAGGGAAATCGACCAGGCCAGATTGATGCCCATTGAGAAAAAACCTTTCATTGAATTGGCTCCGGGCCAGATCAGAGAAGCCGACACAGTTGTGAAAATCACAGTGCCACCGGTTGAAGATGTACTTAAAGAGTACACGATAACAACACCAAAGCTTGGCATTATCCTGAGTCTCAACCTCCAGGGCAGATACAAAGTCAATGTAACCAATTTGAGCGAGGTATTGGGTCCGATTGCTATCAGGGCCACTGCAGAGGCCAAACAGGCCTATGAACAGCAGCCCTTCCAGATGATACTGTATGTTCTTGATGATGATAAGAACGTCGCAACCGAGCAAAGAAAGACCGTCGTTTATAATTTACCTGAAAGCTTTGTACGCAAAGGTGAGATAACGCGGAACCAGGGGCCTGTTACTGTCCGTTTTATGTTGGTGCCTCTTCCTGCCGAACCGGCTACGCCCTAAAAATTAATGTTATGTAGTACTTTTCGTAAACCTGAAGGTTATCAGGGCTTCGACAGTCATCCACAGCGCCAGTGCAAATATCCAGGCTCCGATTCCAACAAGCAGCCAGTTCTTGTTCGCAAGGAAAATCATTTCATTTCTCACCATGGCCCAGTTTGTAATCACTAGCATAATCACACATGGTATCGCTGTAACCAGAAACTTCAATCCCCCTTTGCGTTTCAGGTAAAGTGTAACCACCAGCAGGGCCAGAGCTGCCAGCAGTTGATTTGAAGTCCCGAACAAAGGCCACAGTTTCATTGCTCCCGTACCGTCTGCTCCTGTGGCGAAGGCTAGTCCTGCTGCTGTAATCACCGCGAAGGTGGTTGCCGTCCATCTGTTTGTCAAACCTGGAATTCGCAGGTCCGTCGCCAGTTCGCTTACAACGTAGCGCTGGATTCGTACCGATGTGTCCAGTGTCGTCCCGGCGAACGATGCTATGAATACGCCCATAAGGGTAATTCCAAGCGTCTCAGGAATGCGCAGTACATACATAATATTGGCTGCACCTATGACAACAGGCGCTATTTTATCAGTCAATCCCTTGGCTCCTATCCACGAACTGTAGTAATGCTGCCAGGCGGCGGTCCCTTTGAGAATTGTGCCGTCGTTAAGTTTTACAGCCATGGCCACGCCCGCTCCGACGCAGATGATGACCAGCAACGCAAGGAAGCTTTCTAGTATCATTGAGCCGTAGCCCACGAATTGACAATCGGGTTCTTTGGAAATCTGTTTTGGACTTGTGCCAGAGGCGACAAGCGAATGGAAACCGCTGATAGCGCCACAGGCGATTATGACGAACATAAAAGGCCAGATAGGCGGAGTGTTTGCCGGGAGCTCGCTGTTAATGGCAGGCACCACCATAGGCAGATTACCCGATAACGAGGCCACCACTGTACCGACTACCAGCAGCCCCATGGCTATAAACAGCTGCCAGGCGTTGATATAGTCTCTGGGCTGCAGAAGCATTGTTACCGGCAGTGTTGAAGCGACCCAGGCGTATATTAAGAGAATTATCACCCACAATCCCGTCGATGGCATCCCGAATGCCGAGCCGAGTTCGACAGGCACTCGGCTGCCGACAATGATAAACAAATACATTCCGACCACAGCTACGACAGTAGCCAGGGGAACATTTGCCGATTTCTTATAGACCGCATAACCCAGCGCCATCGCTATAGGAATTTGCAGCCAGACCGGGATGACAGCGCTGGGGAACCGCGTAAAGACCGATGCGATTACAACACCGAATATCGCGATGACGATCAGCAGGCTCAAAAATACAACGGCGAAGAATATAAACCGCACTCGCGTATTGATGTATTTGGCGGCTACCTCGGATATACTTTTGCCCTCGTTTCTAAGCGATACCACCAACGCCCCGAAATCGTGCACCGCCCCCATAAATATCGAGCCGAAAAATACCCACAGCACAGCTGGCAGCCACCCCCAGATAATTCCTATAGCTGGCCCGACAATTGGCCCCGTCCCTGCAATTGAAGTGTAATGGTGCCCGAAGATTATACCCTTGCGGGCGGGAACATAATCGATCCCGTCCTGCAGTTCCACACTTGGCACGCGTGCGTTTTTATCGAGCTTAAAGATTTTCCTCGCCAGAAACCGCCCATAAGTATGGTAAGCCACAATATAACCAATTCCGCAAATCAGCATCAGCAAAAGCGTTTCCATCTCTTCTTAGACCTCGTATTTTTTATCTAACTCTTTGTGACTGTTGTTTCCTGTGCGACCGTGCCAGCAGCCTTATAGGTACTTCGGCTATCGGCAGCATCGATTGTAATCGCCCCACGATAAATCTGCGATAGTTTTCATCGAAAAGTTTGGGATTGTTCACGAACATAAGTATCGTAATCGGATTCGTCGTAATTTGCGTGGCGTAGTAAATCCTTGGCCAGCCGGTTTTGCTCCTCCCTGCACTGACCCGCTCGGCCTTAATCGCCTCGAACGCGTTGTTCAGCTTGGGAGTAGTAATTCGGGTTGTTGTCTGCTTATAAATCTCAGCCGACAAATCCAAAACACTCTGAACGTTCTTCGCCTCTGTCGCAGTTGTAAAAGCTATCGGAGCGTATCTCAACCCCGGCAGCAGCTCCGTCAAATAGTCCTCGTAGTCACTCGTGGCAGCGGTCTCTTTAACCAGGTCCCATTTGTTCACGACTATTATGCAGCTCTTGTACTCCTGCGCAATAAACCCCGCTATTTTTTTATCGACCTGTGAGACTGCTTCAGTGGAATCGATCAAAAGCAGTACCACGTCGGCCCTGCTGATGGAACGCGTCGCGCGGACGTTACTGTAAAACTCAATATTGTCGGCCATCTTGCTTTTTTTTCGTATCCCCGCAGTGTCAATAACAATAATGGTCTTGCCGTCCTTTTCGAACCGCACATCCACCGCGTCTCTTGTCGTCCCAGGCGTCTCGCTTACAATCACACGCTCGCTGCCCACCATGGCGTTTACAAGAGTGCTCTTGCCGGCGTTTCGCTTGCCCACTATCGCTATCTTCATCGCTGGCTCAGCGGGCGCCCCGCCCTCGAGATGCTCGAGCTTTTCGAAAATCTCATCGAGCAGAACGTTTTTGTTGAGATTGTTCTGTGCCGAGATGCACATGAACTCACCGAAACCGAGCTTGGAGAACTCCCCAGCCGCCGGGAACATCTTTGCACTGTCCGCCTTATTGGCCACGCCTATTGCCTCGAGGTTGTTCTTGCGCAGGAGCTTGGCTATCGTTTTGTCAAGTGGCACAAGACCGTCACGAATATCGACCATAAACAAAACAAGGTTCGCCGACTCGATTGCCTGTAGGATTTGACGTTCGATGTGCTCGCTTAGCTGGTCGGCATCGACTATCCCGTACCCGCCGGTATCGATAAGCTCGAAGTACCTGTCGTTCCTTTCGATGATGGTGCTCACCCGGTCCCTTGTAACGCCTGCTGTCGGCTCGACGATACTTATCATCTCACCTGCCAGCGCATTCAAAAGACTGCTCTTGCCCACATTAGGCCGGCCGATTATCGCAACGATGGGTAATGCCATATATCACGTCCAAACTTTGATTCGATAAAAAACCAATTATACCAAACTATTCGTCACTTTGAAACCTTAACGTCTTTGTTTGCCGACCGTTGTACCGTCGAAAGGATGCTTGACTTCTCTGCAGACTTGGGCCAGAATCCACATTTGATTTTACAAACTGCAATTTCGAGAGGCTACCTGTGCGACGGTTCATTTGCCCTGATAAGCTCGACCGTGAACTACTGAAGCTGTTACGGAAATTGGAGTAGGTAGCTTTACGAATAATACTCACCACTCAAGTCTCTGTATCTTCATATTGAAATACTTTCTCTATACCCACTCCAAAAGTTTTTGCTATTTTAAACGCCAGAGTAAGAGATGGTGAATACTTCCCCGCCTCGATCGCGAGAATCGTCTGCCGCGTTACGCCAGCCTTATCGGCCAACTCCTGCTGCGTCATTTCACCGTTTTCAAATCGCAATCTGCGAATCTGATTCTTGGTTTCACTTTTTGCCATCTTTGACCCCCATCCTGTATGCGAGCAGAGTTATTAAAGACTTCGAAGTCACAAAGCAAAAAAACGCTCCGACCACTAATGCTATCAATTCATACACAGGGACCGACCCTTTTGACCTGAAAAAAATAAATGCCATTATGCACATTACAGCAAAGTAACTGCAGGTTATTACAGATGCCATAAGGGTTCCTCTTGCGTAAATTAGCTCGTCACGTTCATCAAAATTGATCTTGCCTCTTTTTCTCCAAAAAAGTACCGGTGAAATCCCAACTAGACAGCCAATTCCTAATAAAATAACTACCGCAAATTTGATTACCCCTATGGCCGCCATTACCATGGCTAAGACTGCTCCTGCCACCATCACAACCAAATTGAACCATGCAATCTTTTGTTGTCTATTCATGATTTTTCTCCTTTCGCTCCCCGGCCATACTGAACCAGAATTGCCGCTTAACATACAATCTTCATAAAGAAAGCCCCTCCAGCAGCCATCAACGGCAGTGCTATCGTTGGCACGGAATTTTTTGGTCCGATGATGAGAAACAACAGAAAAGACGATACAACAAGAACTATCCAGAAGGTTGTATAGGCGAAAGATACTGCTCTTTTTATAATAAGACTGTCACGTTCGTCGCAGACAACCTTATCGGCGCCCTGCGGTTTTTTAAAGAAAAACCTATTAAACCTCAAAATTACTAAGGGTGCTATAAACCAAAACCCTATTGTTGAAAAACCGCGTATGTGGACTTCTATTGCGATTGCAGTTGTCATAATAATAATCGTTCCAATTATTACGATTAAATTAAGCCATGCTATTTTTTGGTATCTGTTCATGATTTTCCTCCTTTACCTCCCCGGCCGTACTGAACCAGAATAGCGATAGAATGCATGAGTTCTAAAGTAACACCTATTCCTACAAGTATGAGGGGCAATACATTAACAGAGATTGAACCGTTTGGCCCAAGGATGAACCACGGGACCATGCAAACAGCGGTAAAAACCAGCCAAAATATACTATAGGCCGCTAATATAGCTCTGTAATTAATCAATCTGTCGCGTTCATCGAGGTCAACCTTGCTGCGCCCTTTTTTAAATAGCAAGGGTGATAATCCAAGCAGTCCTAACGTGCCGAAACACCCTAATCCGCCCATGGCTTTTGGCATACCCACTGTGATAGCTAATATACTAATAACAGTTCCGCTCAGGAACAAACTCGCCACTATCACGATTACATTGTACCACGCAATTTTATGCCATCTATTCATAATACTTCTCCTTTATATTTGATTCTTGTTATGTAAGCCATATATTACATATTGTAACCTATACCTTACATTATGTCAAGTATTTTTTACATACTTTTGCAAAATTTTTACGCCGTTTTCAGCCTAAAATCCGCCAAAACCACCCCCAGCTTCCCAAAAATCCCCAATAATCAACAGTAAATAGTCAAATGCATGGCCCCCTTAACAGCTATTCTATTAATACTTACTCCGCTGTTTTTGCGGGTTCCTTATTGCCTTAGCGGGGCGGTGTTAAAAATACTTAACCCAACTGCTATTGCAGAATCAACACAAGATATGTTCTTTACCCCGCGCGGACAAATCGAGCTATATTTAGCCCCAGTCTCTGACCAAAGTTGTAGGCGCGAGCATAACTTTTTTCTTCTTAGTGCGAGAGAGTTGTTATGCTCACGCAGGGTTTGCTTTTCTTCCCCTCCAATTCTTGTTTTATTTCCCACATGGGCGATGGTATTGCCCATTTTATATGGCTAAAGGAAAAGTGAATATTCCTAAGTTATTTCAGATTCAGAATTAGTGAGTCCCACTCGGGAAATTTCCTGTTCTGAATTATAGCCATTATTACATCTGCGCAGAGTTCCATACCTTCACTAAGAAGGTCGCGGGTCGGTTTACTTACTTTGTTGACCGTCATTTTAAGGGGCACTTTACCTGAATGAATAGCTTTTGATCTGCACTCGTATATCGCCCTGAGTAGGTCATAAATTTGTGCTCTATCACTGGGCTTTTCCCCTAGCATCCATGCCCCTCTGAGTCTGAATGTAAAAGAAATCTGCTCGTGAGATGATCTGTCGTGTAGAAATAGTGATTCTAAAGCCACGCCAAGATCTAGGGCCATGTCTTCAAGTGATTGTCGCCTTTTGGCTTGGTTTAGTCTTCTGATAGGAATACGAAGTTGTTGCTTAATCTCATTAGAGAGCTCAGAAAAAAGCCTGTAGATTTTACGAAGGCGATTGAGGTCTTCGCAGGAAGGTTCACAACTCTGTGATATTATAACATCGGAATTTGGACCTGACCAAGAACTGCCTGTAAGATAATAACAAGGTATCCAGCTTTCAAGTGCATACCATGCATACATTAAACGAATTGATGTTTTAAGCACTAAGGATAACACATCAAACGCATCGTATATTATGTTAGACCCTCTTGGAGCTCTAGGCCTGGAGCTTGTTTCAAAGGTCTTTGGAAACAATTGCACTTTCCTGACAATAGCTGCTTGGGGTGAAGATTCTATCTGAGCAGGATATGACAAGAAAAACCATCCTCCAGTTGATAGAGGAGATATTGAATGCTTTTGTAGAGAATCGGGTATATTCTCAAAGGGCATAAGTTTAATCTCATCATCAAATGAAAAGTCCTTATTCAATTTCAGTCCACTAATTGCAAGAATATGAAAAGCGGGATTGTGGTCTAAGGCAATGTATTTTTCCAAAAGCTCTATAGCTTTGTCAGAACCTTCGTTTACTGCTGTTAGAATGATCCAGCGAGCAAGGATATCGTATGTCACTCCACCGGCGCCTGTTCCCATGTTTAACATTTTACGATTGAATATTTCCAATTCTGGTTCAGTGGCTAAATAATTGGTGAGTTCATCCATAATCTTCTGGTCTATTTCTGCAAAATAGCCAAGCATTTTTTCAGCAATAGTCCCTTTTAAATTATCTGGGGGAGCATATTTGAACTTGACTGAGTCCCCAGATAATCTGCTTAGGATTGAATTTAAACGATTGTTATCCATATCTAAGCGAGTTCATTTGCTCTTATTTTATGTAATAATAATTATGAGGTTCCGGCAAAGATATATTTTAAATCAGAGATGCATCATCTCACCTTTTATTATGTTATTATGCTCCCAACTGTCGCCAAACACAAGCTGAATTTTTTTGATTTCTGCTCTTTAAATTTCCCTTCCTCTTTACATACTTGACCTGTGATTTCTTTTTAGTTTTTACTGAGCTCGAAAAAAACGAAGCAATTGGCAAAAGACTTAATCGCCAATTGTGAGTGCCTCGCCAGAACGCTTGCAGTGAGCTAACTTGGTAAACTTAGTTCGAGAGAGTTGTCGTTAAATTGACAACTAACTTACTGTATTTTGTTTTCTGTCTCTTGTATTCTGCGAGATATGAGATAAAAATTCGGGGCCGGAAAAATTTTACAAAAAAACACAAAATTTCACCTGCTTTTCACAAAAAAAACGCGCACTTATACAAAAAAATACAAAATCTCCCCCATGTTTTACAACGTTTTCAAACGTTTTCCTCTCGCCTATTCCCCCCAAGCCATTCATGCTAACTTCTCAACTACTTTTTTCCATCGCGTCCACTTAAGCCACTACTTATAGGCAAACCCCCGAGTAATTTTACATAAGTATAATCTAATTAAGGACTTTCACCCCTTGCGCTGCTTTGCCGCCCGGCGTCACAACACGAAGCATAAATTCAAACTCACCATAGTCCTGGTCCACCTTAATAAGGATAAGGTGCTTTCCCTTTGTTAGTGTGACAGGATAGTTTTCCTGGTCAAGCTCTGCACTGCGATATGCGTGTTCTGCCCCAAGTAATTTGTTATCGAGCCAGAGTTTATAGCCGTCATCAGTACCGACTCTTATCTCGGCATCGACATCTTTTTCGCATTTAAGCCAGCAAGCTGAATATGTCAGGATGTCCTCCTGGCTGTATTCCAAGCCAAGGTGGTCAACCATAAAGAAATCTATCATAGTGCTGGAAGACTTGTATGGTTGCCATTTTACGGTTGTTCCATCAGGTTTTTTTATCTCCATTCCTGCGGCGGGTTTATGTTTGGCCTCACCGCCGTAGTTTTTTAGATAGTCGGTATCATAGCCTTCGTTGTCTGGCCGGTCACCCGGATTGGGGAAGGGTCCGACTATGAGCCAGTTGGTTACGAATCCTTCATTATCTGACTCGTCGCTTTCGAGTTCGTAGGGTCCTGATTTTCCGACAGAGAGCTTTATAGGTATCTTCGATTCAAATACCGGCCCTGCGGCATCAGCCTGCTCTTTTGTGCTCGTGGCGCATCCGACTACAAAGGCACATATAGTCGCCAGAAATAGTGCGATGGTAAATGTCCGCATTTTAGTCTCCTTTGTAAAAATTGAAGCAATGTTGATATATTACGCTGGATAGCATGTTAATCTTATTTAGCTTGTTTTGTCAAAGAGAATTTGAGCCGGAACAGGGAAGGGGGCTAATTTGCGTCTGCAGTGCTTGGTGTTCAAGTTCGAGCATTCTCTTTTTTAGTCTTATCCCGCCCTGTGCACTGAAGCCGCCGATTTTGCCGTCACTGCGGACTACGCGGTGGCAGGGTATAATCAATGGCAGTGGATTTTTTGCAAGTGCGTTGCCGACGGCTCTGATAGCTGTGGGTCGGCCCAATTTCTTTGCCAGTGTTGAATAACTTATTGTTTGCCCAAATTCTACACCCCTGCAGGTGGTCAAAACCGATTTGTAGAATGGGCTAAGTCCATCGAGGGTCAGCGGAATATCCACGCCGAGGTCTGTGCAGGCTCCATCAAAATAGGCGATTATTTGTTCCTGGAGTGTTTTGAAGAGATTTTTATCGGGTTTGATTTTTGGTTTTCGATTCGCGAGAGAAGAGTTCTTTAGGAGTTCACGTTTGATTTTTTCAGGGCCTGAGTCGGGCAGGCAACTTTGACAGAGGGTGTATTCAGTGCCGGCGAGGCCAAAATAACCCCATTTGGTCTTGAAAATTGCATATTTCAGTGATTTTTGCATTTTTTAGTCACAGCTATTAGCCCAAATGCTCTTTCTAATCAGCCAAATTTATTGACGCAAGAGCAAAATTCCGTTAAATATAACAGTTTTCCTAAAGAATAGCCTATGGTGGTTGATGTTGTGGATT
>Ga0315553_10002311_pt1 | contig 15320 bp, 12 predicted proteins | sample SalMarSW160140MG_FD_203099 | JGI IMG/M metagenome (GOLD analysis project Ga0315553, IMG submission 203099) | Salt marsh sediment microbial communities from the Plum Island Ecosystem LTER, Massachusetts, United States - Salt Marsh Sediment SW1601-40 ... | reverse complement strand
CGATCGGACCGCCCGAGTGCCGCACGTCCCACCACTCGACCTTGCGGATATTGCTATAGGCGCAGTCGTATCGGGCCAGGACGGCGCGCACGCCGCCAGGCGTCTCAGCGATAATCTGCTGCATCGTCTCGACGGCTTGGGCGTAACGGAACATGTAGCCGACCGACACGATCAGGCCGTCGGCTGACGCGCGGGCGAGCGCTTGGGCTACGGGGGTCATCTGCTCGGGCGGCGCGGAGCCTAGGGGCTTTTCGAGGAACATGTGTACACCCGCGGCGGCGCAGGCCATCTCGATATCGCGGGGCGGTTCGAGCAGGCCGTGGGCGTCGGGCGGCACACCGATAAAGACCGCGTCGGGCTTGGCATCGCTGAGTAGTTGTCGGAAGTCGGCGTAGACCTTTGCACCGGCGTAGATTTCTCCCGCCGGTCGCGACCGCCGGGTCTCCAGCACCCTCGTGGCCCGCGCCGTGTCGGGGTCGGCCACACCCACCACGCTGACATCGCTGATCTTTTCGAGCCGGCTGGCGTGGTCCCACGGGCCCTCGGCCCCGCCGAAGTTCACCCCGCCCGCGCCGATAAACGCGATTCGCAGTTTGCTCGCCATGCCATGTCCTCCGTAAGCCACCGCGCCGACCACGTCGCGGCGTGGGAAAAGCCGCTTCAAAACACACGTGTCGGGACGCTCAGGCGCTTGCAGCAACTTGTTCGCGTGCCCGCAGCCGCTCGCCGTCGGCGAACGTGATGTTGGATGGTACCGAGCCTGTCCCCGCGGCGCCAACAGACTCCCCCTCTGCGCGCGCCCGGCGCCCGGCGGGCGTTGTGAGTGATCAATGTGAAGATTTGGTGCGTGTTTACCGGGTCAGTGACGGCTCGTGCAGGTCGGCGCGGGCGCCTTGGGTGGCCAGAGGTGTCGGCCGCCAGACGCGCTGGCCTAATCGCGGGACCGGCTCAGTAGCGAGATGAACTCCTCGCGCGTGGGTAGATCGTCGTGAAAGCTGCCCAGCACCGACGAGGTGGTCATGATGGAGTTCTGCTTCTCCACACCGCGCATCATCATGCACAGGTGCCGGCACTCCATCACCACGCCGACCCCTTCGGCGCTAACGGCGTCCATGACCGCGTGCGCGATCTGCGACGTCAGGCGTTCCTGAATCTGAAGCCGCCGGGCGAAGCAATCGACGAAGCGGGCCAGTTTGCTGACGCCGAGCACCTTCTTGTGGGCGATGTAGCCGATGTGGCAGCGTCCGAAGAAGGGCAGCATGTGATGTTCGCACAGGCTGTACACCTCGATGTCGCGGGCGATGATCATGTTGTTGGCTTCCGAGTCGAAGACGGCTTCGTTGAGCACGTCGTCCAGGCTCGTCCGGTAGCCCATCGACAGGAACGCCCACGCCTTCGCCACGCGCTCGGGCGTCTTGAGCAACCCCTGCCGGTCGGCGTCCTCGCCGAGTTCGATCAGCAACTCTCGCGTCAGCTCGGCCACACGTTGCACGTTCATGACTGCATGCTCCTTCGCAATTGGTTGGTGAAGGGAATGTCCGGCTGCAAGCATCGCTTCTGGGGCTCGCCGACGAGCGTCGCCAGCGCCTCGCCGGTATCGGGCAAGCGCAGTTCGGGCGCCAGTTCCAGTAAAGGGACGGCCACGAACGCGCGCGTCCGGATGTCCGGGTCGGGGATGTGCAGGTCGGGCTCATCGATGACGGCGTCAGCATGGAGCATCACGTCCAGATCGATCGTGCGCGCGGCGTATTTGTCGGCCGTCCGCACGCGGCCAAGCTGGCGTTCGATGTCCCGCAGGATGTCGAACTTCAGCGCGCGGGGTGAAGCGTTGGTGGCCACCTTGCACACCCCGTTGAGGAAATCCTGCTGCTGCGGCCGGCCGACCGCCTTCGTGCGATAGAACGTCGAGACACCCGTGATGCGTACGCGTTGGCCCAAGAGGCGTAGCGCCTCGACCACGTTCTGCTCGGGATCGATATTGGCGCCCACGCTCACGAACGCGTCAACGACTTGGTCATGGCTGGCTGTCACGCGTTCTGACGATCTCCACAGCCACGCTGCGGGCAAACCGCAGCGCGCCCGGTTTGTCGACGACGACCCTGGCGGCGTGGACCCGCTGGTCCTCGAGGCACAGCTCGGTAATCCGCTCAGCCAGACGCTCGACGAGGAAACAGTCCGACCCCTCCACCATGGCAATGACGCGTTTTTTGATCGCCTTGTAGTCGACGGTGTCCTCGATCCTGTCGCTCTGTCCGGCGGTGCGGCAGTCGGCGTAGAGCGTGACATTGATCATCACGTCCTGCTTGGTTCGCCGTTCCTCTTCAAAGATGCCGATCACGCAGCGTAGATGAAGGTCGCGAATGTGGATTTGGTCCCAACTCGGATCAATACCCGCCATAGGTGCTCCCCTTCATGTGCCGGCCGCCGTCCACGAAGATCACCTGCCCGGTGACGAACGGGCTTCGCAGAAGAAACACGACCGCGTCGGTGATGCCCGTCAGCGCCCCGATTCGCTGCAATGGATTGTCCGTCGGCGCCATGTTCCGCAGATAGGACTCGTCCTTGCCGGGCGGCGGCAGGACCAGGCCCGGCGCGACCGCGTTCACACGAACGCTCGGGGCAAACGCCAAGGCCATCATCCGCGTCAGGGTGAACAACGTCCGCTTGCTGAGATTGTATGCCGCATGAGACGCGTCGTACTCGGCAATCCGACAGTCGAGGAAATTGACGATCGCTCCGGCGCGCTGCTGAGCCGCCAGTGCCCTCGCCAACACGAACGGCGCCAGGGCGTTTACCTGCAAATCACCGAGCAAGTCGTCGACACTCACGTCGGCAAGCCTGCTGGGGTGGAACGTGGAAGCGTTGTTGACCAGCACATCGATCGCGCCCGCCCGATCGGACGCCCGCCCGACAAGGTCGGCAGCCTGGTCGGCCTTGGTCAGGTCGGCGCGAATTGTCCACGCGCCGACGCCCTTCTGCCGCACCAAGCCGGCCACTTCCTCAGCCTCGTCGGAAGACCGATTGTAGTGCACCACCACGTTCACGCCTTCGTCGGCCAGCGCCAGCGCCGTGGCGCGGCCGATCCGTTTGGCTGCCCCGGTAATCAGAGCGGTCTTGCCCCGCAGCCACGATGCGCCGTCCGTCACGTTCGACATCGCTGCCTCCGCCGTCTGAGACCCGCTGCCGGCTTGTCACAATCCTGGCTTCAGCCACCTGCGCAAAAGCCTGCACAAGCAGGAATCCGCTCACGCACCGTCCGTCCGATCCAGAAAATACCGCAATGCTCCTTCCAACTCCGGATAATCGAACGCGTAGCCGGTGGCCAACAGCTTTGCCGGCTCAACTCGCGCACTGCAAAGTAGTAGTTCGTCGGCCATCTGGCCAAAAGCCAGACGGGCTGCAAAAGCCGGCATGTGTGCCACCGTCGGTCGACCCAGCACCCGTCCGAGGGTCTTGGTGAACCGGCGGTTTGTCACCGGCTGCGGCGACACGACGTTTACCGCGCCCGCCAACGCCTCGGTGCGCAGCGCATGGTGAATGGCCCCGACCGCATCGTCCAGTGCGACCCAACTGACGTACTGATCGCCCCGGCCGATCGTGCCCCCCGCACCCATGCGGAACGGGCCTAGCAGCTTGGCCAACGCCCCGCCATCCGCACTGAGCACCATGCCGAAGCGAAGCCGAACGCTGCGGATGCCCTTTTGCTCGGCCGGCTCGACGGCCGCCTCCCACTCGCGGCAGACCGACGGCAGAAAACCACTACCCGAACGGCTGTCCTCGCGCAGGATCTCATTCGGACGATGGCCGTAGTAGCCGATGGCCGAAGCCGACACGAACACCTTCGGCGGACGGGCAACCTCTGCCAGCGCGCCGGCCAGAAGACGTGTGGTCTCGACCCGGCTGTCTCGGATGCGGCGCTTCTTCTCGGCCGTCCACCGACCCTCGGCGATGTTCTCGCCGGCCAGGTGCACGACCGCGTCGAGGTCCTCGAGCGACTGTGTGTCGAGCACGCCCCGCTGCGGATCCCAGTGCAGCTCGTCCCGATCGCTCTGCGGCTGCGATCGGATAAGCCGCGTCACACGATGGCCGCCCGTCGCCAGCAGCTCGGTCAGCGCCCTGCCGAGAAGTCCGCTCGATCCGCTCGCCAGCACGTGCATCGGTCCGCTCGTCTGAAGTCCAACCCGTGGCCCGGCCGTCTCTTACGATCCTACCCCCATAAAGGCGGCTTGTCATGTCTCTCTCGCCGTGGCCGGTCGGGTCGCTTGAAGCTACCGCAGCGGCATAAGCACGAGACTGTATATCGTGTTGCGAGCGGTCAAACCCCGTCGTTTCCTTTCTGCCCGACGGGCCTATCATAAGACAATCCGTCGTCCCAGCCATCGGAGTGAACCATGATCACCGCTACGAATCTGGGTTTTCCGCGTATCGGAGCCGACCGGCAGTTCAAACGCGCCCTGGAGGCCTACTGGGCCGGCATGATCGCCCAAGAGGACCTGCATGAGGTTGCGTTGCAGATTCGGCGCGACAACTGGCTCGCCCAGCAACACGCCGGACTCGGGCACATACCGTCAAACGACTTCTCGCTTTACGACCACGTGCTCGATGCGGTGGCCATGGTCGGCGCCGTGCCGTCTCGTTATGACTGGAGTGGCCAGACCGTCGATCTGGACACTTACTTCGCCATGGCGCGCGGCCGAGCCGGGGAAGGCGGTGTCCCGGCCATGGAGATGACCAAGTGGTTCGACACCAACTACCACTACCTGGTGCCGGAGTTTGAGGCCGGCCAGTCGTTCCGGCTCGCCTCGACCAAGCCCATCGACGAGTTTGTCGAAGCCAAGCGGCTCGGCGTGCACACACGGCCGGTGTTGGTAGGGCCGGTTTCGCTGCTGCTGCTGGGCAAAGCGAAGGACCCGCACGTCGACAAACTCGCGCTGCTGGACAGCCTGCTCGACGTCTACGAGCCAGCGCTCGCCGATCTTGCCGAGGCCGGCGCCGACTGGGTGCAGATCGACGAGCCTTGCCTCGTGCTCGACATGGACGATGGGGCGAAGACGGCGCTGGGCCGGGCTTATCAACGCCTTGCGCGCGTGTCGCCGAAGCTCAAGCTGTTGATCGCCACATACTTCGGCGATCTGCGCGACAACCTGCCGGCTGTGTTGAGTCTGCCGGTAGCCGCTCTGCACGTCGACCTGGTAAGGGCGCCCGCGCAGCTCGACGACGTGCCGAGCCGACTTCCGGCAGGTATGGCCTTGTCGGTGGGCGTCGTCGACGGGCGAAACGTGTGGAAGACCGATCTGGGCACAGCGATGGCCACAGTTGAGAAGGCCGTCAATGTGCTGGGCAGCGACCGCGTGTTGATCGCCCCTTCCTGTTCGCTGCTGCACAGCCCGGTCGATCTCGATCTGGAAACGCGGCTCGACGACGAATTCAAGAGCTGGCTGGCGTTCGCAAAACAGAAGATCGCGGAGATTGTCATACTTACCCGCGCCGTCAACAAGGGCCCGGCGAGCGTCTCGCAGGCTCTCGCCGAGAACGCCGCAGGCATGGAAAGCCGTCGCACATCGCCCCGCATCCACAACCAGCTGGTCAAGGACCGCGTTGCGGCCATCAAACCCTCGATGCTCGAACGCAGCAGCCCGTTCGCCAAACGGCAGCCGACGCAGCGCGACGCCTTGAAGCTGCCCGCCTTCCCGACGACCACGATCGGCTCGTTCCCGCAGACCAACGAGATACGCACTGCACGAGCGGCTTTGCGCAAGGGCGAGATGGATCGCACCTCGTACGATGAGTTTCTGCGGCAGGAAATTCGTCGCACGATCGAGTTCCAGGAGCGAATCGGCATCGACGTGCTGGTCCACGGGGAGTCGGAGCGCAACGATATGGTCGAGTACTTCGGCGAGCAGCTCGAAGGCTTCGTCAGTACCACCAAGGCGTGGGTGCAAAGCTACGGCTCGCGATGTGTTAAACCGCCGATCATCTTCGGCGACCTATCCCGCCCCCAGCCGATGACCGTCGAATGGAGCCGGTACGCGCAGTCGCTGACCGGCAAGCCGATGAAGGGCATGCTCACCGGCCCGATCACCATCCTCCAGTGGTCGTTCGTCCGCGACGATCAACCCCGCAGCGAAACGTGCAAGCAGATCGCCCTGGCCATTCGCGACGAGGTGGCCGACCTGGAGGCAGCCGGCATTCGCCTGATCCAGATCGACGAGCCGGCGGTTCGCGAAGGCCTGCCCCTCCGCCGCGACGATTGGGACGAGTATCTTCGCTGGGCGGTCGACTGTTTCCGCCTCGCCTCGTCGGGTGTGGCCGACACAACGCAAATCCACACCCATATGTGCTACAGCGAGTTCAACGACATCATCGAGTCGATCGCCGCGTTCGACGCCGACGTCATCTCGATCGAGGCGTCGCGCAGCGACATGGACCTGCTCGATGCGTTCGTCCGCTTTCGCTATCCCAATCAGATCGGTCCGGGCGTGTACGACATCCACTCGCCTCGCGTGCCCTCGGCCGAGGAAATGACCAGACTTCTCGGCAAGGCGCTGGACGTGCTTTCGGTCGACCAGATCTGGGTGAACCCCGACTGTGGCCTCAAGACGCGACAGTGGGAGCAGGTCGAGCCCGCCCTGACCAATATGGTGGAGGCCGCAAGAAGCATGCGCGAGCGGGCCGCCGCGCACACCCGATAGGCCTGGAACCAGGTACGCGCGTCCCCCAGCCGTCGGGCGGCACGCGTGCCCTTGACTGCCTGGTCACACTCGCCGGGCAGTCTTGGCAAGCCCGATCTCCTCACAGGCCGACGCATTGCGATAGCCTCTCACGAACGTCATAATCCTGACGGCGCCGGTGGCCGGCAAAGCAGGCGGGGGCAAGATGAAAGGATTGGTGCCACGATGAGACGGATGACGGTGTTGTGCTTGATCGTGCAGGCGGCTTGCTGTCTGGGTCGCGTGGCGGCAGAGGACGTGAAGGCAAACCCAACCGCGCAGGCCGAACTGCGGGTCGAACGCGTGGCCCTTTTCAAGAACGGGCTGGGGTTCTTCATGACGGCCGGCACGCTACCCGAAGACGCAACCACGATCCGGATCGGCCAGCTTCCTGTGCCCGCGTACGGGACGTTTTGGGTTGGTTATTCTGCCGACGTCCAACTGCGACGTCTCGTCACCAGCCTGGAGGATGTTGTCGAGCGCCGTCCGGTGGCGAGCATGGTCCGTCTGCTCGAGGCAAACGCGGGCGCCCGCGTCGTGCTGCGGACGGGCACGGGTGACCAGGACGTGGTGGAGGGCGTCATCCGCAAAAGCGCCGTGCGGGCCGAACCACCGGAAGCGCCCAGTCCGTACCTTATGGACATCCGCCGCCCGAGCGGCGTCTACGGCCGGTCCGGATACCAACCGCCCGGTGGGAACATCGTCCTGGTGGAAACGGCAACCGGCCTGGTCGCGGTCAACGTCGGATCCATTGTGCGTGCCGATTTCGCCGAAGACACGGTTGTGGCAGACGCGGCGACCTTTTCGCTCAAGCGCCCATGTATACGCGTCGAGCTGGCGCAGCCGTCGGAGAACGGCCGGATTTCGGTGAGCTACCTGGCGCGCGGCATCACGTGGTGCCCCAGCTACCAACTCGATCTGTCCGATGCCGAGCAGGCGGCCGTGACGGCTCGGGCACTGGTGGTCAACGAGGTGGCGGATCTTGAAGATGTCGATCTCGATCTGGTGACGGGCTTTCCGCACATGAAATTCGCCGACGTTCTAAGCCCGATGGCCATGAGCCAGTCGCTTGCAGACTTCCTTAAGTCGCTGGCGTCCGGTCGAACCGAGGGCAGGCGGGACTCGCACCTCATGGCTCAGCAGGCCATGCTGTCGAACGTGGCGGGATTCGACGATTTTGAGGGCGTGCCCCTGCCTGAGTACCCCACGGCGCCGGAGGGGATGGTGTCGGAGGACCTATTTCTGTATCCGGTGGGCAAGTTCAGCCTGAGGCGCGGGGAGACGGCCTACGTGCCGCTGTTCACGGCCAAGATGCCTTATCGCCATATCTACACCTGGAAGATCGAGGACAGTCTCGACACCGAGGGCCGGTATCGACGCGAGCGGCCCCAGCCGGGCGATGGCCCGGTAGCGGAGGAGGTGTGGCATTGCTGTCGCCTCCGCAACACGCTCGAGATGCCGCTCACGACAGCCGCCGCCGAGTTCGTCAGTGTCGGGCAGTTCGTCGGTCAGGATGTCTGCTACTACACGGCGCCGGGCGCCGAGACGACGATCCGAATCAACCGGGCCATGAACATCCTGGCCGAGGAGGCCGAGTACGAGGTCGAACGCAAGCGCAATGCCGCAGATTTCTATGGATATCGCTACGATTTGGTGAAGGTTCGTGGCGAGCTTCGGCTGCGAAGCCGCCTGGACAAGGCCGTGGCCGTGGAAATCACCAAGGAGCTCTCCGGCGAAGTGCTGGAGAACCCCTCGAAGGCCAAAGACGTGACGACGGCAAAGGGCCTCAAGAAAGTGAATCCAAAGCACGTCCTCACGTGGGAGATTGATCTTGGCCCTGGCGATGAGCAGACCCTCTCCTACGTGCACCAGCTATACGTGAGGTCATGACCGCGGCTGGCCCGCGCGTCGCCGCCGAGATTGGATGGGCCTCACGCCTGCAACGGTGTAAGATGCTTGCGTGAAATTCACGCGCGAGCAGTACATCGAGATTCTCACCTTCGGCTCATTCGAACGGCCAATGTTCTGCGAGCTGTTCGGCCCGCTGGTGGGCCTGACCGACGAATGGCTCGCCCAAGGCGCAACGCAGGCCGAGGTCGACCTGACCGCTTTCGATTGGGACTTCGTGCCCTATACCGACTGCGGCGGGTATACCGGGGTGCTAAACACGCATCCGCCCGAAACGCTCGAAGAGACCGACGAATACCTCATCCAGCGCGACTCGCTGGGCCGCACCACCAAGATGTACAAAGCCGCAGCCACGATCGCACACCCGCTCGACTATCCCGTCCAAAACATGGACGACTGGCTGAAGCTAAAGAGCCGCTTCGAGTTTGCAGACCGGCGGATCGACCCAGGCGCCGTCGCCCGTGCGCAAGAGCTCCAACGCCAGGGCGCGGTGGTGCGCGGCGGCATGCCCGGCGGCTTCGACGTGGTTCGCCAACTGATGGGCGAAGAGCACGCTTGCCTGGCCTACTACGAGCAACCCGAGCTGGTGCACGACATCCTTCAGACCGTCGGCGACACGTGCGTGAAGGTGTACGAGCGGATCAGTGAGAACCTCCATATCGATCAGTTGTCGGTCCATGAAGATATGGCCGGCAAAAGCGGTCCGCTGGCGGGCCCAAAGCAGATCGAGCAGTTCATCGGGCCCTACTATCGTCGGGTGTGGGATCTGCTTGCCGAGCGCGGCACAAAGCTGTTCAACCAGGACAGCGACGGCAACATGAACCCGGTGATCGATGCGTTCCTCGCCGCCGGCGTGAACGTGATGCATCCGTTCGAGCCGGCCGCCGGTATGGACATGGTGGCCACGCGCAAGAAGTATGGCCCGCGCCTGGCCATCGTCGGCGGCGTCGACAAGCACGTGCTCCGCGAAGGTAAGGCCGACATTCGCAAGGAGCTGGAGTACAAAATGCAGCCGCTCATGCGCGAGGGCGGCACGATCTTCGGGCTCGACCATCGCATCCCCAACGGCACGCCGCTGGCCAACTATCGCTACTACGTCGACACCGCGCGCGAGATCCTCGGCCTGCCACCGCGCGACCCCAAGGCCCGCGGCTGGGGAAGGATGGCGTTCTAGGCGGCGCGCCTTGTGACCTTCGAGGTTCGGTAAAAAGTGCGGAGGCACGACGATGGACGTAAAATTCTCAGATCGCACCTTCAGCGGCGACGTGGTGTATCAATCCGACTTTGGTAGCCTCGACGATTTCTGGTGGGAGGGATCCCCCGACGTCCGCGCCGAGGGTAACCGCCTGTGCGTCAGGACCACGCTCCAGCGCGACGACAAGTACCACTTCGTCTCGTCCGTCTTCGTGCGCAAGATCTATTCGGGCAATTTGATGGTCGAGTACTCAGGTCGCAGCACGAGCGATCAGTCGCACCGCAACTTCAACTTTTTTATCCACACAAGCATGCCCGACGGGCGCGATCTGTACGAGACGCGCGACCAGCGAACCGGCGACTACCCCGAATACCACGTGATGAGCAACTACCTGTTCACCTGCCTGCCCTCCGACCAGCAGAACCCCGACGGCTCGGACAAGTTCCGCTACCGCATGCGGCGCGACCCGGGCTTCGTGCTCATCAAAGAGGCCCACGCCTACGCGTGCGAAAACTTCCGCTGGTACAGGTTTCAATACTTAATCAGGGATGGTCAGGTGAGCGTATGCGTCGACGGCCTACCGCACGAGACCTACACCTGGCTCGACCCGAAACCGCTGGGCGGGGGATACCTGGGCTTCCGTAGCTACATGAGCCACCTGGAGTTCCGCGATCTGACGGTCCACCAAATCAGCTAAGCCCGCCCGCCGGCCGACGTCGCGGCAGCGGTCCGGAGGCCTCGGTCTCTTTCCGAACGTCGGATATTTCGATCATGCCAATGGCACGAGCGCCGCAGGCTCCTGCAGCCCGACACGCGGGGTGGGTGCACCGTCCCTTGCGAGGCCAAAAGGTTGGATATTGCAGGTTCTTCCATTATACTATCGGTGGCTGTCTGGTTTTGGGGGACGATGCCATGGGGCAGCCGAGCCGCCCGCGGCAGAAAAACCAGATGGTCGGTCACGCGAGCGTTCCGCTGCGGTGAAAGACCATGACCGCCTATCGCATACTCGCCGTCGTCGCCCGGGCCTGGCTAGCAGTCGTATTCGGCGCGTTCCTTGCAGTCATGTTGATGGAGGCGGCCGGCGCCCCGGAGTGGCTCCCTTTGCCGTGGTCGGGGTACGTAGGGTTCACTGAGGGCGCAGACGGAAGGGTATATGTTAGCATCTCCGCTCCCGCTCGTGTCCTTTGCTACGATGCGCAAGGGCGCTTTCTGGCCTCGTATCGTAGCCCATCGGGCGGGACGCAGAGCGCTAGTCTGGCTTCAGACCTGAAAGGGCGTATCTTCTGCCGCGGCTTCAGGCGCCTCACGGTGCGCGATGGCTCCTGGCAACTGCTCGCTGAACATCGCGTAGATGACCACCGTGCGTGGCGGCTTGATGAGAATGGCGACGTGGTACCGGCACCTTCGCAGGGCGATGCCGTGGTCGACCGTGCGGCCGCACCCGGGGATTACATCTTCTCCTACGGCCATTCCAGGGAATCCTTCGCGTGCATGGACGGCTCGCGCCTCGTGCAGAAGTGGAACCATCTGGAGCGCTATTCACCGGATGGCCAGCTTGTTGCGCGTTACGCGGCTCCCTGGATCCTCTATCCGCTCACGTTCCCATGGGCTGCTTTCGTAGCGGTGCCGTTCGCGGCCTTGGTCTGCGATTATGTTCCTCGCAGGCGAAAGCGCTTGTCACAGCAACTGGACGCTGCAAATGTGACAAGGGCGCTGCTGCTCGACGTCACTGTTACCATCATCATTGCTGTGTCGTTCGCAGCGGTATGGCTCACAATACTGTGCGTGGTTGTCACAATCAACAATGCCCAGCCGCAAGGCAGCCCCTGGCGTCCATGGCTAACGGTTGGTCTGGTGGTCTGGTGGTCTGGTTCTTTCTGATACCGTGGGCAGGCTTTAAGGTGTGGACAGCCGTCCAGAAAAGGCTCATAAAGCTGACAGCACCCCGACAAGAGCCTACAAGCACCGCAGTGGCCGCCGATACGGCCACCGAGCGCACCGCACAGTCTCCGCCGCAGCAAGAAAGCGGCCAACAAGACACTGGAGGCGACGCGTGAACGCGCCGCACAGTCTTTTCGGGTTATGTGCCGAGATCGACACAGACACCTCACTTGACGTGCTCGACCGGGGTATTGGACGGCGACCACTATGGTGGCCTGCCCCGACCGCGCGAGTGAGGTTGGAGGTTACCGAGTGCCATGCTTATGGACAGCGAAAACATGGGCGGCTTTTTGGCTTTCGGCGCACCTACACAGCCGCGCCCACCTTGGCCATCGACAAAGTCGAGGATATTCAACAAGACTTCCGCAGCGCCACCGACTTCCTGGAATCGTGGCTGCAAAAACGCGGGAGCAAAGCAATCGGAGTTGAACTGACCATTGTCGCCAGCCCCGATTTCTACGGGGCCATTCGTGAGGAACTGAATCGGTTTCTGGACCAGCCGCCTATTCAACGCCTGGCCAAGTCAATGCCCGTTGCGGTGGCACTGATGGATCCAGATGCAGAGGTGCACGATCAGTTCGTGGTGGGTGATCGTTAGCCGACCGCCGCACTACTCAGTCGCCTATTGCAGCGTGGGTGCCCCGTCCTGTGTGGATGCGAAGGGTGGGGGATCGTGCTACTGCCCCGCGCCGGTGAAGAACTCGGCGAAGATCGCGACGTCGGCCAGGTCGCAGTCGCCGTCGTCGTCGAGATCGGCTGACGGGTTAAACGGGGGTTCCGCGGGGCCGTTCAACGATGCAGCCAGCAGGGCGTAGTCGTCTGTATCGACGTCGTTGTCGTCGTCCAGATCGCCCGGCAGCGAACGTAGCAACTGCACGGTAGCTCCACCGGCACAAGCAAAGTAGTGCGTGCCGGCGTCGCTCGGCGTAAACGCTTCCACCGCGCTGCCGCTGCACTTGATGAAGTACTGCGCGCCGGCCTGAAGATCGCACAACAGAACCCGCGTCGCAGGTCCGGAGGGAATGTCGAACGTCGTTTCCTGTAGCGGCGTGCGAGTGCGAGAGAACACAGCCGCCCGCCGTTCGACCGCGTCGTCAATGACCACACCCACCACATCGCCCGCCACCTCGCCGATCAGCGTCGCGTCGGCCGCGACAAAGCCCGTCTGACCGATCTCCAGCACGTTGAGGAACAGATCGTCCAACGCAGCCACCGGCGGCGACAGCTCGACACGCCAGCCCCCCACGCCAATCTCCTCGGGTGTGTGCCCGCCGTAGCTGGAACTCGGCGGCGGCCAGTTCGCCCCGCCCGCCGGACCGGTGTAGCCGTTGTCGTCCACCCAGTACCGATAGCCCGGCCCGCCCACCTTGCGAACCAGCGCATCGGTCGGCAGCAGCGTCTGCACGTCCATCGCCCAGCCGGCGTTGTCAAAGCCGATGCGGTTGCCCCGCACAGTCATGATATGGTCGGTCACCTCGACCGACTCCACCACGCCCGGCTCGCTAACCTGCGGCTCGTTGACCATGTGCAGCAGCCACTTCTTCTTGAAGCTCGCGTTGGTCGACCCGACGCGGTCGAACACCACGAACTGCTCTTGCGGCTTGAAGCGAACGAAGAACCGCTCGAAGTTGGTCACGTTGCCCGCATCGTACGCCTGCGTACCGTCGCCGTAGCCAAAGTCGTACTCGTCGGCGATCGCCACTCGCATGTCGGAAATGTCGAACTCGGGCGGTATGGGGTCGATGTCGTTGTGATCGCGGTTGCCCAGCGCGACCTGCCCGCCGTCGTTGATGTTGGCCACGTAGTCGCTCGGATCGTAGACCAGCACGGTGTTGTGCGCCAACGACGCCTGGAAGTAGTGAGCGCGATGGTCGGTGCTCCAGCCGCTGTAGATGCCCGTTTCGATCGCCAGGTCGGCGCCCTTGTGGATGATGAAGCTGTTGACGTCGCGGTGCTGGTGTCCGGCAAACCAGTCGCGGGCCTGAAACAGCGCAAACGTATCGTCGGGCGACTCGAACCCGCTGCGCATGATCAACAGCCCCTGACCCACGCAGTGGCGCACCGGCGGCAAGTCGTTGCTCGGCGCCGTCGGCGCCATGCTCGTGTCGGTGAACAGCAGGTCGAAAACGGCCTGGTGGTTGTAGTCTGACGGGTACCAGCCGTAGCCGCTCGTGGACTGATCGGCGATCCACTGCGCGTAGCCGTCCTGATACTTCGCCCCCAGCAGTGTGTAAAAGCCGCGGTGACCCTTGTACGGTTCGTCCGGGTCGACCCACTTGCCGTCGTCGCGGCCAAGGTTCCATTCGTCCAAGTGGGCGCGGCGGTCGTCCATCGGTCGGGTCAACTGCACGCTCCACAGGCCCCACTCGCCCAGCGCGTTGCCCGCGAACGGCGCTTCGCCCGAGGCGGGTTCCCACGCAGCCATGACCTTCGCCGACGCGTACTGCGCCTCGCCCAGCGCATAGGCCCAGCCCTCGTGCCACCCGCCGCCGTCGGCGCCGCTGACGTCTTTGGTGGCCATGATGTACCCGAGGCACTCGACCGCCCAGTCGAGAAACGCCTGCTCCTTCGACGCATCGATACCCGCGCCGTACACGGCTGCCGCACCGTAGGTCAGCGCGCCGAGCGTCAGGTTGTAGCGGTTGTTGAATGGCCTATCGCTCATCTCCCCCGAGCCGCGCGTCGCCCACGCATCGTCGTAGTATCGCAGCAGCTCGCCGCCGTACCGCTGTCGCTGCGCAGGTGTCAGCAGGTCGTACATCCAGTCGTACACCTCGGCGAAGGCGCTGATGCCCGCCTCAAACGGATACCCGCTGCTGCCGTCCGGCAGGCCGATGTCCTGACCGTAGACGACCTCCAGATACTCGATCGCTCGCGATAGATAGGCCGACGCGTCGTGACCCAGCTCGCGCTCGATCATGCCCACAAAGCACAGCGTCCGTACGTCGTCCTCCAGATAACTCCAGTTGTATCCCGGATCGGGCGTACCGGTCTCGGCCACCATCGAGTCGGCCTTGCCCTTAATGATCGTGTAGACGTCGACCATCGCCCCGGTGCACTTGGCCACCACGTCGGGCAGTGTGTTGGCGTTGACGAACAGGCGCGGATGGTCCCCGGTCGCCAGCGGCGAGCCCGGCAAGGGCGTATAGGCATCGCCTCGCCCGACAGCCACGAGCAGTACCACGACACTCGCGACCGACGCGCACACACCAAGCCGCGTCACACGACCGACTCGCATCGCCGATACCATGTCTGAAGTACCCATACGTGCCTTCTTACCCTCCGCCCCCGGTGTCGTCCGCGACTTACCCTCCTGCAACCGGCGCCCTCGCGCCCGCCGCTCTATAAACCATTATAACACATTCGCCACGCCCGAGTCCGTAGGGCGTGCCCCGGCCACCCGGGATTGCACGCGGCTCCTGATCCTTACGCCGATGGCCCGCTGCGGGTGCCCCATCCTTTGCGGACGTGTACGGACGCAAAGGGTGGGGGATACTGGGGTGGCACACTCGGGTGCCACTGGCGGATTCGGCCGTGAGCTCAGCCGAACGGCTCGCCCGCCAGTG
>Ga0315553_10002309_pt1 | contig 15338 bp, 16 predicted proteins | sample SalMarSW160140MG_FD_203099 | JGI IMG/M metagenome (GOLD analysis project Ga0315553, IMG submission 203099) | Salt marsh sediment microbial communities from the Plum Island Ecosystem LTER, Massachusetts, United States - Salt Marsh Sediment SW1601-40 ... | reverse complement strand
GACGGCGGCCTGACGAGCAGCATGTGAGGGGCTCCTAGCGGCCGAAGGCCCCTTCAATCTCATCCCGCGTCGGGAAGCTCGGCTGGGCGCCCTCGCGGGTACAGGCAAGCGAACCGGCGACGGCGGCCTTCGCCATCGCGGTTTCCATGTCGGCGCCTTCGTCGAGAAACGCCGCGAGCACGCCGGAGAACGTGTCGCCGGCACCGGTGGTGTCGACCGGCGTCACCCTGAGCGCCGGCACGCGGACGATGCCGTCTTCGCCGGCGGCGACCGCGCCGTTCGGCCCGAGGGTGGCGATCAGCGTGCGGCCGAGACGCGCGGCGATCGCCGCGGCGGTCTCGGCAGGGTCGCCGGCGGCAAGGCCGAGATGGCGGGCGAGATCGGCCGCTTCGTGCTGGTTGACGACCAACATGTCGAACGGCTCGACGTCGTCGGCGGGCAGCGCCGCATATGGCGCGACCGACAGGACGACACGGGCGCCGGCGGCGCGCGCCGCCTTCGCCGCGGCAAGGGACTCGGCGAACGGGACCTCCATTTGCAGCAGCAGCGTGTCGCCGCTGGCGAAGGCGGTCGCCGGGATCGACGAGGCCCGCGCGTGCGCGTTTGCCCCTGGCGAGACGACGATCGCGTTCTCGCCGGCCTCGTCGACGGTGATGACGGCGAGGCCCGTGGTGCCGTCGAGTCCGGCGACGGCGGTGAGATCGACGCCGGCGGCGGTGAGCTCCTTCAGCGTGATCGGGGCCATGCCGTCGTTGCCGACGGCGCCGACGAGGCGCACGTCGGCTCCGGCGCGGCGCGCGGCGAGGGCCTGGTTGGCTCCCTTGCCGCCGGGGATCAGCCGGTAGTCCGAGCCGCGGACCGTCTCGCCTGGCCTCGGCGTACGCGTCACGCGGATGACGAGATCGACATTGATGGAGCCGAAGACGGTGATCATTGCATTCGCCACAGTTGGGTCATAGGTGCGATAATATCGACCAAGAGTCCGCGCCGGTCACGTCGGTGCCAACCGAATTCAGACCCATGATCTTTCGCCAGCTCTTCGATCCGACGTCGTCGACCTACACCTATTTGATCGCCAGCCGGCGCGGCGGCGAGGCCTTGATCATCGACCCGGTGCTCGAACGCGTCGACCGCTACGTCAAGTTGATGGAGGAGCTCGACGTGCGCTTGATCAAGGCGATCGACACCCACATCCACGCCGATCACATCACCGGCCTCGGCGAGCTGCGCAATCGCACGAAGTGCATCACGGTGATGGGTGAGCGGAGCAGCGCCGACGTGGTGTCGATGCGGGTCGGCGACGGCGAGCGCGTCGACATCGAGGGGGTCAGCCTCGAGTCGATCTACACGCCCGGCCACACCGACGATTCCTATAGCTTCGTCATGGGCGACCGCGTGTTCACCGGTGACACGCTCCTTATCCGCGGCACCGGCCGCACCGACTTCCAGAACGGCGACCCGGTCCAGCAGTACGATTCGATCTTCAACCGGTTGCTCAAGCTCCCCGAAGAGACGCTGGTTTACCCGGCGCACGACTACAAAGGCGATACCGTGTCGACCATCGGCGAGGAAAAGGCGTTCAATCCGCGCCTCCAGGTCGAGTCGTTGCAGCAGTACGTGGATGTCATGAACAGCCTCAATCTGCCCAACCCGCGCATGATGGATGTGGCGGTGCCGGCCAACATCAGGATGGGGCTCGACCAGAACACGCCGGACGGCGCGGCCTGGACGCTTGGAACCGACGCCGTGATGAAAGCCATCGACGCCGGGGATGCGGTGCTCGTCGATCTCCGCGAGACGTCCGAGCGCGACAAACAAGGCGAGATTCCGGGGTCGATGCACACTCCATATCCGAACGTCGCCGAGCATGTCGCCCCGGGCGGCATGCTCGCCCAGCTGGCCAACGCCACCGGCAAGCGGTTGATCTTCTATTGTGCCTACGGAGAGCGCTCGGCGATGGCGGCGGAAGCGGCGCGTTCGGCCGGCCTCATGGGGGCGCGTCACCTCAAGGGCGGCATTCGGGCGTGGAAAGAGGCCGGCGGAGCGGTGACCTCGCCTACCGCTCCGAAAACGGCACGCCGCCCTTGGCCTTGTCGGTCTTCGGCGACTCGACGATCTGCACCGTCACCACCTCGGCCCTGACGCCGAAGTTCGCCACCATGGCGTCGGTCAGGCCCTTCATCAGGGCCTTCTTCTGCTCGGGTGTGCGCCCTGCGGCGCAGTAGACGATGATTTCCGGCATGGTGCGGCCTCCCGACTGGCTGTTTGCAGGACACTCTGCCCGATTGACGGACCATCCGGCAATCACCGCGCCGCACAAGGCCTTCTCGCGCCAGCACGCGGCCATCAGAGGCCCCCAAGAATGCTGATGAAGCCGCGACGTGTGCGCAGATAAACGCATTCGTCTCGCTCAAAGAACCAGTAATGCCGCCTACGGGTCGGCGATCTCTGAAGCAGTGAGAGCAAGGCGTTGGTTGGCCACGCTAATCTCCTGCATCTCCTGTCCTCCCGCGATTTCCATAGGTGTTGCGGTTCTCTTGCTCCCCCGACCGTCGCTCCGTGCGATTGGTCACGAAACCTTCGAGGAGGCGGTGCACCTGAAGCAGGAGGGCATCGATCTGGCAGACGTGCTCGCCGGAAAACCACAGCGTCATTGGCCACCCTTCAAAGTCAGCGCCCATCGTGCACCACGGGTATTCCAGACCCGCCACAGGTGTGCAGGTCACGATGCGATCATAGGTGTCGACGCCGTGCGGACGCGCCAGCCTCATTGCGCGATTGAACGGTGGGGCCTGGTCGACGCGTGGGTCGAAGACCTTGCCATTGCCCAGATTGCCGACCCCCCAAGGCTCTTTGCGCTGGAACAGGTCGAAGCCGCAATGCTCGCCCTCGACACGGGTCGCGGACCAACCCGGCCCGGCGCCGATGCCGCCACCCGATTCAATTCGATCCCGCGGGAAGACTGCGTTCACGAAGCCGTACGTCTTGAGCGCCAGACCGACCTTGCTCGATTGACGGACGGCGTTTCCCTCGCGCCCCTTGGGTGCCGTCTCGCCGGTACCGCCCACCAGCCACGGGCGCCGATTCACCCTGTCAAATGTGAGGTCAATCGAAAACTGAGGACCCCCTTCGCGATCTTCACTCATCACGAAGTAGGCCTTTGGAACGCGGAACGTGATGCTCTTTCCCGTCGTCACATACGTCCGCTTGTCGGAGTACTCCCACAACGAAACATCGACAGGCGTCATGTCTTCAACGTACCCGCCAGCCCCGCCCGACCTGGGGATGACGGTTTGAGCCGAGCCCGCCTCGGTCTGCGACAGGGCGACGAGCGCCGCCGCCGACACGGCGATCGCGGCGAGGATCAGGCCAGGGCGTTTCATCGGCCACTACACGGTTGCGTGGTACTCACGCGAGCAGATCACGGGTCGGTTGAGGAACCGCTAAGCCTCTGTCGCTCCGCACAAGCCCTTTTCGCAACTGCACAATCCGGCTAGGGATAACGCTTCCTTGCGTCGCCGGAGGTGCTGTCCTTGCCGATCCGAAAGATCCTTGTCGCCAACCGGTCGGAGATCGCCATCCGCGTCTTCCGCGCCGCCAACGAGCTCGGCATCGCCACCGTCGCGGTGTTCGCCGAGGAGGACAAGCTGGCGCTGCACCGCTTCAAGGCCGACGAGGCCTACCAGATCGGCAAGGGCCCGGACGGCGCTACGATGGGGCCGGTCGAGGCCTACCTGTCGATCCCGGAAATCATCCGCGTCGCCAGGCTGGCGCACGCCGACGCCATCCACCCCGGCTATGGCCTGTTGTCGGAGAACCCCGATTTTCCCGCCGCCTGCGCCGCCGCCGGCATCGCCTTCATCGGCCCGTCGCCGGAAACCATGGTGAAGCTCGGCGACAAGGTGTCGGCGCGCAAGCTCGCCCAGTCGGTCGGCGTGCCGGTGATGCCGGCGAGCGAGCCGCTGCCCGACGACGTCGAGGCGGCGAAGAAGATCGCCGCGGGTATCGGTTGTCCGCTGATGCTGCAAGCGCTGCCGCGACTTGAATTCTGTCCATCAGACACCCCCCCTTGTAGAATCAAGGCTGATTTGGAACGTGCGAAACAAATATTCATCACGCTCGACAATGTATGCCGGGGTTGCCCCTGGCTCCGACGAAGCTATGCGTGTTCCGTCTACGAGAGACACAGGCGACATGTCGTTGTACGACCCGAGTATCGCTTCCCGTTCGGTTCCGGTGTACCCGCCACTGCTCAACAATGATGAGGGTGGTGACCAGCAGTAAGCGAAGCCCTTGGTCTGGCCTCCCCGAAAGTCGATGCTGGCAAGGACGCGAGGGCCATTGCGGAGGATTTCCAAAGCCCCCTCATTCATCCGCTCGGCTGGTGGACGGGACACCCAGGCACCCAGGTCCGGGTAGACCGATGGCGGATAGATGCCCTTTGGTCCTATCAGCCCATTTCCTGTGTGAGTGGGTGCGCCGAAGTCCGGCGCGTCGGGCTCAACGCCCCTCATGAATTGATAACGCGTATGCGAGACGGCATCCGGATCGTCGGTCTGTACCAATTCAGCGCGTGAAGCAATAAGCGCACTTTTGTCCTTGCTTGACAGCCTCCAGTACTGCGGTCGATCCTCAGGCCAGAGTCCTTGTGCTGCCGTCCGTCGTTCCCCGATCAGGCGAAATCGCGAGTAGCCGAAGCACCTTTGCCCGAAACGGACTGGCGGTGCTTTGAGGTTGTGCCTCTCCAGGTCGGCTTGACTGTCTGAGAAGTACATCGCCGGCGTGACGATGTTGGTCTGCTCGGCGCGGAATTCATCGAAGTCCTCGTTTGTGGCCGACTCGATCGTCGCGCCACCGAAGTCCAGGACCGACAGTGGGCTCGCATAGGCGTCCTCAGTCATGTACCCCGTGCCGAACCCCATCGTGTCGGCGTCGTCGTAGACTATGATGATGGGGATGAACTCAGCCGGCACGCCGCTGTTGGCCGTCGTCTCGCCGCCGCAGGCATCGGGGGGGCGGACCACGAGCCCGGCACCATCGCTCATGCGCCGGCCGAACAGGGTCGGGACGAGGCCGGCCTCGTACGTTCTGCTGTTGTCCTTGTAGGAGGTCCAGCGAACGTTGCAGCCGACGACGATGTCGAAGTCCTGCGGCTCGCCCTTGTAGGCGACTTTGACCTTGAGCCGGAAGTACGTGCCGCGGTCGACCTCGACCGACCTGGTGAAGGTCCAGCGGCCGAGCAGGAGCTGTCCCGCCTCGGTCTGCGACAGGGCGACGAGCGCCGCCGCCGAGACGACGAGGATTGCGGCGAGGATCAGGGCAGGGCGTTTCATCGGCCACCACAAGGGATGCGTTGTGCTGGCACCAGCAGATCACGGTGCGGTTGAGGAACCGCTAAGCCTCTTTCGCTCCGCACAAGGCCTTCTCGCAACCGCACAATCCGACTAAGGATAAGACTTCGTTCAGCTTCCCGCCGGAGCCGCCCCCTTGCCGATCCGCAAGATCCTCGTTGCCAACCGGTCGGAGATCGCTATCCGCGTCTTCCGCGCCGCCAACGAGCTCGGCATCGCCACGGTCGCGGTGTTCGCCGAGGAGGACAAACTCGCCCTCCACCGCTTCAAGTCCGACGAGGCCTACCAGATCGGCAAGGGCCTCGGGCCGGTCGAGGCGTACCTGTCGATTCCCGAGATCGTCCGGGTGGCGAAGCTCGCGGGCGCTGACGCCATCCACCCGGGCTACGGCCTGTTGTCGGAGAATCCCGAGTTTCCGGCCGCCTGCGCCGCCGCCGGCATCGTCTTCATCGGTCCGTCGCCGGAGACCATGCTGAAGCTCGGCGACAAGGTGTCGGCGCGCAACCTCGCCCAATCGGTCGGCGTGCCGGTGATGCCGGCGAGCGATCCGCTCCCCGACGACATCGAAGAAGCGAAGAAGATCGCGGCGGACATCGGCTACCCCCTGATGCTGAAGGCGTCGTGGGGTGGCGGCGGGCGCGGTATGCGTGTGATCGCCGACGAGGCGGCGCTCGCCCGCGACCTCACCTCGGCACGGCGCGAGGCCAAGGCCGCATTCGGTCGCGACGGGATGTATCTGGAGAAGCTTGTCCAACGCGCCCGCCACGTCGAGGTGCAGGTGCTCGCCGACCGGCACGGCAACGTCGTCCACCTGTTCGAGCGCGACTGCACCGTCCAGCGGCGTCACCAGAAGGTCGTCGAGCGCGCCCCGGCGCCATACCTCGAGCCCGCGCAGCGCGACGAGCTCTGTGGCTACGCGGTTGCCATCGCCAAAGCGGCCGGCTACGCCGGCGCCGGCACGGTCGAGTTCCTGCAGGACGCCGACACGCAAGCCTTCTACTTCATCGAGGTCAACCCGCGCATCCAGGTCGAGCACACCGTCACCGAGGAGGTGACCGGCGTCGACATCGTCAAGGCGCAAATCCGCATCGCCGACGGCGCTACCATCGGAACGCCCGAGTCCGGCGTTCCACCGCAAGAAGCGATCTTTCTCAACGGCCACGCGCTGCAATGCCGGATCACGACAGAAGACCCGGAGGAGAACTTCATCCCCGACTACGGCCGCATCACTGCCTATCGCGGCGCGACCGGTTTCGGCATCCGGCTCGACGGCGGCACGGCCTACTCCGGCGCGGTGATCACCCGCTTCTACGACCCGTTGCTCGAAAAGGTCACCGCCTGGGCGCCGACGCCGGAGGAGGCGATCGCCCGCATGGACCGGGCGCTCCGCGAGTTTCGCATCCGGGGCGTGGCGACCAACCTCCCGTTCCTGGAAAACGTCATCGGTCACCCGCGCTTTCGCCACGCCGACTACACCACGCGCTTCATCGACGAGACGCCGGAACTATTCGAGGCGGTCAGCCGCCGCGACCGGGCGACGAAGCTTCTCACCTACATCGCCGACGTCACCGTCAACGGCCATCCCGACACGCGCGACCGTGCCCGCCCGCCGGAGGACACGTTGGTCGTCCCGCCGCCGGTTTTCGAGCGCGAACCGGCGCCCGGCGCCAAGCAGCGCCTCGACCGCGACGGGCCGGTGGCGTTCGCGCGGTGGATGCGCGGCGAGGCCCGCGCTCTCGTCACCGACACCACCATGCGCGACGCCCACCAGTCGCTGCTCGCCACGCGCATGCGCACTCACGACCTTGTGGCGATCGCCCCGGCCTACGCACGGGCGCTGCCGGAGCTGCTGTCGATCGAGTGCTGGGGCGGCGCCACCTTCGACGTCGCCATGCGCTTCCTCGCCGAAGACCCGTGGGAGCGCGTCGTGGCGATCCACGAGCGCGTGCCCAACATCCTGCTGCAGATGCTCTTACGCGGCTCCAACGCCGTCGGCTACGCCAACTATCCCGACAACGTGGTGAAATTCTTCGTCCGCCAGGCAGCGGACGCCGGCATCGACCTCTTCCGCGTGTTCGACTGCCTGAACTGGGTGGAGAACATGCGCGTCTCCATGGACGCGGTGAACGCGGCCGGCAAGCTCTGCGAAGGGGCGATGTGCTACACCGGCGACATCCTCGACCCCGACCGCGCCAAGTACGACCTCAAGTACTACGTCGGCCTTGCGCACGAGTTGGAAAAGGCCGGCGCCCATATCATCGGCATCAAGGACATGGCCGGCCTCTGCAAGCCGGCGGCGGCGAAGAAGCTGATATCGACGCTCCGCCAGGAAACCGACCTGCCGATCCATTTCCACACCCATGACACCTCCGGGGTCTCCGCCGCCTCGGTGCTGGCGGCGGTGGAGGCCGGGGTGGATGCGTTCGACGCGGCGATCGATTCGATGTCGGGCCTCACCTCGCAGCCGTGCCTCGGCTCGCTGGTCGCCGCGCTCGGCGACACCGACCGCGACACCGGCCTCGACCCGGTCGCCATCCGCAGGATCTCCTTCTATTTCGAGGCGGTGCGCGCCCAGTACCGCGCCTTCGAGTCCGACATGCGGTTCGGGGCGTCCGAGGTCTACCTGCACGAGATGCCGGGCGGCCAATTCACCAACCTCAAGGAGCAGGCGCGCTCGCTCGGGCTCGAGGCGCGCTGGCACGAAGTGGCGCGCATGTACGCCGACGTCAACATGCTGTTCGGCGATATCGTCAAGGTAACGCCGTCGTCGAAGGTGGTCGGCGACCTGGCGCTGTTGATGGTCGCTTCCGACATCACCGTCGACGACGTCACCGACCCGGTGAAGGACATCGCGTTCCCCGACTCCGTCGTGCAGATGATGCGCGGCGACCTCGGTCAGCCACCGGGGGGGTGGCCGGAGGCGCTACAGAAGAAGGTGCTGAAGGGCGCCAAGCCGATCACGGTCAGGCCAGGATCGCTGATTCCTGCGGCGAATCTCGCGGCGGAGCAGACCGAGGCGGCGGAGAAAACTGGCGCCGACATCGACGAGCGGGCGCTCGCCTCTTACCTCATGTACCCCAAGGTCTACGTCGACTTCGCCAAGGCCGCCGACACCTACGGCCCGGTGTCGGTGCTGCCGACGCCGGTGTTCTTCTACGGCCTGCCGGTCGGCGCCGAGATTTTCGTCGAGCTCGAGCAGGGCAAGGTGCTCGTCGTGCGCACCCAGGCGATCGGCGAGACCGACGAGGACGGCTTCGCCCGCGTCTTCTTCGAATTGAACGGCCAGCCGCGCATGGCCAAGGTGCCGGACCGCGCCCACGGTGGTGCCGGCAGGGCGGCGCGCCGCAAGGCCGAGGACGGCAACGCCGCCCACGTCGCGGCACCCATGCCGGGGGTGGTGGCGACGCTCGCGGTCAAAGCCGGTCAGGCGGTCAAGGCCGGCGACGTGCTCCTCTCGATCGAGGCGATGAAGATGGAGACCGCGCTCCACGCCGAGCGCGACGGCACGATCACGCAAGTGCTGGTCGCCGCCGGCGACCACATCGACGCCAAGGATTTGCTGGTGGTGTACGCGCAATAGGCCTGCGACCGGCCGCCCGGTCGCTTGATGTGATGGCCTCCTCACCAAGGCCGGCTGGAGCGCGTGGCCGCTCGTCAACCTCGCTCTCGCCGGCCGCGGCACCAGCCTAGCGGCTGCGGGGCTCGGCTAGTTGAGCTTGGCGGGGGCCCTCCCTGCCGCCTCCTAGGCCTTCGGCACAGCTAGCTGCGCTTGGCGGTGCTGGCTTTCTTCGTCGAGGCCCTGCTCTTCTTCTTCGCCGGCAGCGTGGCGACGTGCGCTATGGCCATGTCGAGCCAGGCTTTCAGGTCGCGGTCCGTCGTTGTGCCCTCGGCGCGCACCATGATGTAGCCCGGCGCCGGGCGGCGCATCTCCATCATGTGGGTGTGAGGGCGCTTGAGCGCGTCGTCGTTCGCTTCCTTGCCGACGCGTACCAGCAGTTCGCCACGCAAGGTGCCGGCGACCATATTGCCGTTCAACATGAAACAAACGCCGCCGAACATCCGCTGCTCGGTGATGTCCGGCCCGCTGAGGACGGCACGGATGCGGCCGACGAGTTCGGGGTCGGCTTTGGCAGGCTGCTTCATGGCGCTCCCTACGTTGCGGAGTGTAGCAGATCGCGACGCCCGCGGTTCAGGCCGCCAGCATCGTCTCCAGCTTGTCGATGCAACCGTTCCAGCCTTGCACGTGCATGTCGCGTACGGCCTCGGCCGCGAAGCGCTCGTGCGTCAGCACCAGCTCGGTGCCGCGCGAATGGGGCAGGAATAGAACGCTCACCAGCGTCGGCTCGCCGGGCACGATGCTGACGTTCCAGGTATAGACCAGCTCCTCCGGCTCGCGGACGCGCTCGAAGGTGCCGGAGATCCAGGTGATCGACCCGTCAACTTCCCGGTTGGCTATGCGGTAGGCGCCGCCCACGCGAAGATCGATGTGAGCCTCCGGGCACGACACCGGGCCCGGCCCCCACCACTGCACGAGCTGCTCCGGGTCGGTCCAGGCGGCGAAGACCTTCTCGCGTGGCGCGCGGATGACGCGCCTGAGGCTTAGCTCGGTCGGCTGCATGCTCAGTCCTTCCGGTCCTCGACGAAGGCGGCGAGCCGGTCGACGCGGCGCCTCCAGAAGCGCCGATAGCCGCGGATCCACTCCTCCGCACTGGCCATTGGCGCCGCCTCGAGCACGCATGACTGCACGTGGCCGCTCTTGGCGCGGCGGATCAGTCCCGCCCGCTCCAGCACGAACAGATGCTTGGACACGGCGTTCAGTGACATGCCGTGCGGCTCGGCGAGCTCGGTGACGCGGGCCGGGCCGTTGGCGAGGCTCGCTAGCAACTCCCGCCGCGTGCGGTTGGCAAGGGCATGGAACACCTGGTCGAGGCGGTCGTCGTCGATCGATTCCATCGGGGTCATCGTGTTCAGATAGCCTCAACCATATGGTTGACACGTCCGGCGGCATTGCTTATCAAAGCGCTCAACCGATCGGTTGACGACCACTAGCGACCGCCGGCCCGCCTGTCAAAGGTTGGAGTGAGGAGACGCGAGATGAACATCCACCAGGAAGTGACCATCGATGCCAGTCCAGCCGCGATCTACGGCGTGCTCACCAGTTCTACGGACTTTGCGAAAATGACCGGCGGGCGATCAGCCGACATTTCGAAGGACATCGGTGGCGAGTCGAGCATGTTTGGCGGGGATATCCGGGCCCGCAACGTCGAGCTCGTGCCGGGCAAGCGCGTGGTCCAGGCGTGGCGGTCGCAGGCGTGGCCCGAGGGCGTGTATTCGATCGTCAAGTTCGAGCTTGCGCCTGAGGGCAAGGGCACAAAGCTCACCTTCGACCAGGCCGGCCACCCGGAGGACGCGCACAAGATGCTGGAGGGTGGCTGGCACCAGATGTATTGGCAACCGATGAATGCCATGCTCGCCGGCAAATAGCCGGTATCCACCCGGGCTAGCGGCAGTACGTCCGGCCGTTGCGCCGTTCCGCCAGGTCGAGGTGGAAGTGGTCGCTGTGGTAATTGTCGGCGCCCGGGCCGAGTACCGTCTTGAACGGTCCGCAGGCCGATTGTCGTACCGCCTTCAGGAAAGAGGCGTCGTCACCTCCCTGCGCCCAGCCTGACTCTACCTCGACCCAGCGGTCGCCGACGCGGAAGGCCGAGATATCGATGGCCCGGCCCTTGGCGTGCTCGCTGAGGAGGGCGTCGGGCAGGCCGTTGCGGCTGCGGCAGGCATAAGACGCTGCGACCCGCAGGCCGGTCACCGGTGCGCCGAGGGTCGCGCGCGCCGTCCCCTGCACGGTGTCGTGCATCCACGTGGCCAGCCGCTCGGCGGTCTCGCATTCGAGGGTCGCCTCGGTCGACAGGAGAATGGCTTGGGTGTCGAGCGAGGCGACGGCGACAGGCGCGGCGATGCCGCAATCGCCGTCGTCGACCGGGGCCAAGGCGATCGCCATGACCCCAAGGTTCGCCAGCGAGACGCCGCAGGTCGACCGCGCCGCCGGCGGCGGTCGCGTGAGCTCGATCATCGGTGTGCCGGGCAGCTTCACCACCGCGGCGAAGGGCGACGCGGCGTCCGGCGAGGGAGCTTCGGGTTTGGCTGGCGCGTAGCCCAGCGGCGGCAGTACGGCCGGCTCCGTCGCCGCCGTCGTTTCGGGGTCGACGATGGCGGTCTTCGGTCGCGGCGCGGGAGCGCCGGGGTTGGCCAGCGCGGCCTTCGCCTCCCTGACCGGCTTGAATGTTTCGGTGACGGTGAAGAGCGGCGGCGCCATCAACCGTCTGAGCCAGTCGATTGGCGTATCGTCAGCGCCTTGTGCGGCGCTGCCGCTCACCAGCAACGCCGCGACAAGAAATGATGTCCGCCGCATCTCGTCTATGGCCGCCTCAATGCCGCCAGCGCTGATTCGTGCAGCGCCAACGCGCGCTCATCGAAGCTACAGAATATGACCTTTTTTAGCGCGCCGGGATCGGCCTCGGTGTCCGTGGCAACGGTTGTCACCGCAATTTCGGCGGCGCGGTCGGCGGGAAAGCCATAGACGCCGGTCGAAATCGACGGGAAGGCGACGGTCGCGAGCTTGTGTTCGCGCGCAAGCCGCAACGACTGGCGGTAGCACGAGGCCAGCAGGTCATCCTCGTGCGAGTCGCCGCCGTGCCACACCGGCCCGACGGTGTGGATGACGTGGCGCGCCTTCAGCCGGTAGCCTTTGGTGATCTTGGCCTTGCCGGTGTCGCAGCCGCCGAGCGTGCGGCACTCGGCGAGGAGATCCGGTCCGGCGGCGCGGTGGATCGCGCCGTCGACCCCGCCGCCGCCGAGCAGCGAGCGGTTGGCGGCGTTGACGATTGCGTCGACGTCGAGGGTGGTGATGTCGGCGCGGATCGCTTCCAGTTCCGGTGGCGTCGGCATGGCGACCACTCTAGTCGAGGCGGGCAAACGGTGCGAGGCGGCGCGCAAGCTTGGCCGCTTACCGCTTGCCCTCCGCCTCGATGCACCCCATCCTTGGTGCATGGCCAGACCCGAGTCCGCCAAATGGGAACCGATGCGCACGGCGCCGCGCGACGGCACGCTGGTGCGCGCCCGCGTGCGCGCCACCGAGCAGGGACCGGCGGAGATCGATACGGTGCGCTGGGCGCGCTCGGCGCGCTCGGGCGAGGAGGGCTGGGTCGCTAACGACTCCGACCCGTTCGCCCGCGTGGTCTATGCCGAGGTCGAGCTCTCCGGCTGGATGCCGCTGCCGAGCCAACGGCCCGGCGCACGTCCTAAGAAGGTCGCGGCCCCGGAGCCGTCGCCACCCGACGAGATCGACGGCGCCGGGATTTGACGGACCGCCGCGAACGAATCCTCGCGGCGTTCCCTGCTCACATGAACTCCGACCTCAGATCGAGCGTCGAGCGGACGCCGAGGGCGTCGTAGTTGGCGGCGAGCCAGGCCTTTGCCGCCTTGCGCCCGGCGCGGTGCAGCTCCTGGAAGAAGTGCCACGAGGTGTCGAGCTTGGAGGCCGCGGTGTAGCCGGCGAGCGCCTCGGTGGCGTCGATGCGGTGGACGCGGTTGCGCTTGTAGCGTTTCGGGTCGAGCCGGTGCTCCTGGTGCAGCCGGTTGACGAAATCGATGGCGCGGAACTCCCTGAGCAGCGACGCGTTGAACGTGATCTCGCTCACCCGCTCCATGATCTCCTGGGAGGTTTTTGGAATCCCGTCGCGGCGCACCGGATTGACCTGAACGAGGAGGATGTCCTCGCACTCGGTCTGGTCGAAGAAGGGGAACAGGGCCGGGTTGCCCATGTAGCCGCCGTCCCAGTAGGCCTCGCCGTCGATCTCGACCGCCTGGAACAGATACGGCAGACAGGCGGAGGCCATCACCGCGTCGGCGGTGACCTCCTTGCCGGAGAAGACGCGGATCTTGCCGTTGTGGACGTTGGTCGCCGAGACGAACAGCTTCAGGCCGTCGTTGGCCTGGATGCTGTCGAAGTCGATCAGGCGGCCGATCAAATCGCGTAGCGGGTTGACGTTGAGCGGGTTGCGCCCGTAGGGCGAGACGAGGTTGGCGAACTGCTCGAAGTAGCCGAACGGCGAGAAGGGCGGCACGTGCCAGAAGCCGATCAGGTTCTGGAGGATCTCACTCGCCGCGGTGACGCCGGTGCCCTCGCGGCTCACCCGGCGCCAGAAGGCGCCGAGGCGGCGGCGGGCGCCCTCGGCGCCGCCGCGCATCAGCCCGTCGGCTAGCGCGATGGCGTTCATGGCGCCGGCCGAGGTGCCGGAGATCGCCTCGAAGTCGAGGCGCTCGTCGCGCAACAGTTCGTCGAGCACGCCCCAGGTGAAGGCGCCGTGGGCGCCGCCACCTTGCAGCGCCAAGTTGATGGTCTTGAAGTCCTTGCCGGGCGGGCGCACGACGTTGCGCACCCGGTCGGCGATCGCCCGCAGTCGCGGGTGCCTGGGCGGGGAGGGCACGTCGGTCATGTCAAATCGTCATCCGCGATCTCGGCGAGTTCCGCCAAGTGCCTGAGAAGGCCGAGTTTGAGAGGACGACTACCGTGAATGGGAATCGACAAGCGAACGACGTTGCCGGATCTGCCGTAGATGTGATGACTGCCGTGGATGCGTATCAGTCTCCAGCCGCGCTGCTCAACGAGCCGAGCAAACTCGCGACCGGAGAGCGATTTCACACCGCGAGTTCCAGGACGCGCTGTTTACCGCCGGGCTTGGGTTCGGCGACGTCGACCGACAGGCAACCCTCGATCGCCTCGTGAAGGTTGGCGATCAGTTCCTCAAGTGTGTCGCCTTCGGTCGCACACCCCGGAATGGCCGGAACCTCGGCCCAGAAGCCACCTTCCTCAGCCTCGTGCACCACGACCTTGATCTTCATCGTCGAACGGCTCCCGCGTTGGAGCAACAAGATAGGCGGTTCCTGGCAGAAGGCAAAGCCGGTCCTCACGCGGCGGTCCAGCCGCCGTCCATCGGCAACAGCGCGCCGGTGATCTGCGCGGCGGCGTCGGAGCAGAGGTAAACGGCGAGCGCGGCGACCTGGTCGATGGTGATGAACTCCTTGGTCGGCTGGGCGAGCAACATGACGTCGCGCTTGACCTGCTCCTCGGTCAGGTTGCGCGCCTTCATGGTGTCGGGAATCTGCTTCTCGACCAGCGGCGTCCACACGTAGCCGGGGCAGATCGAGTTGACGGTGATGCCGGCCTCCGCCGTCTCCAGCGCCACCACCTTGGTCAAGCCCGCGAGGCCGTGTTTGGCCGCGACGTAGGCGACCTTGAACGGCGAGGCGACGAGGGCGTGGGCGCTCGCGGTGTTGATGATGCGGCCCCAGCCCTTCTGTTTCATCTTGGGGAGCGCCGCGCGGATGGTGTGGAAGGCCGAGGACAGGTCGATGGCGATGATCGCGTCCCACTTGGCGATCGGGAACTCCTCGACCGGCGCGACGTGCTGGATGCCGGCGTTGTTGCAGAGCACGTCGACGGCGCCGAACTCCTTCTCGGCGTCGGCGACCATCGCCGCGATCTCGTCGGGCTTGGTCATGTCGGCGGCCGAATAGGTGACCGTGATGCCGTGGTCTTTCGCCAGTCCGGCGCGGATCGTCTCGATCTCCTTGGCGTCGCCGAAGCCGTTGAGGACGACGTTGGCGCCCTCCCTGGCCATCGCCGTGGCGATCCCGAGGCCGATGCCGGAGGTCGAGCCGGTGACCAGCGCCGTTTTGCCTTTGAGCATGATGGACCTCATGAATTCCTGCGCGCTGGGGCTTATATACTGCACTGCAACAACGTTCGCACCCTCGTGCGGCGTTTCGCGCCTCCGCCACCGGTGGTAGAAGGCCCGCATATGAGCCAGATTTCGCCGGTCCTGGAACACCGCGATCACGACCACGCGCGTTGCGGACGCCTGGCGCTCCGGCATGCGGAGGCGATTTCGGCCCGCGAGGGGCTGAACTTCACCTCCCAGCGCC